>QWCN01003965.1_pt1 | contig 19657 bp, 39 predicted proteins | sample 1972711 | NCBI WGS metagenome assembly QWCN01 (sample SAMN09866707, study PRJNA288562) | Human gut metagenome isolate term1_stool, whole genome shotgun sequencing... | isolation source: gut | host: Homo sapiens | place: USA: California
GCCCGGGACGGCCGGGTGCGGGTGTATCCCTATGGGGCCATCACCCGGGGCGAAAAAGGCGCGGAGCTGGCGGACATGCCGGCTATGGAGCCCTTTGTCTGCGGCTTCCCCGACGACGGGAAAGGCGTCCAGTCCGCCGACCAGATGCGCGATGCCATGGAACTCGCAAAACAGCTGGACAAGCCCATCACTGCCCACTGTGAGGACGAGTCCCTGCTGACTCCCGGCTGGTGCATCCACGACGGGGAGTGGGCGAAGCAGGCGGAGTACGTGAGAACCCTGGCGAAGGAGGGTCTGTCAAGAGAGGTGATTCAGAAGGTGATGAAGAGTTGCTTTGGGGCAGGTGCGAGGGGTGTGGGTGAGGAGTAGTGGACGAAGAGTGATGTGAAGCGTGTTTTGTACCAGTGTCTTGTTTGTTGCAGCCCACACGGCTTGACTTCCCACCCACACGCTTTTGCAACAAAGAGACAAGTACAGCAGTCCCTTCGCCACCTTGTCACGCACCTCCTCGCCGCAAAGCGAGGCGACCAGCTGCAGGGCAAAGTCGATCGCCGTGCCGGGTCCTTGGGAAGTGACTGCTTCTCACACCCAACAATCACCCCTACTGCAGTTGTCGCTCACGACCACCTTGTGGTTCTTCCACTCTTCGATCTCCTCTCTGAACGACTACGCGTGACGGCCGCTGCTTGCACAAACGGGATAGCACGTGGCGGGAATCCCATCAATCAGATGGTGGTGCTACGGATAACAGCACTTCCTATGGCGTACCGCAAAGACCACGGCGGGAGACGCGCAGATCGCAGCGTAAATCTTCCCGCTTTCCTTCTGTCTCTTCAGCAAGTCAATCAGAGCAGAGCAGTCGCGGAGATGCTCCTACATAGTCATCATCACCATCTAAATACACACAGCACCGGGCATACCGCCGGGGAGAACGACCGCATCATACTCCTTGGTCGAAACGTCCTTCATCAGCGCATCGGCAGTCTACGCGGTGAAGAAAAGGCAAATCCAGTGCAAGAACCGATCCTCTGGCACACTTCACCGTCTTCGTCTTATCCACGGACGCAACCGTGACGTTCACCTTCGCTCTGCGTAGCACGTCGATCACTCCGATCGCTTCGAGCTCCTCCGACCCTTCCGAAATGGCAACTAATGCACGCGGCATCGCTACTGAAAACTACGCATTATTCTAGTAGTTTATGGGAACATTGCGAATCACCTGTCTACAAAGCATATGCTGCAGGATCCAATGATGGGCGAAAACAGAGCCGATTTTTCAGTTTCCTCTCTTCGTTGCTTCCCACGCTTCTCCCAGACTGTACATCACGCTCTCCACCCATTCCAGTGAAAATGGGAAGGAAGTGAAATCCAGCCCTTTTCTTTCAATACCCACAGAATGATTGAGGACACGACTATCATCCGTTCTGCATAATTATAAAGACGCTCGAAGAGCCACTCTATTCTCATACCATGTCCTCTATCGCCACGCTATTTCTGAATAGAGCGAAGTCGGCGTTTGCAACGCGCTGTCATTACTAGCCCCGCCTGCTATGAGATTATGACTCTTCTCCAGTTCCTCGACGTGAACTTCCGCGTGTTGGACGTCAACCCGATCGCGAAGGGGAGTGAGAAGAAGCTGACGAGGAATAAGGAGGTTCCGATCATCCGTTATGAAAGAGACAAGAATCAATACGAGTCGGATCCCAAGAAGATTATTCGGTAGGAGGAATGCACTATAATTTACTTACAGACACTATGTCGAAGATATAGGCAAGAAATCCCTAACAAGCGAGGAGCTCAAATGGATCGATTACATTCACAAGGAGGCGATTCCTTCCATGTCGCTCTACACCTCTTCCTCCGTCGGCAATCTGAAGTGCGAGTTGTCGTTGATGTTGAAGTGTAGGCGTCTTTATAACTTCATGTATGACCCCCTCTGCTCGCTGAGTCTTCCCAGCCGCGTCTATGGCAGAATCTGCGCGCCCTACTACTCCCGCTTGGCGGAACAGTACAATGCTCGCAAGAGGTGAGGAATGCATCGAGGGCGTTATCCACAGACTGGGTGTGACCTACTCCACCTCTTCGGACCATCCGATTGCAGTGGTTGGCGTGCAGATCGCCGAGGCAATCGACAATGCGAACGAGGCGAACGAGGCGAACAAGGACCCTGACTCCGTGTTTATTAGCGGCAATTCCCGGCCTTGCCTTATTGATATTCTGATGTTCGGAACCGTTCGTCAGATGAAGGAGTTGAACAGCGTGAGCTGCTTTGCGAGCCCGACGACCACGAACTGGTTCAACACGATGGACGACGTGCTGCAGTTGCTGCTGATTAGACGGAGACTCCAGTATTGGACTGTTTGTTGAACGACACTTCATTCTTCTTTTGAAAATGGCTCTGGAGTTTTTGACGAAGAAGCGCTGGAACCCGTCCAATGTGAAGGTGCGCGGTGCCGTGGAGGACTCATTGCGTAGAATCGAGAGAAGGTGTGGCTTCGTGAGCAGGAGGTGGAAAAGGAGAAGAAGAAGATCGCGGAGCTGCAGAAGCAGATCCAGCAGTCCCGACAGCGCATGGAGCTTCGGAAACTGCAGAGCGGCGAGGACGATAAGGAATATGAAGTACGCACGTGCCCACGACGTTTTAACTATATAGACAGATCGAAAGGTGGGCTGGCTGTACGATACGGGAATGAACTCAAAACAGAAGGAGGAGGATATGCTGTTGGGCAAGGTTGCCATCGACCTAAACAAGGAGGAGAAGAGCCAGCTCCAGGAGCTGGAGGAGAAGAAAGTGGCTGGATCGCTCTTTGTTGGCGACGATGATTTGAACAACGTTGCCTTCTGTACTATAATTTACAAGTAGCCGAATGAAGTGATGCGTCGCGTGAATGAGGATCCGTTAATGAAGATGCGCAAATACGAGATGGACGTCACCAAGAACCGTCTGGCCAACTCCCAGAAGATCCTGAAAATCGCTGCTTTGGTTTGCGAAGAGTGGTTTGGTAATGGCTAGCTGAAGGAGAAGGGAAGCGACATTTCCGTGGACTTCTCCGCGTCCAAGAAGGAGGACGGTCTGTCCAACCACGGACGCGCGGCCTTCCACGAGGGCGTGCAGAACGAGGAGAGTGATTACAGCGATTACAGCAGTGAAAGTGACAACTTCACGGAACAGCTGCGCAGGAAGCGGTCTGCTCCGGGAACGAAGAAGCCGCTGCGTCGACGCTCGCGCAGCTCCTCCCAGAGCCGCTCGCGCAGCTCGCGAAGCACATCGCATCGTCGTCATTACCACTCCCGCTCGCGTCATCACCATCATCGAAGCAGTCGTCGCTCTCCGGGCCGCAGCGCATCACGACATTCACGCCGGGAGTCGTCTCGTCATGCGCATCGCCATTCGCGGAGTCGCAGCACTTCTCGCTCTCGAAGGAGTCACAGAAATGAGAAGCGACAGGAGCAAACAAAGAAGATGTCGAACGAGGAGGTGGAAGCGAGATTGCGGCAGATGCGCGAAGACGCGAAGACGGAGGAGAGCGAGCGAAGCCGGAGGTTGGAGGAAGACGAGCGCTACTACAAAGAGGAGTCAAAGAAGGTGGCGCCCGTATTCTTATCGTAGTTGCAGTGTTGCGTGTTGATGCGTAGGAAGATGGGTCAGGAGGCATTCGGAGACGGAAGCATCTCGCTGCAGGACAGGATCTCGAGTCGGCGCCACTACAGCACGCGTGACTAGTGTTGTTATTCATTATGATTGCTTGTACGAAACACAATGACAGCTTGCTTGGAGTGTTCTACAGCTTCTTCCACAACATAGAGGGACCCAAACTGGCCGCGAAATACCCGCCAGAGCAAGGACGCTTCTTTCTCGTCATGCGTAGCTGCATCTCGCTGGACACGTTCAACTCCATCTCCGACTTTGTAATTACCAAGGATCAGCTCTGCGGCTCCCTCATTTCCATAGCCATGAAGGATGTGGAGGTTGTGGGCTACCCGATTCAAATTTCAAGCCACCACTACACCCGCAATGCGTTCAATTTCAACGTCTGCTTCATTGTGAAGCGCGGCTTCAGTGCTGAGTACGAGCTCATGGTGAAGAAGATTGCTCTGAAGCTGGAGTGCATGGAGCGGGAAAAGGACTTCCTCCAGCAAGTCGATGTCATCGTAACGATGGAGATGGCGAATCATGTGTAGAGCAAGATGGAGCTGCTCATCAAAGACATATACACGAGTTTAAAGGAAAAGAACAACTGCGACATCTGGATCGACGCGTTCAATCGTCTTCTCCTCTTCCCCGCCGTGTCCACACCGAAACGAAAGGAACTGCCTTACGTGGTACTCCCAGTGCAAGAAGCGTCACATCTAGCCCGAGGACTACGAGGTCCCCTTTTTGCGCTATTCGCTGAATGACATTCTCCGCCTCCTTCCGGATACGGTGATGTTTGAGGTACGCTTTTCCCCTTCCCTGAAGAACAGGCGATCCTCCGGGCCATCGACGGCATGCGGTGTGTGTATGAAATCAAGCGCATCGTAGCGATGGAGGAAACGCAGCTGCTGGTGTGTCTCTCGTTTCTTCTGGGGATTGAGGCGATCAGCTTGATCGACATGTTCGACGTGTGCAACGTTTATTTCCTACAGGACTTCGAGTCCATCTGGAAGGAGGACGTACTCACGGAGCTGTACGAGTACTCCCGCATCCGTCGCAATCCGCTTCCCTCCTCGCGACAAGAAGCTGGACACAGTCTCGGCTCTCAGAGTACGGTGGAAGAAATGGAGGCTGGCAATGCCGTCGATTTCGATGAGTTGCGCGGTCTACTGGCTCTCTTCCACCCCAACACGAGCATTCTGCAGATCCTTCAAACGCGCCTTTATACCCAGCTCTCCAACCGCATCGACATTCACCGGTTCGTGATCTTCTGCTGCGTCCACCGCATCCTCAAAAGAGTGTACGTGTACCCCTGTATTAGCAACGACATCACCGGGTTTTACCTGCACTTCAACAATACACTCTCCGTGCGGCGGAATGGGAGTGTGACGCCCCAGATGCCGGACGACAATGTCGGCATGTCCATGGACTATGCGGGTGGCGGCAAGCGCTATGAGGAGGACGACGAGGTGATGAACCTGAACATTCGCAAACGCAATGGCAAGAGTTGCTACCGCGAGTTATTCGCGTGCTACCACATCTCCCTCTTCCATGCGTCCCATGAAAGCAACAGTATCTCCAGACACTCCTCCTGTCTGTCCCTAAATCACGAATTGCTGCTGGCGAACCCCTGCACGTGCCAGCCGGACAGTCAAAAAATCAGGAAAATGGTAACGAAGCACTGCTGCCTGGAGTCGATCGCCCTTCACAATGAGTGTTGTATTCCGGCGGTGATGCGCTGTTTGGAAAACCAGGACGACATTGTGTTTCTCAAAGCGTGGGTGTGTTTGTTGCAAAGGCGCTCTTTTCGGTGTAGCGGAACAGTGTTCTCATGCCATGTTCCTTTGGGCGAATCTTCTATGCCCGAAATCGGGCCTTTTTCTATGTGTTAGGCAATTGCGTGAGACTGCTCATTATTCTTTCCGTTCAGATGTGTGAGGAAGCATCTACCATCTATTCTACTTCTTCGGATGTTCATTTTGGAAAAGTGCAGTTTCTTCGCATGGAGCACGGCTATATTCGCACAAAGTCGAAAATCAACGGTCTCCGTGATATTACCTTCTACTACGACTCAATCCCGACTGAGTTGAAGGAGACATTGACCCTAGGAACGAAGGTCTCTTTTACTGTGAGGGAGGACGACACTGGAAAGATCTGTGCCGAGAACATTGAAATTATTGCCGAACCATCTGATTCTCTCCCTACTGTTGCCTCCGCTCTGTCGCTTACCTCTCTCGATACGACAACGTCGGAGGACGACATCAGAGAGGGTCAGATTCCATCTCGCAAGAATTCCTTTACCACCCTTCTTCGCACTCCTGCTTCCATGCAGCTCTCGATGTTTCAGTTCCAGAAGGGCAATTCCTCTCTTTCTCAGAATGTGGACGACTACCTGCAGAGAGTGCTTAACCGCAACTACGATCAGTATACAAACTCGTGCTGGCTTCTTTAGAACCGTTTTCATGTCATGATCTTGAGTGATTGTGTTTTCCAATTAGCTGACTCTGTTTCTTCAACAAACACGCCAAGCAAACTGCGTTTCGCCGCCATCGCAAAAAGGCGTGCTACGAATGCCGTCGTACATCTCGCTCCACCGCTTCTGCAACCGACGGTACAAAACCTCCGCCGAGGAATTCGACCGCTCCGCGTACTGTTTCGCAAACTCCACCTGTGCCAGCGACATCACGTGGAGCGGCTTCAACAGGAACGAGTTCATCACCAATCGCATGCGCGCTCCCCGCATGCGCAGCTCCTCGAAGTGCTCGATGCGGTTGAAGCCGTAGCCCGTGAAGCCGTCGTGGAAGAACGGCAGCACGGGAGAGAGTTTCATGACATAAAAAGGCTGTAAATCGGGATTCGCCAAGCAACGGACCGTTTTCGGCCCGGAATCCGCCTGGAGCCAAGAGGAGGGAAGAATGCACTAGGACTCACTCTCTTCTCACGCCCCTACCGTGCTCTTGTCTCCTTTGCGGGAGAGAGAAAAGGAATTGCGGAATTGCCAGCTTCGCAGCTCCTCCTTGGTGTTCGGCGTCTGCCCATCGTGCGATGTGAGAAAAACGGTGGGCACGATGAGGATCTCGTTGTCTTCCGGCAACGGCGTGAGAGCATCGTGCAGGCTTGCTACACATGACCCACGGAACGAGAAACCACTGGGAATACGCATGTCGCTGTCCAGAAAGAGAACATGCGAGGTCATTGCGTGCGAGAGAGCGACATTGCGGAACAGGTTGATCGGGAGCGTCGTTGGGCTGTAGACGCTCTTCTGAGACAGGGTGCAAATAATGGTACACACGCGAGCAGGCAGGGAAGAAGCAGTGATCATGTCCGCTAGGGAGGAGTTCTTATGCGTCCCCGCCACCATAAACAAAACAGGTCTAGCTATCAGCATTGCCGCACGTGCTCACCCGCTCCAGACGTCAATGAACAAATCCGGCGAGAAGAGGTCCTCGCTCATAACGCTCACCAGCGTCACGCCCGGAGTCAGTGCAGCAAACGAACGCTCCTGGAAGACGGACCACTTGGGCACCTCCGCATTGCCCTCGAAGCGCTTGAAGTGGAGGCCGCGGAAGCGGCGATCGCCCGACTGCAACTTGTAGGGCACAGTGAACTGCGTCAAGTTCAAGGTCGGCAATGGCGTGGTGGGAGGGAGGGTCGGGGAGGGTGCTGCCTCTTCCCCCTTCACGACCTGGATGATGGTGATTTTGGGGAGCTGCTCGTTGCTGTCCTGCCGAAGACTGTTCTGGAAATCGCTCCTGACCTTCTCTTCGGACTCGGTACTGCTCTCGACTTCCACCTTCACTTCCGACGCTTTGCTCGGTGATGCAGCATCCCTCAGTACTTGGGATTGAGGCGTACTCACCCGTCCCGTCTCCTCTTCCCGTGCTCTTCCTTGACTACGACGCCATGCGAATATCCAGTGCAAAAGGGGGTGAAACATGCCAAGCGATGAAGCAGAAGCGCCTTCTTCCCCAGTCTTCTCTGCATACACCCAGTAATCGTGCTGTGCGGAGAACTGGAGTGTTGCATTGGAGTGGGAATGCAATTGGACGGAGTTAAACTGCTACTCTGTGAATCGAAAACAACGCATCCTACACTGGATTCTACAATGCCGGGAACGACAAACGAGTGGATGTTGTGGAGTATTGCGCTACAGTATCTATAATCGGTGAGGATGCTCCAAACAGCTCCTACACGATGATCAAGCATATAGCAGTGTTTAAAGCAAGATGGAGGCAGCGGGACGCCATATTCGCCTAAGCGAGGAACGGCAAACAATTGTTTGAAGCAAACAGGCCATAGCACACATGCCATGGAAGCGATGTCTCTGACGATCGACGCGCAGCCGTTCTTCACGTAGTCGCTGTAGGCGGCGATCTTCAGCGCGAGCCATTGCAACCGTCCCATCTGCTTCAGATTGTCGTAATTCTCCTTCTTCACATCGCGACCAATCTCGCTGCGGATGTAGCACCGCACATACTCCATAAACTACTTCTCACCCAGATCATCATCTCCCACCACTCTCGCGTAACTAATGTCCATCTGGTTCAGGATCGTTGCCACGCCCACCGCCAGCGCCACGCCGTCCACATGGCTCTTTCCTCCCGACAGTCCGTACAGCGTCCGCGACACCACCACAAACCTACCGCTCACGTCGGAATCCCAACCCCACGAGGACCACTGTGCCGCCTCCACGCACGCCAACAGCAGCACGTACGGCACCTGCGGGAACTCGCGCTCGCGCCAATACAGCTCCGAAAACGGGTCGCCCAGCCCCAGGCATCGCGCCTTCTCCGCGAACGCCTCCAGCGTCGTTCCCGCAGGGAGTTCCACCTGCTGGAGGAAGCTCACCACCTTGTCGCGGTCCACGCGGTCCCGCGCCTGTGTCCAGGCGCTGCGTCGGAAGGCTTCGAGCTGGGCCTGGATGGCGGCGCATTCCGCAGGACAGGCGGTGATGGCGTGGAGGAAGAGAGTGCGTTGGAGGAGGTGGCGGAGGAGGACGGCCTGATGGTGAGTGAGGCGGTGAAAGGCCACGGCGCCGATGCGCGAGAGGAGCGTGATGTCGATGTTGAGCTGCGTTCCGCACTGCGCCTGCATCACACGCACTCTACATCTCACAGCGCCACGCCGAGCGCACTTGTGCGGGAACTCGTAGGCCTTGCAATCCACGGTGCAGAAGCTAGGCATCAATGGCAGCAGCAGCCCTCACTCGTTGGCCTCGGCGTGATACAGCACCGTGGAGCGGAACAGTTTGAAGAAGGAGGCGATGCGCAGCTGCAAGTAGCGGTCCAGCGACTCGTTCAGCATCACGCCCAGACTGCCCGTCACTTTCTCTCCCATCGCTCACTTGTTCAGCATCAGCACGCACGACTCTATCGAGAACACCATGGACCCGTCGTTCTGCACCCTGCGCCTCAGCCGCCCGCGCCGCGCCTACCAGCCGCATGCCGCCTCGCTGTACCAGCACTCCTCCTTCTGCAGCGCCTCCAGCAGCGCGTCCACCATCTTGCCCAGAAACAGCTCTCCCGACGCTCTAGTCCTCACTCACCTCCTTCACACCCACGGCACGGCCACACGGTGCCGATCGCTCTGGAACGGGTTCTGCCCGTCCTGAATTCCGTTCATCCTCTTCATCTGCTCGAACAGGAAGAAGTGCACCACCCGCCCGTACTCCGTCTCGAACGCCTCCGCGCCGCGCATGTGCAGCACACCCTGCGTCTTACCGTCCAGCGCCACACCCACCTGGATCTGCAGCAGGCACCGCCGCAGCAGGTGCAGCGCGTTGCCCGTCTGCACCACAGATTGCATGAAGGGCGTCAGCGCCGCCTTGGTTCCGAACGATACCTATGCGTGACTCGTCCAAATAGCTGTCACCGTGCGCGGGGCTGTGCCCAGGCTCTGTAACGCCTCCACGATGGAACTCACGACGAACTGCACGATGTGGTTGTTCACCTCGCTTCCCACGCCCGCGCAGCCCGCTCCCGCCAAAAACGCATCCAGCGCCTCCACGGCGGAATACACGTCGGAACACCGCTGCGTGGCGGCGACCACGGCCTGGCGGTGCTCGGGCTGTGCGTACTGCGCGAGCTCGTTCTTGATCTCGGTGGGCAACTCGACCTCCTGCGACAGATGCAGCTGGATCTGACGGATCACGTCGTAATACCTACGTGTGAGAAATGCAATCAACCAGCACAGCTCCGCGATGGCCGGCACCAGTCCCGCGGTGAAGTGGTCCACCGTGGATTTGAAAAAGTGGGGCAGCACACCGGCGGGGTCCTGGTCGAAGAACGAACGCTGCTTCACCAGCTCCAAGGAATCCTGCAGCTGGGCCGCCAGTCCAGGCAGTGCGCGCACCGCCTCCGCGCCCTTCTACACGTCAGAATCCCGCCGTGCGCCCACGTCGTGGATCACGCGTTCGATCAGGCCATGCAGCTGCGCAATGGCGGCGAACCCGAACTCACAGGCGCTGACGACGCGCAGCTCGTCGAGCCGCGTGTTCTGCACGAGCAGGGTGAGGCGCATCATGTTGGAGAGCGCGGCGGTGCAGGGCGCGTCCTGCCGCGCGGCGAGCGGGCGCAGCATCTCCTTGGCGGCCAGCAGCAGGCGGTTGGTCTCGCTGAGGCGCTGGGGCTGCGTGTTGAAGTCCAGCAGGCGGTCGAGACAGCCCCGTTCCTCCTCGGTCAGCTCTGCGGGTGAAGGGCGTTGTGTGGGAGTACTCGCACCCTCCAGACTCTGTGTCAGCGCGACGTTGAAGTCACCCCAGATCGCCTTGGCGTGCGTGGTGATGAAGCGAATGGCAGAGCGCACCTCTGCCACCAGCCGCGCGTTCAGGAGCAGCAGCCAGAGCGCGTCAGTCTACGGGAAAGAGAGAGGCGAAGGCGCACCAGCGCGAGCTTGGCACGTAGAGGCGTTGCGAAACGAGGGTCCTGCGCGTGGAGGAGGAGCCACTGGAGCGAGTGGGCGTTGGTGTGAAGAAGAGAGAGCAGCTCGCTGTGGTTCGCCTTGGGTTCATACTCTCACCCACGCCTACCAGCACCAGCGTGAAGGGAATCGGCGTGTCGCCCAGATAGCTCGCGGTCTCCTCCAGACTCTTCCTCAGCTGCGTCGCTTCGTTGGTCTAGTCGTGATCCGCACCCCCCACGACCACAAGGTTTCGAGTGAACGCGTCTCCGCTCGCCAGCGAATCCAGCGTGCTGCTCAATGCACCCGCGTTCCCCAGAGCGCTTTGAAGAGACAACTGAATGCCAGGACCGAAGGTCACAACGAAGCATTGATCGAATGTGCGCGAGAGAATGGACTGCAACGAGCTGAAACGGGCCTCGTTCGCCTTCTGTTGGATTGACGGACAGAAGTAGGAGATGAGAATGCTGCGAATCAGCCGAGGGTGAGAATTCGCACGCATCCGTCGCTTGCGTGTAGTATGCCTGGTAATTCTTGTGGGCATCGAGGCTGTAGAAGCGCATCATGTCGTAGACGTCGCAACCGTTCAGCATGTCGAGAATCGACATCATGCGCACTTCCTGGATGGAGCAGCGCTCGAAGAAGGAGTAGGGGTAGGCGCGCGGGAAGACGCCGTCTCCGTTGTATCCCGTCTTCCGGAGCAATTGTTTGGTTACAGAGGAGAGTTCGCGGTTGTCCACGCGCAGCTACACTTCACTTTACCTCTTGGGGCGAACGATCAGACGGTAGTACAGAACCAGAATCTTCTCGCGCATTTCTCCCGGAAAAACGGTGTCCATGAGGAGGAGAAGGCGAGCCAGTCCGGCGATCAGCTGGCAGATGTACGGCTTCACCTCTCCCTCCGTGAGGACCGTTTCAACTACGCATGGCAACTCGGAACAGCCACTCACACTTTACACCGAAATAGTGATTTGTATCGATTTGGTTCAAAAGGATGTTAATCCGGGAGGCAATCAAAGAGGCCTTCTCCAAAAGAGCTCCACACCTACGTGTTACATCCAACAGCACAATATAAACAATGTGATCCACTCGATAGTTTGATTTCCCAGCGCATTTCGCGTGGTAGGTACATCCATGCATTTCATTAGCTTTGATTCATTGCGCTCCTGGTTGTTGAAGTAGCTACACACTAAGAAACAGATTCCATAGTGCTACGAGAAGGGGAGAAACACCGACTGCAACTTCTGTTGTTCCTTTGAAAGCGAACTCCCGCCCTGCTTCAATAGTCTACGTCCAATGAGAGCGTCTCAAAAGCAAGCTACAAGGGGAGGTCCAGTGAAAGATCCAGTATTTGGTAGTAGAAGGAAGTCGCATCCGCAATGATGCTCTTCATATCCTGTATGCAGTTCTCCAGTTCCCCCAGCATGTCCAACACGGATGGCAAGAGAAAGATGTCTCAACAAACAGCCGCAACCCGTAAACGAAGCAAACTAATCGAATTTGGAAAAGATCCGCAGATCCTCCTTTGGGGTGCTAAATCTACTCCTCATCCACGTCCTCCCTCCCCGACTTTTTGTACATTACAATAAATAGAATGGCAAAAGCGACAATGACGATCACAACTGGAAAAACAACGGCTGTCACCGTCACCGGCGTGTATTCCTCGGTCCTCTCCTCCACCGTCGTCTGACAGAGCAGAGGCGCGCACAATGACCTATACATGTACTCTACGGGTAAGTTCAGGAAAGAACGCCAACTGTAGAGATCGGATTGGACCGCATAGTCCTCTGTGGGAAAGCACAGCATCATCGTTTTCTATCCATCATTCCCCATGCGTAGGCACACTTGGCACATGATGAGACTTCGTTTCGTTTCCACATCGTAACAGTTCGGCTTCTTGCCAGTAACTCCATCGAATACGCTACGGTACTTCGCCAGACACACCGTCGACTATTCGTCAGTGGGAAGGGACGCTCCTACGGTACTCTGCAATTCGGGGTGTTTGCGCTCGTTGTGAAGGAGGAGATAGTATTCGTGCACAAACACTTTCCCGCACTTTCCGCACCTGTAGTGGCCTTCTTCCAGCCTCTCCTTGAATTGGTTCTACTCCTCAGCCGAGTGCATCGTACAAACTTCCAGATAGAAGCGCGAATTCTCGATCTTCAGTGGGCACGTGTTAGGGAGAACATACTCGTAGTACTCGACAACGGGGGAAACGTGCTACACCATTACTTCTCGGATACTCTATTAACTACTTTCTCTATCAATCGTTGGACTTCCATCGAGCCTTCCCTAGAACAGAGATTGAGGCTTGAAAGAGACTATGAGTGAAGCGGCATATTGCTGAAGAACAGTAGATAGTGTCGTATGCAGTAATAGACAAAACACTGCAAGCCAGGAGACACACATCGAATCGAACCAGCTTTCGCAAATTCCGCTTTACAATAGGGAGCGAATGCAAGTAGAGAAATGAGAATCCTTCGGGTTTTGCGCCGTGAGAATTGTTTGCTTTGTGTTCATTACGCAAAAGAAAGGGTCCACCCTTCTCTAGCCCTCATCAAGGAGCAAATGCGAGGCTACCGTCCTTAATCACATTGTCGTTTTCAACATGATCGATCTTGATCATATCCAGTTCTCATACACCAAAGAGGAGGTTGACGCATACATGAGCGACCACAACCTCGGCATTGAGGATCTTCTCCTCCTGCTCATTGAACGAGTATTCTTTACTTCCATTGCACTTCTAGAATAGATTAAAGTGAAGGCACGTGTTCCTGTGAGCCATTTCCAAGTTGGAGCGGGTGCCTACACTTTCAGCGGCAAAATCTTCCTCGGAACGAACATGGAGATTGCCTATTCCGCGATCAACCATGTATTTGCAGAAACGAAGAGTCATTACTAGACCATCCACGCGGAGCAGTGCACCCTTTCGAACGTGTTCCTTCACACGGAAGGTGCCGAAAGGGAGGGAATCAAGATCCTTGCGGGTCCCATTGCAGTCGCGTCGTGATTCCTAGTCAGCGAAGTCCCCTGCGGTCACTGCAGACAAATCCTCCAAGAGGTGCCCCACGCTGGAGACATCCGCATCATCGTGAAGAAGGCGGGTCTCGATGCTCCTCTTTCTCAGCTGCTTCCCTTCTCCTTCGAGCTGCCGATTGACGGCGTGATCCACCACGTGTTTGAGCAGAACTCCCTCGTGGACTGCGCTTCTGTCAAGCCGCAATTCATGGAAGTGATGAACGAAGTGAAGGGCCAACTGCGCTGTGACGAGTCCGCGTTCGACAGAGCGTGGGCGCTGTTTGTGCGGTCATTCAGCTGGTACTCGGGATGTCCCGCAGTGGCTCTCTTCATTGCCAAGGACGGGCGTGTTGCGGTCGGCTCCATGATCGAGTCTTCAGCGTACAATCCCACCGTCAATCCTCTACAGGTATGCGCAGCGACGCTGCCTGTCCCGTAGATGGCCCTCATCGACTGCCACGTCCAGAACATCCCCTTCTCGGACCTGGAGGCGCTGGTGCTCGTGGAGAAGCGGGACTGCTGCTTCACATACCAGGGTCATCTGCAGGTGCTGCGCCAGTGTCTTCCCCGCCAAGAAGACGTCTCCGTGAAGAAGGAACTGAAGACCCTATACTTTGCACTGTGGCTTCCTTGTTCCAACAAACACCGCACAGAATACAGTCACACATCTCACCTTACATAGAAAACAAGTCGTCAAACGCATCCTTCTTCGGAGCGGGGGCAGGCTTGGCGGGCGCAGCGGGTGCGGCAGGCGCAGCCTGAGGCATCTTCGTGAAATCCATGAAGGAGAAGGGATCCTCCGCAGGAGCGGGAGCCGGGGCGGGAGCCGCCGGCTTGCTGGGGCGCGCACGGGGCGCGGGAGCGTCAAAACCCCAGTCGTCGTCGTCGGGCTGGCGAGAGGCCTTCGCCTTGCGCGGCGCGGGCGCGGGCTCGTCGTCGTCGAACAGGTCATCCACCTTGCTCACCTTCTTGGCAGGTCTGCGCGGCGCGGGCTCCTCCTCGTCCTCATCGAAGAGATCATCGACCTTGCTCACCTTCTTCGCAGCCCTGCGCGGGGCAGGCTCCTCCTCCTCCTCATCGAACAAATCGTCCACCTTGCTCACCTTCTTCGCGGCTCTGTGCGGCGCGGGCGCCTCGTCCTCGTCGAAGCCCCAGTCATCCGCCTGCGGCGCGCGGCTCTTCTTCGCCGGCGCCTCCGCGGACGCGGCGGACGCGGCGGGCGTCTCCTCCCACAGGCCCAGACCCAGCAAGTCATCGTTCACGCTCTTCTTCGGCGCAGGCTTCTCCTCCTCATCCTCCTCCTCCTCCGCCCTGTTCGCGCGGCGGCGCGTCGAGCGCACCTGCACCTCCGGCTCCGGCTCGGGCTTGCGCGCCTTGCGCGGCGCGGGCTCCTCGTCCGACCACAAATCCTCCTTCTTGGGCGCGTCGTCGTCGTCCGACCAGCTGTCCTCCTTCTTCTTCTTCGCTGCCTCCTTCTTCTGGTACTTGGCGTACATCCCGTTCAGCTGCTGGCACATGTCGTTCAGCGTCAGCAGGTGACTCAGCATCTATCCATCACCGCCCCCAACCACCCCCACATTCTCATCGTCACCTCGGGTGGTCTCGCGGTCGATCAGCACCATCAGCGGCTTCTGGCTCGCTGCGCTCTCCTCTGCGATCGACTAGCCCTCAGCGCCACGCCCCACGCCCACCTTCGCCTTCTCGTTCTCGAAGAAGCCCAGGCCCTCCTCCTCCAGCTTCGCCAGCAGACGCTTCACGTTGCGGTACAGCTCCTTCGGGTTCAGGTCGCTCACGCGCTTCGTCGGCGTGCTGCTCGCCGCGTACGTTGATGTGGGAGCAGAGGTGCTCGAGTAGCTGCGCTGCGGCGGGGACACCATGGGCACCCACTTGTTCTCCTCCTCGTTGGGGGCGGGCGGGAAGCGGATGCCTACGCGTGAGGCGGAGCAGGCGGAGCAACCGTCGCGCTGCATGTCCTGGTAGCCCTCCACGATCACCTTGCCGCGGCCCTGAGAGGCGTAGGGGAGGAAACCCTCGCCCCAGACACGCACCATCGCGCGCGCGTCGTTCATCAGGTGCATGTTGTCGGCGCCGCCCGTCTTTCCCTTTGTCTATCCATGAAGCACGCCCCACGCGGCTACAAGAATCATCTCCTTCAGCCTGCGCATGAACAACGGGGTGCAAGTGTTGTGGAAGCGTGCTCCCGTGTTCTTTATCAGGTAATCGGCAATCCTACACATGACGCGGAGAAGACGCGCATACTTGAGGGCGGTGCGAATCTCGTCGTTGCTGCTGCTACCCATGGCTTTTGAAAGAACGAACCACACTTCCTCGAGCGCATCGGGATCGTTTGTGCTCAGCACCATGTCGGTAATCTAGAAGCGTTATTCTCCACGAGTACTCGAGTCTTACCTTCTGCAGGTTCGGCTTCCCGTAGGGATTCGCGTAAATCGCGTCATGGACAGCGTTTCCCAAGGGAGTCACGGGCTCGCGAATGAAGGACGTAAATTTGTCGGCAAGACCAGTCAAGCCAGAGAACATACTTGTGTTTAGTAGATTTTGGTCGAAGAAAAGGGGATGCACCTCTTTTGCAAATGCGATTCTCCCCCAAATTTGGAAAACCCGTTCCGTTCAAATCCTCTCCCTCCTATTCATTCCTCTTTACTTCCAACAAACACCCGAAAGGTATAAACAATCAATGCGCTTCCCGGCGAGCAGGGACATCTCGAGTAGGGCATCCCAGCGGCACTGGTTCGCTGTTAATTCAAACACTAAGCACCAGTGGTTTACTGCTTAGTGCATCATGGCAACAGCGAATAGCCTCCCCTGTTCGCAGCAGGCCTCCCCGTCCGGAAGACCAGCCCAGCAAGCCGAGGGTCGTGGCATGACTCACTCCCCCCAACTCCGACTACCCGAATAGCAACCCGTCGCGAAGCGCATTCCTCCGTCACTTACTTCTTGCCACGCAGAGCATTCCACTGCGTCTTGATCGCCGAGCACTTGTCCATGATGTTGGCGTTCCAGAAGGCGGCGACCAACAGCAGGGTGAAGCCCGTGTACGTCATCACGACCGTCATCCACCATCCCAGCGGAGACAGGCAGCGGAACTTCTCGATGTGGCACTTCTGGCGGTACTCGCTGGAGCCGGGCGACTCCCAGATCTCCAGGTCCTGGAGGACGTGTCGCAGCGGGTCCAGGTTCACCAGAATCGAAGCAATGACCATCAACACGAAAGGACCCCACTTCTTCCACTTGCCCATCGTGTCGGGGAGCTTTCGGCGGTGTTCATACACGTAGATGCTCAGGCCGAGCATCATCACAACTGTCATGCCAAGAGAGAGATAATGACCCATCGCACGTGCGCTGGCGGTGAGCGAGCCACCGATCACCAGCACGAGGAGGGCGGGCCAACATCAGGCGCCAATCAGCGCGGGGATACTGATCGCGATCGAAAGAATCGACACGATCAGCGAGTTTCTCTCACTCTTCGCCATCGCAGGTTTCTACCATATCACTCCAGGGACCGCAGGGCTTACAGGAGGAGGAGGCGAAGATCACTGTCCGTTCGCGCAACCACCCTGAGCTGCCGGCTTTGCGGCCGGCGCCGAAGGCTCCGGTGTGCGTCTTCTCGTCGGAGGAGACTTCACTTGCCACTTGTTGCCAGGTGACGTCGGAGACTTCAAAAGCGGGGATTGCACTGTGAAAGGGGACGCTTTCACAGAAGCCATTCTTCACTTTCTAATGAGGCGAGTCAGGAAAAGTCTGAACGCCAATCCACGGATCCGCATCTGATTGGCTGAACCAATTCTGACCATTTGGCTTCCACTTCCCTCAACTCGTTCACTACCACTGTAAGTCGCTCCAACAAACACCCCCTAAAAGCACATAAAGAACAACTACTCGGCGGAGGCGCCCACGCTGTTCTCCTCCTTCGCATACTCCACCACCAGCTTTCTTCCCAGCAAGTGGGTGCTCGACAGCGCCTTCACCGCCGTCTTGGCGTCGTCCGCCGACAGGTACTCCACGAACACGAAACCACGCGATGTGCCGTCGAACTTCTTCGGCAGACGCAGCGACTTCAGCTGGCCATAGGCGCCGAACAACTCGCGCAGCTCGTTCCGATTCGCCTCGAAGGGGATGTTGCGCACCAGCAGCTTCGTCTTGCCGTCCTCTCCGCCCTCCGTGATCTTGTGCTTCTTCGTCGTCACTGCCTCCTTCCTCGCGGAGAACTTCAGTTCCAGCACATGGCCGTCCAGCGCCTTCCCGTTGAAGCGGTTCAGCGCCTTCAGCGCCTGCTGGCGGTTCTCGTACACCACGAAGCCGAAGCCCATCGGAAGCAACTCGCCATTCGGGCCCTTCTTCTTGGGGATCGTGACGCTCTTCAGCCCCTCCACCTTCCCGAACAGGCCGCGAATGCCCTCCTCCGTCGTCTTCCAATTGAGGTTCTTGATGTACAGCGTCGTGCTGTCTCCCTCCTCGCCAATCGCGTGCGACTCCTCTCTCTTCACCGACGCCGTTTCTGTCTTTTCCTCCTCCTCACTCGTTTCCCTCGTGGCGGGAGTTTCACTCGCGACAGTCGTTTCACTCGCGACAGGTGTGGCAGAAACCTCTACGCCTCACAGCCCTCAGCCACGCGCACCTCCGCCCAGCGCGACGGGCAGGTACTCCAGGTACAGCGGCGTGTGCTGGTACTTGCGGTAGCTCAGATGGTTGAACGCGCGCTTCGCCTCCGACGGCACCGAGAAGAACACCAGCGCGATCACACTACTCCTCATCTCGTGCGCACCACTTCGTACTGCGAGTCGGGCATGTCCAGCTTGGCCACCTCGCCATACTGCGAGAACAGCTCCAACAGCTCCTTGGATTCCGCCGTGTACGGCAGATTCTTCACCAGAATGACCTTGTCACTTCGCTTCACCTTCTCGCCGCGCGCCACGGCCTACGCGTCACACCATCACTCCGCCGCCACCTCCAGCACCTCCAGCTTCACGCCCTCCTTCTCCAACCACTTGCGCGTGTCCTCCAACACCTCCGTCTCCGCCAGCGCCACGCGCACAGCCATGTTGCCGCTCTCCACGTCCAGGATGTCGCTCTTCTTCACGCCCAGCTTGGCGCTGATCACCTCCATCACCGTCGTGTTGTTCAGGTACATCGCGTTCCACGAGCTCTGGTTCTGCGCCTCCTCCAGCCGCTTGTTCAGGTACTTGTCGCCCTTAAAGGTGTGCGCGCGGTGGACTATTTCTCACTCTCTTTTCACATCACCACCCATCTTCTTGTACTCCTCCTTCTTCACGTTCGCCACGCCCACCGACAGCACGCGGCCCTGGAACACGCTCTTGTCCATCGCCTACGCCTCACCCCACACCCCCTCACCCACCTCGATCGCCTTCGCCGCCTGCTCCGGGAACATGAAGGTTACGAAGCAGTAGCCCTTGCTCTTGCGCTCGCCGTTCAGCGGGATGAACACGTCCACCACCTCGCCGAACCGCTGCGCATACTCGCGGATCTCCTCCTCCGTGCACGAGTACGGCAGGTTCCGGATGAACAGACGACCCTCCTCGATGATGTCCTCCACGTCCGAGCTGTTGGGCTCCTCCTTCGATGCTGTCTTTGGCATTGTCTTTGACATGGTCTTTGGCGCTGCCTTGCGCATCGTTTCCGAGTCAGAATCAGAATCCGAGTCGGAGTCCGAATCCGAATTGGCGGGTTCAGTGAAAGGATTGACAGAGGGTTCTTGACCCTCCGGAACGTCCTGATAGGCGTCCGAATCACTGTCATCCTCCGATTCAACTAGGGATTAGTCATGCATTGAAGACAGTACTGGGATGTGTGACCTCGTCGTTCTTCCACGTTTTCTTCGTGGAATGACTCTTCATCACGTTTAGGAACTCCTGGAGCTCTTGCGCTACACCATGAGTTTCTCCACTCATGTCAACCCTTTTTCTTCTGCGTTTCCTTCTGCTTCAACGCTTCCTCCGTCTCTTCCTCCTCCTCTTCCGCCTTCTTTCCCTTTGTTTGCTTTTCCTCGGGATGGAGACGGAGATAGGCCGAACTGCCCTTGCTGTAGCGACTCCAGGGACGCGCCTGGACATTTCCCTTCTACGCCATGAT
>QWCN01003485.1_pt1 | contig 19607 bp, 22 predicted proteins | sample 1972711 | NCBI WGS metagenome assembly QWCN01 (sample SAMN09866707, study PRJNA288562) | Human gut metagenome isolate term1_stool, whole genome shotgun sequencing... | isolation source: gut | host: Homo sapiens | place: USA: California
GTCGAGCACGGCGATCTTCTTGCAGGTCGCCGGGATGGCCGCGATGAGCTTGTCGGCACGGAACGGACGGTACAGGCGGACCTTCACGAGGCCGACCTTCTCGCCGTGGGCATTGAGGTAGTCGATGACTTCCTCGGCCACGTCGCAGATGGAGCCCATGGAAATGATGACACGGTCAGCATCCGGAGCGCCATAGTAGTTGAAGAGCTGGTAGTTGGTGCCGAGCTTGGCATTGATCTTGCCCATGTACTCCTCGACCAGATCCGGCACGGCGTCATAATACTTATTAGACGCCTCACGGTTCTGGAAGAAGATATCGCCGTTTTCGTGGCTGCCGCGCATCTGCGGATGCTGCGGGTTCAGGCCGCGCTGACGGAAGGCATTGACCGCATCCATGTCGACCATCTCGGCCAGATCGTCATAATCCCAGACGGCGATCTTCTGGATCTCGTGCGAGGTACGGAAGCCGTCAAAGAAGTTCAGGAACGGAACGCGGCCCTTGATGGCGGCCAGATGCGCCACGGGGGACAGATCCATAACTTCCTGCACGTTGCCCTCAGCGAGCATGGCAAAGCCGGTCTGGCGGCAGGCCATGACGTCGGACTGATCGCCGAAAATGGACAGCGTGTGCGACGCGAGCGCGCGGGCCGTCACGTGGAACACGGCCGGGAGCAGCTCACCTGCCATCTTGTACATGTTCGGGATCATGAGCAGCAGGCCCTGAGAGGCGGTGTACGTCGTGGTCAGGGCGCCGGCATTCAGCGAACCGTGGACAGCGCCGGCTGCGCCGGACTCTGCCTGCATTTCCTGCACACGGACCTTCGTGCCGAAGATGTTCTTGCGGCCGGCAGCAGCCCACTGATCGACCAGGTCGGCCATCGGACTCGACGGGGTGATCGGGTAAATGGCAGCCACTTCCGTAAAGGCGTAGGACACGTGGGCGGCAGCGTTGTTGCCGTCCATAGTAACGAGCTTTCTTGCCATAAACTTCATCTCCTATTTCTCTTATATGTTATCCTATATTTGTGCAATGGGCACCTATCCGCCCATTCACGTCAATATGATAACACAGTTTCAAAAAAACGTAAATAATAGTTTTTTGATTCTTGTTTCATTTTTCGAAACGCAACTATTGAAAACGTGCAAGTTTCCGGGTGAAAACCGGCGTTTTCACGGAAAATGTCCAGTTTTTTCGCTAATTTTTCGCTTGTGATTTCTCACCTATTGTTATATAATATATCACTGCTGTTAAGAAAGGGGCTGTCTACATGGTCAAAATCGAACAATCGAATGGCACCGCTGGAGCTGCACATCGCGGTCGACCACGGCGTGAACATTTCCGCACTTGCCCACAGCATCATCAATGAGGTCAGCTATAAGGTCAATCAGGCCACCGGCGTGCCCGTTGCGTGCGTGGACGTGTACGTGGACACCATGTTCCTCGATTAAGCAGGAGCATTCGCACCGCTTCCCTCCCGGGAGCCGCGCTTCCGGGCCATTTTCATTCCCCCTGTCGGAGGTGTACAGATTTGAGAGAGATCATTGATGCCGCAGCGCTTCGGGAAATGCTCCTGTGCGCGAACGCGGCACTGGAAGAAAACAAACAGAAGATCAACGAGCTCAACGTCTTCCCCGTTCCGGACGGCGATACCGGCACGAACATGAGCCTGACGATGAACTCGGCCGCCATCGAGCTCGGCCGCAAGCAGACCGAGACCGTCGGCGCCGTGGCCGACTGCGCCGCGAGCGCGCTGCTGCGCGGTGCGCGCGGCAACTCCGGCGTCATCTTGTCGCTGCTGTTCCGCGGGATCGCCAAGTCCCTCAAGGGCCGTGAGACCGCAAACGCTGCGGAATTTGCCGCCGCCGTCTCCGCCGGCGTGGACGCCGCCTACAAGGCCGTCATGAAGCCGGCCGAGGGCACGATCCTCACCGTCAGCCGTCTGGGCGCGCAGGCCGCCGTGGCCTTCGCCAAGGACAGCACGGACTTTGAGGGCATGCTCGACGCGCTGCTCGTCGCCGCGCGCGAGGCGCTGGCCGACACGCAGAACATCAACCCCGTGCTGCGCCGCGCAGGCGTGGTCGATGCCGGCGGTGAGGGCTTCGTGCTCGTCATGGACGCCATGCTCGGCTATCTGCAGGGCCGCACCGCCGTCCCCGTGACCGCCGCCGCTCCGGCTGCCGCCCAGGCGCCGAAAGAGGGCGCGGACTTCTCCGAGTTCGACACCGGCGAGATCACGTTCGGCTACTGCACGGAGTTCATCGTCGCGCGCGAGAACAGCAAAAGCCCGGAGCTCCTGCGCTCGTTCCTGAAGAATCTCGGCGACTGCGTCGTCGTGGTCGACGACGATGAGATCATCAAGGTGCACGTGCACACGAACGTGCCCGGCGAGGTCCTGACCGAGGCGCTGACCTACGGCCCGCTCCAGACTGTGAAGATCGAGAACATGCGCAACCAGCACACCGCGCTCTCCGGCAAGGAGGATGCTCCCGAAGCCGCCGCCGAGACGGAGGCCGAGCCCGAAGTGGCCAAGCCCGAAAAGCAGTTCGGCGTTGTGGCCGTGTCTGCCGGCGAGGGCATGGCCAACCTCTTCCGCGAGCTGGGCGTGGACCGCGTCGTCACCGGCGGCCAGACCATGAACCCCTCCACGGAGGACATCCTCACTGAGATCAACAAGACCCCGGCGGAGGTCGTGTTCGTGCTGCCGAACAACAAAAACATCATCATGGCTGCCCAGCAGTGCATCCCGCTGTCGGACAAGAAGGTCATCGTCATCCCGACCAAGACCGTGCCGCAGGGCATTACCGCGATGCTCTCGTTCGACCCGGCGAGCGCCGAGGATGTCATCGAGGCGGAGCTGAGCGCCGCGATCGAGAGCGTGCACACCGCGCAGATCACCTACGCCGCGCGCGACTCCGACTTTGACGGCCACGACATCCACAAGGGCGAGTATCTGGCGCTGATGGACGGTGCGCTGCTCGGCAGCGACGCCGACCTCGACAAGGTGCTGACCAGGATCGCGGACGCCGCGAACGATCTCGACCCCGAGATCGTCTCCATCTACTACGGTGAGGACGTGCAGGGCGACGCCGCCCAGCACGCGGCCGACCTGCTCGGCGAGCGCCTGCCGATGGCGGACGTGAACGTCGTCAACGGCGGTCAGCCGGTGTATTACTACATGATCTCGTTTGAATAAAACGTGCACCATCATACAGCAAAGCGCCCGGACGAAATGTCCGGGCGCTTTGCTATATGTTTTTTGAGGCGGCGCGCCCCGGCTGCACCGGGGCGCGCTGCCGTTTTTTATTGCTCCTGCGCGCGGATGAGATTCTTGTAGAAATCGACCGCGCCGGGCAGGCAGCTGTACTCGATGTTCTCATTGATGCCATGCATGCCCTTCATCTGCTCCGGGCCGTAGATCACGGGGGCGAAGCGCACGCAGCTGTCGCAGATCTCCTGATAGAAGTGTGCATCCGTCGCGCCGGTCATGACATAGGGGCTGACGGGCAGGCCGGGGAACGTCTCGCCGATGACCCGCTCCACCTGGCGGAACGCCTCGCCGTGGATGTCCACGGGCTCGGAGTAGTCGTTCGTGTGCACGACCTCCATCTCCAGACCGTGCTTTTCGGCGAGCCGGCGGATGATGGCAAGGCTCTCCTGCTCGCCCTGATGCGGGATGAAGCGCATGTTCGCACCCAGCGTCGCCTCCTGCGGCAGGACGTTGTACGCGTCCGAGCCGGACTGCATCGTGAACGCGATCGTCGTGCGCAGCATGGCCCCCGCCTGCGCCGACACGCGCGGCAGCACGACCTTCATCAGCGGGGCAAACAGCCAGAGGTTGCCCATCACGAGCCGCAGGCCGAACGGTGCATACGGCGCCAGACGCGTGAACATGGCCGTGACCTCGGGCAGGAACTTCTTGCGAAACGGCGCGTGCTTTTCCACATCCGTCACGAATGCGGACAGGCGCGCGATGGGGGTGTTCGCCGTCGGGGCGCTGGCGTGACCGCCGGTGCTGCGGGCGGTGAACTTCACGTCCGCCTTGCCCTTTTCGAACACGCCGACCATGGCGAAGTTGCCGGGGATGCCGCCGATCGGCTCGGTGATGATGCCGCCGCCCTCATCGCAGACGAGAAACGGCCGCACGCCGCGGCGCTTGAGCTCGGCGACGAGCTTCGGCGCGCCGTCGCCCGCCCACTCTTCCGTGCAGGACGAGGCGATGTAGACATCGTTGGCCGGCTCGTATCCGGCGGCGAGCAGCTCCTCGACCGCCTGGAAAAACGCCATGACCGAGCACTTGGTGTCCGACGCGCCGCGGCCCCAGACCTTGCCGTCGGCAATGTCACCGGAAAACGGCGCATGCGTCCACGTGCCCTCGGCGGGCACGACGTCCTGATGGCTCATGAGCACGATCGGACGGTCGTGCGCCCGGCCCGGCCAGTAATAGAGCAGATTGCCGTCAATGTCCGTGCGCGCGAGCTTTTCATGCACAAGCGGGAAGAGCTCGGCCAGCAGAGCGTGGAAACGCTCGAACTTTTCCGGCTCGCAGACGTTGGCGTGCGACGTGGTGTCGCACCGGATCATGGCCGAGAGCTTCTCGGCGTAGGCCATGGCGCGGTCGGGATCCGGCTGCGGCTGATAGGCGGACGTTTTGCGCGGTGTGAGCGCAGCGTGCGCCACAGCTGCCCCCAGCGGGGCCAGCGGTGCGAGCGCGAGATAACCGGGACGGAATTTCATTTGACATCTGCCTCCTTTTTCTGCTTGCGGTACATGCTGTAGGCAATGCCGATGGCCAATGCGCCGCTCGGAATGATCATAAAGCTCGTGGAGCTTGTCAGCGACGGAACGAGCATGAACAGCAGGCTCATCACGACCAGCGGAGCAACAGCGACCTGCACGTTCTTGCGGAAATACTGATACGCCATCGCGCCGAAGAGCGCCGGGACGACGTTGGCAAACGCCGGCTGGAGCACAGGGCTCTGCAGCACGGGCTGCAGCGGCACGAGCAGCGCCACGCCGAGCGCGAGCACGACGATGGTCACGAGCGAGCTCGTCGCGATCGAGAGCGTCGAGATGATCTCGTTTTCGGCCGTGCCGGTCTTGGTGCCGACGATATCGCGCGCGTTGACCGCGCACGGGATCTTCATATTGATGAGGTTGCCGGTGATGAAGGCGAGGTAGCCGCCGCCGGCGCCGAGCATGGGCGTGTAGATGAGAAACTCCGCCACACTGCTGACCGTCCACACGAGGCCGACGGACAAAAAGCCCTTGGCCACAGCGCCCATATCGGGCATGGCGCCGAGGAACGTGCCGATGAGAAACGGCGCGCCGACGAGCAGCACGAGCGTGATCGCGCTCACGATGCGACCGAGGACGTGCGTCCGGCGGTTGAACTGTTCGAGATATGCTTTGCGTTCGGTTTCGTTCATGATGTCCCCTCCTTACAGCCGCACGAGCACGGCCGCCGCCATGCCGATGAGCATACTGCCGGCAATGGAGAAGCTCTCCAGCCAGGCCATGTTCTTTTTCTCCGCCAGATACACGAACAGCGCCATCACCGCCGCCGACACGGCCACGACGACCAGCGGCGTCCAGTCGCCGGTGCAGGTGAACAGTCCCTCGCCGGACACGAACGCGCCGATGTAGCTGCCGATGTACGCGCACACGAGGCCGATGAACATGGCCGTCATGGCGCTGTCGCCAAAGCCGACGCCGGAGGCGGACCTGGCCCCGTCGTTGCCGAGGCGCTTGAGGTAGCGCTTGTTGAAGAAGATCGACAGGATCATGCCCCACATGATGCAGATACTCATGAGCAGGGCAATCGTCGTGAAGCCCTGCGGCGTCATCTCGGCGGCAGACAGGGCGTGCATGCCGACCTGCTCGGCCGCGGCCTGGGCGACCTGCGTCTCATAGTGCAGCGCACCGATGACGGACAGGCGCAGCCACGGCCACGGCGTGCCGAGGCTGCCGGACAGGGCGATGACGCCAAGCAGGATGCCCACGCTCGGCAGGACCGAGAACGTGGCGCTCGACGTGATGGCGCGCTTCATGCGCGCGGGGTCGATGCCGATGGCAAGACCCGCGCGGTAAGAGCGCACGAGGAAAATGACGCACACCACCGCAACGAATGCGATGATGCCGCCGCAGATCGCATACATGGGTACGCTGTTGAGCTGGGCTAAGATGTTGTTCATAGACGTTTCTCCTCTCCGGCAGGTGCCGGTCTCTATATGGAAAAACCCGCATGGCAGCGCCATGCGGGCTTTTCACAGCTTATTGCGCGCCGCCGACCGGCCCGGACACGGCCGGGCGGATGTTGGATGCGGTCAGATAGGACTGGAACAACAGCATGCCCGCGATGGCCGCCAGCATGAGCTGCTGCCCGCCGGTGCGGTCATCCGGCAGTGCCGTGATGCACAAAAAGGCCGCAAACTGGCTCCAGAAAATGCTCCGGATCGCCTTCGGGCGGCCGTAGGCAAAGCCGGCAAGCTCATAAAACGCGATGAGCGCGGCGCACAGCGCCAGGATCTCGACCGCATAGGCGGAGACGGTGGGGTTGATGATGTTGACCTTATAGCTCACGATCAGCCAGAACGCGAGCAGTACGATCGGCATAGACGCACACACGACGGTGCCGGAGGTCGTCTCCCCGTCCCCGATCGAGAGCATCTGCCAGATAAACGCCGCCCCCGTCACGATCGTGAGCGCAGCCAGCACCCGCTGCAGCCCGGGCGACGAGAGCGTGCCGGAGCTGATCATCAGCCAGGCGCCGCCGACCGCCAGCAGCGCGCCGAGCACGACGCCGCCGATGGTGCGCACGCGCGGCGCCGCGACAAAGGCCGCCGGAAGCGAATCCGGAAAGCTGGTGTGCGGCTGGTTTTTCATCCGGAAGCAGACCACGGCCAGCACGACCGCGGCGATGACGATCATCAGCGCGACGGCATACGGCCAGATGCTGCCGCGCACGGCGAGGCCGGTCTCAGCTTCAAAACAGACCTGATCCTGCAGCCAGCGGAAAAAGGTCCCGAACGCTGCCAGCACAGCCGTGCAGCAGCAGATTACCCAAGCATTTTTGCGCATAACAAACTACCTGTCCCAATACATATTGAATAGACTTATTTTATACTGATTTCCCCCCTGCGTCAAGGCGCAAAACGCCCCCGCAGGGCAGAAAGGAGGCGGCGCGCGTGCGCAAAGTTTTCCTGCTGTCGCTGCTGCTCGTGGTGCTCTCGCTCGTGATCCCGTGGCTCGTGGTCACGCTCAGTCCGGCCGAAGAGCCCGCGGCGCAGCCCCTCCCGTCCGTGACGGCGTCAGCCGCCGTCGCACCCGACAGCGAAACGGCCATCACGGCGCTCAGCGGCGGCGCGCTCGTCGAGACGACGATGGCCGACTGGCTGCCCGGCGTTGTAGCTGCCGAGATGCCCGCATCCTTCGCGCCCGAGGCGCTGCGGGCGCAGGCAGTCGCAGCGCGCACGTATATCCTCCAGCGCGTGCGCGGCGGGGCTGCCAACCACCCGGAGGCCGGCGTCTGCGACCAATACACCTGCTGCTGCGCGCGCAAGGACGATGCCGCGCTGCGCGAACAATGGGGCGCAGACTACACGCGCAACATGGCGCGCATCCGTCAGGCCGTGACCGACACGGACGGGCAGTATCTCACCTACGGCGGGCAGCTCATCCGCGCGGTGTTCCACGCCTCGTCCGCCGGGGCGACCGAGAGCAGCGCCGCGCTCTGGAGCGGCGACGCGCCGTATCTCGTGAGCGTATCCTCCCCCGAGACGGCGCAGGACGTGCCGAACTACGTCTCGACGGCCGAGATCGCGGCCGACGCCGTGCGCACGGCCGTGCGCGACCGCTATCCGGACTGCGTGCTCGGCGACGACCCGGGCACATGGTTCGGCACGCCGGTGCTCGATGACAGCGGCCGTGTGGCGTGCATCCCCGTCGGCTCCGAGACGCTCACGGGCGCGCAGGTGCGCGCGCTCTTTTCCCTGCGCTCGGCGGCGTTTTCCGTCGCGTACGGCGGCGGGACGTTCACCTTCACCGTCACGGGCAGCGGCCACGGCGTCGGCATGAGCCAGTACGGCGCGAACGTCATGGCCCTGCGCGGCAGCGGGTATGCCGACATTCTCGCGCACTACTACCCCGGCACGACGCTCATCCGCGCGGAGGGGTAGACGCAAAAAAAGAGACGTTCTCTGAACGTCTCTTTTCTTTGCTTATCATGCGTTTACTTCTGCATCGTGGCATCCGTGTACGTGTTTTCGTCCACATAATAGACCGTCACATCCGCGGTGGCCAGCAGCACGCCCTCGGCATTGAACACCTCCGCCACAGCAAGGCCGGTCGTGCGGCCTTCCTTGACGACACGGCCATGCGCCACGAGCTTTGGCGTATCCTTGGCCGCGCGCAGGAAGTGAATACTGCTGTCAAGCGTCACGGTGATGCGCCCGCCGGTGCGCACGGCGACGCCGGTCGCCACATCACAGAGCGTGAAGATCAGGCCGCCATGGGCCATGTTGAGCGGGTTCATGCCGTCCTGCGTCATTTCGACCTCCACGACGCTGGTGCCTTCGCCGACCTCGGTGACAACGACGTGATTGTGCGAATTGAAGCCCTCAAATTGATTGTAGCGAAACGGATCGAGATAAATTGCCTTGTTTTCCTCCTGGGTATTCTGTGCCATGTTGGGGTACGCCTCCGTCCAGATTGCATTCAGGACGTTATCGTACCACGTTCGCGCGTTTTCGTCAAAACAATTTTTCCGTCGCGCACCTCCGCCGTCACGACATCGCCCTGTTGGAGCGTGCCGTCGAGCAGCATGCCCGCCGCCTGGTCGGCGATCGTGCTCTGGATGGCCCGGCGCAGCGGCCGCGCACCGTACACGGGGTCATACCCCGTCGCCGAGAGCGCATCGAGCGCTGCGTCCGGCACCTGCAGCTCCACGCCCGCGCGCTCCATGCGCGTGTTGACCGTGCCGAGGAGCTTTTGCGCGATCTGGCGGATGTTGGCGCGCGTGAGCTTGTGAAAGACGATGATGTCGTCCACGCGGTTGAGAAACTCCGGCCGGAACGTCTTTTTCAGGTCGGACATGACCATGCTGCGGATCTCGGCGTCCGTGCGCCCGGCGCCCTCGCCCGTCTGCTGCGTGAAGCCGAGGCTGCGGCGGCTGTCCGTGATGGCCTTCGCGCCGACGTTCGAGGTCATGACAACGACCGCGTTGCGGAAGTTCACCTTCCGCCCGAGCGAATCCGTGAGCTGGCCGTCCTCCATGACCTGCAGCAGGAGGTTGAACACATCCTCGTGCGCCTTTTCGATCTCGTCGAAGAGCACGACGGAATACGGCTTGCGGCGCACCTTTTCCGTGAGCTGGCCGCCCTCCTCGTGGCCGATATAGCCCGGGGGCGAACCGATGAGCCGCGAGACGCTGTGTCGCTCCATATATTCCGACATGTCCACGCGGATGAGCGCCTTCTCATCGCCGAAGAGCGCCTCGGCCAGCGCGCGGCAGAGCTCCGTCTTGCCGACGCCGGTCGGGCCGAGAAACAGGAAGCTGCCGATCGGCCGGTTCGGGTCGCCGAGGCCGACGCGGCTGCGGCGGATCGCGTTCGAGACCGCGTGCACGGCCTCCTCCTGCCCGACGACGCGGCGCCGCAGCGACGTCTCCATCTGCAGCAGCTGCTTGCTCTCGCTCGAGGTGATGCCCGCGACCGGGATGCCCGTCCAGAGCGAGACGATCTCGGCCACATCCTCACCCGTCACGGCGCGCACGGGGCCCGCGTGTGTCTGCTCCCAACGGCTGCGCAGCTGCTCGAGCTCCGTGCGCAGCTTCTGCTCGCGGTCGTGCAGCCGGGCCGCGCGCTCGAAGTCCTGCGCGCGTACGGCGCTCTCCATGTCCGCAGTCGTATTCGTCAGCTGCATCTCCAGCGCGTGCACCCGCTCCGGCTGCGCCAGCGCCTGCATGCGCACGCGCGAGGCCGCCTCGTCGACAAGGTCGATGGCCTTATCTGGCAGCCAGCGGTCGCCGATATAGCGCACGGAGAGCGTGATGGCCTTGCGCAGCGCGTCGTCCGTGATGTGCAGGCGGTGGTGCGCCTCGAGCCGCTCGCGCAGACCGCGCAGGATCAGCAGGCTCTGCTCGGGCGTGGGCTCGGCAATGCGCACAGGCTGAAAGCGCCGCTCGAGCGCCGCGTCCTTTTCGATATACTTGCGGTACTCCTCGAGCGTCGTCGCACCGATGATCTGCAGCTCGTCGCGCCCGAGCGCGGGCTTGAGGATGTTCGCCGCATCGATGGCCCCCTCGGCCGAACCCGCGCCGACGATCGTGTGCAGCTCGTCGATGAAGAGGATGACGTTGCCCGCGCGCTGCACCTCGTGCAGGACGCACTTGACGCGCTCTTCAAAGTCGCCGCGGTACTTCGTGCCCGCGAGCATGGCCGTCAGGTCCACGCTCACGATACGTTTCTTTTGCAGGTCCTCGGGCACGTTGCCGTCCGAGATGCGCTGCGCCAGCCCCTCGGCCACCGCCGTCTTGCCGACGCCGGGCTCACCGATGAGCACGGGGTTATTCTTGCTGCGGCGCGAGAGGATCTGGATGGCGCGCTCGATCTCCCGGTCGCGGCCGATGACCGGGTCCATCTTCCCGCCGGCGGCCAGCTCCGTGAGGTCGCGGCCGTACTGATCGAGCGTTTTCGTGTCGGCGGCGCGGCGCGTCTGGGACCGCGGCGCCGACTGCTGCGGCCGGGGCTTATACTCCGGCCGCCCGAACACGTCCATAATGTCCGTGTAGATCTTGTTCAGGTCGCCGCCGGCCGCCACGATGATGCGCGCGCCGGCGCTGTCCGCCTCGCGGAGGATGCCCATGAGGATGTGCTCCGTACCGACGTAGCAGTGACCGAGCCGGTTGGCGTCCTCGGCGGCCAGCTCGATGACGTGCCGCGCCCGGGGACTGAGCCCCTGCTCGGGCGCGCCGGGCACGCCGCGGCCGACCGTCTCCGTGACCATGCGCGTGAGCACGGCGTCCGTCAGCGCGTTGTCGGTCAGTATGCGGGCGCCGAGCCCCTCCCCCTCCCGGATGATGCCGAGCAGGAGATGCTCCGTGCCAACATAACTGTGCCCCATGCCCATGGCCGCATCGTGCGCCTTTGTGATCGCCGTGGATGCCCGCTGTGTAAACCGTTCGCTGCCGCGCATAGATTGTTTGCCTCCTTCGCTGGTCATACGCCTCTATTATCGCCCGGACGGCACAAGGAAACTGCCGAATCCGGGAAGCTGATTTTTATTATTTCCACCCCTTCCTGTTTTTTAATCAACACGCTTTTCCGAATTTCGAAAATGACGGTTGATTTTTCGGATTTTTGTGCTACAATGACTCCATACCAGAGGAAGAGAAGTCTGGTCAAAAACATAGGAGGTAATTACAATGGCTTTTGTTATTGGCGACGATTGTGTCATGTGCGGCACCTGTGCTGCGAACTGCCCGGCTGAGGCGATTTCCGAGGGCAATGGCAAGTACGTCATCAACGCGGACAGCTGCATGGAGTGCGGCACCTGCGCTGCGAACTGCCCGGTGGGTGCGATCTCCGTCGACTGATTCGACCGAGAACAACGCAAACGGATGAGGCGATATGCTCCAGGCATATCGCCTCTATCTATTTCAAACGATTTTCAGCGGAAGGAGCGCATGCCATGCCCCCCTGCGTACAATATGACGATCTGTGGCCGGGCGGCCCGCGGTTTGCGCGCTCCGGCGCCGGATTCGCCCTCGGCACGGACAGCGTGCTGCTGGCTGATTTCGCAGCCGACCGCCGCGTGCGCCGCTTTGCCGACCTCGGCTGCGGTGCCGGCGTGCTGACGGTGCTGCTGCTGCACGCGCTGCCGCAGGCGGCGGCCGTCGGCGTGGAGCTGCAGCCGGACGCGGCGCAGCTCTGCCACGACAATCTCACCGCCAACGGTCTGGACAGCCGGGCGGAGATCCTCTGCGCCGACCTGCGCGCGCACCGCGCGGTGCTCCCGGCCGGACAGTTTGACCTCGTCGTGGCAAACCCGCCGTATTTCGCCGCGGGCAGCGGCTATACCTCGCCCGACCCCGTGCGCGCACACGCGCGCGACGAGCGCACCTGCACCATGCAGGACATCTGCACCGCCATGGCCTATCTCACGCGCTGGGGCGGCTCGGCCGCGCTCGTGCACCGGCCGGAGCGGCTGAGCGAACTGCTGTGTGCGCTCACGGCTGCCGGGCTGGAGCCCAAGCGTCTGCGCACCGTGGCACGCACGGCGGACGCTGCACCCAGTCTCGTGCTGGTCGGGGCGCGCCGCGGCGGAAAGCCGGGGCTCAGGATCCTGCCGCCGCTGACCCTGTGCGCACCGGACGGCACGGACTCGGAAGAGATCCGCAGAATCTATCACAGGAGGGCATGACTATGAGCGGAACACTGTATCTGGTCGGCACGCCGATCGGCAACCTCGGCGACCTGTCCGTGCGTGCGCTCGAGACGCTGCGCAGTGCCGACTTCATCGCCGCCGAGGACACGCGCGTGACGGCGAAGCTACTCAACCATTTTGAGATCAAAAAACCATGCGTGAGCTACTACGAGCACAACAAATACGCCAGCGGCGAGAAAATCGTCGCCCGCCTGCTCACCGGTGAGACGTGCGCGCTCGTGACCGATGCCGGCATGCCCGCCATCTCCGACCCCGGCGAGGACATTGTGCGCCAGTGCGCCGAGCAGGGCATCGACGTGCAGGTCATCCCCGGCCCGTGCGCGGCCATCGCGGCGCTGGCCGTGTCCGGCCTGCCGACCCAGCAGTTTTGCTTCGAGGGCTTCCTCGCCGTGAGCGGCAAGACACGGCGCGAGCACCTCGATCGCCTGCGCGGCGAGACGCGTACGATGATCTTCTACGAGGCGCCGCACAAGCTGCTGCGCACGCTCTGTGACCTGCGCGACACGTTCGGCGGCGCGCGGGAGATCACGCTCGCGCGCGAGCTGACAAAGCTCCACGAGCAGAAGCTGCGCACGACGCTCGACGGCGCGGTGGCCTACTTTACCGAGACGCCGCCGAAGGGCGAGTTCGTGCTCGTGCTGCGCGGCGCACCCGAGCGCTCGGAGCCGGCCGTCACGGCCGAGCAGGCCCTCGAGATCGTGGCGCGCTACCGCAGCGAGGGCCGCGCGCTCAAGGAGGCGTGCAAGCTCGCCGCGGCGGACACCGGCTTCGGCAAAAATGAGCTGTATCAGATGGCACTCAACGCCTGAACGCCAACGATAAAAAAAGTCCCCTGACCGTCAGTCAGGGGACTTTTTTGCTCCGTACTCAGAGCTTCTCGTTCATAGCGCGGATGCAGTCGGGGCAAATGTTCTTGCCCTTGTAATTGATGATGTCTTTCGCGTTATCACAGAAGATGCAGGCCGGCTGATACTTGCGCAGGATGATGGACTCGCCATCCACGAAGATCTCGATGCGGTCTTTTTCCTCGATGCCGAGGGTTCTTCTCAGCTCGATGGGGAGCACGATACGGCCCAGCTCGTCAACTTTTCTAACAATACCTGTAGACTTCATAGTAAAATGCCTCCAATACGAATGGGATAAATGAGAAGGATTCAATCAATCATTCATTTCAACACTTGCATTATACCAAGCGTTGACAAAATGTCAACAAATTCGCGCGAACTTGTCCAATGAATTGCGTTTTTCTACCATTTGCATATTTTGGCACGCGCCAGCATAATCTGTTTTGTGAATAATCACCGAAAATATAAAATTTTTTAAGAAAAACATTAACCAGAACGAAATCCGTACTTCGTCGTGCCGTATATGAAGAAAATCCGCATATTTCAAGGGGACTTCAGGGTATTTCTTCCACATGAAAGGCCGATAAGCAGCTAGGATACGCACGCATTTTTTCAACAAACGGCATCTGGGGCAGCAAGCAAATGGGGAAAGGGTGAAATTTTCATGGCATTGACCTGGATCTGGGTAGGCATGGTATGCATTGCGCTGATCTTCGGCGCGGCAACCGGACAGAGCGCGGCAGTCGGCGCGGCGGCAGCACAGGGCGTGCAGCAGGCGGTGACGTTCTGCCTGACGGTGGGCGGGATAATCTGCCTGTGGTCGGGCGTGATGGAGGTCATGCGGCGCAGCGGCATCGCAGCCGGGCTGTCGAGACTGCTGCAGCCGGTGCTGCGGCGGCTGTTTCCGCGCGCGTCGCGCGATGCGCAGACGCTCGACGCGCTGAGCATGAACGTGAGCGCGAATCTGCTCGGCCTCGGCAACGCGGCGACGCCGGCCGGTGTGCGCGCCGCGCAGGCGATGGCGCGCGAGATCCGGGGCGACGCGGCCGGCGACGAGCTGTGTCTGCTGGTGGTGCTCAACACGGCGTCCATCCAGCTGCTGCCGGTCACAATCGCCGCAGTGCGCGAGGCTGCAGGCGCAGCTGTGCCGTTTGACATTCTGCCGGCCGTGTGGGTAACCTCCCTGTGCTCGGTCACGGTGGGGCTTCTGACCGGGAAAGGACTGGCGCGCATATGGCGGTGAGCGATGTGCTGGCGCTGACCGTCCCGGCGCTGCTGGCCGGTGTGGGGCTCTACGGTGCGCTGACGGGGACGGACGTCTTTTCTGCGCTGACAGCCGGAGCGCTTGACGGGCTGAAAACCGTCGTGCGCATCTTCCCCGCTCTACTGGCGCTGCTGGCAGCCGTGAGCATGCTGCGCGCCTCCGGGGCGCTTGACGCGCTCACGCGCCTGTGCGCGCCGGTGCTGGCGTGGCTCGGCATCCCGCCGGAGACGGCGATCCTCATGGTCGTGCGGCCCGTGAGCGGCAGTGGTGCGCTGGCCGCGGCGAGCGACATCATCGGCACCTACGGCCCCGATTCCCGCATTGGCCGCACCGCCGCCGTCATGCTCGGCTCGACCGAGACGACATTCTACGTGCTGGCGGTCTATTTCGGTGCCTGCGGCGTGCGGCGCAGCCGCTGGGCCATCCCCGCCGCCATCGCCGCCGACCTGACCGGCTTTCTCGTCGCCGCCGCGCTCGTGCGCTGGATTTGGGGTACATAGCGCCGCCGACAAATTGCACAAAAGCGCCTTTCTCGACTGATATTTTTTTGACAAAACGCCTATTTTGCAGAAATTCGCATTTTTCGCTTTACAACGCCGCACGAATGTGTTATAAAATAATCACGTTAGTTAATAAATTAACTCAACGTTCTTCCGATTTCTTTCTTTTCTCTTCTTATTTTGCTCTCTCGACAGCAGCGTGTCGCCACTCTCCGGCGGCACGCTGTTGCCGTTTCCGGACAGCAGCAAAAAAATGCCCTCCCCCGCGTGTGCGGTGGGAGGGCATTGCATGTTCAAAATCCCGATCACATTTTTTCCGGTGCGGTCACGCCGATGATGCCGAGACCGATCTCAAGCACGCGGCGCGTCGCATCGGCCAGCTTCAGGCGGGCGTCGCGCACGGCAGGCTCCGCGTCCTTGATGCGGCAGACATTGTAGAACCGGTGGAAGCGTGCAGCCAGCTCCGTCACGTAGCGGTTGATACGGCTGGGATCGTAGTCGCGCGCGGCGAGGTGGATCTCCTCCGGGAGCATGGCGAGCTGCTTGATGAGCTCGCGCTCCTGCGGTGTTGTGAGCAGAGCCGCATCCACATCCGCCGCGGCAGGCACGGCGCAGCCGGCCTCCGCCATGGCGGCGAGCAGCGTACAGATGCGCGCGTGCGCGTACTGGACGTAATAGACGGGGTTTTCGCTGTCCTGCCGGATGGCGAGGTCGAGGTCAAACTCCAGATGCGAGTCCGGCTTGGCGTTGAAGAAAAAGCGGCAGGCGTCCACGCCGATCTCGTCCATGAGGTCCGCGAGCGAGAGCGCCTTGCCCGTGCGCTTGGAGACCTTGACGATCTCGTCGCCGCGCATGAGGCGCACCATCTGCATGATGAGGAAGTCGAGCTTGCGTCCCTCAAGGCCGAGCGCGGGCGCGCGCATGGTCGCAGCGAAGCGGATAGCGTGGCCGTGGTGGTCAGCGCCCCAGACGTCGATGACGCGGTCAAAGCCGCGCTCGATGAATTTGTTGCGGTGGTAGGCAATGTCGACCGCGTAGTACGTATAAAACCCGTTCGAGCGGCGCAGGACCTCGTCCTTGTCGGCGCCGAGGTCGGTGTTGCGCAGCCAGAGCGCGCCGTCCTTTTCATACGTCAGGCCGGCGTCCACAAGCAGCTGCACGGTCTCGGCCACGTAGCCGGAGCTGTGCAGGCTGCTCTCGAGGAACCACTGGTCAAAATGAATGCGGTAGCGCTCGAGATCGCGCTGCATACGCGCGATGTTGTACGGCAGACCGAAGGCCACGAACGCCGCACAGCGCTCGGCGCTCGGCACGGTGAGGTACTTGTCGCCGTCGCGCTCGTAGATGAGCCGGGCCAGCTCCTTGATGTCGTCGCCGTGGTAGCCGTTGTCCGGGAACACGACGGCGTCCTCCCCCTGGATGAGCTGGAGGTAGCGCGCCTCGATGGACTTGCCGAACAGGTCGACCTGATTGCCGGCGTCGTTGACGTAAAATTCGCGCCAGACGTTGTAGCCCGCGCGGTCGAGCACGGACGCAAGCGCGTCGCCGAGCACGCCGCCGCGCGCGTTGCCGATCGTCATGGGCCCGGTCGGATTGGCGGACACGAACTCCACCATGACCTTCTCACCGTGGCCGTCGTCCACGCGGCCATAGTCCGCGCCGGCGTCGTCCACCGCAGTCAGCACGTCCTGATACCACTTGTCGGACAGGCGGAAGTTCAGAAAGCCCGGCCCGGCCGCCTCGACGGAGGCAAACCACGTGCCGTCCAGATCCATGTGCGCGATGAGCGCCTCGGCGATCTTGCGCGGGGCCATGTGCATGGTCTTGGCCGACGCCATGGCGTGGTTGGCGGCAAAGTCGCCGTTGGCGGTGTCCTTCGGCTGCTCGACGGAGCCGCGAACGTCCGCGCCCTCGGGCAGGTCAAGCGCCGCAGCGGCGCGCAGATATGCTTCCCGGATGCACGCATCCACGGCGGCGCGTGCCTGTTCGATTCGATTGGCCATAATCAGTTACCCTCTATTCTATAATAGTCTTATTGTTCCCGGACGGTGATCTTCAGCTGGTTGCGGTTGGCGCAGGCGTGGTCAAAATCCACGACATACAACAGATCCAGCACCCCGCCGTGCTCGCCCAGTGTGGAGCGGTAGCGCTGCGTCTCCAGCCCGACCGTGCTGGTACCGTACGGCGTCTGGTACAAAAACGTGTTGCGCGCGCCGGGGGCAAAGACCATCCGGCTCATGACAGTGCCGGTGCGCTTGAGCACGGCGCTCGACGGCGTGAAGGTAATGGTCGTGAGCGTGCCGGCCATGCCGGTCAGCTCGCTCTCGGGATAGGTGAGCACCCCGCAGCCGTCGGTGCAGGTATACTCCCCGTCGGTCGAAAACTGCACCAGCTCGTCCGGCTCCTGCTCGAAAACATCGGCCTGCGAGCCCTCGATTGTGATGACGACCTGCATATGCCGCCTCCTTTGCATAACAGTGCGATTCTATTATCATATACTGTTTTGTCCAACTTCGCAACAGAAAAATGGTGTAGAATTTCCCGCCGCCGTTTGCTATAATGGTAGCATAAGCGCATCCGCCGCCGACCGCTGCGGATGCCAGCCATTTTTCGGGGGCACAGGCTCCCGTCGGGAGGGATGACCGGATGAACATAGAACTCACCGACAAGGAGTTCCGGCGGCTGCTGGATCTCGTCTACATCGGCAACTGGATCCTCAACTCCACGCGCGAGAAGGACCGGTTTGAGGATTACGATATTTTGCAGGAAAAGCTCTTTGCGCTGTGCGCCAAAAACGGCATGAACGCGCTCATTTCCCGCTGGCAGGGGCACATTTTCCCCTCGCCCGCTTACGAAAACGGCGGCATTCACGAGGCCATCGCCGACTATGAGGACGCCGTGTTTTTCGACATTCTGGCCGAGGAGCTGGCGCGGCGCGACCTCGGCTGTCTCGACAGCGAGCCCGCCGATTATACCGAACTCAACGCACGCATGGACGAATACATGGACGAATTTGAAAAGTCCGGCGTGGAAAATCTGGTGCTGGAGGCATGAGCACACGCGCCATCAAAACGCCCATCGGCCCGCTGACGCTGCAGGCGGACGAAGCCGCCGTCACCGCCATCCGCTTCGGCGCGGGCGGCGCGCAGGATGCCTCGCCCCTGCTCGACGCGGCCGAGGCGCAGCTGCGGGAATACTTCGCGGGCGCGCGGCGGACATTCGACCTGCCGCTCGCCCCGCACGGCACCGCGTTTCAGCAGCGGGTCTGGATGGCGCTGCGCGCCATCCCCTACGGCGAGACGCGCACCTATGGCGAGCTCGCCGCCGCCATCGGCAGCCCGAACGCCAGCCGTGCCGTCGGCATGGCCAACCACCGCAACCCGATTCCGATCATCATCCCCTGCCACCGCGTCATCGGCGCGAACGGCACGCTCACCGGCTATGCCGGTGGGCTGGAGATCAAGCAGAAGCTGCTGGCGCTTGAGGGAATCAACATTTTAAAATAAAGTACCCGCGGCGGGCAGCAGAACCAATGCGGAGGGACAGAGGCACAATAGATCGTGACGAAGAACACGCCTGGCGCCACAGTCGCGGTCGGCGATCCGGCGCAGATCATCCGGTATCCCGACACCAGCCGCTTCGCCGATAAAATGCAAAAGGCTATTTTCAAATTGACAACAAGCGTCTCCGTGCGTTCCGCGCGGAGGCGCTTGTTTTTGCATAGTTTTGCGCGCGCGCGGCCATACTGTGCGCAGGAGATGAGATCAATGCGCATGAGCAACGAAGAATATGCGACGTTTGTCGATTCGCTCTCGCCGCGCTCGCCCATCTGGGGCGACCTGCTGCGTGCGGGGCTGGTCGGCGGCGCGATCTGCGTGGTCGGCCAGGCGCTGGTGAATCTGTATGAACACTGGGGCGCATCGGCGACCGTGGCGGCGACGTGGTGCTCGATCACGCTGGTGTTTCTCGGCGCGCTGCTGACGGGGCTGGGCGTTTACGACGATCTGGCGCGGTTCGCCGGGGCGGGATCTCTGGTGCCGATCACGGGGTTTGCAAACTCCGTCGTGTCCCCGGCGCTGGAATTCAAGACCGAAGTTCGCTGTATAATTGGGATAGTCAGAGAAAACCGCAATCGGTGAGTATCAGGACTGAATCCGACAAAATATGCTGGGAAGGAGGTATATTATACTTTGAGAGGCAAACAGAACGTATGGATATCCATTTTGAGAACAAGGAAATCTATGGCGGCCTGCACTGCGGAACTACAATGGAGGTCTTGATAAATGACGAATGGATACCCACTCGCATTGAGTACGGAAACGACTGGTATCTCGTAGGTGTGCAGAAGGAATCGTTACCCGGACTTCAAGTAAGAATATAGTAACCACATACTGCAAGGGCAGTCTCTTGATTAAAGGGGCTGCCTTGTTTTTATATCCAGTCGCAGAAAGGAGGAACCCGTCATGCCGAAATGCCTGTTCAGATACCAATGGGTTAAGCTGCCCAGGACTCATTTGCCGGTCGGCAAGGGAATCATGGGTTATTGGGCGAAGCTG
>QWCN01003182.1_pt1 | contig 19594 bp, 20 predicted proteins | sample 1972711 | NCBI WGS metagenome assembly QWCN01 (sample SAMN09866707, study PRJNA288562) | Human gut metagenome isolate term1_stool, whole genome shotgun sequencing... | isolation source: gut | host: Homo sapiens | place: USA: California
GAGCGGATGCGCGGGCGGGGAGGCGGGCAGCTCCGGCAGGGTGATGGAGTAGTCCTCGTCCGCGGGCGGCTCAACAGAGGGCAGGATCTCAACCGCGGGCGGAGACTCCACGATCGTGACGGACACGTCCTCACACACAGCCGGCTCCAACGAGAGCTCAGCAGAGGGCAGCACGGTGGGCTCAGCAGAGGGTTGGACAATACACTGTTCTGCCTGTGGTGCAACCACGTCAGGCACGACCACGTCAGGCACGACCACGTTCGACTCCGCATGACACTCCTGCATAGCATTCGCCTGCAGGTACAGCGGCTTGGCGGGCTTGGGCGGCTTGGCGGGCCTGGCGCCGTAAGCGGGCGCGTCAGCGAGGCCGGCGGGCAGGTCGGCGTCGGGCTTGCGCACCATGCGAAGGTCGATGACGTAGCAGAGGAAGAACTCGCGACAGCCCTCGAGGAAGGCGGTGATCTCCTTGGGCGGGTCGGTGCTGCTGTGCTGGATGAGCATCGTCTTCTCGCCCTGGCGCAGCAGGCGCAGCTTGTGGTCGATGAGCTCCGTGATCACGCTGTTCTGCACATCACACCGCATGACGGAAATCACGTCGTTTTTGCCCATCACGTGGTAGAGCGGATGGTTCGCGGTGTCGAAGAATTGGTACATGTACCCGCGGATCGAGTTCCACAAATACATGCTGATTTGCAGCATCACCACGTCACCCTCCTACGCCTCACGCCCGCCCATCACTCGCACTGCAGGGTGGGGACCATAGGGCTCGCTCACACGCAGGGGCTGCATGGTGATGTGGTTGATGTGCAGGTCCTCGCTGCACTGCAGAGACGGCAGCGAGAAGGGGATCACGCGCTCCAGCTGGGAGTAGTGCTAGGCGTGAGGCGATGCGGGCGGACGAACCAGGTCCTTGCAGCCCTTGATCCACTCGATCTCACAGTAGCGCAGCGTGCTCCAGCCCTTCTTGCCGTTGCCCTCCAGCTGCAGGTTCTCTTCGTCGTCGCTGCGGGTGAGGAGAGGGAGGGAATGCAACATGTCGCAGAGAACGTACTCCTCGCCTTGTATCACCGATAGCCACTCGCGCCCGCCGAGCGATGCTCTGGAATCAGTGGAGTCAGTGGAGGCCCAGGAAGCACTACAACTGCAGGAAGCCTCGTGCGGCGTGATGATGTTGGTGGTGTGGACGAGGACCTTCCAGTGGGGACACGGCGCAATACACGTCTAGGGCTTAGCACGCGGAGGAGGAGCCACCCTGGGAATGGGCTGTAGCCACTTGAGCACAACCGGAGTCACCATCTTATGGATCGAGAAGTACTGAGGATTAGCCACGAGGAGGACGCTTACAGCAAAATAGTCATGGATCAGGCACTTGTACACCTCGTGGGGTGCATCCTTCGCTGGCAAGCCAGGCACAGGCAAGAGAGGGAACTTGTCCCGAATGAGAAGGTCTAGATCAACGAAATCCTCGTGGAAGACTTGCGCAATGAAGTCACCATCTCCAGCGATAATATGGATAAGAACTCTATGCAATCACTTCGTGGAAGAGATCGCTACGACAGATGATTCTGCAGCTTGATATCATCGCTTTTTAAAAACTGAATCACGTCGAGATTGGAAATTCCCTTCTTTCCCAAGAACTCCGCAAATTCGGGTTCAGGAGGCAGCTCCTCGACGTAGTTATACGGAAACGTTCCGATTCGTCCGTCCGCAGATTCCCCCTCCCACCACAGGTTGCCAGGGAGTCTGCCGATAATGGTCACTATCTCTCCTTCCTTCATGGGTAAATCAGTCGTCACTGCCCCATCGAACGGGTACAGGGCTCTTGCACGGAGCATAGAGCAGTAACAAGGATGTTCTGTGTTTTCGCGCGTGCACACCAAATTGTTGGGATTTGGGGGATGACCCACTCCCTTCTTTCTGCGCCTTGGACAGGGATGCGCTTGTTTGGACACCGGCTACGCAAAGAACCGAGAGTACTCGTGGAAATGGGTGGGTAACAAACACGCGAATAGAACAATCGCAGTTCCTCCCCGACGGGAGTCATGGTGGAGGTATCCATGAGCTGGTAGATTACAGTAGAGTCCGACGTGACGCGTATGTCCAGAAGCACGACAGACGCGACCTCCTCGTTTCGCAGCGAGGAGGGGACGAAAACAACGCCCTCCTTGATCCACGCGGCTTGAACGTGTCGGTAGATGGCGATGGAGGCAGTGTCTTCGGAGGGAGGAATCCGGTAGTACTTGACGCAATGCGTTGGCAGGCGCGTTCCAGACTTCAGATGGACGTCCATGCGCCCATTCACGGAACAAGCCAGATCGATATCCAGCGTGTTGCTCAACTCGCTGCCAGCCACGTGCCGAAGATAGGCGAGAGCAACGCCCTCGACGGGGAGGCTCTGGGGACTCTCGGACACGTGCACGCGGTCCGGAAAGAGCCTGTTCAGGGAGTGCTGCAGGGTCTGGAGGTTGGACGACCCGCCCGCGAGCAGCACATGCCTCACGTCCTTCACCCGCTTGCCGCACTTCTGGAGGAGGGCGAGCACGCTTTCCTCCACGCACTGCACGCAGCCGCGGATGACGCGGGCAAACGCGTCCGGCGCCAGCTGCAGCGCGTACTCCTCGTGGGACGGGCTCTCCAGACTGATCGAGAAGCCCTCGTGTTCCCGCACCCCCTCCTTCGCCTCCCTGCACCGGCGCAGCAGCTGCCCCAGGCGCCGGCGGTAAAACTTCGACGCTGGGTTCAGCAGCTCTTGGTTGTTGTCCTGGCGGAAGCGCGACTGCACGTACTCGCAGAGCACCTCGTCCACGGAGTCTCCGCCCAGCATGGAGCTCTCGCCCTGGCCGAGCACCGCGAAGTCGTTGCCTTTGCGATGCATCAGCGTCAGATCCAGCCCCGCACCGCCCCAATCCACGACTAGGATGAGATCCTTGCTGGCGAGGATGCTGTGCTCCTCCTCTGCGATGCCGAAGCCCATTCCCACGGCCGTAGACTCTCTCACAAAGGAATCCACAGTTAGTCCAGCACGTTCTGCACAGCTGCGCAACGCACTTCGACTCGCCTGGAAGGAGAAATTGGAGACGAGAAGCACACAGTGTGTAACCGGCTTCTTTAGGTGCATTTCCGCGACGGCCTTGCACTTCTTCAAAATCACGGTTACGGCGTCTTCAGGAGTCACACGTAGGGAAGATCCGCCGTTCATGCCGTAGGAAAGCACGAGCGTGGGATTCTGCATCGCGTCAAACTCCACCTTGCAGTGATGCACGGCATCGGTCCACCCTTCCGCCTCCAATTCTGGCTTCTTCTTCCCCAATAGACGTTTCACACTGAGGGCGTATCCATCTCTGGGGCACGAATACAGCGAATCAACGACCTGAAGCTCTCCGTTTTCAACACACACGACAGAGGGAATGCAACCATGACGACAGGGATTCTCGACGATTCCGTTGTGGATTACCCGAATCTGCGTGTTGCACGTTCCAAAATCGACAAACAATGGGCAATCCTCCGATTGCATGCGTTTTCGCGGTGCTTTTCCCCAAAACAAATCGTTACGAAAAACCTCCCGATTTCTGCCACTCTGTGGGGTTTGAATGATTCAGAGCATTTCGTCCATGTTTCCTATGTAGTATCCACTCCGCGGTGCTGAGCGCTAGAGAAGGCAAGTACAGTGAGGATCTGCTTTCCATCGGGGAGCATGCCATCAAGGGGCAGAATCAGGTGGAGCAGCGCGCAGAAGTCCCGTACCAGTCCGACTTCGAGCCCTACGTGAACAAGGAGATTTCGTTCAACAAACAAGTCGGAGGCGGTGCGCATGGGTGATAGAGTAGTATAACACACTATACGAGATGCGTCTGAAGGAGATGCGGTCTCTGCTGGGCGATGTGGTGAAGCAGAAGTGGGGAGACGACGTCGAGGTTCTCAGTCGTTATTCCTTCACATGCTCATGGTGTAGAGGAGATCCGTCTGCTGCAGCCCAACACGGAGTGCGTTATCATCGGCACGACGTTTTCCTTTCGATTGAAGTGATGACACGTGTAGGTACAAGGAATTGTCGCTGTTCAAGAGCATTCTGAACGACGTGCGGCTCGTGGTGCGGAATGATCGCTAGAAATCGTCCTCCGCGTTCAATCCGCAGCTGATTGGCGTTTCCGCCCCGCTCCTCGCTCACCCGTAGACGCAGTTCCTGCCGAAGAGCAGTCTCCAGGCAACCCTCTCCCAGGAGAACGATCCCGTGGTGCTCGAGGACTCCACGACGCGGGTTCTGCTGAAGGGACTGCAAGCGCCCATGGTAACGGGCGTTGTCGGTGCATTCCGCGGCATGGTGGCTGTTGCCCTCTTCCCTCACGCCCAGATGAATGCGAGCGGCGACTTTGAGGTTTCGGATACCTGCTTCCTCCACGACTCGGTGAAGCCGACTGCATGCGCATCGTCCGCCTCCTCCCCGAAGGCGCCGCGCCTCTGCTGCGTCTCGGGCCTGGGCATCGGCGAGACAATCCCGCTGCCGTGTCACCTGCTCTTCGAGTTCCTCGCGGCGCAGACGGGCTTCGTGGAGGACGCGAAGCTGAGCGCGCGCATCGTCCGCGTGGTGCTGGTGGGCAACAGCGTCGCCATGCCGCGTCTGCCCTTCCAGCGCATCCGCCAGGACAGCAAGGAGATCGCCCGCACGCTGCAGTGCGTGGAGAACCTCGACCTGCTCCTGGCGCGGCTGCTGCCCACCACGCCGCTCACCGTCGTGCCCGGCGCCTCCGACCCAACGCCCATCCTCGTGCCGCAGCAGCCGCTGCACGCGTCGCTGCTGCAGCGCAGCGTGGCATTCTCCTCGCTGGAGCGCGCGCCCAACCCCTACGCGGCGACGGTGGCGGGCAAGCGCGTGCTGATGACGGCGGGCCAGAACGTCCAGGACGTGCTGCGGCAGATCGCGCCCGCCGTGTCGGCCACCGAGGCGATGGCGCTGACGCTGCAGTGGGGCACGCTGTTCCCTACGGACCCGAACACCTGCCGTAGGCGCGGGGCGCGGAATTGAGCGTAGCGGGCATTCCCTACGACACGACGGACCCGTTCATCGTGCGCCAGCTGCCCGACGTGTACGTCGTGGGCAACCAGGCGGCGCTGGAGGTGGAGCGACGCGTCATCGGCGGGAAGGAGGTGGTGCTGATTGCACTGCCGGCGTTCAGCGCGACGGGCGAGGCGGCGCTGGTGAACCTGGAGACGCTGGAGGTGGAGCCGATCCGGTTCGAGGTGGAGGGCGCGGAGAAGAAGGAGATGGAGGTGGAGGAGAAGGAGGAAGAGGAGGTGGTGATCGACGAGGACATTGCCAACGAGGACGCGGAGTGACTGTACAGTGGCGTGTTTGTACCAAACAGACATACTTCGGGGTAGAGTACAACGACATGAGGCCATCCACTTTGCGCAGCTCGCTGCTCAGCGCATAGTACATTCTTTCGGAGAGGACGAAGTCGCAACTCCTCCGCTGCTGTGTGTGAGCCGTGCAAGCCACACCTACCCGTTCCGCCCCATCCTGGATTTCCAGCAGCGATGCAGACTGGATGTGGATGCTGACGCAGTTGTCGACGAGCTGCGAGTGAGGAGAGGGAGAAACGGCTGCCCGTCCGTCATCATCGACGAAGGACTGGATATCCCAGTCAAACACCGGCTCGCGCGAGATCTGCATGTGAAAGGACGAAAAAAGCACTGCCATCACCATCTTGCTGGAGAGAACCCGCTGAAGCTCCAGCTTGTGGTCCGAGTAGGGCCTGCACACGGAGAGTTGGTAGGAGTAGGGCAACCCAAGGACCTGGAGATCCCCAGACAGCATCACTTCCGTCAGGTTGTACTTCACCGTCTGCTTCAAGATCGTGTGCAACGACCCCAGCACCGCCTTTGGATCACCTCTCTCGCGTGGAATCACCTTCACCTCGCCGATTTGCTCCCGACAGGAGACACACTGCTTGATCTATTCGTGAAGCGCACCGTGAAGGAACACCATGGAGTACTTCAGAGTGCCGGTGATCATCGAGTCGATAACGGCCTCTGTAAGCGCCTTTATGCTCTTCTCGGACTATGCATTACTATTCGAGTATAAGGAGACAAAACGCGACATGCGGATCACATTGGCGGCCAGCCACTGCGGCGCTTCTTGGTCGTTGTATATTTTCAATTTCTAAGGGTTACGCATGGAATGGGCATCGAACCATGATGGAAAGAGAAAGAGTGTTTCCGCTGTCCCACTCACAATCTGATGCTTGTTGCGTGCGTCTCATGCGCTGTTGCCTCCATTCAGTGCATGTGTACGAAATGCTTGATTGTGTTCAAACAAAGATTCTTTGCGTTCTGCCTCCTGTGGACAGTCACTGCACTACCCTAAAGAGAAAGAACGGAGCATTCCCGTGATGAAGAACACGACTTCTTCAGGGCTCCAACAACAAGTGTAGCATGGGCTGCATTCGTAGGAGTGGCAAAAACACAATTCTTCACGGTGGAAGGGAAGAGTTGTCCGACTCGTGAAGACGCGCGCGACGACATACACTCTTTCCTTCCACCGTTTAGTATTCTTTCGCTGAAGTGAGCCAGTCAATTCTCAATAAAGAACACCCTTCGTGCTATTATGTTTAATCTTCCCGCCCTGCCTGAAATTGGATTAGGTTTTGGCATTCTTCAAACGGTGATGGCGTAGATTCAAAAACGATATGCGATATTTGTATGCGCAAGAAGTCTTCTGAGTTCTACAGCTGTGGACTCCATAAGATGTGCAGCGATTGCCAAAAGCGCTTCTCGTCGCTCGGAAGCTGCCCGCTCTGTGGCAAGTGCAACCAGCGCTGTGTGGAGAAGGTTTTGGGCGGGTGTGCCTCCTCTGAGTTGTAGATGATGGGTCATGTCATCCCAGCTCCTATTACGTATGTCCCCCCTACCCAGCACGTGATTGAGGAGCCGGCGGCCCCATCTGTGATTGAAGAGCCTCCCATGAGCAAAGAGGAGGAATTCGGCCTGCAGCCGTGCAGCAGTGACAGTTCTTTATTGAACTCGATCTCCTCGATCGAAACTGTGAGTGATAGCGACGACACCGAGCTGTGTTGCCGGGATTCCTACTTTGATAACTGTGGCGAGGACCCCTTTGCTAGCCTGGACGCCGAGTTTAACAAGAACGAGAATCGGAATCAGAAATCGTGTAGTGGGCTGTACCGCTGCTGCTGTTCCGTGTATGACCCTTCCTTTAAGGAGCACTGCGATGCATCCACGGAGAAGAGAGTAGGTGGTGCGCTTGTGCTGTCAGCGTAGAAGACGCTGCAGAAGTCTAGACACATGACAAGCGAAGAGTTCCAGAAGATGATTGATGTCTGCAAGGACCTGTAAACCCTGTATTCTATGTACTATATGACGCCTAACGTAGTATCCCCTGTTTGTTGATTGATGCGAAGCGCTGTCAAAACGAAGATGGGCGAGCGATCATAGAATTGAATAAGGCAATGAGCGAAGCATTCTCCCTAGTGCGCTTCCGAGATGTTACCAAGACCATAGCGGCCATGTCGGAGCCCTACTCGCTGACGACCCTGTTGGAGATGTTCGACGAGATCACGAAGCTCTTCCGTGCGAAACCCCTTTTCGTTTCACTCGTAGACTGTCTTGGTCAGGCATTGTCCTTCGCCACGAGCGATGTGACCACGAAATTGGACCATATCACAAAGCGAACAAAGGAGATGATAGAGCAGGGACTGATCAAAGAGCCCTACGAGAAGGTGTCCTTGGAAGTGAGGACTCTTCCATCTATCCACTGTAGGATGTGCTCCACGCAGAGAAGGAGAAGAATTGGCACATGTCCGGTCCGGGTTGGGATGGGCAACGTTATTGAGGGGTAGAGGGAATCGACGGCAAGGGACGCGCTTACCAGAATGCCTCAAGAAGCTTCGTGCGGTTACTCTGGTTCCTGGACTTTGTGTATGAGATGGTGCACTATCTTCGGGAGCATCCAGACGTGCTGTTAGTCAGTTAGGATCACGGAATAGGACACGCTCCAGAAGGCGGTTCGAGAGGCGTACGCCTTGGTTCTGAGCGATCGACACAACATGTTGGTGCGGAACGCATTCCGCATCGCTGTGGTGGTGTGCCCATCGCGGGCCACCTTCATGACGAAGATTTCGGGGGATCTAACGCCGCAGCAAGTCGATGCGCTGTGGGTTGAATGCGAGAGCAACATGAAATCGATTTCGGACAAGCTGTGGGCGCTGTTGAAGACGGAGGGGATGGAGGAGCTGCCCTCTTCTGTTTGTAAGAAACACGAGACAACTCTTCCTTGTCGCTCTTCCCCGTGATCACGTCCATGACAGACCTCCCTTCCTTGTTCTTGATTGAAAAGTCGCACTTGGCCTCCTTGAACTCTTCGATGAGATTACGACAACTACGGATCACGAGTCAACGATAGCGCAACAAATCGCTATCTGCACAGCCATTCGGAAGATAGTGGAGCGGCGTGTTTCCGTTCAACGCCACCGCATTGGGATTCGCGCCAAGATGGAGCAGGGAGAGCGCGGATTTGTAGGCGTTGAGGAGAATCGCCAGGTGCAGCGGAGTCTCACCCTGCACATTCGGCTTGTCCAGCGTCGCGTGGTTCATCACCAAATAGGAAATGATGGTGTCCTACGGAATGATAGGACATAAAAAGGGCATGCGTTGTTCGAGTACGTTGACCAGTGCAGCGCCGTTTCCCCTTCGCTGTTCTCCGCATCGACTTCCACGCCGTTGTCCACCAAGAACTTCAGCACCGCGTACTGGTTTCCCTTCGCGGCCCAGTGCAGCGCGGTGTTGTTCCATTTGTCCACGGCATTGATGCTTCCTCCCTCGGAGACGTAGTCGCGGATGATTCGCAGCTGGCCTTCATAGGAGGCCTTGAAAATGGGATTGGACGGCGTGAACACACTAGGAGTGAACAGAGCGCAAGGCAAGTCACAGAGTGAGGGCAATGGCCAGTGCAAACACGGCAAAGAGGAAAAAACGGCAACAGCCCACGAGTCTTTGAATCACCCTCCCTTTTCGCCCCTACGCACTTGTGCACGTAGAGGACTTGCTTTCAGACATAGTTGCGGTGGAGTGAGATGGTTTTGCTGTCCTTGTGTTCCCGACGAAAAGAGACCCCATTTCGGCGAATCCTGATTCTTTGCATTTTCAAGTCGAAATGGGGCAGGGTGCATCGCTATTTAATCGCCACGAGTCACAGGAGGACGTGGACGTTGAGATGGGTAGCGATGAGGAGGATGACTACAACTCGCTGACGCCTACCCCTTACGAAGAAGAGGAATCGGGAGATGAGAATGGGACCTATATTGATTGCGTAATCGATGGATCCTTTCTTTCATTGACAGGAAGAGGAGGAGAGTGAAGAGGAAAAGCCATCACGGTCAAGTAGTCGTCATGGCTGTTTTCGCGGAAGTCATGACAATGATATAGAGTTGAAGGAGAGTGATGAAGGCAGGGATGTGGAGTATGGATTCATTGTGTAGAGGAGCAGTTGGAGGAGGAAGCAAAACGATTAATAAAGGAAGAAGAGGAAAGGAAAGCACATCCCACGGCGTTATCTCCAGTCGAGGAGAGTGACGGGTCGGTTTCGTCGCATGTTAGTCACAGCAACGATGAAAAAGAAGATTCGATTCCCAAACTGACGGATGACGATGTGGTGCGTATTCTCGAGGACTTGAAGAAGGGGGACTATGATCACAACATCATGGAGCTGTGGAAGACTGTTGATATGACGCAGTACGACGTGAAGAACCACAGCGTGGAGCTTTCCTCCGCCATTGATCCGTAGTACTGCTATTTATTGCCGATTTATGTTTTATGCAAGATGATTTGTTTGTACTTCCTGAACGGAGTGCGCACCTGTTTTCCCTCTCACCCCTAGGAGACACGCTTCGATGCGATCTCTGCCTACTGCAACCTGCTACAGAGTTTCATTTCGGAGTGGATCAGCAGCTTGCAGCACGAGCGGACGCACTCCTTCCTGGCGGAGCACCCCGATCTGGTGCAGTACCTGTACCAACTCATCAAGGACATCGTCTATTTCCTCAAGTGACTTCGGAGGCGTCCTCTCACCCATAGCATGATCGAGGAGACGGACCGCGCCAGCCGGTTTTTCTGGGTGCTGGAGTACATCGACATTGACCGCATCGACCCCGTGTCGCGCATCCAGTCGCAGGTGTCCAGCGGCAGCTACCACAAGAAGCAGGGCTCCCGCTACGACAGCAACAACGGGGATTTGTCGCTCTTTGCTATGATCACGGAGCAGCCGGCTGCTGATGTGGCTCATTCTGTTGCTCATCCTTCTGAGAGTGCTGCTCATCCAGCTGAGAGTGCTGCTCATCCAGCTGAGAGTGCTGCTCATCCAGCTGAGAGTGCTGAGAGTGCTGCTCATTCTGCTGAGGGCGCGGCTCATCCAGCTGAGAGTGCTGCTCATTCTGCTGAGGGCGCGGCTGAATGTGCTTCACACACCCCCTCTCACACTGCTGAGCGGGGAGCATCGGGAGAGGAGGGGAGCGAGACGTGGCGCCGGCGCCGCGGGCTGGCGCGCCATCAGAGCATGGACAGCATCCGCAGTACACGCGCGTCGGGCAAGTTCTACGCGTCGCCGCCGCGTGAGGGCAGTCGCGGCAGCTTCGGGTTCAGCAACCGCAGCCGCAGCTTCCACTCCATCCGCCTGCAGGGTGCCGCCAACGGCCCGCGCAACACCCACCACAGCTCGCATGGCTCCTTTGGCTCCTATAACGGGAACCACAACTCCAATAACGGCTCCTATAACGGGAGCCACGGCGAGCGGGCGGGAAGCGGGTCGGCGACGCACCTGCGCGAGCTGCAGCGGTGGGAGGGCGAGGAGAGCGGGCTGACGCTGGAGGAGGAGGGCCGCGACGCGCCGTTCGACCAGTTCTCGGCGAACAAGGAGAAGTTCGGGATCGACGCGGTGTTCAACGAGGAGCTGTACAACGTGCCGATGAGCGCGTACGACGTGAAGGAGGAGGAGTGGCAGGAGGTGCTGAGCGCCGCACGGGAGATGGAGAAGGGACTCAGTGCCGACGACGGGAGAGAACGGCTCGCGGGAGAGATCGGAGACGGGGAGGAGGACGCCGCGCTGTACAGCGACGTGGGCCGTCACGGAAAGAAGAAATCCAGGGATGATGACGATGGCTTTGTGGACAGCGCCATTCGCAGGAAGAGGTGATTTTGAGTGTACTATGGTGTTCTATGGAGTGTGTTTGTTGTATTTGCGAGGTGATCGATGTTCGCGGTAAAAAATGCGCGGCGACGAGTGGGCGTTTGAAATAGGAGTGCAGATTGTAATTCGATTCGAACAATGAGCGGCTCTCTGGAGAGTAGAATTGCATCCAGTACGATTGTAACCCGCAGACTCCCAGACTAAGCCATCCTTTTCATCCGCCATCAAGATGTCGATTCAGGGCAAAAGAACAACTCCCACCATCCTGTTCCAATTGTACACTCTCGTTTATGTGCATAGCTCCGATTCCAATGTGGGCAGCCTTCTTTCGTCCAGACCCTCCATCCCCTCCGAGAAGCGTTCTCATTCGTCGCTTTCGGAAACTGTCTCCATCACGGACGCATCGCTGTCTTCGAAGTCGTGAGGCTCCGCGATGTTGCGTTGACGGCGTAGTGAGGACAAATCGACCATGCCGCTGCTTTCACGATCGTCGAACTCGATTCGCAAGGTGAGTCATGCGTACTTCCGCTCACCTGAAGATCCAATCGAGCCATTCCAGTGGAGCCCTCTTATTCAACTCGGGCCGTCGATTGTCGTAATAATAGAATTGCGCGCCTTACCATTAGAACAAGGAAGAAGACTTCCACTATGGAAAAGGCGCGAGAGGCAATCTTTGTTTCATTGTGATGAACCCTAGATGACGAAGGTGCTGGCGGTGGACAACAGCATCAAAGGCAGCGTGCAGTTCCAATTCAATGAGAGCATCTCCTACACCGCGTTGAATATGATCATCATGGCCATTCGGAGGAGTCAGATCGGATACTACAGCCTGTTTTGCGATTCCGCCGCAACGAATCGGGGATTGGTCCTTCCCGCCATGTTGCAGTGTTTTGTGGAGGGCGTGCTGGATGTCTACCACTCCTATCTGTCCTGCCCCTGCGATATGCTGAAGGAGGAGCCGTTCTTCTACCTGCGAGGCATTTCCTTACTCGCGATGTTCACACACGACAAGAGCTTCGTAACAGTTGATAAATAGTGTTATGCATAGAAGAGGGTATGTTACGCCTCTCTATCGGGAGAGATGCTGAGTGAGATTGCAAAGGAGGATGTTCGCTTCGTGAAGATGAAGGACGATGATGCCGATGACATTGCGGAGTGTGTGTTGGGAGAGAGCGTGATGCGTAGGGAGGATCTGCTGCTGTACCGAAGCAATTCACGCCGTAGCTTTCGTTCTTGCTTCTAATGCGTAGTGCTGTCGAGCAACAGCAACTTCACGCAGCCCGAGAGCAGCAATGTGGGGATTGTCATCCGCGACGCTCTGAGCCTCCACCGCTTCGTCAACTACCTGATCAACTACTCCATCCATCGTAGACATCAGCAGTCGATTTCACCCCGTAGTGCCCGACGGCAAGGACATGACGCAGGTGATTTCGTCCCTCTCCTTCGCGCACTCCACCTGGACGATGCTGAACCCGGTTCTCCACCGGAACGTGTTGGTGAAGGGAGTGCCCGCCACGACGATGGTGGTGAACGGGGTCGTCACGAAGACATCGCTGCAGAAGCTGGTCTCCGTCGTGAACACGGTGCTGGAGGTGGCGGTTGCAAGGGCGGGTGATGCGTAGAAGGCGAACGTGTCGGGCTCGTACGCCATCCACTGCTCAACCGACCGGTTCTCGCAGGTGCTGAACGTGAGGAACTCGTTGTCCTCGCTCGAGGGCTGCGTTCTGCAGGACATCCAGTGTACAATAGCGGTGAAGCAACCGCCGCTCTTTTCCGTGTCGACGAAGGCCGTTAGTTTGTAACATAGCAGCTTGCTTGTTGAACAAACCAGTCCGTGTGCAACATAGCAGCATGCTTGTTGAACAAACAGATAGCATACACGAAGGGGACAAGAGGTTGAGTCGTTCTAGCAACTTGGAAGCCGCTTCAGGACATAACGAGGCGCGCCGTTTATACGGACGACCTCTCTCTTAAAGAAGAGGGGGTGATACTCTTCGGGGAGCTTCATGATGCTCCAGTTCTTGGACATTCTTCGTAAATCGTGGTGTCCCTGCGAATCATCCCCTCTCCGCTGGACTACCTGAATCCGAGCAAAAACGACCTCACACACTTTCTTACTATTAGTATTCGGCCAACAATGCAGGTGCATCTACGATAAAAGCCTTTGCGAAGAGCTACCGCCTTGTATAAAAGGATCAGGGACTGCGTGTCGGAAACAGAGACGTAACCAAAACCCAGATTGGACTTCGTGTGGACATCAACGGGCATGTAGACGAATTCGTAGGAGGCGGGGATGATGGACGTCAGAATGGAAAGCAGCGTCTTCTGACTGAAACTGTTGGGAATGTTGCGAAGCATGACGGTTTTGCGTCGTTCTTCGCCAGAAAGCAGCGCTTCGAGGGAGATGTGGTACTTGTTGTTGTTTGATCTCCCCTTCTCCCCATTCTGACTGTCTTCTCTGCAGCGGGTAGGCATTACGGGAAACGGAGGACTATTCGCGGAAACAGACGGGTAGGCCATTTCGCTCCTCCAGTATGCATTGCGATGGATACTGGGGCGGACATAGCGATGATCGACAGAATGAGGTGAGTAGCCTATCGGTCACGGGAGTCGAGTGCAACACACTGGAGGGAGAAAAAGACGGATAGGGTTGGGGATAAAGAGAGCGGCAATTATCCACATGGATAATGCCCTCATCCTGTTTCATCGAAAAGATCCTACGCCATTACCGGAAGAGTGCGCCACTACAGGTTATGATTCGGCGCGTAATAGCCGTGCATCGAAGAGTCATAAAAAGAGGGACCTAACGATCATGAAGGGAGAGAGCACAGACCGTCGAAAAGCATGTCTTCGGAGAGAGAGTCCAAACTGTTTAGGGACACATCGTTGGAGTAGAGGGAGTTGAACCCCTCAAGACCATGGAGCCAACTCGCGTAGCACGGTTCTTCATTCAAAAAGGCGTTATGGAGAGACTAGAGTTTAGGGACGATGACAATTCGCACATTCATCGGGGTTAATGATTCTGTACAGTTTGTAGAAAACGGTGGACAACCAAAGGTTGAAGGGGTGCGAAAGAATTTGTGGAGTCTTGTCAAATCCTGTCAAAGTGAATGAAACTCCCTTTTATTCACACCCTAGTCATTGCTCGGGTTTTTTGCGTGTTCTACATTTTATAGTGGATACGGAAATGAAAGGGATGATTCCCTCTGCATTGTTGTGGCCATTGCAATCATGATGTCAAGCGATTCCCTTCCTTTTTCTTCTATAGCATATCTATCTCATACACTTTCGTTTTCATCACAAGGAAGGGTGCCCCTTGTCAAACTCCATACTCTTCATGGAACCACTGAACGTGCACAGTGTAGTTAAGACAGGTCGCATTGGGTTGCTTTCTTGAAGTCTATTGCGGCTGAGACAGCACAGTGGAGGGACAGTGCTTGTTGCAGGAGGATGATGTCAGTTTCACAGCAAGGGCAACCATCACTCAGGAGTGGACGCGTCTTTGTTATTCCTTTTCAGGCACATCGATTTGCAAAATCACACAATCCTTGATTGATGAACCCAATTCTCGCCATCCATCTGGGATCCACTCGTCACGTCCTTGTGGTGTCAGAACCGGACCGGCATCACTCCGAGCAGTATTGCCCCTCGATTGTCCTTACTCCAAAAGAGAACCGGTCCTATCCGTAATGCTCCTCCTCCTTATTCATTTCCAGGAATGCTATTGCGATCAAAGCAAATCGTTACTGCTTCTGCGACTCTTGCCCTCAAATGGTTGTTACGATTGTTGTGAATGATTTATAGGTAAATGAAGCCTATCGGCTGAGTGTTTTCTACAGCCCGGATGCGATGTTCTTGACTGAGGGTGCTGATGAAAAGACCTATACAAAGGGGAGAGTTTATTGTGATAATGGGAAAGCAGTTATCAGATTCAACAACAATACGTCTCTCAGTGTAACATCTGCGTTTGGCTTACAGCTTGTTTTTGAATACTACTGTTATTTGATGGGTGCTAGGGCTTGCATTGACCGCGTATTCCTCGATATCGAAGGCTTGTTGAGGGAAATGCGTATCACCCCTGTTTATGCCGTATTTCCCTTCTTGTTTCGTTATGCATAGATCCCGGATCATTACGGAGATAAGGAAGTGGAGTGTTTGAAGGCCATTCAAGAGGGCTGCGGTCTTCCAGAAGCGTGCTATATCAGCGAGTCTTTGGCTGTTGCAGTGAACTGTGCGTACCCCCTATGCAGGGATAGGCAAGAATATTGTGGAGAGATTGCGATTCTTGACATTGGCTATTCCAAAGCGAGTTTGTCGTTGGTTGTCTTTGATCGAGTTGCTGTCATGAGAGGACTTGACGGGTAGCATTCCATCAACGTCAAGTGCATGAAGACAACCAATCTTGTGAATGGGAGGATCATTGAGGAAGCCTTGCTTGATGAGGTGAAGGACAGGCACGATCCGTTTGAGGACCCCAGCATGAATCTCCAGCTGTTGTGGGAGATCCGGAACAATCTGAAAACGCTCTACTCCCCGGATTGCGAGGGAGTGTCGTTCAGCATTGAGAACATTGCCTACCCCGAAGACGATATTGACTTTGACTTGACGCGCAGTCGTTTCATCGAATTATTGGAAAAGAAGGATGTATTCAAGGAGCTTCGAGAGTTTACAAAGTCATTTAAGGTAGCATTAATGCCTGTTGTGTTCTCGCAGAGTGATTTGGGTGAGGACGTACTCATTGAATCTCTCTATGCTGTGGGGAAGGTGACTCTCATTCCAGAGTTGGTTGAGGTGGTGCGAGAAGAGCTCTCCGGTGATGGCAATACGGTGCAGTGCAACTACTCGGCGGACCGTTTGGAGTGTGCTGCAGAAGGGGCGTGGAGGTCGATGTACGAAATCGAGAAGGAACGCCTTTTCTTCAGTACGTCAAAGGGCATTTGGTTGACGAAAGAAATGGAGAGGCGTATGAAGCAAACTGAAATGGAGATTCCTTTATTGCGGTCTAATGATTGCATTGCTGTTCACATGGACGATTGTGAGAAGAATCGTGATCCTGAAGTAAATGATCCAGAGAAACCGCAATACAATACTGCTGTTGAAGAGAATCACAAGGAGCAGGCCTTTGAGATGAATCTCAAAGAGATTCGCGAGGACATGGAGAAGACCGTGGAAAGAATGAAAGAACTGCAACGAGAATACCTCATGTGAAAAGGACTGTTTGATGAAAACACAATCACATGCCCAGTTTCCGCATCTCCTCCTCCATTTCCTTCAACTTCTTCTGCTTGACGGACTCGAAGTCGTACATGACGGCGGTGAGCCGCTCTGTCAATGCGCACTTCTCATCTCCCAGTTTTGACACGGCATCGATGGCTTCCAAAAGCTCCGCTTCTTTCTGCTTCCTGTACTTTGTCGCCCTCGTCAGTTCTCTTTCCACATTCTCCAGCTTGGCACGAAGCGTCGCAATCTCCTTGTTGATGGGAACATCAAGACGCTGCAGTTCCTTGTTCAGCTTTTCGAGGTTCTCGTTTTGCCTTTGTAGCTCCTTCCTTTTCTGATCTAATGTCGTCATGATGGACTTTTGCTTTTGTTCGGTATCCGCTTTGATCGCCTTGGGCTCTTTTGAAAGTCCCTTTCCATTCTACGCGTTAGAATCCGTCTATGACAGGAACTCTTCCCCCTAATCGTTACGAATGCGAACGCACTGCCTACCCGCAGACGCGTCTCTTGACATGGCGAGAGTGGACAAATCAATCAAATCGCGTTCTGCTCGAAGCGAATCGATCTTTGCACTCTCCATCGGATTTGCTCGAGCGGGCACACCCGCAGGGTATCCGCTTTGAAGAGAAACGGGTGGCTTTGGTTTGCTTGCCTCTGACTACTGCTGACAGCTGCTTCCCTTCTCCTACGCCCAAGGGAGCAAACACAGAGGGATCTGTATTACTCATGAATCACTGTCACACGAAATGGATCTGAACAGTGGCCAGAATGCGATAAAACGAGGAAAATACAGCTGCAACGAGGCAGAGACAGACTCGTTCAACGGGAGATGAGAAATGCGTTTACCTGTTCGTGGGAATATATGCCCCATAAGCCGATTCAGAAGAGATGCACAAACTGGATAAAGGGGACCGGTCGGAAGATAAACTCCCCTATTTCATCATGCCGTTTCGATTGATTGCTCCATAAGGATAGAAGGGTTTTAATAGATCGCTACGAATTTTGTTTAGGAGCCACTCGTTCGATCCGATTATTGTATTGATTTGTATTGGAAAGAAGAATCTCCTATTCTCATGCAGCAGTCGTAGGCGGTGTGTGGAGAATACTCTAATCCGTAGAGAACCATTTGACCCGTTTCTTGGAACAGACGAAACGACAGAATCCTTTCCTTCCGGCGTTAATGGCGCTGGACAGCAGAAATCGGACCCCTATGCATTGCACGAGGGTGACCGGGACGCGCTGAAGGAGGATTTTCGTTCTATTGTTGCTTTTCGCTGTGTGCTGGTGATTGGTAGGATAGAGACCACGACGGTTACGTAACATTTATTGACTTCTCCAGCTATTTGTCGGAGCAGGGAATGGACAGCCAGCTGGCCGATACGCTGTTTCCCATGTGCGATGAGAGTATGGACGGATTTTTGGACGAGGACGAGTTTGTCCGCGCCGCGCGCATCGCAAAAGTCTCACAGAGCGTTGGGGAACACAATTGGGTTTGATGAGTAGGGAGAACCGTTGCCGTTTGCAATTCCCGAGTCGCTTCGCGATTTGTCGAAGGTGGCCAAGAAGCAGGACGCCATGCCTTCTCAGGACCTCCAGTTTTCTTTGGATATGGACTTGATTCCCTCGTTTGGTACTGAGTCCATGGTGGATGGGAATTCCTTTGTGAATTCGACGGCGGATGCTAATTCCTTTGCGAATTCGACGGCGGATGTGAATTCCTTCGCTACCTCGACTACAGATGCGAATCCCTTCGCTACCTCGACCACAGATGCGAATCCCTTTGCTTCATCAGCTGCAGACAGCAACCCCTTCGCAGCGGAAGCAACCGATGCAGATTTCTTCTCCCATCCAGCTGCAAAAGCAAACCCGTTTGCGGAGGACTTGGAGGAGCCAGCAGCAAACACGAACCCGTTTGCGGAGGGTTTGGAGGAGGCGGAGGAGGCGGAGCGCCAGGCGCTGGAGGCGCTGAAGGACCCGAACGCGGTGCCGGCGATCATTTCGGACAACCGCGACAAGCTGAAGACGCAATGGCGGGCGAACATGCAGAAGTGGCGGTCGACGGAGTGCGTGCTGCGCGACAAGGCGGAGGAGATCACGGCCAAGCAGGAAGAGAACGCGAAGCTGCGCGAGCAGATCGAGGCGTTGCAGCGCGCGCTGGACGAGAGCCAGAGCGCTGTGGAGCAGAAGCGTGGGCGCGGGCGCGCGGCGTGAGGCGTAGTGAAGCGCATTTCGACGCTGCAGGCGACGCTGAACAACCACCTGGTGAACAACCGCCTGGACCGCCCCGTGCGCGTGGCCTACGACCAGCCCGACCTGACGGACCTCTTCTCGCCCGTGCGCGCCCTGTGGAGGCCTTACGCGTAGCCCGATGACAAGCCCGCCGGCGACGCCGCGCAGGGCCTCTCGCCGCAAGCGGCCGTGGGGCTGGACGTCCCGCTGTCGTACGACGTGCTGGAGGAGGACGACTCGATCGCCGCGCCGCGCTCCGCCTTCGACATCTTCGCCGCGCCGCTGCCGGAGGACTTCCGCACGACGTCGCCGCGCGAGCGTAACGTGGTGCCGGAGCAGCCAGTGGCGAACCCGCGGGCGTTCGCGCGCAGCAAGAAGGCGCGGTCCTTCTTCACGAGCGAGCCGGCGGCGGAGGCGATCAGCGACGGCGAGTCGAGCGACGAGGACCTGAAGCCGGTGATGCAGACGACGTTCTCGGCGTTCTCGCGCGGCGGGAAGCGCGACGTGAACCAGATGGGCACGAGCCGGTGGTACAGAGGCGCTTATGAGACGAAGCGGAAGATGGCGGACGTGATACGGGAGGAGGAGGAGGAGCGGAAGCGGCTGGAGGAGGAGGCGAAGAAGCGCGAGGAGGAGCGGAAGAAGGAGGCGAAGGAGGCGAAGAAGAAGAAGGCGAAGGAGGCGAAGAAGAAGGCAGAGGAGGAGGCGAGCTACAGCGAGTACAGTTACAGCGAGGCGGAGGAGGTGGCGGCGAAGCCCGTCGTGTTCGTCATGTCTGATTCCGACGACGTTTTCTCCGACGAGGACTTGCCTGCTGAGAAGCCTGTTGAAGAGGAAGAGAAGCCTGTTGAAGAGGAAGAGAAGCCTGTTGAAGAGGAGAAGCCGGCTGAGGGTGTGAAGAAGGAGGAGGAGAAGCCGGCTGAGGGTGTGAAGGAGGAAGAGAAACCGGTT
>QWCN01003415.1_pt1 | contig 19594 bp, 20 predicted proteins | sample 1972711 | NCBI WGS metagenome assembly QWCN01 (sample SAMN09866707, study PRJNA288562) | Human gut metagenome isolate term1_stool, whole genome shotgun sequencing... | isolation source: gut | host: Homo sapiens | place: USA: California
GTCGAGCACGGCGATCTTCTTGCAGGTCGCCGGGATGGCCGCGATGAGCTTGTCGGCACGGAACGGACGGTACAGGCGGACCTTCACGAGGCCGACCTTTTCGCCGTGGGCGTTGAGGTAGTCGATGACCTCCTCGGCCACGTCGCAGATGGAGCCCATGGAGATGATGACACGGTCAGCATCCGGGGCGCCGTAGTAGTTGAACAGCTGGTAGTTGGTGCCGATCTTGGCATTGATCTTCGCCATGTACTCCTCGACCAGGTCCGGCACGGCGTCGTAGTACTTGTTGGACGCCTCACGGTTCTGGAAGAAGATGTCGCCGTTTTCATGGCTGCCGCGCATCTGCGGATGCTGCGGGTTCAGACCGCGCTGACGGAAGGCATTGACCGCATCCATGTCCACCATATCAGCCAGATCATCATAATCCCAGACGGCGATCTTCTGGATTTCGTGCGAGGTACGGAAGCCGTCGAAGAAGTTCAGGAACGGAACACGGCCCTTGATGGCGGCCAGATGCGCCACAGGGGACAGATCCATGACTTCCTGCACGTTGCCCTCGGCGAGCATGGCGAAGCCGGTCTGGCGGCAGGCCATAACGTCGGACTGGTCACCGAAGATGGACAGGGTGTGCGAAGCGAGTGCGCGCGCCGTCACGTGGAACACGGCCGGGAGCAGCTCACCTGCCATCTTGTACATGTTCGGGATCATGAGCAGCAGGCCCTGAGAGGCGGTATACGTCGTCGTCAGAGCGCCGGCATTCAGCGAACCGTGGACAGCGCCGGCTGCGCCGGACTCTGCCTGCATTTCCTGCACACGGACCTTCGTGCCGAAGATGTTCTTACGGCCGGCGGCGGACCACTGATCGACCAGGTCGGCCATCGGGCTCGACGGGGTGATCGGGTAAATGGCAGCCACTTCCGTAAAGGCGTAGGACACGTGGGCGGCAGCATTGTTGCCGTCCATCGTAACGAGCTTTCTTGCCATAAACTTCATCTCCTATTTCTCTTATGCGTTAGCCTATATTTGTGCAATGGGTACCTATCAACCCATTCGCGTCAATATGATAACACAGTTGCAAAAAAACGTAAATAATAGTTTTTTAATTCGTATTTCATATTTCGAAACGTTATTATTGAAAACATGCAAGTTTCTGAGGGAAAACCGGCATTTTCACGGAAAATGCCTACTTTTTTCGCTGTTTTTTCGCTTGTGATTTCTCACCTATTGTTATATAATATATCACTGCTGTTAAGAAAGGGGCTGTCTACATGGTCAAAATCGAACAATCGAATGGCACCTCCAAGGGCGTCAACGCCACGTTCGCCGACGACGGGAGCATCTCGCTCGAGCTGCACATCGCAGTCGATCACGGCGTGAACATTTCCGCGCTCGCCCACAGCATCATCAACGAGGTCAGCTATAAGGTCAACCAGGCCACCGGCGTGCCCGTTGCGCGTGTGGACGTGTTCGTGGATTCCATGTTCCTCGATTGAGCAGGGACATTTCGCATCGCTTCCCCACCCGGGAGCCGTGCTTCCGGGCCATTTTCATTTCCCCTGTCGGAGGTGTACAGATTTGAGAGAAATCATTGATGCCGCAGCGCTTCGGGAGATGCTCCTGTGTGCGAATGCGGCACTGGAAGAAAACAAACAACGCATCAACGAGCTCAACGTCTTCCCTGTTCCGGACGGTGACACCGGCACGAACATGAGCCTGACGATGAACTCCGCCGCCATCGAGCTCGGCCGCAAGCAGACCGACACCGTCGGCGCCGTGGCCGACTGCGCCGCCAGCGCCCTGCTGCGCGGTGCGCGCGGCAACTCCGGCGTCATCCTGTCGCTGCTGTTCCGCGGGATCGCCAAGTCCCTCAAGGGCCGCGAGAACGCCAACGCCGCAGAGTTTGCCGCCGCCGTCTCCGCCGGTGTGGACGCCGCCTATAAGGCCGTCATGAAGCCGGCCGAGGGCACGATCCTCACCGTCAGCCGTCTGGGTGCGCAGGCCGCCGTGGAGTTTGCCAAGGAGAGCACGGACTTTGAGGCCATGCTCGAGGCGCTGCTCGCCGCCGCGCGCGAGGCGCTGGCCGACACGCAGAACATCAACCCCGTGCTGCGCCGCGCAGGTGTGGTCGACGCCGGCGGCGAGGGCTTCGTGCTCGTCATGGACGCCATGCTCGGCTATCTGCAGGGACGCACCGCCGCCCCCGTGACCGCGGCCGCTCCGGCTGCCGCCGCCGCACCGAAAGAGGGCGCGGACTTCTCCGAGTTCGACACCGGAGAGATCACGTTCGGCTACTGCACGGAGTTTATCGTGGCGCGTGAAAACAACAAGAGCCCCGAGCTGCTGCGCTCGTTCCTCAACAACCTCGGCGACTGTGTCGTCGTGGTCGATGACGACGAGATCATCAAGGTGCACGTGCACACGAACGTGCCCGGCGAGGTGCTGACCGAGGCGCTGACCTACGGCCCGCTCCAGACCGTGAAGATCGAAAACATGCGCAACCAGCACACTGCCCTCTCCGGCAGCGACGCCCCCGCCGCGCCCGAGGCGGAGCCCACGCCTGAGGCAGAGCCCGCTGTGGCCGCGCCCGAAAAGCAGTTTGGCGTCGTGGCCGTGTCCGCCGGCGAAGGCATGGCGGACCTCTTCCGCGAGCTGGGTGTCGACCGCGTCGTCACCGGCGGCCAGACCATGAACCCCTCCACGGAGGACATCCTCACTGAGGTCAACAAGACCCCGGCGGAGGTCGTGTTCGTGCTGCCGAACAACAAGAACATCATCATGGCCGCCCAGCAGTGCATCCCGCTGTCGGACAAGAAGGTCATCGTCATTCCGACCAAGACCGTGCCGCAGGGCATCACCGCGATGCTCTCGTTCGACCCGGCAAGCGCTGAGGACGTGATCGAGGCCGAGATGAGTGCCGCGATCGAGAGCGTACACACCGCGCAGGTCACCTACGCCGCGCGCGACTCCGATTTCGACGGGCACGATATCCACAAGGGCGAGTATCTGGCGCTGATGGACGGTGCGCTGCTCGGCAGCAACGCGGACCTGGACAAGGTGCTGCTTACAATCGCCGATGCCGCCACGGATCTCGACCCCGAAATCGTCTCCATCTACTACGGTGAGGACGTGAAGGCCGATGCCGCGCAGCACGCAGCCGAGCTGATCGGCGGGCGTCTGCCGATGTCGGACGTGAACGTAGTCGACGGCGGCCAGCCGGTCTATTACTACATGATCTCGTTTGAATAAACCATGCACTACAGCAAACCGCCCCGGTTTTCACCGGGGCGGTTTGCTGACTCTGTCAAAAAGTATTACTTTTTGACAAAGGGGGGGTGCGGCCTGACTGCAGCGCACGCGCTGTCCGCCGGAGGCGGACGGCTCGCACGTTTGCAGGCCGAGAAGTATTTTCTTCGCCGCACATGTCGCCGAAGAAAATGATTGGACCTTCTTTGCGCCTGCGGGCGCAAACTCTACGAGGTTCTATGACAAGCTGAGCAAACCGCCCCGGTTTTCACCGGGGCGGTTTGCTTTTTGTGTTCGGTTTTATCGCTCCTGCGCGCGGATCAGGTTCTTGTAGAAATCGACCGCGCCGGGCAGGCAGTTGTACTCGATGTTCTCGTCGAGACCGTGCATACCCTTCATCTGCTCCGGGCCGTAGATCACGGGCGCAAAGCGCAGACAGTTGCCGCAGATCTCCTGATAGAACTGCGCATCGGTCGCGCCGGTCATGACATAGGGGCTCACGGGCAGGCCGGGGAACGTCTCGCCGATGACCTGCTCCACCTGACGGAAGGCTTCGCCGTGGATGTCCACGGTCTCGGAGTAGTCATTGGCGTGGATGACCTCCATCTCCAGCCCATGCTTTTCGGCAAGGCGGCGGATGATGGCAAGGCTCTCCTGCTCACCCTGATGCGGGATAAAGCGCATGTTCGCACCCAGCGTTGCCTCCTGCGGCAGGACGTTATACGCATCGGCACCGGACTGCATCGTAAAGGCGATCGTCGTGTGCAGCATCGCGCCTGCCTGCGCCGACACGCGCGGCAGCACGATCTTCATCAGCGGCCGGAACAGCCAGAGATTGCCCATCACGAGCCGCAGGCCGAACGGCGCATAGGGCGCAAGGCGCGCGAACATGGCCGAGACCTCCGGCAGAAACTTTCTGCGGAACGGATCGTGCTTTTCCACGTCCGTCACGAACGCGGACAGGCGCGCGATGGGGCTGTTCGCCATCGGCGCGCTGGCGTGACCGCCGTTGCTGCGGGCGGTGAACTTCACGTCCGCCTTGCCCTTTTCAAACACGCCCACCATGGCAAAGTTGCCAGGGATGCCGCCGATCGGCTCGGTGATGATGCCGCCGCCCTCGTCGCAGACGAGAAACGGGCGCACACCGCGGCGCTTGAGCTCGGCGACGAGCTTCGGTGCGCCGTCACCCGCCCACTCCTCCGTGCAGGACGAGGAGAGATAGACGTCGTTGGCAGGCTCATACCCGGCGGCGAGCAGCTCCTCGACCGCCTGGAAAAACGCCATGAGCGAGGCCTTGGTGTCCGACGCCCCGCGTCCCCAGACCTTGCCGTCGGCAATGTCGCCGGAAAACGGCGCGTGCGACCATGTACCCTCGGCGGGCACGACGTCCTGATGGCTCATGAGCACGATCGGGCGGTCATGCGCCTTGCCCTTCCAGCAGAAGAGCAGGTTGCCGTCGATGACTGTGCGCTCGAGCTTTTCGTGCACGAGCGGGAACAGCTGCGCAAGCTGCGCGTGGAAGCGCTCAAAGCGCTCCGGCTCATAGACGTTGGCATACGACGTGGTGTCGCAGCGGATCATGGCGGCGAGCTTTTCGGCGCAGACCATGGCGCGCTCTGCGTCCGGCTGCGGCTGATAGGTGGATTTTTTCTTCGGCATGAGCACGGCGTGCGCCACCGCCGCTCCCAGCGGGGCCAGCGGTGCGAGCGCGAGATAACCGGGGTGAAATTTCATTACGCTTTGTCCTCCTGATTCTGTTTGCGGTAGAGCGCATAGGCGATGCCGATGGCCAGCGCGCCGCTCGGAACGATCATGAAGCTGGTCGAGCCCGTCAGCGACGGGACGAGCATGAACAGCACGCTCATCATGACCAGCGGTGCAATGGCAACGCGGATGTTCTTGCGGAAATACTGATACGCCATCGCGCCGAAGAGCGCGGGGACGACGTTTGCAAACGCCGGCTGGAGCACGGGGCTCTGCAGCACGGGCTGCAGCGGCACGAGCAGCGCCACGCCGAGCGCGAGCACGACGATGGTCACGAGCGAGCTTGTCGCGATCGAGAGCGTCGAGATGATCTCGTTTTCCGCAGTGCCGGTCTTGGTGCCGGCAATGTCGCGCGCATTGACCGCGCACGGGATCTTCATGTTGATGAGGTTGCCGGTGATGAAGGCAAGGTAGCCGCCGCCCGCGCCGAGCATGGGCGTGTAGATGAGAAACTCCGCCACGCTTGCGACCGCCCACACGATGCCGACGGACAAAAAGCCCTTGCCGACAGCGCCCATGTCGGGCATCGCGCCGAGAAACGTGCCGATGAGAAACGGTGCGCCGACAAGCAGCAGCAGCGTGATCACGCACACGGCGCGGCCGAGCACGTGCGTGCGGCGGTTAAACTGTTCCAGATAAACTTTGCGTTCGGTTTCGTTCATGATGTCCCCTCCTTACAGGCGCACGAGCACGGCCGCCGCCATGCCGATGAGCATACTGCCGGCAATGGAAAAGCTCTCGAGCCATGCCATATTCTTCTTCTCGGCCAGATACACGAACAGCGCCATCGCCGCCGCCGACACGGCCACGACCACCAGCGGCGTCCAGTCACCGACGCAGGTGAACAGCCCCTCGCCGGACACGAACGCACCGATGTAGCTGCCGATGTACGCGCAGACGAGGCCGATGAACATGGCCGTCATGGCGCTGTCGCCGAAGCCGACGCCGGAGGCGGATTTCGCCCCGTCGTTGCCGAGGCGCCTGAGGTAGCGCTTGTTGAAGAAGATGGACAGGAGCATGCCCCAGATGATACAGAAGCTCATCAGCAGGGCGATCGTCGTGAAGGCCTGCGGCGTCATCTCGGCGGCGGACAGCGCGTGCATGCCGACCTGCTCGGCGGCAGCCTGCGCGACCTGCGTCTCATAATGCAGCGCGCCGATGACGGACAGGCGCAGCCACGGCCACGGCGTGCCGAGGCTGCCGGACAGGGCGATGACGCCGAGCAGGATGCCGACGCTCGGCAGGACCGAGAATGTGGCGCTCGACGTGATGGCGCGCTTCATGCGTGCGGGGTCCATGCCGATGGCCAGACCCGCGCGGTACGAGCGCACAAGGAACACGACGCACACCGCCGCGACGAATGCGATGATGCCGCCGCAGATCGCGTACATAGGTGCGCTGTTGAGCTGGGCTAAGATGTTGTTCATAAATGTTCTCCTCCCCGGTAACGGCCGGTATCCGTATATGAAAAGGCCCGCATGGCATATACCGTGCAGGCTTTTTTCACAGCTTATTGCGCGCCGCCGGCCGGCCCGGATACAGCCGGGCGGATGTTGGACGCGGTCAGGTAAGACTGAAACAGCAGCATGCCCGCAACGGCGACCAGCATAAGCTGCTGCGCGCCGGCGCGGTCATCCGGCAGGGCGGTGATGCACAGGAACGCCGCAAACTGGCTCCAAAAAATGCTCTTGACGGCTTTCGGGCGGCCATAGGCAAAGCCCGCAAGCTCATAAAACGCGATCAGCGCGGCGCACAGCGCCAGGATCTCGACCGCGTAGGCAGAGATGGTGGGGTTGATGATGTTGACCTTGTAGCTCACGATCAGCCAGAACACGAGCAGCACCATCGGCATGGACGCACACACGAGCGCGCCGGCGTCATTCTCCCGTTCACCGGGGGCGAGCATCTGGCGCGCGAACACCACACCCGTCACGACCGCGAGCACGGCAAGCACACGCTGCAGGCCGGGCTCGGAGAGCGTGCCGCTGCTCAGCAGCAGCCAGAGACCGCCGAGCGCGAGCATCGCGCCGAGCAGAACGCCGCCGACCGCGCGCACGCGCTTTGACGCCGCAAACGCCGCCGGAAGCGTGTCCGGAAAGCTGGTGTGCGGCTGGTTTTTCACCCGGAAGCAGACCACGGCCAGCACCGCCGCGGCAACGGCAATCATCAGCGCGACGACGTACGGCCAGATGCTTCCGTGTACGGCAAGGCCGGTCTCGGCCTCAAAGCAGGCCTGATCCTGCAGCCAGCGAAAAAAGATCCCGAATGCCGACAGCACAGCTGTACAGCAGCAGATCACCCAAGCATTTTTACGCATAACAAACTACCTGTCCCAATACATATTTAACAGAGCTATTTTATACTGATTTCCCCGCTGCGTCAAGGCACAAAACGCCCCGCGCGGCAGAAAGGAGGCGGTGCGGATGCGCAGGGTTTTTCTGCTGTCGCTGCTGCTCGTGGCGCTGTCGCTGCTGATCCCGTGGCTTGCGGTCACGCTCACCCCGGCCGGAGAGGAGGCTTCACCGCCCGCTCCGTCCGTACCGGTGTCGGACAACGTCGCGCCCGACGGCGCAACGCCCATCACGGCACTGTGCGGTGATGCGCTCATCGAAACGACCATGGCCGACTGGCTGCCCGGCGTGGTAGCCGCCGAGATGCCCGCCTCCTTCGCGCCCGAGGCGCTGCGGGCACAGGCCGTCGCCGCGCGCACCTACATTCTCCGGCGCGTGCGCGGCGGCGGCGCAAACCATCCGGAGGCCGGCATCTGCGACCGGTACACCTGCTGCTGCGCGCACAAGGACGATGCGGCGCTGCGCGCGCAGTGGGGCAAGGATTATGCGCACAACATGGCGCGCATCCGGCAGGCCGTTGCCGACACGGACGGGCAGTATCTCGTCTACGACGGGCAGCTCATCCGCGCGGTGTTTCACGCCGCGTCCGCCGGGTCGACCGAGTGCAGCGCCGCACTCTGGGGCGGTGATGCGCCGTATCTTGTGAGCGTGTCCTCCCCGGAGACGGCGCAGGACGTGCCAAACTACGTCTCCACAGCCGAAATCGCGGCCGACGCCGTGCAGGATGCCGTGCTGGACCGTTATCCGGACTGTGTGCTCGGCGACGATCCGAGCACATGGTTCGGCGCGCCGGTGCTCGATGACAGCGGCCGCGTGGCAAGCATCCCCGTCGGCTCGGAGACGCTCACGGGCGCGCAGGTGCGTGCGCTCTTTTCCCTGCGCTCGGCGGCATTTTCCGTCGCATACGGCGGCGGGATATTCACCTTCACCGTCACCGGCAGCGGTCACGGCGTCGGCATGAGCCAGTACGGCGCGAACGTCATGGCAGTGCAGGGCAGCGGCTATACCGACATCCTCGCGCACTACTACCCCGGCACGGCGCTCATCCGCGCCGAAGGCTGAACAAAAAAAGAGACGTCTCCAGACGTCTCTTTTTCTTATTCCGTGCTTACTTTTGTGCCGCGGGGTCCGTGTATGTGTTCTCGTCCACATAGTAAACCGTCATGTCTGCGGTCGCGATGAGCTTGTCCGTATCGTCGAACACCTCCGCCGTGACCAGACCGGTCGTGCGGCCTTCCTTGACCACGCGGCCGCGCGCGACGAGCTTTTCCGTGTCCTTGGCGCGGCGCAGGAAGTGGATGTTGCTGTCGAGCGTCACGGTGATGCGCCCGCCGGTGCGCGCGGCGACGCCGGTCGCCACGTCGCAGAGCGTGAAGATCAGCCCGCCATGCGCCATGCCGAGCGGGTTGAGACTCTCCGGCGCGAGCTTGACCTCGACAACGCTGGTACCGTCGCCGACCTCTGTGACGACAATGTGGTTGTGGGAATTGAAGCCCTCGAATTCATTATAACGAAACGGGTCGAGATAGACCGCTTTGTTTTCCATCTGCATAGTTTGTTCCATGTTGGGGTACGCCTCCGTCCAGATTACATTCAGGGCGTTATCATACCACGTTCGCACGTTTTCGTCAAAACAATTTTTCCTTCCCGCACCTGCGCCGTGACCACATCGCCGCGCCGGAGCGAGCCGTCGAGCAGCATCCCCGCCGCCTGATCGGCGATCGTGCTCTGGATCGCCCGGCGCAGCGGCCGCGCCCCGTACACGGGGTCGTAGCCCGTCGCCGAGAGCGCATCGAGCGCCGCATCCGGCACGCGCAGCTCCACGCCCGCGCGCTCCATGCGCCGGTTGACCGTGCCGAGGAGCTTCTGCGCGATCCGGCGGGTATCGGCGCGCGTGAGCTTGTGAAAGACGATGATCTCGTCGACGCGGTTGAGAAATTCCGGCCGGAACGTCTTTTTCAGATCGGACATGACCATGCTGCGGATCTCGGCATCCGTGCGCCCCGCGTCCGTGCCCGTCTGCTGGGCAAAGCCGAGGCTGCGGCGGCTGTCGGTGATGGCCTTCGCCCCGACGTTCGAGGTCATGACCACGACCGCGTTGCGGAAGTTCACCTTGCGCCCGAGCGAGTCCGTGAGCTGCCCGTCCTCCATCACCTGCAGCAGGAGATTGAAGACGTCCTCGTGCGCCTTTTCGATCTCGTCGAAGAGCACGACGGCATAGGGCTTGCGCCGCACCTTTTCCGTGAGCTGGCCGCCCTCCTCGTGTCCGACATACCCCGGCGGCGAGCCGATGAGCCGCGAGACGCTGTGCCGCTCCATATATTCCGACATATCCACGCGGATGAGCGCCTGCTCGTCGCCGAAGAGCGCCTCGGCCAGCGCGCGGCAAAGCTCCGTCTTGCCGACGCCGGTCGGTCCGAGGAAGAGAAAGCTGCCGATCGGCCGGTTCGGATCGCCGAGCCCGACGCGGCTGCGGCGGATGGCGTTCGAGACCGCGCACACCGCCTCCTCCTGCCCGACGACGCGGCGGCGCAGCGACGCCTCCATCTGCAGCAGCTGCTGACTCTCGCTCGACGTGATGCCCGCGACCGGGATGCCCGTCCAGAGCGAGACGATCTCGGCCACGTCCTCGCCCGTCACGGCGCGCACAGAGCCGGAATTGGCCTGCTCCCAGCGGCTGCGCTGCATGCGCAGCTCCGCACGCAGCTTCTGTTCACGCTCCCGCATGGCGGCCGCACGCGCAAAGTCCTGCGCACGCACGGCGCGTTCCATCTCCGCCGCTGCGGCGGCGAGCTGCGTCTCGAGCGCGTGCACCCGCTCGGGCTGCACCAGCGCCTGCATCCGCACACGTGAGGCCGCCTCGTCGACGAGGTCAATGGCTTTGTCCGGCAGCCAGCGGTCGCCGATATAGCGCACCGAGAGTGCGACCGCTTTGTCGAGCGCCTCGTCCGTGATCTTCAGGCGGTGGTGCGCCTCGAGCCGCGCGCGCAGGCCGCGCAGGATCTGCAGGCTCTGCTCGGGCGTTGGCTCTGCGATACGCACGGGCTGAAAGCGCCGCTCGAGCGCCGCGTCCTTTTCAATATACTTGCGGTACTCCTCAAGCGTCGTCGCGCCGATGATCTGCAGCTCGCCGCGCCCGAGCGCGGGCTTGAGGATGTTCGCCGCGTCGATCGCGCCCTCGGCAGAGCCCGCGCCGACGATCGTGTGCAGCTCGTCGATGAAGAGGATGACGCTGCCTGAGCGCTGCACCTCCTGCAGGACGCATTTGACGCGCTCCTCAAAATCGCCGCGGTACTTTGTGCCTGCAAGCATGGCCGTCAGATCCACGCTCACGATGCGCTTGCACTTCAGGTCCTCGGGCACACTGCCGTCGGCGATGCGCTGCGCGAGCCCCTCGGCCACCGCCGTCTTGCCGACGCCGGGCTCGCCGATGAGCACGGGATTATTCTTGCTGCGGCGCGAAAGAATCTGGATAGCGCGCTCGATCTCGCGGTCGCGGCCGATGACCGGATCCATACGTCCGGCTGCGGCAAGCTCCGTGAGGTCGCGGCCGTACTGGTCGAGCGTTTTCGTCTCGGCAGCGCGGCGCGGCTGTGCGCGCGGCGCGCCCGGCTGCGGCCGGGGCTTATACTCCGGGCGGCCGAAGACGTCCATGATGTCCGTATAGATCTTGTTGAGGTCGCCGCCCGCCGCCACAAGGATACGCGCCCCGGCGCTGTCCGCCTCGCGGAGGATGCCCATAAGCAGGTGCTCCGTGCCGACATAGCAGTGACCGAGGCGGTTGGAATCCTCGGCGGCCAGCTCGATGACGTGCCGCGCGCGGGGGCTGAGTCCCTGCTCGGGCGTGCCGGGCACGCCGCGCCCGACCGTCTCCGTGACCATGCGCGTGAGCACGGAATCGGTAAGCGCGTTGTCCGCCAGAATGCGCGCGCCGAGCCCCTCTCCCTCCCGGATGATCCCGAGCAGGATATGCTCCGTGCCCACATAACTGTGCCCCATTCCCGCCGCCGCATCGTGTGCCTTGCGGATTGCCGTGGATGCCCGCTGTGTAAACCTTTCGCTGCCGCGCATAGATCGTTTGCCTCCTTCGCCGGTCATACGCCTCTATTATCCTCCGGTCGGCGCAAGGAATGTGCCGAATCCGGGAAACTGATTTGTATTATTTCCACGTCTTCCCGGGTTTTAATCAGCACACATTTTCGAATTTCGAAAAACGCGGTTGATTTTTCAGATTTTTGTGCTACAATGACTCTCATACCAGTGGTAGCGATACCCGGTGAAAAACATAGGAGGTAACGACAATGGCTTTTGTTATCAGCGATGATTGCGTCATGTGCGGCACCTGCGCCGCCAACTGCCCGGCTGAGGCAATTTCCGAGGGCAACGGCAAGTACGTCATCAACGCGGACAGCTGCATGGAGTGCGGCACCTGCGCTGCGAACTGCCCGGTGGGTGCGATCTCCGTCGACTAAGTTCCGCTCGGAGAACAACGCAAACGAATGAGGCGATATGCAAGCTGCATATCGCCTCTGTCTATATGACGGCAACGGAAGGAGCGTGCGCCATGACCCAACCGGAATATGACGACCTGTGGCCCGGCGGACCGCGCTTTGTGCGCTCCGGCGCGGGGTTTGCCCTCGGCACGGACAGCGTGCTGCTGGCCGATTTTGCGGCGCAGCGCCGCGCACGGCGCATTGCCGACCTCGGCTGCGGCGCGGGCGTGCTGACGGTGCTGCTGCTGCGCGCGCTGGAGCAGGCGACCGCCGTCGGCATCGAGCTGCAGCCGGACGCGGCGCAGCTCGCGCGCGACAACATCAGAGCAAATGGTCTGGCCGGCCGGGCGCAGATCCTCTGCGCCGACCTGCGCGCGCACCGCACGCTGCTCCCCGCCGGGAGCTTCGACCTCGTCGTTGCAAACCCGCCGTATTTCGCCGCCGGCAGCGGCTACACCTCGCCCAACCCGATGCGGGCGCACGCGCGCGACGAGCGCACCTGCACCATGCAGGACATCTGCGCCGCCATGGCCTATCTCACGCGCTGGGGCGGCTCGGCCGCGCTCGTACACCGGCCAGAGCGGCTCAGCGAGCTGCTGTGCACGCTCACGGCCGCAGGGCTCGAGCCCAAGCGCCTGCGCACCGTGGCATACAAGGCCGACGCCGCGCCCAACCTCGTACTGGTCGAGGCGCGCCGCGGCGGAAAACCGGGGCTCACCGTTTCGCCGCCGCTGGCGCTGTGCACGCCCGACGGCACGGACTCGGACGAGATCTGCAGAATTTATCACAGGAGGACGCAACCATGAGCGGAACACTGTATCTGGTCGGCACGCCGATCGGCAATCTCGGCGACCTGTCCGTGCGCGCGGTGGAGACGCTGCGCCGCGCCGACTTCATCGCCGCCGAGGACACGCGCGTGACCGCAAAGCTGCTCAACCACTTTGAGCTCAGAAAGCCGTGCGTGAGCTACTACGAGCACAACAAGTACGCCAGCGGCGAGAAGATCGTCGCGCGGCTGCTCGCGGGCGAGACGTGCGCGCTCGTGACCGATGCCGGCATGCCCGCCATCTCCGACCCCGGCGAGGACATCGTGCGCCAGTGCGCCGAGCAGGGCATCGACGTGCAGGTCATCCCCGGCCCCTGCGCCGCCATCGCCGCGCTGGCCGTGTCCGGCTTGCCGACGCAGCAGTTTTGCTTCGAAGGCTTTCTCGCCGTGAGCGGCAAGACCCGCCGCGAGCATCTGCAGCGGCTGCAGGGCGAGACGCGCACCATGATCTTCTACGAAGCGCCGCACAAGCTGCTGCGCACGCTCAGCGACCTGCGCGACACGTTCGGCGGTGAGCGGGAGATCACGCTTGCGCGCGAGCTGACAAAGCTGCACGAGCAGACGCTGCGCACGACGCTCGACGGCGCCGTGGCATACTTCACGGAAAACGCGCCGAAGGGCGAATTCGTGCTCGTGCTGCGCGGCGCACCCGAGCGCTCGGAGCCCGAGGTCACAGCCGAGCAGGCGCTTGAGATCGTGGCGCGCTACCGCAGCGAGGGCCGCGCGCTCAAGGAGGCGTGCAAGCTCGCCGCAGCCGACACCGGCTTCGGCAAAAACGAGCTGTACCAGATGGCGCTCAACGCCTGAGCGTAGATGGCAGGATCTTCTATCAAAATAATATTTTGATTTTTGGCGCAAAAAAGTCCCCTGACCAGCGGTCAGGGGACTTTTTTCAGCTCCGCTCAGAGCTTTTCATTCATGGCGCGGATGCAGTCGGGGCAGATGTTCTTGCCCTTGTAGTTGATGATGTCCTTCGCGTTGTCGCAGAAGATGCAGGCCGGCTGATACTTGCGCAGGATGATGGACTCACCATCCACGAAAATCTCGATGCGGTCCTTCTCCTCGATGCCGAGCGTTCTTCTCAGCTCAATGGGAAGCACGATGCGGCCGAGCTCGTCAACTTTTCTAACAATACCGGTAGATTTCATAAATGTGTCCTCCAATACGTATGGGATAAGGGAAAGGATGACTCAAAAATCATTCATTTCAACAACTGCATTATACCAAAGGTTGTCAAAATGTCAACGGATTCGACAAACGTTCACAGCTAATTTACGTTTTTCTACCATTTGCATATTTTGGTTCCCTTGCGCATAATATGTTTTTGTGAATAATCACCGAAAACTTAAAATTTTTTATAGAAAGGAGCGACCACGATGGCACTGTCCCGGATATGGGTCAGCATGATATGCGTCGCGCTGGCCTTCGGCGCGGCCTCCGGACGCGGTGCGCAGCTCGGCGCGGCAGCGGCGCAGGGCGTGCAGCAGGCTGTGGATTTTTGCCTGACGGTGGGCGGTATGATCTGCCTTTGGTCGGGCGTGATGGAGCTCATGCGGCGCTGCGGCATCGCAGGCGGGCTGTCGCGGCTGCTGCGGCCTTTGCTGCAGCGGCTGTTCCCGCACGCCGCGCGCGATGTGCAGGCGCTCGATGCGCTGAGCATGAACGTGAGCGCGAATCTGCTCGGGCTCGGCAACGCAGCGACACCGGCCGGTGTGCGCGCGGCCCAGGCAATGGCGCGCGAGCTGCGCGGCGACGCCGCCAGCGACGAGCTGTGCCTGCTGGTGGTGCTCAACACGGCCTCGATCCAGCTGCTGCCGGTCACGATCGCCGCCGTGCGCGAGGCAGCGGGCGCTGCCGTGCCGTTCGACATTCTGCCCGCCGTGTGGGTGAGCTCGCTCTGCTCGGTCACGGCGGGGCTGCTGACCGGAAAGGTGCTCGCGCGCATATGGCCGTGAGCGAGGTGCTGACGCTGACCGTGCCGCTGCTGCTGGCGGGAGTCGGGCTCTGCGGCATGCTGACCGGGACGGATGTGTTCTCTGCGCTGACTGACGGCGCGCGCGACGGGCTGAAAACCGTCATGCGCATCTTCCCTGCGCTTGTAGCGCTGCTGACCGCCGTGAGCATGCTGCGCGCATCCGGCGCGCTCGAGGCGCTCACGCGGCTGTGTGCGCCCATACTGGCGCGGCTCGGCATCCCGCCCGAGACGGCGATGCTGCTGCTCGTTCGGCCGATCAGCGGCAGCGGTGCGCTGGCCGCCGCAAGCGACATCATCCAGACCTACGGCGCAGATTCCCGCATCGGGCGCACCGCCGCCGTCATGCTCGGTTCAACCGAGACGACGTTTTACGTGCTGGCGGTCTATTTCGGCGCATGCGGCATCCGGCACAGCCGCTGGGCGATCCCCGCCGCCATCGTCGCCGACGTGACCGGCTTTGTCACGGCCGCGGCGCTGGTGCGCTGTCTCTGGGGTACATAGGCGGACGACAAAGTGCACAAAAGCAGACGGCGAGGTTGATATTTTCTTGACAAAACGCCTATTTTGCAAAAATACGCATTTTTTGCTTTACAACGTCGACGGAATGTGTTATAAAATAATCACGTTAGTTAATAAATTAACTCAACGTTCTTCCGATTTCTTTTCTTTTCTCTTCTTATTTTTGCTCTCTCGACAGCAACGTGTCGCCACTCTCCGGCGGCACGTTGTTGCCGTTTTCGGGCCGATACGAACAAGCTGCCCTCCCCCGCATACGCGGGAGAGGGCAGCTTGTGTTTGTACGAATCACATTTTTTCCGGTGCGGTCACGCCGATGATGCCCAGACCGATCTCGAGCACGCAGCGCGTCGCGTCGGCCAGCTTCAGGCGGGCGTCGCGCACGAGGGGCTCTGCGTCCTTGATGCGGCAGACATTGTAGAAGCGGTGGAAACGCGCGGCCAGCTCCGTCACATAGCGGTTGATGCGGCTGGGATCGTAATCGCGCGCAGCGAGGTGGATCTCCTCCGGGAGCATGGCGAGCTGCTTGATGAGCTCGCGCTCCTGCGGCGTCGAGAGCAGCGCTGCGTCGACATCCGCAGCGGCAGGCACGGTGCAGCCGCTCTCCGCCATGGCAGCCAGCAGCGTGCAGATGCGCGCGTGCGCATACTGGACGTAGTAGACGGGGTTTTCGCTGTCCTGCCGCACGGCGAGGTCTAGGTCGAACTCGAGGTGCGTGTCCGGCTTGGCGTTGAAGAAGAAGCGGCAGGCGTCTACGCCGATCTCGTCCATGAGGTCGGCGAGCGAGAGCGCCTTGCCCGTGCGCTTGGAGACCTTGACGATCTCGTCGCCGCGCATGAGGCGCACCATCTGCATGATGAGGAAATCGAGCTTGCGTCCCTCAAGGCCGAGCGCGGGCGCGCGCATGGTCGCGGCAAAGCGGATGGCGTGGCCGTGATGGTCAGCGCCCCAGACATCGATGACGCGGTCAAAGCCGCGCTCGATGAACTTGTTGCGGTGATAGGCGATGTCGACCGCATAGTAGGTATAAAAGCCGTTCGAGCGGCGCAGGACCTCGTCCTTGTCGGCGCCGAGGTCGGTGTTGCGCAGCCAGAGCGCGCCGTCCTTTTCATACGTCAGACCGGCATCCGTGAGCAGCTGCACGGTCTCGGCCACGTAGCCGGAGCTATGCAGGCTGCTCTCGAGGAACCACTGGTCAAAGTGGATGCGGTAGCGCTCAAGGTCGCGCTGCATGCGCGCGATGTTGTACGGCAGGCCGAAGGCCACGAACGCCGCGCAGCGCTCGGCGCTCGGCACGGTGAGGTACTTGTCGCCGTCACGCTCGTAGATGAGCTTGGCGAGCGCCTTGATGTCGTCGCCGTGGTAGCCGTTGTCCGGGAATTCGACCGCGTCCTCACCCTCGATGAGCTGGAGATAGCGCGCCTCGATGGACTTGCCGAACAGGTCGACCTGATTGCCGGCGTCATTGACATAGAACTCACGCCAGACATTGTAGCCCGCGCGCTCGAGCACGGACGCGAGCGCGTCGCCGAGCACGCCGCCGCGCGCGTTGCCGATCGTCATGGGGCCGGTGGGGTTGGCGGACACGAACTCCACCATGACTTTCTCCCCGTGACCGTCGTCCACACGGCCGTAATCCGCGCCGGAATCCTCGACGGCGGACAGCACGTCCTGATACCACTTGTCGGACAGACGGAAGTTCAAAAAGCCCGGACCTGCCGCCTCAACACCGGAAAACCACGAGCCGCCGAGCTCCATATGCGCAATGAGCGCCTCGGCGATCTTGCGCGGTGCCATGTGCATGGTCTTGGCCGACGCCATGGCATGGTTTGCGGCAAAGTCGCCGTTGGCGGTGTCCTTCGGCTGCTCAACGCTGCCGCGGATCTCTGCGCCCTCGGGCAGCTCGCCCGCGGCGACGGCATGCAGATATGCTTCCCGGATGCACGCATCCACAGCGGCGCGTGCCTGTTCAATTCGATTGGCCATAATCAGTTACCCTCTATTCTATAATCTTTATTGTTCTCTGACGGTAATCTTGAGCCGGTTGCGGTTGGCGCAGGCGTGGTCAAAATCCACAACGTACAGCAGCTCCAGCACGCCGCCGCGCTCACCGAGCGTGGAGCGGTAGCGCTGCGTCTCCAGTCCGACCGTGCTCGTGCCGTACGGCGTCTGGTACAAAAACGTGTTGCGCGTGCCGGGGGCAAAAACCATCCGGCTCGTGACGGTGCCGGTGCGCTTGAGCACGGCGTTTGACGGCGTAAAGGTGATGGTGGTGAGCGTACCGGCCATGCCGGTCAGCTCGCTCTCGGGATAGGTGAGCATGCCGCAGCCGTCGACGCAGGTATATTCCCCGTCGGTCGAAAACTGCACCAGTTCATCCGGCTCCTGCTCCAGAACATCCGCCTGAGCGCCCTCGATCGTGATAACGACCCGCATACGCCGCCTCCTTTGCATAATTGTGCGATTCTATTACTATATACTGTTTTGTCCAACTTCGCAACAGAAAAATGGTGTAGAATTTCCCGTCACCGTTTGCTATAATGGTAGCACAAGCGCATCCGCCGCCGACCGCTGCGGATGCCAGCCATTTTTCGGGGGCGCTGCTCCCGTCGGGAGGGATGACCGGATGAACATTGAGCTCACCGACAAGGAGTTCCGGCGGCTGCTGGATCTCGTCTATATCGGCAACTGGATCCTTAACTCCACGCGCGAGAAAGACCGGTTTGAGGACTATGATATTTTGCAGGAGAAGCTCTTTGCGCTGTGCGCCAGAAACGGCATGAGCGCGCTCATCTCCCGCTGGCAGGGGCATATCTTCCCCTCGCAGGCTTACGAAAACGGCGGCATCCACGAGGCCATCGCCGACTATGAGGACGCCGTGTTTTTCGACATTCTGGCCGAGGAGCTCGCGCGGCGCGATCTCGGCTGTCTCGACGGCGAGCCCGCCGATCTGACCGAGCTCAACGCGCGCATGGATGAATACATGGATGAGTTTGAAAAGTCCGGCGTGGAAAATCTGGTGATCGAGGCATGAGCACGCGCACGATCGAGACGCCCGTCGGCGCGCTGACGCTCACCGCATCGGCGGACGCTGTCACGGCCGTCCGCTTCGGCGCTGAGGGTGCGCGGGACGCTTCGGCGCTTCTTGACGCGGCCGAGGCGCAGCTGCACGAATACTTTGCGCGAACGCGGCGCACGTTTGACCTGCCGCTCGATCCGCGCGGCACGGCGTTCGAGCTGCGCGTGTGGGCGGCACTGCGCACGATCCCCTACGGCGAGACGCGCAGCTACGGTGCGATCGCCGCCGCCATCGGCAGCCCGCGGGCAGCGCGCGCCGTCGGCATGGCAAACCACCGCAACCCGCTGCCGATCCTTATCCCCTGCCACCGTGTCATCGGCGCGGACGGCTCGCTCACGGGCTATGCCGGCGGGCTGGAGACAAAGCGCCGCCTGCTGGCGCTGGAAGGGATCACACATTTAAAATAAACAACCGATCGAATAACCGATCGAAAACACGGCCGCCGGAAAAATCCGGCGGCCGTGTTTTTTTGCATAGCGCATAGTTTTCGCGTGTGCGGTCATACTGTGCGCAGGAGATGAGGACAATGCGCATGAGCAGCGACGAATATGCGGCCTTTGTCGACTCGCTCTCGCCGCGCTCGCCCATCTGGGGCGATCTGCTGCGCGCGGGGCTGGTCGGCGGCGTGATCTGCACGCTCGGGCAGGCGCTGACTGACCTGTACACAGCCTGCGGCGCAGCGGCGGAAACGGCGTCGGCCTGGTGCTCGATCACGCTGGTGTTTCTCGGTGCGCTGCTGACGGGGCTGGGCGTTTACGACGATCTGGCACGCTTTGCCGGAGCGGGGTCGCTGGTGCCGATCACGGGGTTTGCAAACGCCGTCGTATCACCGGCGCTGGAATTCAAGACCGAGGGGCTCGTCACGGGCACGGCGGTGAAGATCTTCACGATCGCAGGACCGGTGATCGTCTACGGCATCGGCGCAAGCGTGGTCTACGGGCTGATCCTCGCCGTATGCGGCATCCACTGACAAGGAGGATAACATGAACGATCACAAAAATGGCGGGCGCAAAAGCGCACCGGTGCAGACCGGGCACGATCACCGCGCCGGAAAGCGCGAGCACAGCGACGCTGTGCATATGCCAACACCTGACGCCGTGCCCAAAAGCAAGGCGCACGCGCCGGACGGCATCTCCGGCTACTGGGAATAAGGACGCCCGGCTTGAATGGGAGCATTTGCTTTCGTCCATGCTCCGCATAGGCAAAAGCGGCCGCTGAGTGATCAGCGGCCGCTTCGGTTTTCTATGCGGTGGCTTACTTCTTGGCAAGACCCTTCTGACGGGCATACTCGGCAGCGCCCAGAGCGCCCATGAGCTGCGGGTCGGTCTTCAGATCGACGACTTTGAA
>QWCN01011459.1_pt1 | contig 19586 bp, 19 predicted proteins | sample 1972711 | NCBI WGS metagenome assembly QWCN01 (sample SAMN09866707, study PRJNA288562) | Human gut metagenome isolate term1_stool, whole genome shotgun sequencing... | isolation source: gut | host: Homo sapiens | place: USA: California
CTGAGAGAAGAAAGCAGAACGAACATGAAAGAAAGAGGGGCTTACGATGAAAAAGGCAACACGGGTTCTTTCTCTTACCATGGCGGCAGCGATGGCGGCAGGCGTTTTGGGCGGCTGTTCTTCCAGCGCACAGGGCGGCACAGCCAGCACGGCAGATACTTCCAGTGCCGCTTCCACCACAGCATCCAGCGCGGACAGCGGTAATGTGATCCGTGTTGGTGTGGTCTGCTCCATGACCGGCGGCTCCGCCATTTACGGCGAGGGTGCCCAGAACGCGGTGGATATGGCTGTGGAGGAGATCAACTCCGGCGATTCCGGCTACACGGTCGAGATCGTCAACGGCGGCAAGGTGGCTGACGATGCCAAGGACGCCAAGCAGGCCATGAACGCTTACAACAAGGTCATGGCAGATTCCCCGGCCGCTATCGTGGGCAGCTTCTTCTCTTCCGTTACACTGCCTATGGCGACCCAGGCTGCCAATGACGGAATGCTGCTGCTGGCAACCGGCGCTACCAACGTGGATGTGACCCAGAAAGGCTCCACGATCTTCCGTAACTGCTTCATTGACCCGTATCAGGGCAAGATGGCCGCCCTGTTTGTTAAGAGCAAGGGATTCAGCAAGGTAGCCGTGATTTATGCCAAGGATGATGACTATTCCAACGGCCTGAAGGACGCTTTTGTAGAAAATTGCGAGGCCAACGGCATTGAAATTACCTATACCGGCGAGTGCATGAGCACTGATACTGACTTTTCCTCCCAGGCAGCACAGGCCGTGGCTTCCGGCGCAGAGTTTTTGTATTATCCCTGCTTCCTGGATACGGTACCGCTGTTTGTAGGTGCAGCGCGCAACGCGGGCTTTACCGGTACCATCATGGGCGGCGATGCCTGGGATGGCGCGGATACCACCGGCCTGGAAGACAAGTTTGATGACTGCTACTTTACCAACCACTACTCCAGCGAAGATACCGCCCCCGCCGTTCAGAACTTTGTGCAGAAGTACACCGAAAAGTACGGCACCGAAAGCCTGAACGCCTGCGCGGCCCTGTACTATGACGCCATCTATATGCTGCTGCAAGCTGCTGAGAATGGCGGCGGCACCGATACCGCAAGCCTGGTAAAAGGCATGACCGGTATGGAGTTTACCGGCGTTGGCGGCAAGATCAAGCTGGACGAAAACGGCGACGCCATCAAGAGCATTGCATTCAACACCTTTGTTGACGGCAAGGTCAAGTGGTCTGAAACGCTGGATTCCGATGGCAACCTGGTTTCCTCCGCTGAGTAAAGTTTATCATGATCGGTGCTTACACATTGTTTTACACCATCCCGCTGATGGTCGATGCGGGAATGCCCGCCTGGATGGCCGTGATTGTGGCCGTTGCGGTGTGCGCACTGGTTGGTGTGCTGGTTGAGATCCTGGCTTACCGCCCGGTGCGCAAGGCCGGGCCCATGTCCGCCTTGATTACCGCACTGGCCATGAGCATCTTTTTGGAAAACCTGGCCATGGTGCTGTTTGGCGCCAAGCCGCACAACGTGCAGGCTATTTTCAGCCTGCCCACCATTACGGTCGGCGGGGTATCGCTGCCGCTGAACGTGTTGCTGACCATTGGCATCGGCGTTGCAATGATGCTTTGCATGCAGCTGTTTGTAAAAAAGACCAAGCTGGGCAAGGCCATGCGCGCCGTCCCGCAGGATAAGGATGCTTCCACCCTGGTGGGCATCAACGTGAACAAGATCATCACCCTGACCTTTGCCATCGGCTCCGGTCTGGCGGCGGTGGCAGCGCTGATGTACTGCTCTACCTACCCCCGCGTTACCACCGATATGGGCTCCATGATGGGCATGAAAGCCTTCATCGCCGCAGTTCTGGGCGGCATTGGCATCATCCCCGGCGCCATGATCGGCGGCATTCTGGTCGGCCTGATTGAAATTTTTGTCAAGCTGTTTGCCCCCGGCTGGTACGAAGCCGTTACTTACGGCACATTGATCGTGATCCTGCTGGTCAAGCCCGCCGGTATCCTGGGCAAGAACACCGGCGAAAAAGTGTAAGGGAGGGAGCAGAGCAATGAGTAAAAAAATAAAAGGCTCCTATCTTTTGAACGCTGTGGGCGTGGCGCTGGTGTTTGCCCTGTTGACAGGGCTGTTCGCCGCCAATGCGTTCGGCACCTCCACCACCTATATTCAGGGCATCTGCACCACCGCCTGCTACACCATCATCATGGTCACATCGCTGAACCTGGTGGTTGGCTTTATGGGCGAGTTTTCCTTGGGGCATGCGGGGTTTGTTTCGGTCGGCGCTTATGTCTCCGCCATTGTATCCGGCGCGCTGGCAGGCAAAGGGCTTTCGGATCTGGGGCTGTTCCTGATCGCGCTGCTGGTCGGCGGCCTGGCTGCGGGCATCATGGGCGTACTGGTCGGCATCCCGGCGCTGCGCCTGCGCGGCGACTATCTCGCCATTGTCACCATGGCGTTTGCCGAGATCATCCGCGTCTGCTTCTGCAACTTTTCCATCACCGGCGGCGGTAAAACAATGAGCGGCATCCTCAAGCTGTCCACCTTCCCGCGGGTATTCTGGATCATGGTGGTCTGCGTTACCATCATGTACCTGTTCGTCCGCAGCAAATATGGCCGCACCGTGCAGGCCATCCGTGAGGACTACATCGCGGCTTCGGCTTCCGGCATCAACGTGACCTATTACAAGGTCATGACCTTTGCCATCAGCGCATTCTTTGCCGGCATCGGCGGCGGTATTTATGCCCATTACATGACGGCAATGATCCCCACCAACTTCAACTTTAACTATTCCGCAGAGCTGTTGAGCGAAGTGATCATCGGCGGCACCGGTTCACTGACCGGTTCCATCATCGGCGCAGCGTTCCTGAGCGCTTTACCGGAACTGATGCGTGAATTTTCTACCTACCGCATGCTGGCCTACTCGGTGGTTCTGGTGCTGGTCATGCTGTTCCGTCCCGGCGGCATCTTTGGCCGGTGGGAGTTCAGCCTGACCCGCGCGCTGGAAAAACTGACCGGCCGCGGCACGGTAAAAGCAAAAGCAGAAAAGGGGGCCTGAACCATGGCACAACCCGTTTTGAAATGCCAGCACCTTGGCATCCAGTTTGGCGGCCTGAAAGCCGTGGATGATTTTAATATGGAAATCGGCGAATCCGAGCTGATGGGGCTGATCGGCCCCAACGGCGCAGGCAAAACCACCGTGTTCAACCTGATCACTGGTGTGTATAAGCCGACCGAAGGCTCCCTTTACCTGAATGGTGAGCGGATGAACGGCAAAAAGACCCACCAGATCGTTCATGCAGGCATTGCCAGAACCTTCCAGAATATCCGCCTGTTCAAAAAAATGACGGTGATCGAAAACGTCAAAGCTGCCATGCTGGAAGAACTGACCTACAACATGCCGCAGGCCATCTTCCGCACCAAGGCGTACTGGCAGCAGGAAGCCGCCGCCACCGCACGCGCCAAAGAGCTGCTGCAGGTGGTGCACCTTTCCGGCAAGGAGGACCTGGAGGCCGACAACCTGCCCTATGGTGAGCAGCGCCGCCTGGAGATTGCCCGCGCGCTGGCCACCAACATGAAGCTGCTGCTGCTGGACGAACCGGCCGCCGGTATGAACCCGACTGAAACGGAGGAACTGCTGGAGATTATTGATTATATCCGGAGCGAATTCAAGGTATCGGTGCTGCTGATCGAGCATGACATGAGTTTGGTCATGAAAATCTGCGAGCGAATCCAGGTGCTGGACTTTGGTACCACGATCGCTTCCGGCACACCGGCAGAGATCGCCAATGACCCCCATGTGATTGAAGCATACCTGGGCAAAGACAAAGAGGAGGAGGCCGAAGCGGATGCTTGAAGTAAAAGACCTTCATGTCAATTACGGCGCGGTACACGCGCTGAACGGCATATCGCTGCATGTGGATGACGGCGAGATCGTATCCCTGATCGGGGCAAACGGTGCGGGCAAAACCACCACCCTGCGCACCATTACCGGGCTGGAAAAAGCTGCGTCCGGCAGCGTGATGTTTGACGGGCACGACCTGCGCAAGGCGGAACCCAGCAAGATCATTACCTACAAGCTGGCCCATGTGCCGGAAGGGCGGCATATCTTCCCCCAGATGACGGTGGAAGAAAACCTGGAAATGGGCGCTTATGCCGACCCGGCCGGGATGGAAGAGACGATGAAGGATGTGTATAAGCGCTTCCCCCGTCTGGAAGAGCGCCGCCGCCAGCTGGCGGGCACCCTTTCCGGCGGCGAGCAGCAGATGCTGGCCGTAGGCCGCGCCCTGATGGCAAAGCCCAAAATGATTTTGATGGATGAACCTTCGATGGGCCTTTCGCCCCTGCTGGTCAAAGAGATCTTTGCCATCATTCAGGAAGTAAACAAGCAGGGCATCACGATCCTGCTGGTGGAACAGAACGCAAAGATGGCGCTGGCCATCTCGGACCGCGCCTATGTGCTGGAAACCGGCAACATCAGCATTGAGGGCAACGCCGCGGATCTGCTGAACGACCCGCGCGTGAAGAAAGCCTATCTGGGCCAGTAAGGAGGGGTGGAAAATGTATCCCGATTATCCGTATTTTGCAGTCGCCATTACCCGCACCTGTGGTTCGGGCGGCGGCAGCTACATTGGCAAGCAGCTGGCAAAGGCATTTGACATTGACCTGTATGACCGCAAGCTGCTGCGCCTTGCCTCAGAGGACAGCGGTATCAGCGAGGAACTGTTTGCCCACGCCGATGAGAACACCCGCAAAACCATGCTGTACCGGGTTTCGGAACGGGTGTATGACGGCAGCATCATCCCGCCGGAAAGCGGTAACTTTATCAGCGATGAAAACCTGTTCAACTACCAGGCCAAGGTGCTGCGGGAGCTGCTGAACGAGGAAAGCTATATCTGCGTGGGCCGCGCGGCGGACTTTGTTCTGCGGGATAAGCCCAACGTGCTGACCGTGTATGTGGATGCCCCCTATGACTGGCGTGTGGAGCGCGAGATGAAGCGCCAGGGCATTGGCAGCAGCCAGGCCAAGCACTATATTGACAAGCTGGACCGCTACCGTGAAAGCTATTACAAATACCACACCGGCCGCCAGTGGAAGCGGGTGGAAAATTATGACCTCTGCCTGGATTCCGCCGCCATTGGGCTGGATAACTGCGTGGAGCTGATTAAAAAAGTGATTGAACTGAAATTTGATGTGAAAGCCAAATAACGGCTGAACATAAAGGCAACCAAGATGAGAGGAGTAAGGGAAAATGGAATCCATTGCATATTATGATGGCAAAATCGGCGCACCGGAAGAATTGATGGTGCCGTTCAATGATCGCGTTCACTTTTTTGGCGATGGCTGCTACGATGCCACCGTTGGCGCGAACGGCAAGGTATACCTGCTGCAGGACCACCTGGACCGCTTTTTTACCAGCGCCAAGGCACTGGATATCAACATCCCAATGAGCAAGGCCGAGCTGGGCAGGCTGCTGACCGACCTGCTGGCCAAGGTGGACAGCAAGGTCAACTTTGTATACTGGCAGGTCACCCGCGGTGTGGAGCCCCGCAACCATGTGTATGAGGAAGGCGTGCCCGGCAAGCTGTGGGTTTCCATCCGGCCCAACACCCTGAACGACCCCGACAAGCCCATCCGCCTGAACTCTGAGGAGGACACTCGCTTTTACCACTGCAACATCAAAACGCTGAACCTGCTGCCCAGCGTTATGACCGCCCAGCGCGCCAAGCTGGCCGGCATGAGCGAGACCGTGTTCCACCGCGGGGATATTGTAACGGAATGTGCGCACTCCAACGTTTCAGTGCTGAAAGACGGGATTTTCTATTCCCACCCGAACGATGAGCTGATTTTGCGCGGCATTGCCAAGACCCATATGCTGCAGGCCTGCTACCGCCTGGGCATTACCGTGATGGAAAAACCGTTCACGGTGGATTTCCTGCGCGATGCGGATGAGATCATCGTGACCTCTTCCTCTAACTTCTGTCTGCATGCCTGCGAGTTTGAGGGCAAGCCCGCCGGCGGCAAGGACCCCGCTACCCTGAAAGCCATCCAGGACGAAGTGCTGAAAGAGTTCTATGACTATACCGGCTGCGAAAGTCTGTGGGGCTGAAAAGGAGGAAAACACCATGACCCGTGACGAACTGGAAAAACGCAATGTAGGCGAAAATCTGGATGCCATCATGTGTCTGGACCCCCGCGGTTACGGGGTATGCCGCATTTTGTACGCGGGCAGCCGGGCATATACCGGGGAGCCGACCGCCATGCACGCAGCCGAAGCGTTGTGCAAAGCCATCCACCCCGGCGATCCGGTGTATATCCTGGTCGGGTTTGTATTGCTGCCCCACAAGGTGCCGGAAATGGACGGTTCTGTCAGCGCGATCCTGCTGGCGCGGTCTCTGGTATTGGCCTTTGGGGCAAAGCCGATCATCGTCTGCCCGCAGGACAGCGTGGAAGCCTTTAAGAAATGCGGTAATGTGGTGGGTCTGCATGTGTATGAGGACCTGGATACCGCCATGGAGCTGCCGCTGAGCCTTGGCGTTGTGGCCTTTACCAAAGATAAGGCCAAAGCCCCCGCCCAGGCCAAAGCGCTGGCGGATAAGATTTTACCCGCAGCGGTGATCTCGGTGGAAGCCTGCGGCGGCAACGCCAAGGGTGTTTACCACAATGCGGTGGGCAAGGATGTGACCGCACTGGAAGCCAAAAGCGATGTGCTGTGGAACGAACTGCGCGCCCGCGGCGTGCCCAATGTAGCCATCGGCGATCTGGGCAATGAGATCGGCATGGGCACCATTGGGGAGCACATTAAAAAATATGTGCCCTTCACCGCCCCCGGTGAATGCCAGGACGGCTGCTGCGGCGGCATTCTGGCCGCAAGCAGCACCGATAACATCATCACGGCAACCTGCTCTGACTGGGGCTGCTATGCGCTGATGGCCGCGCTGGCCTACCTGAAAAAGGATATGGACATCCTGCACCGGGAGGAGATGGAAAGCGAGGTCATGCGGGTGCTTTCCCGCAATGGCATGATCGATATGACAGGCTCGCTGCTGCCGGGTGTGGATGGGTTTGATACCCGCATGAACGTTGGCATTGTCAGCATGATGCGGCAGTGCACGGCGTATGCGGTGCGGTATTCCCACAATTCGGACCACTGGTTCGGCCCGGTGCTGGCAAAGAAATTTTTTGAGCAGGCATAAAGCAGGTTGTGCTATAATAGGCACATTGGCCTTGGTCAGGAAACAGTGAACCCAAAACGGCACGTTTAGGAACCGTAGGGGCGCACAATGTGCGCCCGCGATACAGCACACTTTCTGACCAGCCCCAAAATACCGGACGCAAAGGGGATTTTTGTTATGATCCAGTTTACCCCCGTGGGGGACAGCGGCGTGCTGGCCGTCTGCGGCAGTGAGATCAGTGAACAGGTGAACGCGCAGGTTATGGCGCTGGATGCCGCTGTGCAGGCGGCGCAGCTGCCCGGCGTGGTGGAAACAGTGCCCACCTATGCGGCGTTTGTGGCACAGCACGCCGGGCTGACCGAACAGCAGGTCATCGACATCCACTGCGGGCAGGACTACCGCATTTTTATGCTGGGGTTCCTGCCGGGGTTCCCGTACCTGGGCGGCATGGATGAACGCATTGTCTGCCCCCGGTTGCAGACCCCGCGCACCAAGATCCCCGCGGGGGCGGTGGGCATTGGCGGCAAGCAGACGGGCATCTACCCGCTGGCTTCCCCCGGCGGGTGGCAACTGATCGGCCGCACGCCGCTGCGCCTGTTTGACCCGGCTGGCGGCGGCAAACTGCCTTACGCGGCGGGGGACCGCATCCGGTTTGTGCCCATCAGCCCGGAAAAGTTTGAAACCATCCAGAAAGAACAGGGGGCGGCACTGTGAACTTGCATGTGATAAGCCCCGGCCCGCTGACCACCGTGCAGGATGCAGGCCGCACCGGCTATGCCGCGCGGGGGTTCCGCACCTGTGGAGCGGCGGATGGTTACGCTATGCGGACCGCCAACCTGCTGGCGGGCAACCCCCAGGCAGCCGGTGCCGCCGTGCTGGAAATGACCCTGCAGGGCGGCAAGTATCAGTTTGACGGGGACGCTGTTTTTGCCCTGGCGGGGGCCGATATGCCCGCTGTGCTGGATGGCCGCCCGGTGCCCGCCTATACGCCGCTTTTGGCCCGCGCGGGGCAGGTGCTGGCAATCGGCGCGGCCCGCAGCGGGCTGCGCGGCTACCTGGCCGTGTTTGGCGGCGTGGATACCCCGCCCGTGCTGGGCAGCCGCTCCACCGACTTAAAATGCCGGATGGGCGGGCTGGATGGCCGCGCACTGAAAGCTGGGGATGTGCTGCCCATTGGGGCAGCACCCGCCATGGTGGAACAGCGCTGGCAGCAGATCTGCGCCAAAGGGGCAAACCGTCCGCTGGGCACGGCGCGCACCCCCGCAAGGCCGTGGCGCTTTTTGGGCGGGCGGAAGCTGCCGCTGTTCCGTGCGGTGCCCGGCCCCCAGACCGATGCTTTTACCGCAGTGGGGCGGGCCGCATTTGTACACGGGGTATATGCTTTGACAGCAGACTGTGACCGCATGGCCTGCAAATTGCAGGGGCCGCAGATCGAGACTGTGGATGGGTCGGACATTGTATCGGACGGCATTGTGGCGGGTTCGGTGCAGGTATCGGCCAACGGGCAGCCCATTGTGATGCTGGCTGACCACCAGACCACCGGCGGGTATGCCAAAATTGCAACCGTCATCAGCGCTGACCTTTCGGCCATGGCGCAGCTGCGCCCCGGCGAAAAGCTGGCGTTCCAATATGTGACCGCGGCGCAGGCTGTTGCAGGAGCCAGGGCGCAGGCGGCCGTGCTTGACAAAATCAGGGAGCGGATGAAATAATGGACTTTGCAGCCATGAAACCGGCCGACCTGCGCGGGCTGATCCGCAAGGGCGAACTGACCGGCCCGACCACCGGCATGTGCAACGGTTATGCCCAGGGCAACCTTGTGGTGCTGCCCAAGGCGCTGGCGTGGGACTTTTTGCTGTTCTGCCAGCGCAACCCCAAAGCCTGCCCGCTGCTGGAAGTGGCGGACGCAGGCGAGCGAACCTTTGCCCAATTTGGCAAAGGCAGCGATATTGCTACCGATATCCCGCGCTACCGGGTGTACGAACACGGCGAGCTGACAGGGGAATACACCGATGTGAGCAAATTCTTTGAGGAGAGGAACGACCTGGTCAGCTTTTTGATCGGGTGCAGCTTCTCCTTTGAATCTGAACTGCTGGAAGCGGGCATCCCGGTGCGCCAGATCGAAGAGGGCGTGAATGTGCCGATGTACAACACCAACATTCCCTGTACCCCGGCGGGGGTGTTCAGCGGAAACATGGTGGTCAGCATGCGGCCCATCCCGTACCGGCAGGTCCCGGCGGCAGCTGCCATTACAGCGGGCATGCCCCGCGTGCACGGTATGCCGGTGCAAATCGGTGAGCCGGAAGCCATCGGCATCCATGATTTGGCTCACCCGGATTACGGCGATGCCGTGACCATCAACCCCGGCGAAACACCGGTGTTCTGGCCCTGCGGCGTGACCCCGCAGAACGTTGTGATGCACTCCAAGCCGGAGTTCTGCATCACCCATGCGCCGGGGCACATGTTTGTGACCGACGTAAAAAATGTGGAGCTGAAATATTAAGAGCAGATAGTAAAAACTGCAGGGGCGCACACTGTGCGCCCCTGCGGGGCAGAAGCATTGCCTTATGCCTGAAAGTGGAGGATTGAGCCATGCCGCATATTGATTTGAACTGTGACCTGGGCGAAAGCTTTGGCGCGTATACCATCGGAATGGATGAAAAGGTGATCCCGTTTATCACATCGGCCAATGTGGCCTGTGGCTTCCATGCAGGCGATCCGCTGGTGATGCAGCGCACCGTGGCGCTGTGCAAACAGAGCGGCGCGGCGGTGGGGGCGCACCCCGGTTTCCCTGATCTGCAGGGCTTTGGCCGCCGCCAGATGAAGCTGACCCCGGCGGAAGCCAAGGCCTGTGTGCAGTATCAGATCGGTGCGCTGAAAGCGTTTTGCGATGCCGCCGGTGTGCCGCTGCACCATGTAAAGCCCCACGGCGCTTTGTATAACATGGCGGGCAAGGACCGCGCGCTGGCGGATGCCATCTGCGCCGCGGTGAAGGAGAGCGCCCCCGGCGCGGTGCTGCTGGCGCTTTCCGGCAGCGAGATGGTCAAGGCGGCCCAGGCCATCGGCCTGCCGGTTGCCAACGAGGTGTTTGCCGACCGCGGCTACCGCCCGGATGGCAGCCTTGTGCCCCGCGGAACCCCCGGTGCCATGATTGAGGATGAGGACGAAGCCATTGCCCGCGTGATCCGCATGGTAACCGAGGGCAAAGTGACCGCCAACGACGGTACGGACATTGCCATCCAGGCGGATTCCGTCTGCGTACACGGCGATGGTCCCAAGGCTCTGGCCTTTGTAGAAAAGATCGGCGCGGCCCTGCAGGCAGCCGGGGTGGAATTGAAGGCGTTTTGAGAAAATGAGCAGGGGCACCGTTCAGCAAATGCCGCTTTCCCCTGTAGAGACCGTAAGGGCGCACAGTGTGCGCCGGGTGATGAAGTGAAATACCCGGCAAAGCCCGTCATGCGGGACGATGCAGGTGTCGTTCCCTGCAAATTTTTAGCCTGGCAGCGGTGTGGATCCAATGGCTGGTGCCGGTAATGGTGGGTACCAGGCGATCCAGCTGGGCGGCGGAACCCTGGGCTTCCAGGTCCACTGTGCCGTCCCAGTTGTTTTCCACCCAGCCGGTCAGATCCAGCAGCTGGGCGGCATACTGCGCACGGTAGCGGAAGCCAACCCCCTGCACGCTGCCGGTAAAATGCCAGTGGCGGCGTTCCACGGCGGCGCTCATTCTGCGGGCTCCTTCTGCGGTTCGCTCTGGCTGGCGGGTTTCGGGTCAATGCTGTTCAGCCGGGCCGTGCCGGACAGCAGCCACGCCACAAACAGCGTCATAAGAATGACGGAATCGATCGGGTGCAGCACAAAGTTCAGCGGGTAAAGCACACCGGCGGCCAGCAGCGGCAGCAGCGCGCTGTAAACCAGCGCCATGCGGGTGTTCTGGGCAATGCGGGCATCCACCGCGCGGGAAATGCGCACCGCGGCAGCGGCATCGGCCAAATCGTCCCGAAGCAGCATCACATCGGCGGCGGGCAGCGGCTCGGCTCCCATGCCAATACCGACATCGGCACAGGCCAGTGCCGCGGCGGCAGAAGTACTGCCTATCATGGCGGCAGGGCCGTTTGTTTGCAGGCGGCGCAGTTCGGCTTCCAACTCTGCGGGGGCAAGGCCGGATACCACGTGGGTGTCATCCAGCCCAACCTGAGCGGCAATGCGGTCTGCATTGGTGCGGCTGTCGCTTGTCAACAGGATCACATCCAGCCCAAGGGCTTTCAGCGCGTCAATGGCGGCTTTGCTGGCGGGCTTTACGGCATCGGCAACGCCGATCAAACCGGCTGCGTGGCCGTCGAGCGAAAAGTAAAGCGGGGCAATGCCGTCAGCGGCCAGCTGCTCGCCAGCCTGCTGCAAATCGGGGGTCAGCTCGCACTGGGCGGCAATAAACTCTGCGCTGCCGCCTGCCATCACCTTGCCGGCCATTTTGCCGGTCAGGCCCTGGCCGTCCAGAATGGTAACGTCCTTAACGGCGCTCAGCTTGATGTTCTCCGCAGCGGCTTTGCGCATCACGGCGCGGGCCAGCGGGTCCTGGCTCTGGCTTTCCAGCCCGGCAGCCATGCCAAGCAGGAACTTGGCGGGCACGCTGCGGGTGCCCACAATGGTGACCACTTCCGGCTCGCCGTTGGTGATTGTTCCGGCTTTATCCAGCACGGCGGTGTGCAGGGTACCGATAGACTGCAGGCTGGCGGCTGTTTTGAACACGATGCCGTGCTTGGCACCCACGCTGGCACCGGACATGATGGCAGCCGAAGCTGCCAGCGCCAGCACACAGGGGCTGCTGACAGCCAGCACGCTGATGGCGCGGGCCAGCGCAAAAGCAAAGCTCTGCCCCAGCAGCAGCCAGATGATGAGCACCACGCAGGCAATGCCGATAACGGCGGGCACAAACACGCTGCGTACCTTATCGGCCAGGGAACTCAACGGCACCTTGGCAGCGGCAGTGGTCTGCACGGTATGTACCAGCTGGGCGGCGGTGGAATCTGGCCCGATGCGGGTGGCACGGCAGATCAGGGCGCCGCCCTGGTTGGCGGTGGCGGCGTAAACAGTGCTGCCTTTGTGTTTGGCCACGGGGGCGGCGGCACCGGTCAGGGCAGATTCATCCACCGTGGTTTCGCCCTCAATGACAACGCCATCTACCGGCATCACATCGCCGGGACGAATCAGGAAGATATCGCCCACCGCGACTTCATTCAGCGGCACGGTGTACTGCTGGCGGCTGCGCAGCACGCAGGCGGTTTCGGGAATGCGCTCTGCCAGACTGTGCAGAGGGGCCATGGCTTGTGCCTTAAACCGTACTTCCAGCAGCTGGCAGGCTGCGGCAAAGATCAAAATAGCGGCGGCAGAGGGCAGGAACAGCTCCTGCGGGGCATCCTGTGTAAAAATGGCGATTATGCCGTAAACCAGCGCCGCCCCGGAACTGAGCGCCACCAGCGTATCCGGCCCGGGGGCGCGGATGCTCTTGCAGCCGTTGATAAAATAGGAACGGTTCAGCCAGCAGACCGGCACGGTGAGCACCAGCTGCACAATGCCGCACCACATGGCGTTATCACCGGTCAGGAACGGCGGCAGTGGCAACCCGAAAGCAGAGCCAAGGCCAAGGTAAAAAAGCGGAATCAGCAGGCAGGCACTGATGACCAGCCGCCGCTTGATCTGGGGAACAGCGCTGCCCGGCATGGCGGCAGCGGCCCCGGTAGGTTCAAAATTTTGCATTGGAACACTCCCGTATCAAATAAGAGTTGCAAGCGTCAGGAGATGTTGGTGGAAGAAAGCCGGTGATTGGGCCGGGGTGCCTGACGGCACACCCCTACCATTAAAACAGACCTTCCGGCAGAATAATGTCGTTTTGCGGCACGCGCTGCCAGCTGAAGCCGTCGGCCAGCTCGGCAGGGGTGCGGGGGTCCGGGGCGTTTTGCAGCCCGCAGGCATAGGCCAAACGGCCAATGATCTGCTCCGGCGTATAGCGCGCCTGTAAATGCTCCAGGCTTTCGTCCCCATCCCGTTTGGAAAGCCGCCGCCCATCCACGGCCAGCAGCAGCGGCATGTGATAAAATTCCGGCGCGGGCAGGCCCAGTTCCCGGTAGAGCCACAGCTGGCGCGGCGTGCTGGACAAAAGGTCTGCCCCGCGCACCACCTGGGTGACGCCCATCAGGGCATCATCCACCACCACGGCCAGCTGGTAGGCAAACACACCGTCCGCCCGCCGCAGGTAAAAATCCCCGCAGTCCTGCGCCAGATTCTCGGCATAGGGGCCCATGTGGCCGTCCACAAAGGAAATGGTTTCGTCCGGCACCATCACCCGCCAGGCTGGCTTGCGCCTGGCGGTGCGCAGAACGATCTCTTCCGGCGTCAGGTTCCGGCAGGTCCCGGCGTATACCACCTTCCCATCGGAGCGGTGGGGGGCATCGGCGGCGTGAAGCTGGCTGCGGCTGCAAAAGCAGGGGTAAACCAGCCCTTTGCGCACCAGCTTTTGGTAATATTCTTCATAGATAGCGCTGCGCTCGCTCTGGTAATAGGGGCCGCGAGGGCCGCCCTTGCTGCCGCCTTCATCTGCGGCAAGGCCGAGCCAGGCAAGGTCGGCTTCCAGCAGATCAGCAAATTCGCGCGGGCAGCGCACGGCATCCAGATCCTCAATGCGCAGCACAACCTTGCCGCCGCTGCTTTTGGCCGAAAGCCACGCCAGCAGGCAGCAGCATAGGTTGCCCAGGTGCATCCGCCCGCTGGGGCTTGGCGCATAGCGCCCGACTGTGCTGCTCATTCCAGCGTATAGCGGGCATCGCCCAGGCTGCGCAGGTGGACGCGGTAGAACCCGGCAACGGCCCGCACCATGGCGTCAGCATCGGCCACCGCGGCGGTTTCCACCGCACTGTGCATGGCCAGCTGGGCCAGGCCAATATCTACCATGGGAACCGGCACGGTATGGCTTTGCAGGTTGCCCAGCGTGCTGCCGCCCGGCAGGTCGGCACGGTTGGCAAACACCTGCACAGGAACGTTGTTCTTGCGGCAAATCTCCTTAAAAATCGCGCCGGTCAGGCCGCTGGTGGTGTATTTCTGGCTGGCATTGACTTTGACCACAACACCCTTGCCCAAAATGACCTTGTTGCAGGGGTCAGCCTTATCAGCAAAATTGGGGTGAACGGCGTGGGCATTATCGGCGCTGAGCACAAAGCTGTTGGCAAATGCCTGGGCCTGTGCCTGGGCACTGTGGGGGATCGCATTCAGGATGCGGTCGAGCACATCGCGCAAAAAGCTGCTGTCTGCGCCCTGGCGGGTGCTGCTGCCCACTTCTTCGTTATCAAACATCGCCCAGACCGGGGCGCAAGCGCTGTCGGTCTCAGGGGCGGCGTCCAAAAAGCCGTACAGGGTGGTGGCGGCGCACTCCAGGTCGTCAATGCGGGGGGCCATGAACAGCTCGCCGTCCGGCCCAATGCGGGTGGGTGCCTGGCGGGTGTAAAGCGAAAGGTCAAAGTCCACAATGTCCTCTTCTTTCACACAGGCGGCCTCAGCCAGCAGGGCGGGGAAGGGCTTGGAACCCTCCAGCCCGTATAGGGGCTGCATGTCCACCTGGGGGTTAAAGGCGTGGCCGCTGTTCAGCGTGCGGTCCATGTGGATGGCCAGCGATGGGATGACCAGCAGATCACGGTCCAGGTCCACCAGGCGGCTTTCCAGCGTACCGGCGGCTTCATCCCGCACCAGCACACGCCCGGCGGCGGAGAGTGGACGGTCCAGCCAGGTGGACATAATCATTCCGCCGTAGCCTTCCACGTTCAGCTTGATGCAGCCCGCAGCGCTCACGTTGGTGTTCTTGATGCGCCAGGTGGGGGAGTCGGAATGGCTGGCAGCAATGCGCCAGCCGCCAATGGCGTGGGCAGGCACCCGCCAGGCAATGATAGAACTTTCGTTGCGGGTCACATAATAACCGTGTTCCGGTTCCAAATTCCAGTATTCGGCTTCCTCCAGGCGGGTGTAACCGGCGGCATCCAGCAGCTGGGCTGCAGTGTGTACCGCGTGGAACGGCGACACTGACCGGTGCAGAAAATCAAAAAGCTGTTCAATTTGCATGGGATAGAACCATCCTTTTATGTTTAGGCAACACCGCACAATTCCCGCCTTACGGCTTAAGCACCGCTCCGGCGGCTGCGGCACGGCATCTGCGTTGCCAAAATGCTCGATAATGTCGGGTTGACAAAAGAATCCCACCCCACTCTATTTTACACCGCACAAGCGATTGATTCAACCGCAGTTTGGGCAATCCAATGCGAGTGTATGGTATATGCTGCCTTCAAGATCTTTCCAGGCAAAGCCGGAATCGGTCAGCATTATATAGGAATGGGCGCTGTTTTCCTTCGGGATGGCAACGGAACCAGGGTTCAGATACAAATTGCCGCTGCCAAATTCCTGCCAGGCGGGCACATGAGTGTGGCCGTGCAGCAAAATATCCCCCTTGGCAAGCGGCGGCGGGCAGGCCGTGTTGTAATGGTGGCCGTGGGTGGCAAACACTGTGCGGGAACCGGCATACAGCAGGGCATAGTCGGCTAAAATCGGGAAGTCCAGCACCATCTGGTCCACCTCGGTATCGCAGTTGCCGCGCACGCACAGCAGCTGCTCCCGTAAGGGGTTCAGCATGGCAATTACCTCTTTGGGGGCATAGCCCTCCGGCAGGTCGTTGCGGGGGCCGTGGTACAGAATATCCCCCAGCAGCAACAGCTTGTCCGGCTGCTCGCGCTCCATGGCGGCAAGCAGCTGCCTGCAATAAAAAGCCGAACCGTGCAGGTCGGATGCAATCATCAGTTTCATGGCAGTTCCTCCGGCGGTGGGCTTGACGCAGCACACGGCCTTATACTATAATAATATCAATCGACCAGCAGGAAGCCGGCCTTTGCGGCGCAGAAGCGCCCAACATCCTGGTGCATGCTGCACCGTATGGCAGATGACAACTTGATATTGCTTTGATGATAGATATGCAGAAGGTATCGTGTTCCCCAGCAGGGGGACGGGATATTTTCTGCATTTTGTTTTTGTGGATTTTTATGCGGTTTTCCGATACGCTTTAGGGCAATACCGCATAATTCTAAGTGCCGGAGCGGTGCTTAAGCCGCTAGGCGGGAATTGTGCGGTGTTGCCTTAGTTCCGGCAGCCGTCCAGCACGGCCGCGGCGGCCTGCTCCACCAGGGTGCCGATGGGGGCGCTCACCCCAACCACCAGGGTATCGCACCGGTTGGCGGGGATCAGGATGCGGCGGGCATCGCTTTGGGCTACGGCCTGCGCCATGGCGGGGGTGATTTCGCCCAGCAGGGCGTCGGCCATCACAATGCCGATGGGCCCCAAAATGACATCCGCCCGGCGGCAGCCCACCACCACGGCGTTCTCGCCGGTGGCAGCGCGGTCAGCCCCGGCTTTCAGCATGGCGGAAGTGGCCGCGCTGTTGGTGCCGATGGCCGTTACCACCGCCTGCGGAACGGCCTTTTTAACGGCGGCAACCAGCTGGCGGCCCAGCCCGCCGCCCTGTCCGTCAATCACAAGAATTTCCATAAAAGAAACCCTCTTTCTTTATCTCTGTTTTACCATCATCGTATCATGGTGTTCTGCTGCTGTCAAACTGTGGAATCAAATAAAAAAATAGAATGTGAGGAGTTTGAATCATGAAAACATCCACCCGTAAGCTGACCCTTTCCGCCCTGTTTTTGGCCCTGGGCCTGGTGCTGCCGCTTATCACCGGGCAGATCCCGCAGATCGGCAAAATGCTGCTGCCGATGCACATTCCCGTGCTGCTGTGCGGCATGGTATGCGGCTGGCCGTATGGCCTGGCCGTTGGCGCGGTAATGCCGCTGTTGCGCGGGCTGCTGTTTGGCATGCCGGTGCTGTACCCCACCGGCATTGGCATGGCGTTTGAGCTGGCTGCCTATGGCGCGGTGATCGGCCTGCTGTATGCCAAGCTGAACAAGCGCGGCGTGGCGGGCGTTTATATGGCGCTGGTGCCCGCCATGCTGGCCGGGCGCGCTGTGTGGGGCGTGGCCCAAACCGTGCTGCTGGGCCTTGGCGGCAATGGCTTTACCATGCAGATGTTCATTGCCGGTGCATTTGCCACCGCGCTGCCGGGCATTGTGTTGCAGCTGGTGCTGATCCCCGTGGTGATGGTGGGGCTGGAACACGCCGGTGTGCTGCGGAATTATGCGGTATTGCCCAAAATGTATAATTTCCGCGGCTGGTAAATTTTTGCCCGCCGCGGCTTTTTTTGCGGCCAAGTATCTGCTATAATAAGGCTGTGTAAATGTTTGATAAATAACGAACACTTCCTGAAACTGACTTTGGGGAAGAAGGTGCTGTTATGAATACAGCGAAAGAACTGTATGACCGTTGGCTGGCCCAGCCGGAACTGGATACCGCTGTGGCGGAAGAACTGCACGGCATTGCCGGGGATGATGCCGCTATCACGGACCGTTTTTACCGTGACCTGGAATTTGGCACCGGCGGCCTGCGCGGTGTGCTGGGGGCGGGCACCAACCGCATGAACCTGTACACGGTGCGCAAGGCCACCCAGGGCCTGGCCGATTACCTGAACGCGACCGACCTGCCCAAAAAGATCGCCATTGCGCATGACAGCCGCAATAACGGCGAACTGTTCACCCGCGAAGCTGCCCGCGTGCTGGCGGCAAACGGCATTACCGCCTGCGTGTACCCGCGGCTGGAGCCCACGCCCGCACTTTCCTGGGCGGTGCGCTATCTGGGCTGCGGGGCAGGCGTCTGCATTACAGCCAGCCATAACCCGGCCAAGTACAACGGCTATAAAGTGTATGGCGCCGATGGCTGCCAGATCACGCTGGAAGTGGCAGATAAAATTCTGGCTGCAATCGAAAAAGTGGACTGCTTTGACGGCGTAAAGCTGGTGGATTATGAAGCCGGTGTGCAGGCAGGCCGCATTGTGAGCATTGACGACAAATGCCTGGATGATTTTGTACAGGCTGTATATGACCAACGCGTTGGCGATGGCACCGGCATTGAGCAGCTCAAGCTGGTGTACACCCCGCTGAACGGCACCGGCCTGGAGTGCGTAAAAAAACTGCTGGCCAAGCTGGGTGTGACCCATGTGACGGTGGTGCCGGAGCAGGAAACACCGGATGGGAATTTCCCCACCTGCCCGTATCCCAACCCGGAAATCCGCGAAGCCATGCAGAAGGGCTTGGAACTGTGCGATAAAGTACACCCGGATCTACTGCTTGGCACCGACCCCGACTGTGACCGCTGCGGCACCGCTGTGCCGGACGGCAAGGGCGGCTACCGGCTGATCACCGGCAACGAGATGGGCATTATCCTGCTGGATTATATCTGCCGCACACGCTTGGCCCGCGGCACCATGCCCAAGGCTCCCGTGGCCGTGACCACCATTGTTTCCACCGATATGGCAACGCCGGTTGCCAAAAAGTACGGCGTGGAGCTGCGCCGCACTCTGACGGGCTTTAAGTTCATCGGCGAGCAGATCGGCAAGCTGGAAGCAGAGGGGCATGTGGAACGCTATATCTTTGGCTTTGAGGAGAGCTATGGTTACCTGTCCGGCGGACATGTGCGGGATAAGGATGCCGTAAACGCCACGCTGCTGGTGTGTGAAGCCGCCGCCTGGTATGCCCAGCAGGGCATGACGCTGCTGGATGCCATTGAAGCGCTGTACAAAGAGTTTGGCTATTACCGCAACGCCCTGTGCAGCTTTACTTTTGAGGGCGAAACCGGCATGTACACCATGCAGAACCTGATGAAGACTCTGCGCGCCGACCCGCCCAAAGAGATTGCGGGCTATGCGGTGGAGCGTGTTGCGGATTATGATACCGATGGCACCGGCCTGCCCCGCGCCAACGTGCTGGAATACCACCTGGCGGGCGGCCACAAGCTGATGGTGCGCCCCTCCGGCACCGAGCCGAAAATCAAAGTGTATCTGTCCGCCGTGGGCAAGAGCGAAGCGGAAGCCGATGCGGTGAAATTAGAAATGAGTAATTAGGAATTTTGCGGTAAGGGCCAGGCCCGGCGGTTTGATCTGTAGGGCACGATGCCCTCATCACGCCGGGGAGAGACCCTGCCGGTTGCTATAAACGCTGCCAATATTTGTAGGGGACGATGCTTGCATCGTCCCGCGGACGGGCCGCGCCACATCATTCGCCGCAAGGCAACGGGCGCACAATGTGCGCCCCTACGGGATTGGGTAACGAAAAACATCTAAGGCAATACCGCACAATTCCCGCCTTGCGGCTTAAGCACCGCTCCGACGGCTGCGGAACGGCATCTGCGTTGCCAAAATGCTCGATAATGTCGGGTTGCGGTACCCGCATCGTGCTTCGGGGGCAAAAGCCCCTCGCACTCTGCGACCGCTGCCCC
>QWCN01003193.1_pt1 | contig 19553 bp, 29 predicted proteins | sample 1972711 | NCBI WGS metagenome assembly QWCN01 (sample SAMN09866707, study PRJNA288562) | Human gut metagenome isolate term1_stool, whole genome shotgun sequencing... | isolation source: gut | host: Homo sapiens | place: USA: California
TCTTCCCCACATCAGCAGCAGCTCGCTCCCCGCCACACGGTACACATCCACGCGATTCTGTCGACGATACCCGCACGCCAGTCGCCCGCCTTTCGCATCCACGCACATCACGCACTCCTCGCCCTGGTCGTTCAGCACGCACACGCGGTCCGTCATACTCCCGTCTATGCCTCAAATCCGCCAGGCGGTCCAACAGAAGCAGTTGAGTTGATGGGATAGTTGCAGCGCATACAACACCACACGCGGGCCCAGAGGACACATCAGCCACAGCGTCTGCGCATCACCCGAGAACCCATAATCGATAATCGGCGAATCGCCGGGAAGGGTCCACACCTCGTGCCGCAGCGTCAACATGTTGTACACGAACACGCTCCCGTCACTAGCACTCACTCGCTCTCTTCACACACACTTCATATGAACCGCCAACAGACACGAATCTGGCGAAAACAACAGGCGTGTGGGCAGTGCGGAGAAAGAGCCCAGCGTGAACGCCAGCGCGTAGTCTAGCGTGCTGTAGCAGTAGACCGAGCTGTCGCCTTGGCGAATGGCTGCCAGAAATCTAGGGGAAAACAGACACACAGCACATACTCGCCGTTGGGCGAAAACGCCACTTGTAGGGCGTTCGGGAGGGCAGAGACCACCTGGTACTCCGAGGAGGTGTGGAAGTCCCACACCAGCACGCCCTGCTCCGACGCGACCGCCAGCGTGTGATGGGAATCGGGCTTCCAGGCAATGCTGTGGACGGAGAGCGGATCCTCCAGCCGCAGAACCAAGTCGCTCCACTGCTGCTTCTGCGTGTCGTACACGCGCACCGAGCTGTCTGGGAAGGAGAGGGCGATCATCACTCCATCGGAACTCCACGCGGCGCACGACAACCGCTTCTCCGTACGTACCGATTTCGCTTTTGATACGGGAGAAACCCATTCGCTTAGGGAATGGACAACACTCTGAACCCACCGCGTTGCAGCGTAGCCACTGCTTTCCGTTTGCTGGTAGGAGCAGAACTCGCCCTCTTCCGGATGCATGTAAAGGACATTCAGCACCTGTCCTCCCTTCTTTTGAAACTCGGAGAGCGTTTGGATCTCGTTCTCCTTGGTGACATTCACAATACTCCAGTTCAGCTCGCCCAGACTGACTCCGCGAGGATGTGGTTCTACCCATGAGACGCGAGCCGCCGGACGATACCAAGCTCCATTGGCGATGATCCTGGTGAGAGTCGGACTAGAAACAAAGAAGAGTGACCGAACCACAGGTGAAAATAACCGCGGCAACTCGACACCTACTCAATTTCAAGCAAGCCCGGAGGCTTTTCTTGTTCCGCCAGCCCACATGGAGAACCAGGCCAAGGGAGGCAAGACAGAGTACATGCAAACGCCGAAGAGAGGCCGTGTGACGGAGGGTGAAGGAGAGTAGGTTGGATGGCGAAGACGCATGGGATGCGGCAGAGCGAAGAGCAATGCTGTTCTCACGTGATTGGGTTGTTGCGCGTTGTACCTGATTCTCACCCCTGTTTCAGTTTCCCACACCATGAGAGCAGAGTGGGGAAGAGGTATAACGCGATCGTTCCTGACTTCGACGAGGCAGTGGCGAGAGATGTGCAGAATGGCAGTGAGAAATCGATCACTTCTGGTTTTGCCTACGGGGAGGTCTGACTTGCAGAGAGAGTGTTCGTTCCGGGAGATATTAGCGAGGAAACCCTCCTGGACTATTTGAATTCCGCAAAGACCCTTACGGGGAGAGATAGCGACTTTTTGCTGCAGATGCTGTACGAACACGACTTCGACACGGAGGTGACTATGCGTTCTCTGAAGAAAGCACGCGTCCTTGGGTGGAGTGAGCATTAGAACTGCCAAAACTTCTACGACTCCATTTTCCAGCGCGGCAAGCTCCCGTACACGTGCTCCTGCTTCTGCCACACCTGTTTGCCTCCGCTGCTGGGTTCATCGTAGATCCCGTGTACCGACAGAACCACTACCGCTCATTTTTCAAGCGCAACTGGGGACTGAAGCAGTTGGAGAAGTTGAACAGTGGATCCGCCCTTGCTTGTTGAGCATTAGTCAACATGGAGGAGGTGGAGTCGATGGTGAACAAGGATGTACTTCCGATCGTTTCCCTTTCTGCAGCGATTGAGGGCTAGGAGGAGATTTGCGCGATCTGTGGAGATGGCGGCGATCTGATTCTCTGCGACGGCGGCTGCAACCGTGCGTACCATCTCGAGTGTCTGCACCTGGACGAAGTGCCGGAGACGGAGAAGTGGATGTGTCCGAACTGCCAGCGGCGCAAAACGCGCGGCTCGTCTTCCCCGCGGGTAAAGGTGGAGGACGCCGACGACTACCAGGAGGCGTACATGGAAAAGGAGTACTCGCACCTTCCCTCCCCCACGGGAAACGTGAAGAAGCGAAAAACCGCCAAGCGAAGAAAAGAGGCGGGAAAGGACGGAGCGAAGCCGGTTTCAAAGGAGGACAATCCGCGCGCGATCAAGTGCCCGATGGAGGGGTGCAACAACATCTCCGAGAACCGCACCTCTCTGCTGTCCCATGCGTGGGGTGCAAGAATGGGGGATCACAACTAGACGCGCCTATCATCCGAACGACTACGCCTTCATCGCGAAGAAGATCGGATGCAACTTGTAAGCTTTGAACCATTCATTGAGACGCAGCTCGTACCAGCTGGACAACGACCTGATCGAATCGCACACATTCACCTACAAGTGCCCCATTCCCGGATGCGGGAGCTGCTACGACCGGTTCACGTCCTTCGAGCGCCATCTGATCCGCTTCCACGGTGCGAGCGGAATCAGCGATTTCGAGCCCGTGGAGTATATCGACAGGGAGATCGTGCGAGTGGGGAGGAGAGAGGACCTCTTCCGTGCGTACCGGCGGAAACTGGAGCGAGATAAGGAGAAGGGGAAGGCTTCTCGAAAGCGCTCAAGGAAGATGGACGACGTCGACGAGGACTATTGACGCAGTTGTGTGTGGTGCAAACAGCGATGTATACTATTACAGTTGTTTGTTCGTAGGCAATTCGGGAATCTCGGCTTGGTACCTTCGCGTCACAACTTCCTTTCCATTCTTACTCTTTTCCTACGCGAATTCGCGTATTCCGGGCAGTGAGATACTGCCGTCTCACCTGCTTCAACCGAATCTGCTTCTCCTCCATTTCTCTTCGCTCCTCCTCCTCTTCAGTCGCCTTTCTAGGAGTGAAACACGAATCGCATATCAACTCTCGTTTGCGGTCCGCACTCTCTACTGCTTAGAACAGTCTCCATGAAATCACGATTCATGAGGGAAGCGACCCGGCCTTCAATTCACAAGAGAAAAGAATAAAGAACGAAATGGGGCGGATTCTTCCCTCCCTAGCGTTTCCAAGCTGCTTCGGGATGGGAATTAGGGGCTATAATGCAATCGGGTCCGTCCCATTCTTTCTCCCCTTGTTTCACCACTATTCTGCATATTTTACAAAACAAACAACATGCCGTTCAAAAGAAGGTGAGTTTGGCTCTTTGCATGATGGGGGAGGAGAGGCTTGGCGTAATTGGGATTCTAACCCTCTGTAGAAACCACGGTCGTTCCAAGAAAGGTAGAGGCCACGTGAATCCCGTCAGATGCACCCACTGCGGTCGTTGCGTCGGCAAGGTGGGCTGTGCGTGTTTCGGGTTCATGCGCTAGGATAAGGCCGTGAAGCGTTTCCAGGTTAGAAACATCGTGGACGCTTCTTCCCAGAGAGATATTCGCGACGCCTCCGTCTACGAGCGTTCCCTTTGCGTTTTGGCGCTGATGCATAGAGTACACTCTCCCCAAGCTGTACATCAAGCAGCAGTACTGCGTGTCGTGCGCTGTGCACGGCCGTATTGTCCGTGGTCGTAAGGCTGAGGAGAGACGCATTCGCGAGTACGTCCGCCCCCAGTTCAAGGGTGTAGGTGGTGCATAGCGGGTGTGATGCATTAGGATCGCAACTAAGCTGTGTTTGGCTTGTAGTAATATGGAGTGTCCTGTTTGGTCCAAACACCGTACACACCACAGTTTTCCACGAGGGACGCCTTCTCCCGATCCTTCCTCACCACGAAGAGCACACTGACGATTGTCGCCATTACACAAACGATTAAAGCGAGCGTGATCACGGATGTCAGGAGTGTCCGCCTTGCTACTCGTAAGCACTCTCTTCTGGCTTCCACAGGTGGAGGCGCACACATTCTCCATGCAGGAGTACTCCGCATCGCAGTCCTCGTTGCTGTTGCACTTTTGGTTGTACCTGCACTTCGTGCTGCAGCTCCCGCCGCAGTCCAAGTCACTCTCGTCGGCATCCAGAATGCCGTTGTAGCAGCTCCAGCTCCCCGGCTCCTCCTGCAACGCCACGTACAGCGGCTACGTTTAAATACCGCAGCAGTCCTCACTTCCACCGTGGTGACGCCCGTGCCCACGCGCAGCGCATCGCGCAGACCACCCTCACGCAGACTCTCCGTCAGTCGGCAGAACGCCGTCTCGCCGTCCGTCTTCGCCACAGCCACCGTCAGCACCACGCGCACCTCCCCGCGCACCTCCTCCGACTGGCCTGCCGACGGGTTGTTCTGCGTGTCCGCGTGCTTCTGGCGCGTAGGCAGTTCCGTCTGCAGGAAGGTCCACTGCCGCAGCTGCACGCGCGAGACGGGCAGCAACAGCGGCTGCGCCACGGCTACGCGTTAGCGAAGTGGGCAAGCCCCACCCTGGTGCAGTGCCGTCTGCAAGAACTGCTCGCAGTCGGCGGCGCGGTCGAAGGACCCGGACAGCGCGAGCGTGAGGTGAATCAGACTGCGGGCGGAGTCCGCCGCGTCCACCGCCTCCTCCACCACCCGCTCACAGGCAGTGCCGCCATAGCCCTGATGGCACACGCACTTGCCCTGGAGACACTCGCCGTGCTGGCCGCACTCCGCCCTTCCCAGCGCCGCGTTGGCCAGCGCCCACCCCAGCGGACACGTTAGGGTCCCCTGCGCGCCGGGCGTTTCAAACTGAAAGTGCGTAGGCGCGATGACGGTGCCGAAGTCTTCTCTCCCCGCAACGAACACGTCGTAGCGCGTGGCCGGCTTCAGCGAGGAGAAGTCGACGGTGTGACGGTTGATGCCGCTCTGCAGCAAGTCTGTGCCGTGGAGCCAGATGTCCTTGAAGGTGGGAGTGACGGTCGAGGAGGCTGCGAGAACCGCTTTGAAGTGCGCCTTGCCTGAGGCGACGAGTGTGAACTAGGCGTGATGCGGAGCAAAAGGGGCCACTCGTGCTTGCGTCTGGTCCAGTTTGCTGAGTTCGGAGGAGATGACGGAGATGCCGAAGTACTGGAAGGAAATCGATGGGGGCACTGCGAGACGCTGCTGGGTAGTGGACTGGATGAGCTTCGAAAGGGTGATTTGGATAAGACCCGCTTCGACAGGGATGACTTGGAGTTGGAAGGACTTCTCGCCCTGCCGCTCGAGGCTCATCACGTACGCATTGGTACACTAGGGTACACTGCAAGAATAAAAATACGAGGACTTGGGAAGCGTCGAACTCCTTCACGGGCTGCGAAAAGGAGAGAGTGATGGGGATCGGACTCTGCTTGGTTTCAAATCCCTCCGTAGATGTGAATTCAGCGGAAAAGGAAGAGGACACTAGAATGAACAGGATGACCGAGGAATACATGTTTCAAAGAAGATGAGAGGCCGGATGTCGATGGATAGGACAAAAATGGGAAGGAATAGTACAAGGGGCAGGTTGTTCTTCATTCACGTTGCGAAGTGTTTGTCTGTTTCTGCGCCCGAATCCATCCCACGGTGATACACACGGAGAAGAGAAGAAGAGGAATATCCTCTTGGGATGCCGATTCGTAGGGATATACCGGCGATAACCGGAACAGCGGTTGCTCTCGTTTTCCGTACTCTATGAAGGGAAGGGGAACAGATTCATCTTCGTATGGATCCAGTTATTGAGCTCCTTCAACCCGACTATGATCGACTCGTCGTGAGTGATCCCAACAAGCGTCTATCCCTGGCGATTGAGGACTTCCAGGAGGCGGAGTCAATTGTTGAAGCAAAGTGTTCGTTTGATGGATAGCAGTATGCTGAATCGATTGCAAAATCCCTGAGTCTTGTAATTGGCAGTACCGTTGATTCCGATTTGTTGCATTCCCTGTGTGATGGGACAGTAGAATCGATTTTAAGGAGTATAATGAGTAGGTTTTATGCCGCTTTATTGAGAAAGCCTCGCCCCAAACAAAACTCGGGAAATGGCACCGGAATCCGGGTAGACGTGTGTGTATCCATTTACGACAAGGTACAATCAGAGCCTATGCAAATGAAAACATCTATCTCTTCAATCAGGCTTGTCTTTCCTTGGGAGTGCACCAGAGCAGCATTCTCAGCTGCAATCTCTTTGAGAATGGGAATGCATGGGTAATAGTGTCATATAAGGCGTAGGTTCGTCAACTCGTGACCTGTCTTATCCATCTATTCCGACTTCTCTATCCCGAGGTAACAAAGCAGAATCAACAGGTTGAGTCTGTGATGGGCGATATCTGTGTGCTCATTCGTGCGAAGTGAAGTGTAGTGGTTGCTACGGGTACGCTCACAAAGGAGGATCGTCAGTTCATCCAAAGCGCGATTCAGCGCGACTCGTCGTCGTTGCGTGATTCTTCCCTCCAACCCGACGAGGTTCTTTCACAGTCTGAAGTGCCTCTGATTCAAGCTGACGATTCGGTTCAAGCAAATGATTCGGTTCAAGCAGAAGGCGCTTTTCTCCAGCCCGAAGCTTCCTCCGTGCAAGAGGGTGATTCTTCCCTCCAACCTAAAGTGGATAATACCCTCCAACCCGAAACCATCACTTCCCTCCAACCCGAAACCATCACTTCCCTCCAACCCGAAACCATCACTTCCCTCCAACTGGCAGATGAGACCCTGCTCACGCCGGAGATGCGGGAGGACGCGGGCGAGCGCCTCGCGGAGAACGCGGCGTTCTTCCAATCGCTCCAGGAGGAAGAAAACCGAGTGCTGAAGGAGATGGAGAAGCTGCAGGCGGAGGATGACGAGCGGCTGAGGCGAGAACGCGCCGAGCGGGAGAAGCGCATCGACGAGATTCGGAGGGAGAATGGACTGCTGTCGAGCGACGAGGAGGAGGCGTGGGAAGAGGAGGAGGAGGAAGACTGCCGGCGGAGGACGGTGTTCATGAACTCGCTGCGGACGGAATTGGCGACAATGCTGACGTCGCTGAAGAAAGATCGAGGGAAGACCGAACACGTGACGGAGGTGAAGCGGATCGAGAAGACTATCCGAGAGAAGATGAAGGAGGATGAAAAGAGGCGAAAGGAGGCGCAGTTGGAGAGAGAGCGCAAGCAGCGGGAGAAGCGGAAAAGGGTGATGGAAACGCTCAGCTACGCGGAGAAGAAGGAGATCGAGAGAAAGGAGAAGCTGAGACAGGAGCGGAAAGCCTATGCGGAGCAGATCAGGAAAGAGGCTGAAGAAAAGGAGCGCCGAGAGCGTGAGCGAAGGAAGAAGAACGAAGAGGAGCGGAAAAAGCGACTTCTGGAGTACAATCGCCAGAAGGAGGAAGAGAAACGCAAGTGTGCCGAGAAGAAGAAGCAGTGGTGCGAGGAAAAGAAGCGGCTGGAAGAAGAGGAGAAAAGGAAGCGGGAGATGGAATTGCAAAAGCGGAGGCAGACCACGGCTCGTCGGCCCCGATCTCCTCACAGTCCAATTCATAAAGTGCAATGTTCCTTTCTTTGTTGGCACGAAGCAAGAGGGGAGAATTGGTAGCAGCTGGGAAGAATAGGACTCCGACCCCCTGGGTTCCAGCTCCAGCCCATTCCTCCAGATTAATACGTAGTCAACGTATAGATAATGGTAGGTGGTATCATTCTGAAGGAGAGGAGAAATCTAACCCGTTGGATAGCCTTCTCAGAAGTCTTTTCGCACTAAGAGAATTCTCGCCAAGAAGATGAGACAGAACCGTCCCATTCCTCAATGGTTCAGACTTAGAACCGGTAACACAATTAGGTAGGATGGTGGAGTGAATGGAAGCGGCGATTCTAACCCGGGCTCTAGATACAACGCTAAGCGCCGCCACTGGAAGCGCACTAAGCTCGGCATCTAAGCTGTGAAGTCAATGAATCGTTCAGTGTTGGTATCGTTATCTACTGTTGACTCGTCTTGTTTGTTGCAATGATTCGTGGCGTTGAAGTTTGCACTGCGTCTCCTACGCGCGAGAGGACTGCGGAGGGAGGGATTCACTTTGTGCCCTGTGTCACTCAATCGTTCGACGGATGGTATCAATATACATTCGCGTTTCTACCGGCGAGAAAGTCAACGTTGACGTTGATTTGAATTCATCCATTCAGGAATTAAAGAACAGGATTGGGGGGTTGAGAAGTGTGGACCCCGAGTTGATCACATTCGTGTTCAAGGGCAAGATCCTCAAGGACGAGTGTTTGCTGGAGGCATGCGGTGGGTGTTGCCTAACTGGATTGACAAGCAGGGATTACGGAGGGAAGCATTATTCACATGGTCACCATGAAGAAGAAGAGCGGAAGCACAGCAAATGGCACACATACTGCACCCGTGAAGGAAGAATCGTCGACAGTGAAGAGGGAAGAGCCGAAGGTTGTCGTATGGAGTTGAATGGATGTCCTGATTCCGAAGAGCACTCCGGCTGCCTCTGTACCCTCGTCATCAAGCGTGACCAGTACTACCAGCAGTGCTGTCCCGACCTCTACCAGCACGCCTTCCAACCCCTTCGGCAGTTTCCCCTTCGGCTCGTCTTCACAGAGAAGTAACGTATCTCCCTCCCTGACGGCCGCGAGCGGCCTGATATCCGCCTTCAAGGATAAGCCGGACTTGTTCGTCAAGATGCTGAAGTCCGATCCCGGTTTCCGCAACGTGCTCGAGAAGAATCCGCAAATGGAGGCGACTCTGAACGATCCCGCGACCGTTGAGATGCTCATCGACACCATGAGCGACCCGACGAGCATGCAGAACCTGATGCGCCAGAACGACGCTGTGATGAACCAGATCAGCGAGATTCCCGGAGGCGAGCAGATGTTGGAGCGAGTCATGAACGTACATTCACCTGCCCTTCTGAACCCTAGCAATACTACGAGCCCATCGACCGCGAGCGGGACCAGAAGGGCTTCTCCAGACCCACCGCCCCCACCGACGCCTCCAACCAGACCGTGGTTCCGAATCTGTGGGGTGCCCCCACCCCTCGCTCCGCCCCTTCCACCCGCCCTGCTAGCAGTGCTAGTAGTGCTAGTGCCAATCCTACTGGTGCTGCTAGCAATGCTACTAGCCATGCTACTAGCAATGCTAGTGCTACTAATGCAGGAAGTGCTGGAAGTGCGACGAGCACCTCGCCTCTGGCTTCGCTTACGAGCCTGCTGAATCCCTTGGCGGGCAGCGCGGCGGGCAACGTGGCGAGCGGTGCGGCGGGCCACACGAACCCGCTGGGAGACTTGGAGAACAACCGGACGATGCAGATGATGGTGCAGATGGCGCAGGAGCACCCGGAGGTGATCGCGTCGGTGGGCGCGGGCGCGTGGCGTGAGGCGTAGATGATGGAGCTGATGCCCGAGTACCAGGAGCTGGCACGCAGCAACCCCATGCTGGCGGAGATGATGAAGAACCCGGAGATGCTGCGGCAGAGCCTCACGCCGGAGAACATTCGGCTGGCGCAGGCGATGCAGGGGATGCAGGGGATGAACATGCCGATGCCCGGCGCGATGCCCAACTTGATGACAAGAAACAACCTGACGTCGGAGGAGATCCGCACGCGCTATCCCCAAGCCATCCAGCAGATTGAGGAAATGGGCTTCACGGTGGACGACAACCTGCTCCAGACGCTCCATCGCTTTAACGGAAACGTGGAGATGACTCTCAATTTCCTGATGCAATACGGCTGTTTGTTGCACAACGGCGATGGGGCAGATCTCCTTTACGATGGAAAACCTTCCCTTCCTTTTGGACTACGTGAAGTCGGCGTGCCCGAAGCTGCGGCCCGTGACCCTTCCTGCGGGCGTGGGAGAGAAACAGATCCTGAAGAAGCTGGCGGAGAAAAAGAAGTTGCCCGCGGAGTCGGACACGTGCGAGATTTGCGGCAGCGTAGAGGGAGAAATGACTCCCCAGGTGATGTGCAAAGTGGACCTGCAGAAGAGAAGTTGCATCGTGACCGGCGCGAAGGTGGGTGCGGCTGTCGATTCTGAGGAGTAGAACGTCTGCTCGCTGTGCAAGTACTCGATGAGTATGCCAAAAGTGATGGAGCTGCTTGTGACGGAGGACAAATCCAACGAGGACGTGGGAACTGTGACTGTTTCGCTCATTCATAGGTGGATTCCTTCTCCCGTCACTTTCTTTTAGTAAACAACCACAACATCGAAGACCACCGGCTACTGGAGGACATTGTGTCGGCGTGCTACTCCCTCCACGTCGTGTTAAAGAGCTACCTCTCCCCCACCGTCGACTACTCCCTGTACGATTGTTTGTCAAACAAGCACGCGAAATTACAACTATACAGCACTTCTATGCTCGTTCAGCTCCTTTTCGATCTCCTCGATGGGACCATATATGTTCTCCTTGTAGTCCAGTTTGGAGTAGCTCCTTCCCATGATCCAATGCATGATGGCTCCCAGCTGGTACTCGATCGAGAAGCGGAAGCCGCAATTCTCCCACAGGCGCGCGATTCCAACAGCGATGAGTGTATCCGTCAGAGCGTACAACGCGACGATGGGCCAGTCCCACAGACACACCTTGGCGGTAGTGTCAATTGCCTTTCCGAAGGGGATCTGGAACAGCGCGAACACTTTCTTTGACAAGAAGGGCTCCAGAATGTACGCGGTGAGGGACAGCGTGTTCATGCGGCGAAGGAAGGTTGTCCGCTTCAATGTGCCCAATCGCTTCTTCAGCGAGCGTCTGGGGTTGTCGACGAGGTAGATAAACCAGATCACCAGCCACAGTTCTACGATCATGGCGATCGTCATGTAACCCTCGGGCTTGAAGCTCTCGAACAATTCCGTCAAGAAGTCGTCCACCTGCATCAGCATGATGGTGCCGATCACGCCGTTGACGATCAGCACGATGACGCCGAAGGTGACGATCTTGTGAAGACCAACACGCGAATGCAGGAGAATGCCCACGCAAGCGCCAAGGAGACCAAATGGCCAGATCTGAGACGTCTGGAAGGGTCCGGAGGAGGCCTTGGACATGAGATACTCCGTGAAGAAGAGGGAATTCTCGTGGCACCACTTCTCGGCCACGCCCGCGGCTTCGGATATGGAACGAGAGACGGCGGTGATGATGAGACAAAGAATGTAGAGAATGCCGATTTGGATTCGGTAATCAGCGAAGAAAGAAACAAGGTTCATCAGATAGAGAACGAGCGGAATGGTCCACCCGATGAAGCCAATGCAATCCAGCGTGTGACCGTAGAAGGGCAAGCTGGCAACGGGCCACTGCAGCTTCCTCTGCTCGAAAATATCGTAGTCCACGGTCCACTGTTCCCAGAAGACTTTAATCAAACACAGCAGGACAGCAAACACCATCTTCATGGCAATGTACCTCCACACCACATGCCAACCCTTCCTGTAGATGCCCATAAAGGATACGGTAACGCAAATGGCGGAAATAAAGGAGAACAGCGAGCCCATGTGCGAAAAGAGGCAGATCGGGCCCATCAGAATGGCTGTGAGGGCAGGAGGCAGTTTCTCAACTAGACTAAACAGAACCTTGGAGTTCCAATTGGCCGCAGTTCCCATGAACGAGTGACTCAGGATCATTCCCAGGATGGCTATTCCCTTCACCGTGTCCAATCCATAGAACCTGTTCCTCATTCTATCTTAACAGTCGAAAAACAAATGTGGTTTTCTCCAGTGATTGGGTTTTCCATGATGATCAAGGTTTTGATCATAGTGAGTTGTGTCTTGCGGAAAGGGGGCTACACGCGTTGCCCATCCCATGTCTCCACTGTGCTGTGGCTTTGCAGGTTTAGGAAAGGGGAATCACTGATTACTCTCTATTACATATCAGATTCGTTGCCTTTTCACACCTCTGTGTGCAGGACATACACAAGTGCATCGCCTGTACAAGAGACGGAGTTGATCGGGAGTGATCGGGTTTTTAGGATGCTACTCACACCACCGTCTTGCCTTTTGCGTCAAAAGCAACAGTGCATTCGTTTCTGTTACGCTCTACCGTTTAAGCAATGAGTGCCGACGCTTCTGAACCTACACCCGCCACCGCTCGATGGGATTTGAGTGATGACGATGACTACGTGGACGAAGTCCAATCCGAAGAGGAGTATTCCTCGCTAGGGTGATTGAGAGCTAGGGAGCCCGAGAACCACCTGAAGGAAGAAGTGGACAAGCTGATTGCGCGTATTAAGGAGTTGCTAAAGGGAGACAACTTCTCGGTAGTGTCTTTATCCGTCGTGTGACGCATAGTTGGAATTGAAGGATGTTCCTCGCTATGTCACACGCAAGAATATTGAAGAGTTCTTCGAGATTGAAGACCCGGAGGTCGGTGTCTGGGTGCTGTTGTGACATATAGCATGCCGAAGTGGAGGATCCTGACCCAAAGAACAAGAGAGATGTCATAGTTCACTTTTACAATGCCGACGACTTCTGTCAGGCTCTGAGAAAGAACGGCCGAACGATTCTTAGTTACACATTTGATGCTTGTTATAATCCGTGGGGAAGAGAGGGATGCGTGATCCGTAGTAATATCCATCATAAGCTGAGGTCGAGAGGCTCGCTGAAGCATCGCGACAGCGATCGCTACGGCCCTGACCATCATCAGCCGTACCGCAGAGGCAGTCAGCGCGGTGACGGCGAGTACCACCGCGAGTCGAACCGCGAGCAGAGCGGCGACGTGCGCAAGCAGAGGGTTCATGCTCGCATTTAAGCTGACAAGTAGGATGGTGACTTTGATCGTCGTCCTCGCGATGATCGCAGAGGCGGCAAGGGGTATGGCGACAACCGCCGCGATCGTCATTCGAGTGGTTTCAAGAAGAACGATCGCGTCCACCCGAGCAGCAGCAGCGGCTCGAACTACACAGTGATGAAGAGCCGCTCCACCGCCCCGAAGGTGTCGGAGCCGAAGCAGCACTTCGAGTCGAACAACCGCTACTGTTTTGATGACGATGACGACGAATGGTCTGTTTGTTCAACAAACACGCAACTCGAAGGTGAGGTATCGCCGTCGCACCTTCGCCGCTAAGACTCTCGCGCCGGACGCCTGCAGAATCAGACACAGGTTGTACGCCGCTGCCTTCTCCAGCGAGAACATCGCCGTCATCTTCTCTATGTAGTCGTCACTGTGGGCGTTGGTTGTATTGTCACTGGTGTTGGTGGTACTGCCATTGGCTGCACTGACTGGATTGTCACTGGCTGTACTGACCATATTGTCACGGCGTAGCCGCTCAGCAAGCTGGAGGACGCCTCTGTAGTAGCGAGCAGCCACGTGGAACAGACTGACCTTCGCCTCACGCCCTCGCCTCTCCCTCACCTGGTGGAACGCACGACCCACGTTGAACAGCACCTCCATCTCCATCAGCTTCCGCGGCAGCCGCGCCGACTTCGTGTAGAAGTCCCTCGCCTCCACCGCGCCGCCACGTACGCCTTCGCTCTCGCGCTGACGCGCACGACTGTATTCCTGCAGGTGGGCGAAGGCTCGCAGAAGCGTCTCGCGTTTGCTCCTTCGCCTCATCTCTCTTCCTCACACGCACAAGTTGCTGCGACTGTTGCCCAGCGTCAGCTCGCCCGCCGTGCGACTCAGCAACACCAGCGAGGCGTGCTGCTGCGCGGCGGGCAGCGAGTCGACCAGGTTGGCGTAGGAGGTGGGGTTGCGATAGAGGGCGATTTGCGCTTGGAGGAAGGTGAGTGTGGGATTGGGTTTGGAAGGGTCGTGGAGACGCTGGAGTTGTTTGAAGAGGTTCGTGCAGAATGTGTAGCGCACACGCGGCAGAAGGAGGGAAAGAAGACTGGCGACGTGTTGGAGGGAAAGGTGGCACAGCCGGTATTCCGACGTGGTGTTGATGGGAATGATGGACGGAGACGGCGAAGGCGTCTTTGGAACAAGCACACACTACTCTTACTCTGTCCTGAAGAATGGCGAATTCCATGGGCTGTGCGGGCGTGAAGCTCGTGATCAGCGACCGCAAGGATTCTCCCGCCAAGTGAGGGTCGGCGAAGAAGGGGAAGGTGCAGAGCAGAAGGAAGGAGTTTTGGTATGCGGGCGTTATAAACTACGATCAACAACTCCCGCCAAACTTGCTTTGAAGGTCGATTTGATTACGCGCAGGTACACGCTGGCGTAACGCCCGCCGCCCAGCACACAGTGACACTACCAGTGAAACGCCCTCGGGTCGCATACGCGCGTGCACGTCCACAGGAAGCTCAGAAACACCGCCTGACCCAGCACGCTCGGGACGTCCAATTTCTGGCCGATTTCGTACACCTGCTGATTGGGTGCAATGGACTCGTAATAGTGTGAGGGAAGCTCTGTGAATGAGGAGAGAATGACGCACGCACGAAGCGAACAACAGCTGCGAATTAATGGGTCGATCACTGCAATATAGTCCTCAATGGCCGCCTTGGTGGGTGCAGCAATCGGGACAGGAGGCACCGTATCCAGAATGGCGAACAACGCGCTCACCGCTTGGCTCATCTCCTCCTTTGTGGCCCCCCCTTCTTTGTTCCCACGCTACGTCTCACACTCCCCCACGACCCCCCACCTGCGTGTGTTTCTTTGCCAGGTACTTGCTCGCCACCTCCACCGACTTCAACAACTCTCCTCTCTCGTCGTACAGCTGAGACAGCAGCAAAGCCAGCTCCTGCTTCTTGCCCTCCTCCACGTCCTCGCACGCCAGCGCCTTGGTCAGGTACTCGATGCACCTCGCCTCGTCGCCCTTCATGTGATAACAGCGGTACGCCAGCTCGAAGCACTGCCAGTCGGGCTGTGCATTTGCCTGTGCATAAGTGGAGTGTGTTGGAGAGTACAGTCGACTGTGCGTTGGAGGGCGCCAGGAGAAGCTGGAGGAACACGAGCGCGTCGTCGAGGAGGTGGCAGTCACACAATGCAGTAGTGATGGTGAGCACGAGAGGCTTCAGCTCGGGCGTGTAGTCCTCCAGGATGCCGAGAGAGTGGATGACCTCCAGCGCGTCGGCGTTGCGCCCGACATGCATCAGACTGACGGAGTAGGTAACGGCCATGGCGGTGGGCAGCGTAGCGGAACACACCACCGTGATCTGGTCTACCACGCGGATGGATTTCGCGAACTCCGTCACGTCCACGTACAGCTGACACTCCGTCGCCAGCGTATTCAGCAGCACTGTCAGAGAGGGCTTGCTCTCTTCTGCACCGCCACTATTCCCACCAGCATCCCCAGCATCACCACTAGCGGTGGGTTGGGCACTCAGCTCCTCTGCGTATCACACTCACAGCACACACCCACTGAGCCGTGCCAGCCAGGAGGCGTGGCGCTGTTCCATGAACTCCAGTAGGTCGTGCTCGCGGTGCGTGCGCTTCGACAGGTCGTACAGCTCGGGGACGAGGGAGAAGGGGTCGGGCGCGTAGCGCGCGCAGGAGAGCAGATCGGAGAATGCGCGGGAGAACTGGTCGTCTTCGAGAAGGAGGCGCGCACGCTTTTCGTACACGGAGGGGTTGTCCGGGAGGAGGTGAATGAGACGCGCCAGACAGTACATCTGCCGTTTGTGCAGCTTGAGCTTTTCGCTGAGCTCGTAGGCCCGAAACCACTTGCTCGAGTCCTTCTTGGTCAGATCCGCACAGATGAAGTAGCTGTCACACGCCTTCTCGATGTTGTTCTCATCCTCGAAGATGAGACCCAGCAAGTCCTATTTGACATTGTACGAATGAAATGGTTACGTAAATTCCGGGAAACTCCGGGATGTTCTTGGTCAACTCACTCAGCATCAGCTTTGCCTACGAGTAACACACACAATGGATATCAGACGCGATTGAAATCACGAAGAATATAGCAGCGCTGTGCTTCTGCGAACATGCCGGTGAACTGCTCCGGAAGCTTGTGTGCTAGCGTCTTAGTGTCACAGTTTGAACGTACAGCGGGGTTTTGAAACCGCCTTCCTCTTATTCGCCTTCTTGCTCTTTATGAACTCATCCACGGAAGGACCGAATAGCTCTGCCTCCTGCGACTTTTTCGTCGTTCTCTGCGCCTCTTCTCCAATAATGTCATCAATCTACACATGATCGCTCATCACCGTAAACACGGGAAACAAATCATCCTGCGAGGAGTCCGACTCGACTTCCATTTCGAACCAACGCTGAAAGCCAAACAGAGAAGAATGGTCTGGTTTTGCTCCCTTTGAATTGTATTGACGGTAGTCCTATTCCCTGTAATTCTAACCCATTTCAAGCACCAACACAACAATTCCAAGAGTGTGTCCTTTTTCTTCTTTCTGTACGTTTTCTGATGTCAGAGACGGAGAACAACCCATCCTTGAAGGTGCGGGTACGAGATTACCTCACGGAGAAGGGCATTCTCGATTCTGTTCTAGACGCTGTTCGCTGCATGATTTCGACACATTCTTCACATATAGCAAGAATCGTAGCAAGTGAAACGGGCTCATTCAAGGAAGAAGAACTGGAGACTCTCGTCTATGAAACGCTGAAGCGTTGCCTTGTGTGGAAGGAATTATGCATAGTGCAACTGTCTGGGGAAGACTATGATGCTCTCCTCCAGATGGTGCCCAATTCGCAGTAGTTGCATTGTATTCTATCACTGTGTTTGTTGCTGCCACTATAACTCCGCTTGCTTTCATTCTCATTCAATTCCTTCCTTTCCGTATGAGCAGCTTCCTTTGCAGTAGCTGTGGAAGGACAGTGAAATACTCAAAGGGAAGCGAGGAGAATGCAAGAGAAAACCACAAGAAGAACTGGTATGGTTTCCATGCTCTCTATCCCCTAGTACACCCATTTCCTATGCAAATCACAATGACGGCTTGCTCCTCGGCGGACTATTCATGAAACCACAGGGAGCCATTGTTTGCTACTCCCTTTACTCCTTATTCGTAGTCCTCACAAAACGCCTATTTACAAACGATAGAATACAGAGACAGCCAAGAATGGAAACCAGAGGTTCTGTCACTCCGGTGTATTGATTCCTAGGATCATTGGTGCCGTTACTGTGGCGCTCGCAACACAAGTGGGTGGTACAAGAGTCCATGGGGACCGCACTCTCTTTGCACGATCCACTACGTTCAATGGAAGCAACGCAAGATACTCAACCTCGACGAAGTCTTCCATCCGTACCACAATCTCATGTCTAGTACAAGGAGGTTCCTCTCAAGCCCATCAATATTCAGGCGAATACGGAAGGAGGGTATTCTAGTAAACTCGTTTTCACGGTTAGATACATCGAAAGGATGACAATGAAACACGGATTGGGTGTTTGTTACGACACAAGTGTACAACAAGGACGTTACTCCTCACATGATACAAAACTACACACATTCAGGCCAACACACTCTTGAGCAACTGAGAAAAGGCAATCACTTCCGCCTCGATCATCTCTCTCTCCGCTGCTGTGAAGGATGCCTACGCGTTGGATCCACACCTCTCTCCCACCATCTTCTGCTTCGACAGGTCATAGGAAGTGTTGTTCTTCGTTAGCCGAAGGAACGCGTCGTTCAATCCATTCTTGTGAATGATCTGCATTCTATTCTTCACTTTCTGCTGTGAGCACTACTGCGACATGATCTGCTCGCTTTCCTGCTACGCATTACAGCCGATATGCAACCATTACGCTGTTATACGGCGTGGTGAACTCTTGCCGTCTCTGCTTTGTCACTGTATGGAACACACGCGACTGCGCGTTGGCGCCGGATCTTCTCGTCAATCAACACAACAGGAACAACTGCGCATTCTCCTCCGTGAGCGCAAGCGTGCCGTCCACTAGCTCGAAGCCGAATTCCTTGCAGAACTCCTTCACCTACGGCTCAGAAAGGAGAGCATTGGCCACAGTCATCTTTTGTACCCGCGAAGGAAGCTGTGAAATGAGCAGTGATAGACTACTTCGGATTCCCTGCGCTTCTTTCTGTGTATTCTCTCGCAGCGCATTGCACTTCAACTCCACTATTCTGTGATACTAGATTCCTGTACAACTCACCTCTCACACGCAAATTTTCGAAAAACTCCTTCTTCTTCAAGTACTCCGGATCGGTCTTGCCTTCACTCCCCTGCAGTGCATTCGCTTGCACTGTTCTAGATAATGGCTTTCTGTCACTCATTGATGCGGTTTCTGTTCAAGACAGAGAATGACTGACGGTTCAACCAAAGATGGAATGTGTTCTGTTCAACCATGATATGAGAGTTGCTATAAGGAAGAGTGGACTCCCATTTCATCTGTAAGCGGTGAACACTTTTCGTTCCATTTGGTACAACTTCTCTTCTTCTGTGCATTTGTTGAGGAGGTATAGCAGATATGCCGGTAATTGTGGAAGACATTGAACAGCAAGACAAGGAAACAAAGGAACTGCAGAAACGATACCCCTACTGGGCTGGATTGATTCCATGCACGATACTCCTTGTCGCTGATGTATTCGTGTGCTCTGCACTGATCGACCGTCAAAGGGCTGTGTGGTATTTTCCTACATTCACCTATTGCTACGGCGGTGTGTGTCTCGGGTGGTGGCTATTCCTGACCGTTTACCGGATTGTGGCGAATGGAACGAGTGGATTCTATGATATCTACTGGTTCTGCAACATGGCATTACTGCTTACGGGTATCGGCTGCTTTCTACGCTGCCCTACGCTGATTGGACAATCGATGTGTCTCCTTTTCTTCCCTCACGCCACGTTCTGGATTGACTGCGGGTTCTACCCTTGCTTTCATCGGGGACTCCTGAACACCTATTCGTACATGTTTGAGAAGGATTGCCCCGTCTTTGAGAAGATTACTTCACTGCACCACATCTGGTACTTCCCTGGGTTGCTGTTCGTCATTTGGAAACAGCCCCTGCTCTCCATATGGAGTTATGTGCTCTCCATCCTTCTCTTCGTATTGTTGATTGTGAATGGGTACTACCTGACTCCTCTGCAAATCAAAAACAAGAAGGGAGTGATGCGCTACTTGAATGTCTGCCTTGCTCACGAGTACCCTACGTTTGTGAGGAATGTCCCTCCCTTTAAGTGGACAATCAGGAAACCATTCTTCTTCCATTGTCTCTGTATCACTGTTACCTATGTTATTCCTATCAACTTCCTCACATACGCTATCATCCTCGGCATACAGAAACTGACCTGCTTATAGCGTGTTTGTTTCACCAAGTGTTTTCAACAAAGACAGCATCTAAAGAGTGTTAGACTATCTGAGAGCTAACCGGCTCGACTCCTATCCAATTCAAGAGCGGAGTATAATACTCCCACGTCTTTCGCAATCCATCAGACTCAATACACCACAGAACGGTCTAAAGAGTAGTTTTGATTGCCGTCACTTCACTCATCTCCAAACCCACCTTACCCACTGCTTTCCCTTGCGCGCTGGAAGATTGAATGGGGAAAGGAGAAGAGGCGCGTCCCGCGGGACTGCAGTTGTTTC
>QWCN01003195.1_pt1 | contig 19550 bp, 10 predicted proteins | sample 1972711 | NCBI WGS metagenome assembly QWCN01 (sample SAMN09866707, study PRJNA288562) | Human gut metagenome isolate term1_stool, whole genome shotgun sequencing... | isolation source: gut | host: Homo sapiens | place: USA: California
AAAGAAAGCTACTGTTTTTGGTTATTGGGTAAGTGACCCTGAACGTTATGGAGTAGCTGAGTTTGATGAGGAAGGGAACTGCTTGAGTCTTGAAGAAAAACCAACTCATCCAAAATCTAACTATGCGGTAGTAGGTCTTTATTTTTATCCTAATAAAGTCGTTAATGTAGCAAAAAATATCAAACCTTCTGCCCGTGGAGAATTAGAGATAACTACAGTTAATCAGGAATTCCTATTAGATAATGAACTTAAGCTTCAAACTTTGGGACGTGGGTTTGCTTGGTTGGATACAGGAACACATGATTCTCTTTCTGAAGCTAGTACATTTATCGAAGTAATAGAAAAACGCCAAGGATTGAAAGTCGCTTGCCTGGAAGGTATTGCATTTCGTCATGGCTGGATAACAGCTAATAAAATGTATGAGTTAGCGCAACCTATGTTGAAGAACCAATATGGTAAATATCTCTTAAGAGTAATTGATGAACTAGCTTTTTAAATAGTAATTTATAACTATATAATTATCCATTAACACAGTGAAAGTAATCAAAACTACTATAGAAGGGGTGGTAATTATTGAACCCCGCTTATTTAAAGATTCTCGTGGATATTTTTTCGAGTCTTTTAATCAAAATGAATTTGAGCAGAAGGTCTGTAAAACGATGTTTGTACAGGACAATGAGAGTAATTCTTCGTATGGAGTCATTCGTGGTCTTCTTTTTCAGAAACCACCTTATGCGCAAAGTAAATTGGTACGTGTTATAAAAGGATCTGTCTTGGATATTGCTATTGATATTCGTAAGGGTTCTCCTACTTTCGGACAGCATGTGTCGGTTGAATTGACAGCAGACAACCATCGCCAATTCTTCATTCCCAGAGGTTTTGCCCATGGCTTCAGCGTATTGAGCGAAGAAGTGATTTTTCAATATAAATGTGATAACTTTCATGCTCCTCAGTGTGAAGGTGCATTGGCTTGGAATGATCCTGATCTCATTATTGATTGGTATATTCCTACAGATAAAATAGTATTAAGTGATAAAGATAGGGTACATCCCAGATTAAAAGATTCTGACTTTCTGTTCGATTACTCTGATAATCTTTATAGTAAATAATCCTTTTTCCCAAATTTTATAGATGAATATATTGGTAACAGGAGCTAACGGTCAGTTAGGCTCTGAGATGCGCCGTTTATCAGTTTCAAATCATCAACTTTGTACCTTTACAGATGTACAGGAGTTAGATATTACTAATTTGGATGCTGTCCGTCAATGTATGACTGAAAACATGACAGAAGTAGTTGTTAATTGTGCTGCTTATACAAATGTGGATAAAGCAGAAGATGATTATGTAACTGCAGATCTGCTAAATAATAAAGCGGTGGAATATTTAGCCATCGCATGCAAAGAAAAAGGTGCTACTCTTATTCATATATCTACAGATTATGTATTTCATGGTGGTGGTAATATTCCTTGTACGGAAGATCAGCAAACTGACCCATTGGGCGTTTATGGTAAGACCAAACTGGCGGGAGAATTAAGTATTCAGCACAGTGGTTGCGACTTCTTGATTTTCCGTACTTCCTGGCTTCACTCCGCTAATGGCAATAATTTTGTGAAGACAATAAGGCGCCTGACCTCTGAACGTGATAATTTGAAAGTGGTGTTCGACCAAGTTGGTACTCCTACTTATGCCGCTGATCTGGCAAGACTGATTTATCATGTCATTGAAACAAACCAATTAGACAAGATAGGAATCTATCATTTTAGTAATGAAGGTGTCTGTTCGTGGTATGATTTTGCTAAGGAGATAAATAGCCTTAGCGGAAACTGTTGTGATATCCAGCCTTGTCATAGTAATGAATTTCTCAGTAAAGTGAAACGTCCTCATTTTTCCGTTTTGGATAAAACGAAAATAAAAGAAACATTCGGTTTCGGAATTCCTTATTGGAAAGATTCTTTGGTCAGGTGTATTCAGGAATTAACCCTTCAAAATAACAATGATGAACTTTAAAAGAAATATCCTAATAACTGGTGGTGCCGGATTTATCGGTAGTCATGTAGTATGCTTATTCGTTACTAAATATCCTGATTATCATATTATTAATCTGGATAAATTAACATATGCAGGTAATCTGGCTAATTTGAAAGATGTAGAGAATAACCCTAACTACACATTTGTCAAAGCCGATATTTGTGATTTTGATCAAATACAAAAGCTAATAAATGAATATCGGATAGATGGTATTATTCACCTGGCTGCTGAAAGTCATGTCGACCGTAGTATCAAAGATCCTTTTACTTTTGCTCAAACGAATGTAATGGGTACCCTTAGCCTGCTTCAGGCTGCCAAACTCTATTGGGAATCTTTGTTAGAAGGTTATACTAATAAATGCTTTTATCATATTTCTACAGATGAGGTATATGGCGCTTTACAGTTTGATGGTACCTTCTTTACAGAAACGACCAAATACGATCCTCATAGTCCGTACTCGGCAAGTAAGGCAAGCAGTGACCATTTTGTTCGTGCTTATCATGATACTTACGGAATGCCTACTATTGTGACGAACTGTTCTAACAATTATGGTCCTTATCAGTTTCCAGAAAAACTGATACCTTTATTTATTAATTATATCTGTCATGGTAAAAATCTTCCTGTCTATGGTAAGGGTGAGAATGTGCGTGACTGGTTGTATGTTGTGGATCATGCACGAGCAATCGATATTATTTTTCATAATGGTAAGATTGCCGATACCTATAATATTGGGGGATTTAATGAATGGAAAAATATTGATATTGCAAAAGTTATTCTTAAAACGGTCGATAAAATTCTTGGCAATGCTGAAGGAACAAGTGATCATTTGATAACTTACGTGACGGACCGTAAAGGACATGATATTCGCTATGCGATAGACTCAACGAAACTGAAGAACGAATTAGGTTGGGAACCGAGTTTGCAGTTTGAAGAAGGTATCGAAAAGACAGTGAAGTGGTACTTAGACAATCAAGAATGGATGGATAATATCACAAGTGGGGAGTATAAAAGGTATTATGAGGAAATGTATAAAGGAAAGATGTGAAAAATGTTATTTTGATCTAGTCTTTAAACTTCCGGATAATAACACTCATGAGAAAAAGAATACAAATAAATAACAATGGAAAAACACTGATAGAAAATTTTCTTGCATTATTGTTCCTTCAGATTGCAGGCTATGTTTTCCCTTTTATCACCTTGCCCTATTTAACTAAAGTTATAGGAGTCCAGAAATTTGGTGAAATAGCTTTTGCCACCGCTATCATGACCTATTGTCAAGCAGTAGTTGATTATGGATTTATATTTTCAGCAGTTCGTGATATCTCACGTTGTAAAGGAGATAAGCAGGAAGCGTCGGTTATATTTTCTAATGTAATGTGGTCAAGATTCCTATTAGTTTTTATCTCTTTTTCTTTGTTGTGTATTGCAGTTTTACTCATTCCTAAATTCTATGAAATGAGATTCATCTTGTTTGCATCTTTTTTTATTGTTATAGGACATGCTTTGTTTCCGGATTGGATGTTTCAGGCATTGGAAAAAATGAAGTATATAACAATACTCAATCTTTTTACAAAATTGTTGTTTACTGTTTTAGTATTCGTGTTAATACAAAGAGAAGAAGATTACATCTATCAACCCATTCTTACAAGTTTGGGATTTTGTATAAGTGGTGGAATTTCGCTTGTCATACTTTGGAAAATGGGATTTAAGATAGGATTTCCTAAATTGAAAGAGGTTTTAAAGATGATACGTTCGAATACGGACTTATTTATAAATCAATTAGTCCCTAATTTGTATAATAGCTTATCTACTATATTTTTAGGGTTTGTGAGTGGTTCTGTAGCAAATGGACTATTTGATGCTGGCAATAGGTTTAATAATATAGCTTCGCAATTTATTGCAATCATCTCTCGTATTTTTTATCCTTATTTATCCCGTAATATCAACGGTCATAAACTGTATTTAAAAATTCATTTAGTAATTTCTATATCTTTCCATGTTATAGAAAATTTATCTTCTAATTGATGTGATATTGCTTTAAAGACCGCTTCCTTAGCCGCAAATCTAGCTGCGTAATGTTGATATTTTTGACTTTTTTTGCTTTCACAATATTGTATTTCTTTTTCAGTAAAAATTCTATCTATAAAGGCTTTTCCTATATGTTCTATATCCTCTTTAATTCTGTCAATTTCAATGATATCTGTTCCACAAGTTATTTTCATATTATTGTTCCCTTACTTTCAAAATCATAATTATGCATTATATATTAATGCTACTATTTATTTATTAGTATTAAATAATTATACATGTTTAATGCTATAGATACTACAAATAATAAAAATGCAATTACAACTATTTTCATTTTCTTTTTAGAATTTATTTCTTTAGATATAATTTCATATTTATATTCTATTTCTTTATACAAATAATCAATTTCAAATATTTCATGCATTTTATTATTAAACTTAGTTCCAATCTCATCTTCAGTAATTTCTCTAATCCATGCTTGTTTTGTAAATTCTATTAGCTTATGTCTTGTTTTCTTTATATTTTTTTTATTTTTTAATTCATTTTCTAGTTTCTTTAAATATATTCTTTTATACAAATTAAAAATATATGTATAAAAATATTGCTTTTCGTATTCATCTGGAAGGATTGTATAATTATTTATATCATTGCTTGAAGCAAGTAAACATACTGATGATTTTGTTAATCCTATTTTTGCATATTTCCATTTAGAAAATACCTCTATACTACTTTCTTCTAAATTAAAGCTATTATCAGCAGGTAAATTACTTGCTAATTTTATAAAATTATTTCTTACATTATCAAATTCATTTGTGCTATTCCATGCTTCTTGATCTACGCATGCATATGAGTATGTCAAAAAACTTTCTGTATTAATATTTATTTTTGATATTTCATTATTATTTCCTGTTATTTTTCTTAGAAATTCACTAAATGTTTCCATGTTAGAAAAGCTATCTGTTTGTATATGTATATTATCAAAATTACCTAGTTTAGATGCTTTGGAATTTATATCTTTAAATTTATAATTAAAATTTAAAACATCTGAAATTTCTTTAACATCATCTAAATTAGTCTTTATGCATAAGAAACATACTCCTGTTTTAAAACATATAACATCTATTTTTCTTATAGAAAAATAAATTCCTTTTTCATCATCCACTTTTGCTTGTATATCTTTTTCTAAAGTATATTCAAATATATTACATTGGCAGTTACTAAGTATAGCAGCTCTTGTCTCTATTGGTAATTCTTCTAATTGTTTTAATTTTCTATTTCCATAACTAAAACTAGAAAATAATAATTCTCTTATATTAGGCAAAAAATATTTGTACATTTTAAAGTCTTTTTCTTTTTCAAATATTTTTAATCTAATATTTTTGTCTTTAAGCATTTTTATAATATATTCTTTATATTTGTTTTCTTCTATAATGAATGGATGTATAAAATATGTATATTGATAATTTATCTTTTGTTCCATTTTATTGCTCCTTATCATATATTATAGTTGGTTATAATAATTCATATTAATGTCTTTTCCTAAATGCCATCTTCCTATAAAATCAATTTTTAAGTATTCATCTAAGTTATATGTTGGTTCTTGTACAATATTTCCTTTGTTGTCTATACTTCCCCATTTTCCATCTTTCTTTATTGATGCATATCCATATTCATTTTGCTCTGTTGCATCATCATAAATGTAATCAACTACAACTTTTCCATTTTTATCTATAAAACCATATTTTCCATTTTTTCTGCTTAAATATAATGTATTTGATGTAAATATATCTTTAACATTTTTTTCTTCAAATTTAAAGTTATAATATTTATATTCTTCTCCTTGTCTAAGTTCTATATATCCTTTTTCATCATCTATATTTATTAATATTCCTGATTGTTTTATAGCAAATGTATTGTCTATAATATCGTTATTAAAGTCTTCAGTTTCTGCAATATATATATCAGCTTTTTCATCATAACTTATTGATTTATATTTAAATTCTATTTTTGTATTATTTGAAATATCAATAATACCATATTTACCATCTTTTTTAGCAATAAATATTCCTGATTTAGCTTCTTTTAAATCTTCGTATGTAACAGCAATTACACTTTCTCCTGTAATTTTTGCAATTCCATATTTATTATTTTTAGTATATATAATACCATTATCAATATTACTTGAAATTCCTTTTATTTCATCATAATCAAAACTTTTTACTTCTGTTCCACCTTTTTGTACTAATATTTGTTTATTTGCTTTTTTAGCAACGTAGTAATCATTTCCATATACTTTTTCCATACCATCATATATAGGTTCTATTACAACATTTTCTGAATAATCTACAACTCCATATTTTCCATTATCTGATTTTATAATAAATCCAGATTTATCATCTTTGCCTATATTGTCAATATCTGCATATTGAGTTTTTAGTATTTCTTTTCCCTCATCGTTAATGATTCCATATTTTCCATTTTTCTTTACTTTTAGCGCATTTTTTATTCCTTGAATTGGTGAAATTTCTTCATAATCAATTGATGTTAATTCTTTTCCTGTTAGATTTATTAATCCGAATTTACCATCTTTTTCTACTTTTAATATATTTTCTTCATACCACATATTATTGTTTTTATCTACATTTGATATTGCCTCTATTTTGTCATAATTTGTGAATATTTCTTCATTTTTACTATTTAAGGCTTTTGTTTTATATTCTCCTGTTTGATAATCAACATCATATGTACATAAAAATATGTCATTTTTACTGTTTGGAATTATTATCATTTCTGCATAAGAAGGATCTATTATATTTTCCCCATTTGAATCAATAACTCCCCATTTATTATCTTTAAAACAAGTAAAATAATCTTTGCTTATTATTTTTCCTTGATCTTTATCTTTAGTTAGTAATCCTTTTATCATAAATATGAACATTATAATTACAATAATTGCTATAATTACAGCAAATACTTTTTTCATATTTAATTTTGGTTCTTCATATCTTCTTCCTCTACTCACTTTTATAACTCCTTTTTTTATAAAATATATCATAATTTAGTGTCTGTTGCAATAAAAAAAGCGAAAATTAGAAATTAGAAATTTTCGCTTTTTATTTATATATTATTTATCTTTTGTTATTTGTCGTACTTTTTTATGTTTTTGTACTTTGCATAGAATACTATTCCTACTACTAATCCTGCTACTAATACAAATACCATTCCTGTTTCAAGTCCTGCTTTTGGTAAGTTACTTATATTTGCTTTTTTAGCAGTTGTTACTTTTCCTGATGTGTTACTTGTAGTATTAGCTTTTGTTGTAGTTGATGGTGTTGATGTATCTGTACTTGGTGTGTTTTCACTACCCCCATTAGCTGCTGAATCAGCATTTACTGTTAATGTTTTTGTTCCTACATTAATATCACCTGTTGTTAAACCTGCTGATGCCACTATTCCTTCAAACTTAATTATAGAAGATTTTGCTGTCACTCCTTCTTTAACTTTTAATATTAAAGTTACTGCTGCTCCATTTGCTGTAACATGTGTGTTATTTGTTAAAGTTAGTCCTTGTGATTTAGTTGAATAAGTAGGATTCCATCCATTATTTCCTGCAAAGCTTGAAGCTGATATTGTTTCAAATACATTTGTATCATAATTAATTTTATCCACTGTTATTGATGATAAACCTTCACCTGCATCAATACTACTTAATGATAATGTTACTGTAATATTTTTTCCTGCAACAAGTTTATCTGCAGAAGATAAAGATGCCCCAACAGAATATGCATTTGAAATATTAGATATTCCTAAAATCATAATCATTATAATTACTAACATTGCTATTTTTAATCTTAAAGTGTTTTTCATTTTTCTTTCTCCTTTCTTTTGTTTTTTATTTACTTATAATATAAAATTATTAAACTATTTTATTGTTGATAAATCTAATTCTTTTAGAATCACTTGATTTATAGCTGCAAGGTCTGTTGCTGTTACTTGTTTGTCATCACTTATATCTGCTGCTTTAAACTGAGCACCTTCTAAACTTATTTCTTTTAATATTTGTTGATTAATTGCTGCTAAATCTGTTGCTGTTACTTTTCCATTTCCGTCAATATCTCCTTTTACAGATAAAGTAAGTATAATCACTTTTCCATTTAGTTCATCTTTTAATGTCATTCCTGTTCCTATTATTTCATTATCTCCAAGTTTTTCTCCTGTCTTTTTATATACTGTTATTGTTCCATTTGTATCACAGTTAGATATAAAATCTGTTAATGTTGTATTTGGATTTACTCTATATAAATATATATCATTTTCTTCATATTCGTCAACATTATTTTCTCCAATTTTATATTTTTGTGATTTTAAATATAAATCTTCTATATCCCATTTAGCATACACCTTTATATTTCCCAAATCTTTTGTTATTATGCTATTAATTTGGGTTGTATATGTTGTATCTGTAAACCATCCTATAAATTTCATTCCTTTTATATCTGGTAATTTATTTAAAGTTATATTTTCATCTTCTATTGTATATGTTAAAGGATTACTATTATCTGCTCCCATTGTATCTATATATTCTATGTTATATACAATAGGTGTTTTAATAAATGATGCTATTACATCTCTGTTTTCTGTTACATTACTTAAGTCATCTTCATTGTTTTCTTTATTTATCCATTTATCAAATGTAAATTTATATCCATTTTCTTCTGCTTTTATAGGTATTTCACCAGTATATGTTGCATTTGTTCCATAATCTACTGTTGATTCTCCTATCTTTTGTGTTTTATTACTATCTAAATAGAATGTTATTGTATATTTGTTTAATTCTTGTCTATATTTAGCAGTATATATTGCATTTTCTGTAACCTGTATTTTGGATAAATCTATCAAATTATTTTCTGAATCCATCCAACCTTCAAATATATATGTATATTGTTTGGTTGGTGCTTTTGTTGGATTATTGGGGATTACTATATTGTCTCCATAATGATAATCTTTTTTATCACTTATAAAACTTCCATCATCATTTACAAATTCAACTTTATAAACTTTATATGTTGGTGTATATGTTGCATATACATTTCTGTTTTCAATTACATTTCCCAAATCATCTATATTTCCTTCATTATCAACCCATCCTGAAAATACATATGTATATGTTTGATCTTCTGATTTTTTTGGAATAATATGACTTCCATCTGCATTTGCTCCGTATTCTGCAGTAGCAGTACCTAATATTGTTGTTTTATCTTCATCGTAGAATGTTATTGTGTAACTATTTTTTGTATTTTCATATAATATTTTTATTTGTCTATCTTCTGTTATATTATTGAATTTTGCTGTTTCCATTCCTATATATTTATAATAATACTCTTGTGTATTAACATCTTTTTGTAAATCACTGATGTTTATTCCTTGTTCGCTTAAAATACTTGCAGTTATATCGCTTCCATGTTCTATTATAGCTGTGGCAAGAACTGTATCTTGTCCATTTGAATCTTTACCAATAAATTCTACTGTATGTGTATTATCTTTCCATTGAGCATATAATGTATGTGAAGATGTAATTTTTGCATTATTTTCAATTTTATTTCCACCTACTTGTGAATCATACCATCCTAAAAATTTATAACCTAATTTAGTTGGTGTTGGCAACTCTCCATAAGTTTCTCCATATGCTTTTTGGATTGTATTTGTTGATGTTAGTTCTCCCCCATTTGCATCCAATGTTATAGTATATAATTTTTTATAATATATTTTTAATACTAAACTTCCATCTTCTGCTATTATTCCACTTATTACTCTATTGTCATTTGTTGTATCTTCTATATATCCATCATATGTTTTTGCTACAGCTGTTACTTCTGCCCCTGTTATTCCAGCTAGGTTTTCTGTCTCATCTGGTGTACTTAAATATGTTCCATTTTCTTGTTGTTTATAATGTTCTACTTTATATGCTGTATTTGTACCTGCAGTCCACTCAGCATATAATGTTATATCATCTGTAAAGTTATATACCGCATTACTTACATATGAAGTTCCACTTGAGCTTGTTGTTGTATTCCATTTATTTGCAAATACATAACCTTCTCTTATTGGTATTTCATTTGAAATAGTAATATCTGCTCCTTTTATATTTCTTATATCTGAAGCATTTAATCTTATTTCTCCTTTTTGTGTACGTGGAGCGTTAGAATCGCCTCCGTTTACATGATAATTTATATTTATATTTCTCTTATATAACATATAATAATTTACATCTGAGTCAATTGTAACTGGTGTTCCTCCTGTAATTCCAGTTGTTTCTCCATTTGAAGTAGATTTTGTCCAACCATTACATGTCCATATCTTTCCTTTTTCATCCACATATTCTTCTGTGATTGACGGCAAATTTACATCTACGCTTGTTTCATTATTATATATAATTCCTGTTACCCTTTCTATTTTTTGAGTTGCAGAAATGTCATAGTAATAACAACTAACTGTTAATTCTTTACTAAATATCGCATATAGTGTTACATCATCTTTTTCCATATCTAATGAATCTAATCCAGTTTTTGCGTTTTTATCAGTATTCCAACCAACAAAGTTCCATCCTTCTTTTGTTGCAGTTGCTGTTAAATCAATAGCATCGTTTTCTTCTTTTAAATCAGATGTTTTTGAAACGGACGTTCCACCATTTGTTGTGTAATCATATGTTACTGTATGTGATGATACAGGTTTAGGAATTATTGTTTCAATTTTTTCTATTTCATGATATCCATCATCACCACTAATGTCAGTAGTTCCATCTACCTCAACTGTGCTAAAAGTAACTGTCGAACTATCTGCATCTGCAATTGCTCTTAATTGCAAAGTAGCAATAATTCCATCTGGAATATTATAAGCATCTCCATAATCTTCTGTAATCATAACCTTTTTTGTGCTAGTGTTATATTTTAAACTCCAACTTCCATATTTACCATTTTCCAAATTTTCTGATAGTTCAAAATCGTTTTTAGTTACATCACTAAATATTGAAGTATCATAATCTAGAAATCCTGAAAATCCTTTTATACTATCATTTTTGACTATTATATTAACATTTACTGTATCTCCCTTTTTTATCTGTTTTGCATCATTTTCTATTGCTATTATTACTCCTGTTTCTGATAAGGATATTAATGGCAAAGACATTATCAACATTAATATATTAAGTATAACTAAACTTATAATTTTAAATAAAAATATCTTTTTATTTTTAATTTTTTTCATATTTATTCCCCTTATAAATATAATTTTATATACTTACTATATATTTTTTTCTTAGTAAAATCAATGGCTATTTTTGGTACAATTAGTACTTTATTATATTTCATTCTATCTTTTACTGGGGAAATAAGAATTTCCTATTTTTTTATAATATTATTATATTTATATTACATTTTTTATTAATTTTGTAACATTTTCCTTTTTTAGCATTATGGAAACTTTTTTATAAAATAAAATAGGAGAAAAATCTAATTTTCTCCTATTCCATTTTATAATACTATTTCTTTAAGAATAATTTGTATTATCGCTGCTAAGTCAGTTGCCGTAATGTTTTTATCATCACTTATATCTGCTGCTAAGAATTGTGCATTTTGTAATTCAATATCTTTTAATATCTGTTGATTTATTGCTGCTAGATCTGTTGCTGTTACTTTTCCATTTCCATCTATGTCACCTATTACAACTAACGTTAGGTTAATATCTTGATATCCTTGTTTGCTTAGTTTTATAGTCATTCCTGTTTTTGCTAATTCTGATAAATCATTTTGTTCTGTATTATCTGCATTACATATTATCTTACTAGTTGCATTTGTATCTAAGTTATTTAAAAATTCTTCTATAGATGTTTCTGGTGATATCCTCGTAATATATTCATCTCCACTTTCATATATATTTGTATTATTCTCACCTATTTTATACTTATTAGAAGATAAATATAACTCTTTGTCTTCTTCTTTATCAAATTTAATTTCTTCTGAATTTTCTTCTTCAATAAGATAATTATCATTATCACAATTGTACAAATTTATATGACTTAAATATACACTGCTACTTGAATTTTCATCTATTGAATCTCTAACCTTAAAATTTATATTAAAGATTGTCTCTAGATTTTCTATGCTCTCTGATAATGTAATCATTAATTTTTTAGTATCATTATTATACACAAATGTATCTATTTTATCTTTTGGAATAGTTGTTGTAATATCATCTTTTGTTAAATCTTCAAATATTGCATTATCATAATTTATAAAACAATCTATAGCTGAAACTCCCATTTTCTGATCCTTTATATTTACTTTTACTGTAATATTATTACCTTTTACTATAGAATTGGTACTTGATACCAATTCTATAGTAGTTTTACTGGCAGCATTTGAGTAACTGGATATACTTATTAAACTAATTACTATAACTATAATATTTAAAATATATTTTCTCATAATATTTCTCCTTTCTTTATTTAAGTACTGTATTATCAATGCTAGATAATGCACTTGCCATTAAGTTATAATCTCTCATATTTATTTTTCCATCTAAGTTTACATCAAATGCTTTTAACTTAGCTTCTGTATTTATTATGGCACTCGTCCCTTTACTTAAATAATTACCAAATTGATTGTAGTCATTTAACGCTAAAACTCCATCTTTAAAGTCCCCTCTTACAATTAGCGTTATCTCTATACTTTCTTTGCCTTTAATTAGTTTTAATACTGAACCAGTAAATATTAATTCATCTTCATTTGTAATTTCAGCTCCTCTTTCATCACAAATTTTTATTTCTTTTGCATTTGTTTCTATATTATTTTTAAATTGTTTTATTGTAGTTCCTTCATTCTTTGAGTTATAATCTTCAGGTTTATTTGCAGTAATCTTAGGCATAATTCCTAGTATATATTTATCTCCATCTTTGTATTGAGTTTCATCTCCATCAACATATCCTGAAGGTTTTTCATTACCTATAATATAAACATTTGATTTTAAATATAGCTCTTCATCTAATTCCCACATTGCATATAATGTTATACTTATATTTCCATTGTATACATCATTTTGATTATATATATCACCTGTACCATCTGGTTTTGTATTCCATCCAGTGAATATATATTTTTCAGGATCTGTTGTTGGTATATTTGGATTTTCATCACTATTTGCTATTATTGTTGTTGTATTAGCCATTACTATTTGTGGACTCTTAGGCATATTATTTATATTTATATCTAATTCATCTCCATTTTCATCTAATGGTTTATTTTCATCATAAATAACTTCATATTGCCATATAGCATATAGATCTATTCCCTTTTTACCTGAATAAGTGTCATTTGGATTATATGCCTCACCACTACCATCTGGTTTTGTATTCCATTCTTTAAATCTGTATCCTTCCATTGTAGGTGCATTTTCATATACACTTAAATCATCTATTATTGCATCATTTGTATCATTTACTTTTTCATGTTGAGTTGATGGTATATCTTTTGGTGTTCCCATAGGAATTTCATTATCATCTAATGGAATATTTGGCATATAGTTAATTATATAATTCCATTGAGCATATAATGTTACATCTTCATTTAGATTATATATATCACCATCTGCATATTTTGTACCTGTTCCATCAGTTTCTGTATTCCAAGATTCAAATTCATAATATGCACTTAAATTTGATATTGTTGGATTTACTCCATCATTATCTAGTGTTATATCTTCATTATGTATTTTTACTTGATCTTCAGGAATATTTGTTACTAATCCTATTGCAACTCCTGTATTTGCATCTATTGGCGCATTTGCTTCATAATGTATTGTATATTGAGCTACTTCCCAAATTGCATATAATGTTACATCAGCATCTATTGCATATGTTCCACTTGCTGGGAATGCTGTACCACTACCATCTGCTTCTGTATTCCATTCTTTAAATTTATATCCTTCTCTTGTAGGAATATTTGCATCTATTGTTAATGGTGCTCCAGCTAATTTTATTTGATCTGATGGCATATTTGCTATAGAATCGCTTGTATTTGCATCATAATGTACAGTATATGAACTTGCCTGTTGTTTATTATATATTTCTCCCGTAATTTGATCATTTTGAATGTCTTTTACTTCCATAATATCTGTATTATTAGTTGTTGCATTCTTTATTCTTACAAATTCTTTTCCATCTTCATCTACAGCAATTTCAAAATCAATACTTAATTCAACCTCAGTTCTATCTAAAGCATATCCTTCTGGAGCTGTTACTTCTTGGAATGTATATGTATGTGTAAGAATTCCATTTTCTGTTGCTTTTACTTCTTCTACTGTTGGACGTTTCATTTGTTTTAATCTTGTTTCATAATCTTTGTCTTGTTCAACATAGCAATAATCTAACTGTCCTTTATTAGGAGTATTTTCTCCAGATTCTGTATATACAGAAGTTTCACTACTATTTGGTATTTTTACTTTAAATATCGCTCCATCTAGTTTTTCTTCTGTTTCAATATCCGTTTTAAATATATTTAACATATATTGGTCTTTTGGAACTTCTTCACTATTGTTTACAGCTATAATAAATCCACTCTCAGCCTTCTTAACAACATATAAATTATCTTTATCTTTTGATACAACATCTGTTATAATCATATCTCCTGAATCTCCATTGTCAAATGTTATATCTATATCAATTGGGTCATGTAACTTTTTATATCCTGTTGGACTTTCTTCTTCATATATTCTATATGTGTATGTTCCAATTTGTGAAGGCATAGAAAGCATAGGTATATTTGCTAGTCCACTATCATTTGTTTGAATACTTGAAGCAATTGTTTCTTCTATATAATTCGTTGAGTCTACATCTGTACTATCTTCAACTTTTACTAGTCTATTTACTGTAAATATAGCTTTATTATTTACAATTGTAGTATTTGTAGCTTTATCCATTTTCATAATATTAATGTTGTATTTATTACTTGGAGTTTCACATAATATTACTAATTTTATAACATGATTTATATTGTCTACTTCTGGATAAATATTATTATTTTGTGTTATATCAATATAGCCTGTCTTTGAATTCTTATGTATTATACAATTTAGACTATCATTAAATGTGTATGATTTAGAATCTGTAATATTTATATTCATTTCAACTCTGTCTGATCCATCAGCTGTGTATATTGTTTGTCCTTTTACATCTGTTTCTTTTATAGGATATACTGGATTATTTCCTTTTCCTTGTTTTATTTTAAAGTCAATTCCTATACCTTCTACAGGATTCCTTAATTCATCTTGAGCTTCAACTATTACGGTATATGGAATTATTCCTTCACTTGCCTTGTTCTTTATGCGTGTATTTAAGTTTCTTGTACCTTTTGTATATTCAGTAGCCAATGTAATTTTTTCATTTTTACATTTATCTTTTAGTTCTTGCATTTCATCTTTCGTGTATTTTTTCCAGCTGTAGGTATCTCCTATTTTTAATACACTTTTTTCTACTTGTATATATGATTCATCACTCAATATTTCCCAATCATTTATTTTTCCTGAAGTATCATATATTACTTTTATTTTAATATCATCAATCTGTTTATAATTGTTAATTTTATTTTCTCTAACTGTATAAATAACTGTCTTTCCATATTCTGGTGCACCTATTGTTACTAATTCATTTCCCTCTTCATCTGTACCTTTTGTTGTTATGTTTAAATCAGTAGGAACTGTTGCAACTTTATTTTGTCCATCAATTTCTGATGTTATTGTAAATGTAGCTCCTTCTATTGGTTTTTCAGTATCAATATCCTCTTTGTGTAGATTTAATTTTACTTGTGGATCATTATAAACTTTTATAACAATTTGATTCTCGTTTTGATCTATATATGAATCTATAAATCCACCATCATTTAAATTACTTAATGATACTTCTGGTTTTGATGAAGGTGTTTCTTTTACAAAGTTATTATCAAATGTAATCACTCCCGCTGTTTGGTTATCTCCTCTTATAAATCCGTCTATTAATCCTGTTTGATTTACGTTTACAGATATAGTTCCTTCTGCTTTTAATTCATTAATTATTATTACTCCATCTTCTTCATATCCAAAACTATCTTGTAATCTTTCTGCATTTTTATCCTTAATTTGAGATAATGTTTTTCCTTCACTATCTGTAATTGTTATGTCAAATTTTGAACCATTAATTCTATTATTTGATAATCCTGTTGCTGTTGACCCCTTTCTTGAATCTACAGATATAATTTTTACACTATATGTATCTAAATCTCCGTTTTTTATTGTTGCATTTATATCATACCAACTATCGTCTGCTCCTATTCTCTTAGATTTATTTTCTTTATTTGATATTCTTCCATTTGCATCATAAGTACATATTAATGATACATTTTCTATCGCAATATATCCATTTGGTGCTGTAATCTCTTTGAAAGTATATTTTATTTTTTTATTTTGAGGTCTAATTCCTAAGTCTATATATGCTTTTCCCTCTTCATTTGTTGTTATGCTAGATGTAATAGTATTTGGTGTTCCTTGTTCATTTCCAAATGAATCTACTTCTTGAGATGTTATCTCAAATTCTGCTCCTTCAAGAAGGTCTCCTGATTGTGCATCTATTTTTCTTAAATTTATCATTGATTTAGCTTCATTTTTAAAGTTAAATGTTATCTTTCCTGTATCTTCATATATACCAACTATAACTTCAGTATTATTTGTATTGTTTAATTGTATTGTATACAATTTTCCATTTTTATAATTTGTATCATATGTAGTATCTGGTCCAGAAATTAATGTATAACCTTTACTAGCAAAAGAATTTACGTCTAAATCTAATGAATATGTATTTATTCCTTTTACAAAATTTAAGTCTACGCTATTTTGTAAATTCTCTCTGTATCCCTCTCCTACTCTTGCTTCAGAAACTTTTATATTGATATCTCCATTTTCTTTTCTGTTTCTTACATAAACCAATCCATTTTTATTTGTTGTTAAATCTTGCTCTTTTACTTCTGGTTCTTGTAGTTTTATTCCATTTATTGAAATATCATATAATGTATTTTCTATTCCTAGATTTTTCACATTTTTATCTTCATTTTTAACAATTACATCATATGTATCATCATTAGGTATACTTATTTTAATATGTACCTTATCTCCATTTGCTAGTTTTTCAAAGTTATTATTTGCAATATAAATGTTTACATTACTTGGATTACTGTCTATATTCGTATAACTTATTTTTCCATTCTTATCATATTTTACTCTTATTATAATGTCTTCTATTCTTCTATATGCATCTAATTGCTTTGTTTCAGATATTGTATATAAAACTTCTTTTTCATTATCAAAGGTATCTACATTTTCCGTTATATTTCCAGTTGCTGATGTTTCTCTATCATATTTTGACACTTCTTTAGATAATACTTCTTGCCTACTAATATTGAATTCAACACCTGGTAGTTTTTCATTTGTTAATTGATCATATTTCTCTATTCCTATTCTTACGTCTTTTGGTTTATTATATATTACAAAATTAAATCCTCTTTTATTTTGTGTTGTTGATATTTCAACTTGTTCATCATTTCCCTGTCTTACTTTATAGTCACTTACATATCCATTATCATCAAATGTTACATCCATTATTATATCTTGATTTTTAGCATAATATCCACTTGCAATATTTGTTTGTTTTATTGTGTATCTTACTGTATCATTTGGATATTCTGTTCCTACAGATGTTGATATTTTTCCATTTGCATCAGTAATTGGATTTCCATCTGCTGATATTCCATATGTATTATTTGTAATATTATAAGTTACCCCTTCAATTGGTTCATTTCTATAAAATTCATCTTTTACTGTAATATTTGCTATGAATTTAGGTGTATTTTTTATTTCAAATCTCAAATCTGTTATATTCTGTGGTTTTAAATCTTTATATCTATCTGCTACTGATATTAATTTTATTGGTATGTTTTTACTTTCATGAATACCAAATATATCATATAAAACTGTTCCATCTTCAAGGATTATTTTACTTATAACACCATTATCATCAAATACTACATCCATATCAAAACTATCTATTGTGTAATATCCTTCTGGTGTAAATGTTTCAGTTACTGTATATGTTACTGTTTCTCCTTTATGTACAAGTCCCACTTGTGTTCTTATTCCTTGATTTATGTCATTTTTTGTATTTACTCTATTTCCTTTGCTATCTTTTATATCTGTTTTTGTTGATTTTATTGCAAATCTTGCATCAGATAATGTTTTTGAAAGATCAAATTTATCTTTTTTATCTATTTGTATATCAAATTTTCTATTTGCAATAATATTTAAATAAATTTTATCTTTACCAGCTCTTTCTATTACTGCATTTGGTTTTCCATTTGCATTAGTACTTAAAACCTTAGAATTCTCTACATCTATATATCCATACTCATCATAATGAATATCTAGTTGAATATCTCCTATTATATCATATCCATTGTACATTGTTGAGTTTCTAAACTCTGTACCAATTACATATCTTCTGTCTCCATTACTGTCATTTCCACCCCAATATGTCCATGTATTTTCACCATCTGAAAGATTTCTATATCCTCTAGGATCATAAGTATAATTTTTATTTGTATTAGCTGTTCCTCCTTTAAATGGATATAATCTAATATTTTTTAATTCAGATCCAGTTACATTATCTGTAACCTTTGCCTCTATTGTTGTTGTTCTCTTATATTGAACCTTTACCACAACTCCATGTTTATTTTCTGAAATTTCTGCTGTTATGTATTTACTGTTATCTCCTTGTTCTTTTCTATTATCAGAATCTGCTCCTTTATCATCCAAAATTTTTGTCTCTATAACTTCACCTTTTTCATTATATTTAACTTGTATAGCTCCTATTAATGCATTGTTATATGACATATACATTGGTGATTTATCTTGTTTGCCATGTTGTTGATATTGTAATTGTTCATATCCTTCATAATTATTAGCAGGTTCACTCTTAGATTCATTATTAGGTTCAAAAACATATACATATCTAATTCTACCATTATTTTTTACATCTTCACTATTATTTATGTCAAATTGTTCTCCTGTCCATATTCCATAAGTATTTGCTTCATATGTATTTGTATCTTTGCTTATTACCTTTGAATCCTTAGTTTTAACTTCTGGAACTAGTCCTCCAAGCTGTGAACCACCTATATATCCAGCTGTAACAAGTCCATTTCTTAAATTAGTATTATAATTATTGTATATAGAAACCGCATCATTATAATGTTGAGGTGAAACTCTATATGTACCTATTAATTCATTATCATTATTATCTATCGCTCTAGAATAAGTATCATCAGATGTTGCATTTATTGTCATTTCTAACATTGGATAATAACTCAAGTCTATATTTAACATATACGGATTGGTTTTATCTATATTAATTTTAACATATT
>QWCN01003200.1_pt1 | contig 19535 bp, 28 predicted proteins | sample 1972711 | NCBI WGS metagenome assembly QWCN01 (sample SAMN09866707, study PRJNA288562) | Human gut metagenome isolate term1_stool, whole genome shotgun sequencing... | isolation source: gut | host: Homo sapiens | place: USA: California
CTGCGTGGCTGAACCACTGCCGCGCGCTGTTGTCGCCGCTGACGCCCGTCTTCTCGTTCCTCCTCTGCGCGACCTCCACGTGCGGGAACTGTGGGCACCAGATCGCGTCGACGCAGTTATGCACGTCGCTGTCGCTGTCGCTGCCGATCCATAACGTGATGATCCTGTCGTGCATCCTCTACGCGCCCTTCTTCATCCACCCCGCCTTCACCGTCACCACGCGCCCGCAGCAGTACTCCGTGCAGGTGCGCAAGGGCATCTCCGTCCAGGCCATGCAGGAGCTGCTCGCCCAGATCGACCCGCTGCACCTCCCGCCCTCCTTCTACGCCATCCAGTCCTCCAACACCAAGTGCACCCACCCCCCGCCCCTCACCGCTAGGTGCGCCACCTCCGACTGGGTGAACGGGATGCTCACCGAGGGCAAGAACCTCATCTGCCGCGTGCTGCCCCCGCTGCCCACCAACGTCATCCAGCTGCCCGCGGCGCTGAGCAACGAGGAGGAGGAGGAGAAGGTGTCCTCCGCGCTGCACTGCTTCGCGCTCCACGTGCTCCAGGTGCGAGTGGCCGTGCGTGGTGAGGCGTAGAAGGGCAAGCTGAAGAAGTTGCCACGGCTGGTGTTCGTGGCGACGGACCGCATGACGGTGGGCCAGTTCCTGGCGCAGGTGCGCTCGCTCTGTGGGCGTCGCGGCGCGCGCTGACGACTAGACCCCGAGGTGGAGGACGTGAGTCTGCAGGACGCCAAGAAGACGCACGCGGTGCACCTGCTGGTGCTGGAGGAGGCCGTGCTGCTGAGCACGCTCATCACGGAGGACCTCACGCAGCTGGCCGTCACCATCGCGCCCTCCGTAAAGGTGGTGCGCCAGACCACGCCGCTGGCGCCGAGCGACCTGGGCGCCTTCTCCTTCCACCCCAGCGTCGCCGCGCTGCTCTCTGGGCTGCTCGCGCTGTCCCGGGAGAGTCGCCACCAGTCCCACTTCATCGACCCGTCGCTGGCGCAGGACGCGCCGCTGCCCTCCTCGACGCTGACGCTCGACCAGTGCCTGCAGCAGTACTTCCACCAGGAGGTGCTGGACCTGCGCGAGGGCTACCGGTGCGAGCGCTGCCACCAGGTGGTGGACGTGATGCGCGAGACGGTGATGGAGCATGTGCCCTCTGTCATGATCCTCCACCTCATGCGCTTCTCCTACGACCAGTACACGCCCGTGAAGCTCTTCGAGGAGGTCAAGTACCCCGTGCACGTGGCGGTCGTCGTGCGCCGTGACGCGTAGGGCCTGGACCTGTCGAAGTACTTCCGTCTGCCCTCCGGGAGCGTGCTGTGGGCGTGGGGCGCGTGCGTGACGCGTAGATACGACCTGATCGGCGTGGTGAACCACTTCGGGTCCACCGGCTCGGGACACTACACAGCCTATATCAACCACTGCTCGCGCCCCGAGTCGGACACGTGCGAGTGGTACTGCTACAACGACAACTTGGTGACTTCTCTGACGGAGAGCCAGCTGGAGGACAACCGCGACGCGTACATCCTCTTCTACCAGCTGCGCACCTCCGACCACGGTGTGTCGCGTGTTTGTTGCAAACAGCCCACAACTACTCGAGATACTTTTCCTTGTCATAGTGCTTCTTGTTCTTCGCGTCCGTCTCCGTCTCCAGCGGGTCCGAGATGGACTCGCCATTGCTGTGGAACCGCTGCTTCGACGTCACTGGCTTCAGGATCTACGCCTCACGCGCCGGCGCCTCGCCCACCTGGAAGGAGCACAGCAGCGACTCGTCCACACTCATCATCGCGCCAGCGTTGTCGAACTCGCCGCAGTAGTTCGGCGCCGAGAACACGGTCACCAGATGCCGGTCCGCGAAGAACTCATAGCCGTCCTCCACCACCTGGTGCGCGCGACACACCAGGTCCAGGTCCAGGTCCTCCAGGAAGGCATGCACCACGTCCTCCGCGAAGATGTAGCTCACACCGCGGTCGTTCAGGCCCCAGCCCGACGCCAGCTCGTACTCGGGGTCCGACCACAGGATGTCGCACAGCAGGCCCTTGTCGGGGACGATGGCGGGACGCTTGATCTCCTCGATCTTCGAGAGCGAGGTCAGCTCCGGGGACAGGCCGCCGTGCATGCAGATGATGCGATCGTCGACCAGCGCGCACACTGGCATGTACTTGAAGCAGTCCGAGAACGCCTTCCACAGGCGGATGTTGTACCGGCGCTTGCACTCGTCGTAGAACCCGTAGATCTTGTTGATGTTGTCTGTTTCGTGGTTTCCGCGGAGCAGGAAAAACTGCTGCGGGTACTTCACCTTGTACGCGAGGAGGAGACAGATGCACTCGATGCTCTGCTTCCCTCGATCCACATAGTCCCTGCGGTGAAGGAACACAAAAACGACTACCCCAGGAAGAGATACTTTGTTTTCGGAGGATAGTCGCCGTACTCAAACAGACGGAGAAGGTCATAGTACTGTCCATGGATGTCACCTACGCAGAAGACAGCGCAGCCGGACGTCTACCGCAAATCTGAAGAGGCGGGTGCAAATGCAACAACATGGGCTCTTGTTTGAACACTTCTTGGGCCTTTAAGCACAGGATGCGGATCCACTCCTCCGGAAGGTTGATCTGGGTTCCCACTCTGTCCTTCTTCGCGTCGAGAAGCATCGAAATGATTGTGTCGAGGTTGATGTCCATGATCGTTTTCGGAGAGATGCGAAGCAGCTGCGGTCTTCGAAATTGGATACTCCACCGAGGGAAGGAGATTCGACACGGACGAAGCAAATACTGGCGTTGTGAACAAACAGCGGTAGTTCAGTCCCTGCTTGCGCAGCTCCGCGACCACACTCTCCACGGGAATCGTCACCTCCTCGTGGGTTCCCAGGTTCTTCAGATTCACCTTGCCCTCCTTGATTTCCTCCTCGCCCACCACGACCACCCAGTTGATTCCGGCCTCCAGCGCGTAGGCGAGCTGCTTCTGCAGCTTCGGGTTCTCCTGGTAGCCAAACTCCGCGGCGATGCCGTTGCGCCACAGGTCCGCAGCGACGCGCATGCGGTGCACCGTCATGTCCTTGCCCACGGAGGCCACCAGTACCGAGCACGGCGTGCACTTGAGCCCGCCCTTCTCCTGCGCCTGCTTCTCCAGGATGGTGAACACGCGCTCCACGCCGATGGAGATGCCCACGCACGGGATGTCCTTGCCGCCCGCGTTGAACATGCCCACCAAGTGGTCGTAGCGGCCGCCCGCGCCGATGGAGCCCACGCCCCACGGGTTGTTGTTCAGCACTACCTCGTAGATGAGACCCGTGTAGTAGTCCAGCCCGCGCGCCAGCGACATGTCGAAGCTCAGGTACTGCAGGTAGCCCATCGCCTCCAGGTACCTACGCCTCAGCGCCGCGCGCCGCCGCTACGTGAACAGCAGCTTCATGTCGCCCAGCGCCTTCATCGCGCGCGCGTTCTGCTGGATCGACTCGATCGCCAGCAGCTGGTCGTACACGCTCCACGCGTCGCCGCGGATCGACACGAACGCGTGGATCTTGTCCGCGGCCTCGGGCGCCAGCCCCTTCTTCTCCACCATCTCTGCGCGCACCGTCTCCCACGTCTCCTTGTCCAGCTTGTCGATGGCCGAGCCTGCGCCTCACTCACCCCCAGCAGTCCTACCAATCGCGCGGATCTTGGCGGGCGGCACGCCGCAGATCTCCATCATGCTGTCCAGCAGCTCGCGGTGGTTCACCTTGATCATGAAGTCGCCGATCTCCAGCGCGCGGTAGATCTCCACGCCCACCGCCAGCACGTCCGCGTCGCTGATCATCGCGCCGTAGCTGCCCGCGATGTCGAAGTCGCACTGGTAGAACTCGCGGTAGCGGCCCTTCGTCACCACCGGGTTGTCGCGGCGGTACACCTTCGCGATGTGGAAGCGCTTGATGTTGCCCACCTGGTGCACCGCCAGGAAGCGCGCGAAGGGCACCGTCAGGTCGTAGCGCAGCGCCAGGATCTCGCCGCCCTGGTCGGCCAGGTCGTAGATCAGCTTGCTGTCCTCGCCGTACTTGCCCATCAGCGTCTCCTTCTCCTCGAACACCGGCGTGTCGATCTCCACCGCGCCGTGGCGGCGGAACACGCCGCGGATCGTGTCCATCACCTTCGCGCGGATCTCCATCTGCTCCGGCAGGAAGTCGCGCGTGCCCTAGCCCTCACGTGCGCCGCGTACGCCCACCTTCGGGATCTTCGGCTTGCGGTGCACGCCGCCCGACTGCAGCGACTCGAACAGCGCCGCGATCGCGCCGAAGGTCGCGCCGCGCACCAGGTCGTAGCCCGCCGCCCTACGCCTCACGCCGCGCGCCCGTCGCTACGCCGTGACCTCGGGCGTGTCCAGCAGCGCCTGCACGCCGTTGCCGGGGTTCAGCTTCTTCTCCTTCTTTCCCGCCTTCTTGTTCTTCTTCGCCTCCTTCGCCGCGCGCTTCTCGCGGATGCGCGCCAGCGTCGCCGGGTCCATCTCCGCCTCCTCCTTCGCGCGCTCCGCCGCCAGCCGCGCCTCGATGGCGGGGTCGATCGTCTTCTCCTCCACCACCTTCACCGACTTCTCGATGCGCTCGCGCAGGAGCTCCGCGCACCGCGCCAGCACCGCCACCATCACGTCGCGCACCGCCGCCATCTCCGCCAGCACGCGGTACGGCACCGCCAGCGCCGCGTCCACGCCCGCCAGCGCCGCGCTCACAGCCTTCTGGCTCTGCAGCGCCGCCTCCACCTTCTCGTTGCACGCCGCGTCTGCCAGCGCCATCATGCCTGCGAGGTCTACAGCTCAGCCGCCGCGCACGTGCCCACGCGTGAGGATCTGCTGCAGCTGGTACTCCAGGTTCACGCAGTGCGACACCAGGATGCTGGAGCCCTCGCGCGCGGCGGGCGCGTTCAGCTCCGCCTGCAGAGACAGCTTGAGGTGCTTCAGCAGGTCGTAGCTCGGACCCAGCAGCTACGCGTCAGCGCACCCGCGGGGCCGTACCTCGGGAAGCGCGCTCACGGAGGCGTCCTGGTCCTCGCTGAGCTGGCTCGCGCCGAACAGCATCAGGCGGAGAATCTGCGCGATGTAGGCCGCGCAGCGGTGCGGACGGTCGATCTAGCCATTAGAAATATGGGAAAAGCTCACTTCGTAGATCGTCTCGTTGAGCGTGTCGATCTTAGCCTTGAGGACCGAGATGAGGAGGGAAGCCACCGCCAGCATCAAAGTGTTCAGCTTCTCTCCCTCCTTGAAGATGAGGTAGCACAGAGCCGTGGTGCGGGGAGACAGCTAGGAGTCACATCGCAGTGCCAGGCATGCCATGTTGACCATGTGCTTCTCGTGCTCGCTCAGTGCCGCACCTCCCTTCAGTTCGGCAATGCTCTTCTCGTAGTCGAAAATGCTCACCTCCTTACTCTCGTGAGAATTGATCTCCTGAACCAGTCCGTTGACGAGTTCGGTGCTGATTCCCTCTCCCTACGCGTCATTTTAATCCGCCATTCCCACTTTCAGCAGAGACAGGAGTGTGAAGAGCTCGCAAACCTTCGACGAGCCTTCCATCGCAGGGAGCGCGACGTTCGGGATCCTAGGAGTGAGGATACCGCGTGTCCGCCCACTTTACGCATTCATGGGCGCTGTGCTTTCCCTTTCCAGGCTTTTGAATCTACGCATGACGTCCATGAGGATGCGAACAACCTTAGCGGCGAAGGCAGGGTCAACCACCACAGGAATGGAGTTGGCAAGAATACCCTCGAGATCGTCCAACGCGATTTGTTTCTCACCCAATTGGATTCCAGACATTGCTTCTGACAGGTTCTTTCTTTCTTTGTGGAACCCCCCCGTCTTTCACCTGCCCGTGGACTCAAATAGGGGCGCCCCAACAGCTGTCCAACAAACACAGAGCAAGCAATAGAAGGACTAGTCCCTCTTCTTGGGCTCCTCATCATCGCTTTCATCGTCCGAGGCGCCCTCGTAACCGTCCTTCATAATCTCTCGGATCTTCTCTCTCTCCCTACGCATTACCCTCACAGCGCTCGCCTACGTGAGCAGCGCACGGTAGCCCAGTCTGACGAGGAGGACGAACCAGTACCAGTGGAGAAGGTACAGCACGGACACGCAGCCAAACTCGGAAATGAGCACCCACTCCTTCTTGAAGATCTCGCCGAAGCTCAGACCCGGGTACAGCGTGGGCAGCACCATCCACGCCTTCTCGATCACCACCTTGGGGAAGATGTACAGGCGCTGATAGATCCACACGATCAGCGTCATCGCGTACATGCCCTCCAGGAGGAAGTAGTCCTGAGCGCCGTCGATCTTGCACAGGTTCAGCATCTTCACCGAATCCACAAGAATGTCGCTAGAGTCATGGAGCTAGAGATGACGGCAATGGCGATGGGCTACGAAGAGAATGATGAGGCCGTGCTTGTAGTAGCGGTGATACGCTTCGTCTAACCGTCATGGAGTGGATAGATTGTTACAGCACAGACTCAGAGTCACGATGTGGTGGAGGAAGAGCTCGTAGAAGTCCTTCTTGCGCTGGTTCACGAAGACGTGACGGAACGCCTGGTAGAACCAAAGAGACTATCGGGAATTTGGGATCGAAATCCGTACGATCTGCACAATGAAGATCAAACCCACATCGTAGGGCGTGTCGACAGTAGCACTCACAGGGTAGAGGAATTCTTCACCCTGGAACCAGTTGTGGCGTCTGAGAACGATGTACTCCCAAATCGAAAAGACAGTATGATAAACAAGCTGCCAGCCCTGCTCGTAAGTGGAAATTTGAATGCTCACCTGGTCGACGAACTTCTTGAGAGCATACACCTTCGACAGGGGATCCTCTACATGTGAGCGCTGCAACACACATAAACGGTGTCTTTCGTCGTTCAGGAAGCGGTGAGAGAACCACTTTCCCCATGCGTTGAGGGCCTTCTCAACGATCCAAACAAGGCCCGTAACAATAGCCGTAGAAGCAACTAGGGTCCAGAAGAAGCGACCTTCCACATAAATACAGTAACTATCACATGAATTAGGAGAGATGGAGGACGAACGAATACAGGATCGCAAGGGCGAGGAAGATAATAGAAAAGGATACCTCTAACACGGGGTGAGGCTTGTACACTCTCTTAGCCATTATGAAAAAATGGCCTTGCAGCTGCAACCACGGGAGTTTCGTTCTGTTCAAATTCGTGCGCAATCATGGCTCTTCTTCCGAGCATTCGTTACCGGGTTCTTGGGGTAGACGACAAGCATAGTGAATGGGTGACGTTAGCCCATTCATCCGGAGAGGGAATTGGGAGCGAGCGTCTATCTGGCTTTGAAATCGCTTGCGATCGAGAGGGGTTTATCGAAGGGCAGTGTCGTATGGAAAACGGGGAGTGGACGCCCATGACGAAGAATGGGGAATTGTTCGGGGACAAGGCGCGCACACACTACATGTGCGCCATTCGACTCCGGATCGCAAATACGTATGGATACTACCTCTATTACAGAGTGCGTATGGAAAACGGGGAATGGACGTCCTGGACCGGAAACTTTGATGCTGCTGGGGACTTAAGTGGAAGCACAATGATCACGGGAGTCCACATCCGGGTTCTCGTGCAAGAACCCCGCATTTCCTACAGAGCCCTCATGGAAAAGGGAATTTGGACGCTCTTTGTAAAGGAAGGGGACGTCGTCGGGGCCGAGGGAAAGGGAACTCGCATGGAGGGGCTGGTGGTGCTGTACGACGGACCGGGGCATCTGACGGTTCAAGGACACGTGGAAAACAAGGGGTGGATGGAGAAGGTGGGGAGTGGCGAGCTGTGCGGAACGCGGGACGAGGGACTGCGCTTGGAGGCCATTCGGGTTTGGCTAGAGGACGCGGAATCCTTTCACGTGTCGTATTGCGCGTGCGTTAAAGGCCGTGGATGGCAGGGCTGGGTGAGAGATGGTGAAATGGCTGGCACGGAAGGTAAGTCTCTTCCTTTAGAGGCGGTTCGCATTCAATTGAGCTCTGATCTTGTGTAGTTGTTGTTTCAGGTGACGTGTTTGTTTCATCGCGCATTTCCAACAAAGAGTGGCTAAATTAGGCAATGGAGCACTCCGGAGGTTGTTCCGAGGACCACACATCCGTTCGATTCGCTCACGGCAAAACGTAGTCCCGATTCGTCAAACTCGTCACGTCCGAAGTTCTAGTCATCATCCCCTCCTCTCTCCCGCACGTTGTACTGGTGCAAAAGCACGCGGTCGCGCGCGCACCAGAGCCGGAAGGAGTCGTCGAAGCCGCTGGTCAGGACGCAGTTGAACCAGGGGTGGAAGCTGACCTGCGTCACGGAGTCGCTGTGCGCGTGGTAGCTGACCACCAGCCGCGGGTCGCGCACGTCGAACAGGTGCACGTTGCCGTAGCGCGTGCCGGCCGCCACCAGGGGGTAGGTGGGGTGGATGGCCACGGAGTACACCTGCACGTGAGAGAGGCGCCGCGGGCGTACGGAGTCGAAGGCGGAGGCGCTGAGGGCGGTGTAGTAGGAGGCGTTGGTCTGGCGCGGCTTGAAGGTGGCGGCCACCTTCTGCGTCTCGAGGTCCATCAGCGTCATGTCGCCTGCGCGTCACGCCCCCGCCACGGCCTCACCCGACAAGTGCCCGCAGAACAAGCTGCCCTCGTAGTATGGGTTGCTGGTCATCGACGTGACCACGTCCGCCTGCCCGTCGCACTGCGGCACGGGGAAGAACACGCCGCGGTCTACGCCTCACCGTCGCCGCACGCACCCACCGCTCTCCAGGTCGTAGCCGCGCATGCTCCCGCTGGCGCTTGCCGAGAACAGCCACCGGCGGCAGCCCGGACTCGCGCGCCCGTTGCTGAACAGGCTCCACACCGCGTCCGAGTGGTCGCACAGCACGCTCACGCTACACCTCACCGCCCGCGCCCGCGCCCACGGCTCCTTCGGCAGCTCGTCGAACAGTCCGTTGGCGCCGCGGCACACCTCCTCCGTGGCGCGCACGGCGCCGTTCACGAAGCGCGAGGAGGCACGGGAGGGCTCCACGCGGTAGAGGCGGATGGTGCCGTCGGCCTGGCCCGTGGCCACGGCGCTGATGGGGTCCACCCACACGGCGGTGAGCGTGGGGGCCTCCTGCGAAGAGTAGATGACCTGCGAGGGCACCGGCTCGATGCACAGTCTAGCGATGAGCGGTGGGGGAGGCGCCCACTCGGAGTGGGGGGTGTCCCAAATACAGATGGTCCCCAGCTCGTCGGCCGTCATGAGGGTGGTTTCGTTGGCGCTGGAGAACTGGATGCCGCGGACGGGCGCGAGGTGGCTACGCGTGAGCGGTGCGGCGCGGGTTTACAAGGCGTTGACGCGGCCCGTCGAGTAGTGCAGCAGGTTCGTCACCTTGTCGATCTGCTCGTCCAGCGGGAATAAAGGCTTCTCCGGTGCTTCTGTTGGGTCTGGTTTTGGCTCTGTTGTTGTTGGCTTCAGTTCTGGCTTCAGTTCTGGTTTCAGTTCTGGATTCGGTTCTGTGGCTTGTGGGGGTAGTTGAGTGGGCTGCGTTGTTTGAGGGGATTGAGTAGGCTGCGTTGTCTGAGCAGGAGGTATGGGTTGTGTCGCCTGAGCCGGAGGCGTGGGCGGCAGGGAGGACGGTGGAGGTGGGGCGAGGGTGAAGGCCTTGTGGCTCCGACGCCGCCGCCGCGTGCTCTCCTTCGGCTCTTTCGCTTCTGTCTCCGGCACGCCGTCCTTCTTGCCCTCCTCTGCCGGGGCGCATGCAGAGTCGTTCTGGTTCGTCTCTGTTTCTCCCGTGCTCTCGGCGCTGCTCGGCGCTGCAGGCTTCACTCCGACGGGCTCTGACTCGACGGGCTTCGTCTCTTCCTTCACCTCCGCAGGCTTCTCTGAAGGCTTCACCTCCCTCACCTCCACTGGCTTCGCCTCCCTCGCTTCAACTGGCTTCACCTCCACTGGCTTCACCTCCCTCGCTTCAACTGGCTTCACCTCGGGTTTCTCTCCAGATTTCTCCTCAGCGGGTTTCTCCTCAGGCTTTACCACCTCAGGCTTCTCCTCAGCAGGCTTCACTTCCTCCTTCATCACTTCAGATTTCTCTTCAACTGGCTTCACCCCTTCACCAGGTCGGACGACGGGCGGGGCGCGCTCCGACCGCCGGGCCTCGCGCTCCTCGCGCAGCTTCAGAATCATGGAGAAGTCCACGTCCTCCATGTCCTCGAAGCCCTCCTCCTTCTCCCCCGCCTGCCGACCCACCGGCGGCGACATGTCCATCACCTTGTACGCCAGCGGCAGGGACGGCGTGCAGACCGCCGGTGACTCCGCGCGGCCCGACAGGCGCAGCGACAAGTGTCCGGGACTGGAGTACTGGCGCGAGCGGCGCGAGGGCAGCGAGTCGTCCTGAGGGGTGAAGTGCGGCGTGCCCCCGTCCGTGTCGTATTTGTTCAGGTAGCGCTGCAGCACCTTGCGCGTGGCCGTCATGCGGCTGATGCTCCGGTAGTGCGTGCCGGTGCCGTCGTTGTGGCGCGATCCCAGCGAACGGGTGAAGCTGGAATAGTCCTACGATCAACGAGGAGGGGAACAGGGCACGTCCGTGCGAACCATGGTCGGATTCACCAGCTCCACAAGCTGCTGTTCAAGATACTACCGAATAATGCACCCTAGTCAGTCCTACAGATTTCTCGCTTTCCAAGTTGGCGATCTTCCTCAATAGCTCTTCCTTCTCCTGAGACCATTTGATCTTTTCCATATCGAATCTACCATTCAGTGGAAACGAAGGAGCGGGTACTCATGGAACTTATCTGCCAAGTACTGGATTACACCAGTGAGAGAGTAGTTCGAAATGTCAATGTCCTCCATCGATACAATCTTATCTGCTCGTGCAAATCAACAAAATACAAATCGAAGCAGACAATTCTACAGCGTGAGGGGAAATGCCCTTTTTCTCACATATTTGGGATATCCAACGATAAACAGAAACAGTGGCTATCGCCCTTCTACTCGATTTGCAAGGGAACCCTTCAGAATGAAAGACGATGGAAAAAGCAGAGCCTATTTTGGTGTCTACCCATTCATGCCATATCACTATGTGAATGTGTTTAGCATGATGCTCAAAAGCATTCTGCCTCGTGTTGGACAAAACGGAGTACCCATGGGAATGACCCTCTTTTTCCCTGCCTCTTCTCCCAAACACTTTTCTTCCTATTTCAAATCATTCTGCATAAGAGTTGCTAGTGTTCTTGAAACACAGATTGATGAAACGCCCATTCCTTTTTTCGCAGTTTTCTCGTGATTTGACCATCCTCCTGCGAGCATCATGTCTCTTTCCGAAGACGAGGGTCTTTTAAATAGCGATAGTGAGGGAATGATCGAGGAAAAGAGTTTACAGAAGGATAATTCTATCACGGCGATTATCAGCGACGAAAGTGAGATCAGCAGCAATGATAATGCCGAACACGAGGAAAACCAATCTATGACAAAGGGAGCAAAAGCCTTCTCGGATAAGGACAATTCCTGGATCCGTTTGAAGAAGGACACGAAGGATGGAGAGGAGGAAGAGGAGGAGAGCGAAATGGAAGAGGAAGAAAAGGTTTGGGTGTGTAAGTGTGGAGTGATGAGTAGAACGACTTTGAACTGGAGGCAGAGGAGGAAGAAAAGAATCGCGTGCTTGTTGAGAAGGAGGCCAAGGAGAATCTGGAGGAGGATCTGAACAAGGAGGGAACGATGGGCCTCGGTGGTCAGAGCGAGGCCGTTCACGATCTGAACGAGATGAAGGAGCGTATTCAGGATCTGGTGAACATTCTGTCCGATTTCCGCCGCAAGCGCGATCCTGCCATCAGCCGAGAGGAGTACATGAACCGCCTCCGCAGCTACTGCGCCAAGTTCTACTGGTGGGCCTCGCCGCGCCTCCATCACCCCTAGCTACAACGAGGAGCTGATCGAGTACTTCTTCGACATGTTCAGTCCCAAGGAATGCCTCGAGTGGCTGGAGGCCAACGAGAACGACCGCCCGCTGGTGATCCGCACCAACACGCTGAAGACGCGCCGCCGCGACCTGGCGCAGGCGCTGATCAACCGCGGCGTGAATCTGGACCCGCTGGGCGAGTGGAGCCGCATCGGGCTGAAGATCTACGACACGCCGGTGCCGATCGGCGCGACGCCCGAGTACCTGGCGGGTCACTACATGCTGCAGTCAGCGTCCTCGATGCTGCCCGTGATGGCGCTGAACCCGCAGCCGAACGAGCGCATCCTGGACATGTGCTGCGCGCCAGGCGGCAAGACGACGCACATCGCGCAGCTGATGAAGAACACGGGCGTGCTGGTGGCGAACGACCTCAAGAAGGAGCGTCTGGTGGCCACGGTGGCGAACTTGCACCGCCTGGGCGTGACCAACGCGATCGTGACCAACTACAACGGCTGCCGCTTCCCCGACGTGATGGGCGGCTTCGACCGCGTGCTGCTGGACGCACCGTGCTCGGGCCTGGGCGTCATCTCGCGCGACACCTCCGTGAAGCTGAACCGCACCATCAAGAACATCCAGGCCAACGCCTTCGTGCAGAAGCTGCTGCTGCTCGCCGCCATCGACTCCGTGGACGCCAAGTGCGTGCGGACTGTGGGGCTGACGCGTAGTGCCAAGGCCGGCGGCGTGGTCGTGTACTCCACCTGCTCCATCTCCGTGTACGAGAACGAGGCGGTGGTGAACTACGCGCTGCGCAAGCGCCATGTGAAGCTGGTGGACACGGGCCTGTCCTTTGGCACGCCCGGCTTCACCTCCTTCCGCACGTACAAGTTCCACCCCGCGATGACGATGACGCGGAGATACTACCCGCACGTGGGCGTGAGAGTGGGCGGTGAGGTGTAGGTGCACAACACGGACGGCTTCTTCGTGGCGAAGCTGGTGAAGTACGATAACGTGATCCCCGTGGACAAGGAGAAGAGCGAGGAGGACCTGGCGATCGAGAAGGCGCTGGAGGAGAACCGAAAGGCGGCGGAGGAGAGAGAGGAGGTGATTGCTGGCAAGAAGGAGGCTGGAAAGGAGAAGAGTGGAAAGAAGGAGAAGAGTGGAAAGAAGGAGGTGGGGAAGAAGGAGGCTGGCAAGAAGGAGGCTGGAAAGGAGAAGAGTGGAAAGAAGGAGGGAGAGAAGCGCTTTGGGAAGAAGCCCAGACAGGACAAGCCCAAACATAACAAGCCCAGACAAGAGAAGCCCAAGCAGGAGAAGGGAACGGAAGGTGCGGCGAATGCCAAGGAGATGACGCCGAAGGAGGAGAGAAAGATGGTGCGGAATAAGAAGGACGGAAAGAAAAGGTTTATGATGAAGCAGAAGAAGGAGTAGTTGTTGTTCTTTACTGCTTTGTTAAGAAGACAAGTGCTCTGATTCGGGATTCACAGCAGCTCTGCTTACCGTATGTGCATATTCGAGTTGGATGTTGGTAGTACGGGCGTAGGACGATTTGACTACTAGCGGGATAGAATCGCCGTACAGACTGTTCTATCTATTACTTCTATCGAATGGAAAGGATGAAAGAAAGCGATAGAACCCTATTTGTTTCACGGGAACACCCACTAGGAACAACTCAACAACAAGGAACGTATTCCATTATCCACGAACAAAACAACTTTCTCGTGTGATGCAACGTTCATCGACAAAGAATGAACTCGATCTACTGCGGACTACGAAAGGAAGAAACAGCGTTTTATACTTGTTTCTAATAATCGCCGTAACTGGCTGCAGAACTGTGTTCGGTGACAAAATAGTCCCGAAAATAGTCATCGTATCATCCTGTTTCTAAAATCGCCACAAATAGTTTGAAAAGACAATGAATACTGTGTTGCTCATTTGGACTGCTGTTTTAGCTGTGCCTCTCATGGCGGAAGGCTTGTGCACAATGGAGGCCTATGATTCGTACCTGAGTCTGTATCCCATGAAATGCACCAACGATTGTGATGAGTACAAGACGTAGGGGAATTGTGAGAAAGATCATGCTGTAGTCTGCACTTTGATGCTTTTAAGAAGAACTGTCAGGATATGCTCTCTAAGGCGGTGTATACTCCCTATGACATGGAATATACGATACTGATGGACTTTTCTCTGGATGATCTGGCTGGTGTGATGGATGTGAAGCAGAAGTATTCGGGAAAGGGATCGTACTTTGATGCTGTTGATACGTATCAGGACGCTTATGAGTCGGTGTTCACTACGATGGATCGCGACTTCTGTCCCGCGGACTCCAACTGGATTCAGTACGCCAAGCCCAACGACTGCTCTCTGTCTTGGGTGACGATGATTGTGAACGCGGGCGAGCGAGCGCTGGCCATGGTCGGAGGGAATGATAGGCTGTCTGCCGAGTTCGTGAAGCAGTGCTACACCCAAGAAGATCCTTGCAATGGCCTGCAGATGAGCACCATTGTCAGCAACCTGAAGGACATCGGCTTGGTGAGAGAGAGTGACGCGGATAACGCCGTTGCTTCCAGAGAGGACCTGTGTTCCATTCCGCAGTCGAAGCGTCTGCGATTCGACGTGGAGAAGGCGGAGGGGCCGAATCGCGGTGCTTTGATGAACCTGATTGCCGAAGGGAACCCTGTGCTGACTCTTCTCTCCATGGACATGAAGCAGCTTCGCTTCGTGAAGGACATGCGCGAGGAGGATGTTGCCTTGAGAGCCACGGTGTACCAGCCCTCGCTGTACGGACTGGTGACGGGCTACGTGAAGACCACAGAAGAGATTGAGGGCTACTGGGTGGTGGAGGGGACGCCTTCTCCCTGCGAGAACGTGAACGTGAAGCTGCCGATGCGCGACAATGAAACGAACACGGACTTCGCCGGTATTGCCGGCTACGCCTTCGCTCTCCGCTTCGTTGGCAATCGCCAGTTCGTCGTGCCTTCTGCGGGCATCGCCTCGCTGGCGGACATTCCGTCCTATGCGCAATCCATCGTGTTTGCCGATGACAGCTTCTCGGAGGCGACGGAGGTGGACTTCTCTGCGTTCCCTGCGCTGGAGAGTCTCGTCTTCGGCCAGAACACCTTCCAAAGCGCGACGTCGCTCAGGCTGATCGGGCTGAAGAAGCTACGCAAGATCGAGGTGGGCGACGAATCCTTCCCGAAGGCCACCGAGTTCGTTCTGAGCGGAGCGGAGGAGCTGGAGCAAGTGGCGATCGGCAAGGGCTGCTTCGTATCCTCCTCTCTTCTCATAACCGGTATGGCTTCGCCGCTGCGATGACCCGTAGACTCCTCGCTGCAGACGCTGTCCATCGGCGACGCTTCCTTCGTCGACGCCACGACGGTGGATATGGAGAGTGGGACTGGGTGCGATGTCTCACGCCTTCAGATATGCCCAATCTGGTATCCGTGGACCTGGGAACGAATGTGTTCACGTTCAAGGACGCAGACAACACGCAGTTGATCCTGAAGAGTAGATTCTTCCTGCTGTGTGAAGAGTAGATCTGACCAAACTGGAGAGTCTTATCACGCATCCAGGAGACGACAGAAGGAGCCAGACGTTCTTGTACCCGCGCGAGATCACCGTCGAAGGCAGCTTCCCATTCTCCGCATGATTGGTAGACACTCCTTCTCTGGCCAAGGTCAGACTGTTTTACCCGTTCCAGAAGTGGACCGCTTGGAACGTTACCAGTGGGTTCCGTTCCGCTGTATCACAAGTAGACGCTGGTGAGATGGCCCTGCGCAAGACGGCCATCATCAGCACCCTCGAAGAGTGGAATGCTCTCGAGTCTATTACCGGCACTGTGATTGTGAACAGTGACTCGATGAATGATGAAACGATCACGTCCCTTGATTTTTCTCACGTCCCGAATCTGGTGGAGTTCAAGGTGGGTGACGCGTGTTTCCGATATGTGAATGAAACGGCTTTCGTTGGAATGCCGAAGCTGGAGCGACTGGAGTTCGGCGAGGGCAGCTTCGCCGTCGAAACCTACGCCCACAAGATTGCCAAGTACGACAATCCTCAAAAGAACACAACTCGCGCTTTCTATCTGAAGGATTGTGACAACGTGGAGGAGCTGGTGATAGGCCGTTACTCCTTCAATGACTACTATGTGTGTGAAATTGAAAACGTGCCCTCTCTGGAACTCATCAAGATGGGCGAGCTGGACGCTGGCACGGGCGCCGCTGCGGGGCGTTACAGCTGGAACTTCTTCTGGGCGAACTCGCTTGTGCTGAGAAGTCGGCGCGAAGGAGGGCATTGAGAGCGTAGATCTGACGAGCTTGAAATGGGCTCTCTTCGGAAAGAGAGCGTTTGGCCCGACCGCTCACGTGGTGTTTGAGAGTGGCTTCGCGGCGAGATGCGTGATGCGTAGACTTGCCCGAGTTCACTTCCCTCCAGCTGGGATACTCCGCCTTCAGCTTCCCCACGCAGTCGCCTCCTTATGTGAAGGACGCTGAGCTGAGAATGAAGAGCAACAGGCTGTCGGAACGAGTGATGAGTAGACCTGCCGAAGCTCACGACCATCACGACGGAGAAGAACAACAATGTGGCGTCAAGCTATTCGTTCACCAATCCCTACATCATCAACCTGGAGGGTGCGGCTTCCTGTGCTCGGTAACGACTAGACATGCCTAATTTGACCACGATTACTCTTGATGCCACCAATGCGTTCAGATTTGCAAAGGAGAGCATTAAGAAGTCCTACATGAGTGGCATCGTGATCAACACCAAGAGTACCCTTTCCATCCTTTCATCACACATAGATATTGGTGCTTTGGCTGATTACTTCTAGCCCTTTTGTTTGTTGCACACATCCGTATTGTGTTGTAATTATTGATAGTGTGCAGAATCGTATGACGTCACAGCTATGGGGGATTGTTTGGAATTGGCTAGAACGATCCATAGAATGTAATACCTTACCATTCGTGTTGAAAAGGCGGTATAATAATGATTATGTAGGAAAAGTGGAATTGTGACAGGAATCATAGACAACACGGTTGACCGTGAAAGGAAAAGAGTGCATAGCTAGCCACAACGTTTGCACCAAACAGGAAGACTGTTGGAAGAGAGGTTGTGTGATTGTGGGTTTCTTGCCTGTAATGCCTCTTCCGTTCCTGGTACTACGAAGCACCACCATAGTCCGTTTCAATTCACTGCGTTTCGTTCCATATCTCGAGATACGTTTCATTCCACAATTAGTATATCCATGACAATGAAAAACGCCTTCGTTCTCTCCCTGCCGTAAGAATTCATCGGGCATGTGATCTGTAGCGGCTTGCTCTTCAGTATTGCATGTTGCATCCCATGCATCGTTTTCTGCATCATGAACAAGAGCAAGCTCCCTCCAGTCTGTGCCTCCCATTTTGACGCCTCCGGACTTCCAAATGGCTATCAGGATCGGGTTTGATTGTTTCTGCGACTTCACCTCCAGAATACGTTTTTCTGGTTCAGTGTCCTCCTTCCCGCAGGTATCACCCTCTTTGTCGACGCCATTGGCCGTTGTCTTTGCTTTCTTCTATGAGTGGTAGTGCTGATCACACTGCTGCCTGCATCCGCGTACAATAGCATCGATCCCGAGTATCTCAAGAAGGGCAACAATCTCAACATTATTCGATCCAAGTACTGTTATCCTATTCTACTCTCCATCAGGATGTTGAATATGTTATCGATGTTGGGATCTCTTCTTGCTGTGTTCTTCTTCTCCGTTTTCGAGCCCAACTGGGAGTATAACTGGAAGGTACTCGCTATTAAACACTTTTCAGCGTAGTGCAAGATCGATCCTGAGCATCCTGTTCCCTGCGAGTACAAGATCGTCGTTCTTCCTCAAGTACTTGTCTTTATTGTGTTGGAGTTGGCCATTATCACTGTTTTCACCATATCCTTGAAGAAGAAGCTGAAGAACCAAGGATTGCTGGATGAGGATGAACAGCACTACTGGAAGTGCGGGTGCTGCTACATTAACGACAACGTCCTCCACTTCACCACTGCTCACTCCTAGGACGAGCGTCTCTGCGTTCCGAAACGCCTTAGTGGTGGATGGACCGTCAATCTGGGCAATCCTCTCGGCGTATCGCTGCTGCTCATCCTGATCCTCTGCCCCATCGTGGGTTTCGGTCTGGTCGTTCTCTTCCAATCGCCTCTTTGTTCCACAAACACGACACACAAGACAACACTACTTCATTCGCAACTGGTAGTCTCCGTTGCGAGTGATATACCGCACCCACGGCAGCGCCTGGTAGCCGCTCTTCTCCACGATCTTCAGGTAGCGCACCTGCAGGCCGGAGGCCGTGTAGTACGGGATCTCGAAGTTCACGGCGATGGGGCGCATCTGGTAGTTGTCCTGCTGCTACGCCTCAGCCCCGCCCTGTGGTTCTACGCCGTCGTCGCGCTGCACGGAGGGCAGGCCGAAGTGCGCGCGCATGTGGTACTCGCGCATGCCGTAGAACTGCTTGATCTTCCACACCAGGCAGTCCTTGTCCGGCACGTACGACACGCTGCCTACCGAGGTCTACGACTCACACGCCCGCGCCGCGCCCACGTTGAACTGCGGCGTGTCGACGTCGGCGGGGAGCGGGACGAAGATCTCGACGTCAGTGGCGGTGGAGTGCGCCTTGAAGTTGGACTTGGCCTTGACGAAGTAGTCGATGGAGGAGGACTTGCGCGTGGTGCTCACCTCCACCCAGATCAGCGGGCGCACCTGCGTGTGCAGGCGGTACGACATCAGGTCGAAGTTGCCGTCGGGCGGGATGAAGCTGATCGTCTTGTCGTTGTCGAAGGTCGCCAGGCGCACGCACTGGTGGAAGTGCACGTCCTCGAGGTCGATGTTGCCGCCCGCCTTCGAGGGTTCCAGCTTGTGGTCGCCCATGTCGAACCGCACCTTGTCGTTGAGGCCCAGCTTCAGCTCCGGCATGCCCGACAGACACACCTTCATCTCGATGGTGCCCACGATCTCGCTGTCCAGCACCGTGCCGTCGCGCGCCACCAGCAGGTTCACCTTCTCGATCACGTCCAGGAACACGTCGTTCTTCTTGTACTTGATGCCCTCCTGGCGCCAGCTGACCACGTTGGTCAGGTTCGAGGGCACCACCGTCGTCTTCTCCAGACGCTGGCTCTCCTGCGTGATGTACTCCTTCATCACCTGCGTGTCCGTGATCTACGCCTCAGGTTATCAAAGGGCTGCTACCTGCGGGAAGCCGAAGTCCATCATCTCATCGAAGAGCTCGTACATGATCACAAAATTGTCGCTACGGGTCACGCAACGGAGAGGGCGCTACCGAATGCGCTCTTCGTCAAAAACGCCAAAGTAGTCCTTGAAGACTCTGACAAGATGGTTTAAAAACTCCATAACCATGGTCACGTTCACGTTTCGCTTCGACAGCGCCAGGAGATAGAGGTTTCCGCTCTACGCGTGAGCCCATCGCGCGAAAACGACCTTCACGTAGATGTAGGTCGTGTCTCCCTCGGTGATCACGGGCTTCAATTCCGTGTCTTCCTTTTCACGAAGCATCACCGCAAATCTACAGTCTCAGGCAGATCTACACGAGGCCCACCTATCCACGGCTGCCTCGGTGACGTCGCCTCGGTAGTCGCGAGAGATGATCACCTTACCAGTGGGACCCAGAATATATATGGCTGACACGGTCATTTGCTATTCCTACA
>QWCN01003203.1_pt1 | contig 19525 bp, 19 predicted proteins | sample 1972711 | NCBI WGS metagenome assembly QWCN01 (sample SAMN09866707, study PRJNA288562) | Human gut metagenome isolate term1_stool, whole genome shotgun sequencing... | isolation source: gut | host: Homo sapiens | place: USA: California
AGCGAACTCATCGAAAAAAACACCTGCGGAAAGCTTAAAAAGGAATCCCCGATTATTTCTTTGTCTATATCGTCGGGTAAATTGCATAGGCGCGCGGGCAACTTTTCTCCCCCCATTGGCGTAACGATTAAGCCCTGTATCCGTAAACCGACGCCGTTATAGGAAGAAGGATAAGCCCTCAAATATTTTCTCGGTTTTCCGATATGCCGCCGAACGGAAAATTCCCTGCGCCCGTTCCGACAAATTTTTTCTTCTCACCTGCCGCCCCTAAGACGTTTTTCCCGTCCGCCGCCCGTACTTTATCGACCTATCCCTTCCGCCTATTCCTACCCGCTTTCCCCTAAGGCGCCGGGCGCTTTTCTTTTCCTGATTTTCCTTTCCTATTCCTCCCCGCCCGTTCCTCCCGAGCGGCGAAACGTTCAATTGCTCGACATTCCTCTTTCCCTCTGTATGTCGTTTTAAAAAACAAAATCCGTAAGAGTTTATTCTCCCACGGAAATGTTTTCTGCGATTTTAAGTCACGGACGGAAATAGCCGTTATCGGCGCTGCTCATCCAGCCGAACATATATTTTGCCACTTTCGTGGGAAGCTCGAATCCGTACATACTCGGCACGGACGCCGCGAAGAAGAGGACGAAAACCGCAAGGCAGACGATGAGAATGACGTCCGCGGCGGATATTTTCGGTTTTCCGTTCTTTTTGAGTCGTATCTCGTCGGGCTGCGCGATTTTCACCGCCAAGGGAATAAATCCGATATAGAACACTCCGAAGAGCAGGCTTTGCACCGCCGAGGTATTTTTGACGAACGCGGAGGAAAGCATGGAGAGCGCCAACCCGCCCAAGAGGACGAGATAGATGCGGCGGATGCGCTTATTGATACGCGCGCCGCGGTTTTCCGTGAACATCTCGGACACCACGCTGACCGTCGAAAACGCAAACGCCACCAAACAGGCTACGGATACGGCGAAGTTCATCGAAACGTTCCAGGCGAGATAGCGGGAGGAACCCGTTTCGAGGATGCCGTCGTATACCGTCGCCGCCTTCAAGGGCAGCAGCCACGCCAGCACGTTCGCCGCGTTGTACTCGGTATATTCGGTAATGTTCGTGATTTTGAAGGGCGCCGAGATCCCCTTCCAGAGAAGGGACGCATAGCTCAGCGAAGGCGCCAGAGGATTTTTGTCGAACGCTTTAACGTAAGCGTTGTAGGTGACGACGCTGGCGAGCAGCATGAATACGAACGTCGCCAGGAGAAAGGAGAGCGCGGCAAACGCCCAGGAAACTTTTTTCTTGTAGCGGTAATCCGCCTGTAATTTTTTTGCCTTCTTCCCGATCAAAGCGACCGAAACCGCGCCATGCTGCTCCTTTTCCGCTTTTGCGGGAATCGCCGCGGCGGGTTTTCCTTCGGACGGCGCCTCTCTGCTCTCGGCGTCGGGCGCAAAACTCTCTGCGGTTTCCGCAGTGTGCGGCGCGGCTTTTTCGGCAGGCAGGTATTTGAGGAGCGCGTTCTGATAAGCGAGCTTCTGCCGCCTCATTCCGAATCCGAACAGAGTCAGGATCCCCGCGACGGGGAAGATCGCCAGGATGTTCATCGCCAGCGCGAGCGCCGCGAACAGCCCCGAAAAGAGGACGTTCAGACCGCCCTTGACGATATGCTGCGAAGAGATGCCCTTGGAGAAGAATCGATACATGAAATAGAGGCTTGCGACGAGGAAGCAGGCGACGAGCGCATACGGCGCGCCCATCCGGCCCACCGTAGTGGCAAGCCCGCCGACGGCAAAGATAAAGGCAAAGATAAAGCCGTATTTCTCGTCCTTAAAGAGCAGACTGCCGAGCAGATACACAAACAGGAGCGTCGCACAGGTGGCGAGAAAAGGCGTCAGACGAAGAGCGAAAGGACTGTCCCCGAAAATGGCCACCGACGGCAGCATCAGCACCGTGGCGAGCGAATTGAAATCGGTATCCATGGTATAGACGCTGTCCGAACGTATATTTTTCCCGCCGAGGACGGTATGAATAGAGGTCATGAAATACGCCTCTTCCTGCGTGAAGTTATAGTAGGAGGCGCTCGAATTTTTAAACGAGTTCTGCGCGTCTATCGCGCGGGTCATCTGTTTTTTCTGCGCGGAGGTGAAGCCCTGGCTGTATTCGGAGTTTACGCTGATGGGAATGGGCTTGCCGTCGTCCGCGATGCAGACGATCTCGTTCAGGTCGAAATTCCCCGTCGCGGATACGGAAATACACGCCGCGCTCACGCCGTCCTCCTTGTATGCCAATTGCACCCAGTTGAAATTGCCGCCCTCCCGGCTCTTTTCCTTCAAGGAATAAATATTTCCCAGCGTAACGCTGTCCACTTTTATGGAAGGCTTGACCGACTGCTGAGTGGAACGTTTCACCGTAATGGTGATATCCGAACCCGTCGCCGTATAAATGTTGCCGACGTTGATATATATATACATGAGTTTGGATTGCCCGCTCGCCTTGTCGAGATTGAACGAGGCTAAATTGCCGTCGCCCGACGTATAGGCGAACGACTTTCCCGTATTGCGGAAGGAGCCAAGCGTAGCGAATCCCGCCGCAAAGAACAGCGCGAACAGTACGATAAATCCTTTCAGCCAGCCCGAAAGCTTTTTTCCGACTTTAACAGCGGACTGATTTGTCACTTCTGTATTTTCCATAAGAGTGTTTAACCTCCTGCTTTGCCCGACGTGTTTTTCTCTCCGCCGCCTGCGCGGAGCGCATTTCGTCAAGGAGCGTTTCCGCCCTCTATTCATTTTACATGAAACGCGGGAAAATGTAAAACAATTTTCGCACCTTTCCGAAGAAATGGCAAAAAAATAAGTCCGCCTCCGACTTTGGGCGAACTTGTTTTTCGATCGGTTTTTTGTATCCGATTCAGATTTTTTCTTTCACTTTGGCAGCCTTACCCGTAAGATCGCGCAGATAATAAAGTTTCGCTCTTCTCACCTTGCCCTTTCTCACGACCGTGATGGACGCGATTTTCGGGGAGTGAAGGGGATACGTCTTTTCCACGCCTACGCCGTAGGAAATATGACGAACCGTAAAGCTTTCCTGGATGCCGCCGTTTCTTTTCGCAATGACGACGCCCTCGAAACTCTGCACTCTTTCCTTGCCGCCCTCGATGATCTTGTAGCCTACTTTCACCGTATCGCCTACGTTGAACGCGGGAACTTCCGCTTTCAGGCTCTCCGCATCGATCGCTTCGATTAATCCTTTCATTTGACTCTACCTCCATTAATACGTAATGTTCATGACCCGCTGCACGGCTCTTTGCCGTACCCGAAAGATCAGCGGAACATCCGAAGTCAATGCCTATTATATATGATTTTTCCTTCTTTGGCAAGCGTTTTTGACGGCGTTTTGTCATTTTTCGGGATTTTCGGGAATTTTTTTGTGCTCTCCCTGAAAGAAAACCGCCACGGCCGAAAAAAATCCTCCGAACGAGTCCGTCTTTTTCCCTCTTCTCAACGACAAACGTCGGGGCAGGCGTCTGCGCCCTTTTCGTTTTCCCGCGCCCGAGGAAATCCCTCTAACACGCGCTTTTCGCAAGGCGCCGTTTTTTCTCCGAAGCGCGGCTTTGTTCTCTCTATTTTCCGAAGCGACAATCTTTCGACAAAGGCGCGGCGCCGATGACCACGATCTTCGCATCCGCCTGAACGTCGGGCTTCCGCTTCCTATTTCCCGCCCGTTTTTTTTCTGCGCGTTCTCCCGCGGTTTTTACATAGGCGACTTCCAGGGGAACGTTCTGCCACGCCTCCACGTCCCGCGCGCCGAACAGAAACCGACTGCGCCCCTCGCGCAACGCTCCCGTTCCGTCGAAAAAGGTGACGTTCATGGCGAGAAAGGGTCCGAAACACTCGAAGGAGGAGGTATTTGTCACGGCGAACGCATACCTGCCCGCCTCCTTCATCGTTTTGGCAAGTTCTATCGCAAAGAGTACACCCCAAAACAGGAGCGCGGCAAAAAAGAAAAAGGACGCCACGGCGAAGACGATTCCCCAAGCGCTTTTCCACAAAGCGGCAAACAGGCTCCCCGCAAGAAAGCACAGGAGCGCCGCCGCAAGAGCAACTCCGATCAGAAAACGCAGACGGCGGACGGTGGCGCTCTGTTTAATTTTTATTCGTGCGCTCTTCCGTTCCATTTGCTTCTCCCCGCTCTTTTTTATCGCGGCTCTTTCCGAACGGGCGCGAAAGGCGCCGCCCGTTACCTGCTCAGCGATTTGCTGTAATAGACAAATTCGTTGCCCGCGCAGTCCCTCTCGTCGGAATCGGGGTCGAATCCCTCTTTCCGATATAAGGAAATGGCGCGTTCGTTGCTCGTCAGCACTTCCAGCGTGACGCTGACGGCGCGGTTTTTAAATTTCTCCTGCATCCAGTCCATAAACCGCTTCGCATATCCCTTATGCCGATATTCGGGACGGATATACAGTTCGTCGAGAAGGAGCACGTTTCCGCCCTCTTCGTTGCACCAATAGGTGGTAAGCAGGGCGTATCCCGCGGCGGAATCGGATTCTTCGCTCTCGTAGATCAGGTATCCCCATAAATTTTCGTGATGGTCGATGACGTGACGAAAGGTCTTTTCGGCCACCGATTCGTCATAGGGGCGCAAAGTGGCGTGAGAATTATAAAACTCCCTGCAAAGTTCCAAAAAAATTTCCTTGTCGCTTTCCGAAAAATATCGGACGTGCATAAAATTGTCTTCCGCCGTTTTCACGGCGTTCCTTTACCGCTCTCGCGGCGAACGATTTTTTCCTTCCCGATCCTTCTCGGTCGGACCGTCGGAAAGATTGAATTCGGCTATATTTTAGCAGAGCCGCAAGGGAATGTCAACAAAATTCCATTACCCGAAAAATTTTTTGTATTTTTTGTTGACATTTCCCCCTCCTATCCTATATAATGAATCTATTAAAATATTTCGTCCGCTTTTTCGGCGGGCGCCCGCTACGGGGAGTAGTCGGGGCGCGCGGCTTTTACGGCGCGTCCGATGAATATCAATAGCACAATCCGCTTTTTTCGATTTTTTCTAAAAGCTTATTTTCCGCCGCCCACGGGCGAAGAGGGAAACGCTGAAAACACCGAATAAAAGAGAACGGGTTTGGATTCATCCGAAACGACAAGACCGCAGCGCAAGCGAATTCTTTGAACTTCGTCAAAGGAGCCGTTTGCGTTGCGGTCCTTTTGTTTTTTACATTTCCTTTATTTTTCGGAGGTATTTTATGGACTTTCTCATCGAAACCATATCCAAGGTGGAATGGCAGCACGCCTTGATGTGGTTTATCGGCGGGCTTCTCATCTTCCTCGCCATCAAGAAGGATATGGAGCCGGCTCTGCTCCTTCCCATGGGCTTCGGGGCGATTCTCGTCAACATTCCCGGCTCCGCGCTCATCGCCGAGGACGGGATCCTCTCGTCCTTGTTCAAGGTGGGTATCGAGGCGAGCGAAGCCATGCCCCTTCTGCTCTTTATCGGCATCGGGGCGATGATCGATTTCGGACCTCTCCTCACCAATCCGAAGTTGTTTATTTTGGGCGGCGCGGCGCAGCTTGGCATTTTCGTCACGCTCATTCTTTCCGCCGTCATCGGCTTTCCCTTAAACGACTCGGCGTCCATCGCCATCATCGGCGCGGCGGACGGCCCCACCTCCATTCTCGTCGCGCTGAAATTAGGCTCGCAATTTTTCGCGCCCATCATGGTGGTCGCATACTCTTACATGGCGCTTGTGCCCATCGTGCAGCCTGCGGTCGTCAAACTGTGCACGACCAAAAAGGAACGCCGCATCAAAATGCATTACAGCGCCAAACAGGTGAGCCGCCTTACGCGCATCCTCTTCCCCATCGTCGTGGCGCTGGTGGCGGGACTCATCGCGCCAGCGTCCCTCTCCCTCGTCGGAATGCTGATGTTCGGCAATCTCATCCGCGAATGCGGCATTCTCAAATCCCTGTCCGAAACGGCGCAAAACGCTTTTTCCAATATCATTACGCTGCTTTTGGGCATCACCATCGCCTCTCAGATGAAAGCGGAGCAATTCGTGCAGTGGGAAACGCTGATGATCATGGGACTCGGTCTGTTCGCCTTTATTTTCGATACGGTAGGCGGAGTGATGTGCGCCAAACTCATGAATCTTTTTAGTAAAGAAAAGATCAATCCTATGGTGGGAGCGGCGGGGATCTCCGCATTCCCCATGGCTGCCCGCGTCGTGGAAAAAATGGGCATCAAAGAGGATCCGTCCAATCATCTGCTCATGCACGCCGTAGGCGCCAACGTTTCGGGGCAGATAGCGTCCGCCATCGTCGGCGGTCTTATCATCGGCCTCGTGCAGGCTTTGCTATAAGGAGGACAGCATCATGTACGATTTTGTAACAACGGATTTGTCGGACGAAACCTTTGCGGAGCTTTCCGCAGGGTTGACCTCGGAATCGGATATTTCCTCTTCCGAATCCTCCTCCCGTCAGGAGCTTACCCCTTTCGATTGGGACAACATCAAGCCCACTTTCACAATTCTCTGGAAGGGTCTTTTGGCAATTTTCGTCGTCATCGGCATCATTATCGCGGTGGTATGGGCAATCAATTTCTGCATTGCCAAAGCGGAGAAAGCCAAGAAAAACAGAGTTTCTACGCCCGAGGACAGCGAGCGTGCCGCGGGGACGACAGACGCGCAGACGGACACAAAAGAGGATAAAAAGAAGTAAAATCCTTGCAGTAAAAAATATTTTTCGGACTTTGTCTTTAAAGAGCGCACAGCCCGATCGAATTTTCCAAACAAGACAACCTATCTTCCTTCTCCTCCCTTCGCCGCTAAGACCAATTCCTCTCTCTCGACTTTCCCAACCGCCCCGCTTTTGCTCTCTCCCGCCTCCCCCGCTAAAACTACTTTCCACTTCTCCCCGATTCTCTCTTTCCTTAGGAAAAACTCACCTCTCTCTTTTCCCTTTTCCATTGACAAAACCGCGCAACGGGCATATAATATAGATATATCCTTTTAAGGTTCTTCCTTTGCGGTCATTGAGCGCAAAATCCTTCCGATTTACGCATCCGCGCCGAAGAGGAGTACAAAACGAACGAGGAAATATTCATGACAAAACTTCTGATAAATCTGTTCGTCAAAGACAGGGAAAACGTGACCGATCCGACAGTGCGCAGGCGCTATGCGATGTTAGCGAGCATTACGGGCATCGTACTCAATCTTCTCTTGTTTGCGGGGAAGCTGAGCGTAGGGATTCTCGCGGTTTCCGTGGCGGTCATTGCGGACGCTTTCAACAATGTTTCCGACGCGGGATCCTCGGTGATCACGCTGATCGGCTTTCGATTGTCGGGCAAGCACGAGGATAAAAGGCATCCTTGGGGACACGGCAGACTGGAATACGTCAGCGCTTTTATCGTCGATATGCTCATCATTCTCGTCGGAGCGGAACTTTTGAAATCTTCGGTGGATAAAATCATTCATCCCGAGCTTCCCGCGGTGAGCGCCGCGACGATCGTCCTTCTTGCCGTTGCCATTCTCGTCAAATTATGGCTGTTTCTTTTTTATCGGAAAATAGGCGCGCTCATTAATTCGTCCGCCATCAAAGCGGCGTCTTTCGACAGCATTTCGGATACGGTAGCCACTACCCTGGTACTCGTTTCCGCTTTGATCGGCAAATTCGCGGGCGTGGGGATCGACGGCTGGGCGGGCATTCTCGTCGCGGGATTTATTCTCTTTACGGGCGTCAAGGCAGCAAAGGAAACGATCGATCTGCTGCTCGGCTCTCCTCCCGATCCCGCCTTTATCGAAGAGATCCACGAATTCGTCAAGGGATACCCGGAAGTGGTGGGGATACACGACGTCATGGTGCACGACTACGGTCCGGGTCGGAAGATCGTTTCCTTTCATGCGGAAGTGCCCTCGGACAGCAATATCAATTACGCGCACGACATTATCGACTGTATCGAACGGGATATGCAGGACAAATTCGGATGCATCGTCACCATCCACCTCGATCCCATCGAAGTCAACGACCAACGCGTAAACGAGATGCGCCTTCTCGCGCAGACGACCGCGGCGGAGGTGGATCCCTCGTTTACCATTCACGATTTTCGCATGACTTACGGCGGAAAGCACGTGAATATGATTTTCGATCTGTGTATCCCCTCGGATTCGAAACTGTCCGACGAAGAAGCGGCGCAGAGCGTGGCAAAACGGATCTCCGAAAAAGAGCCGGATTGTTACGCCGTGATCAAGGCGGAACATCCCTTCGTATAAAAACGCGAACGCCGCCTATCTCCTCTCCGTTCGCCCTTTGCGGAGAATTTCCCTCTATTTCGGCGGCTTAAAATCGGGAAAACGTCGTCCGACGACGCGGCTGCGCTGCGCCGTTTCCCGCACTTTCCTCTATGAAGTCCTCCGTTTCAGCCTCCTCTCTACGACAAACCGCCGCGTATCCTTTACGCGGCGGCAATTCTTTTGCAAAGAAACAAACGATTTACTTTCTGAAATTTTTGAACATTTCCTTCAAGGCGGAGCCGTTGAGGAAGGGGGCGACGGTGATCAAGTCCTTGATATCTCCGCCTCCTGCGAGGTGTTCCGCCGCCATTTTATTCAAAGCGTCGGGATCCATAAACGGAGCCAGCGCAGCGAGTTCTTCCAGCGCGCTTCCCTCTTTTCTCAGCTCTTCCGCCGCCGCGGCGACGTCCTTTTCGTTCATAAACGGAGCAATCACCGCAAGGTCCTTTAAATTCCCTTTTCCGCAGAGGGCGAGCGCCAGTTTTCCCACGTCCGCTTCTTCCATAAAGGGCGCGACGACGGCGATCTCCGCCGGATTTCCGCCGCGTTCCGCCGCGATGAAAGCCAGCCGAGCCACGTCCTCTTCCTTCAAGAACGGCGCGATCGCCGCAATCTCTTTCAAACTCCCGCTCTCTTCAAACGCGGCGGAAGCGAATTCCATGAGGTCGTCCTCGTCGAGGAAAGGCGCCAGTGCGGCGAGGTCGGAAAAATTCCATTTGTTCCTTTTCCCGTTTTCCGTGTACGTCTTTTTAAACTGTTCCTGCGTCGCGATGGGCGCGATGTCTTTCAGCTCCTCCGTCGTTACGTCCCCGGGCGTTTTTCCTTCGGCAAGTTCTTCCACGATCTTTGCCCTTCTCTCGTCGCAGAGGATTTCTTCCATGCTGACCCCGAATATTTCCGCCAGCTCGGGCAGTTTGGAAATGTCGGGCATGGTGTTACCCCGCTCCCAGTTGCTCACCGCCTGATAGGAAATATTCATCCTGTCCGCAAGTTCCATTTGCGTCATGCTTTTTTGCTTTCTCAGCTCCGCTATCTTTCTGCCTATTTTCTGCATATCGAACATTTCTCTTTCTCCTTTTTTAAACAATCCTGCGCCGATACTCAACGGCGTGCCTTTTGCATAAATGCGTTTTCTTGAAAGTATCCGCCGCCTTCGCTGCCTTTTTTGGTCGATTTCCAAGCCTTTCTCTTTCAACGGTACGGCCATCGACGCGGAATCAACGCTTTCGAAAACGCTTTCGTTTTCGCCTGCTTTGACGCCTACATAGCCCCCGCCCTTTGGAAGGACTCCGCACGTTTCCTCGTCGCCTCTTCCGCTTTATAATAAAATACCGTGTGAAAAAAGCGTCTTTTATCCGAAATCTTGCGCTTTTCGACGGCCCGCGCCGCCCTTGCGCCGCGTCCTTTTCACCTTTTGCTCCGCCCGCGAGCTGCCGGCGAACCGCCCCTTTCCCAAGCCGCCGCAAAAAAGTTTTTGCGTAAATCGCCCGCGTTTTGCGCTTCCAAAGGCTCGGCTTTATAAACGCCCGAGCCGCTTTTCGCCCTCGCTTCCGTCAATCGGACGAAAGCCCTTTCCCGGGCGAAACCGTCGCACCCGTCTGCCTTGAAATAAGTTCCGATCATAGTTTCTCCTTTTCCCCGCTGTCCTTTGCGGCGGGAAGATTTTTATGATCGGATTATATCACCCTTTTTTCTAAAATACAATAAAGCGTTGCTTGAATCGGAATATTTTGAAAGGTTTTCCACTCAATCGTCCGTTGAAGGAAGGCTTTTTTCGGCAGAAGAGAGGATCTTTTGTAAAATCCCCCCGATTTCCGTCAAATTTTCCGCACGAAAATCGGGTTGTCGCCCGCATACGCGGGAAGAGTTATGCACAAGAATTGTGCACATTCCCGCCTCTGCGGCGCCCGCGATATCCGCGGCGGGATTGTCCCCCACCATGACGCAAAGCGCGGGATCGCCCGCCTCTTTCCCGGCAATTTCGAAGATCTCCCGCCGCGGCTTGTCGTACCCCGCCAAAGAAGAAATCACCAGCGCGGAAAAGTATTCGCGGCAGCCGAGCGCCTCCAAAATACGGGGCAGTTCGGGCAGATGATTGGATAGAAGGACATTTTTCCAGCCCAGGGAACGGCACTCCCGCAAGGCGGGAATCGCGTCGGGATACAGTTCGTAGCGCTCCGCCTTCGTCAATTCGTCGCGTACCAATAGGGAAGCTCTGTTCGCAGCGTCCTCGCTCAGCCCCAAACTTTTATAGATCCGACAAAAATGTCCGCACATAAATTCCCACCATTTTTCGCCTGTGGTTCGAGAAAAATCCTCCTCGTACCTGTCCCAGGGATACCAGCCCGCTTTCGTATATTCCTTGACGTCTGCCGGCGAAAAGGGCGGGGAAAGAGGGGCGCACGCGATTCTCGCGGCGGCGAATACGCTCTCTCCCCAAAGATGTTTGGGATATGCCAAAGTTCCGTGAAAATCCCAGAATACGGCTTTGCTTTCTATTTCCTTTTGCCGATCGTCCGTCTTTTTTTCCATTTTTTCTTTCCTTTTACGTTCGCCGCTTCCCTGCCCTGCTCGTTTGATAAGCACTCTTTACGAAACGGCACAAAACCGCCCGAGCCTCTTGGGAGGCGCCCCTTGGCGTTTATCCTCTCGTTTTTGAATAAGCCCCGAAGATACGATGCGACCGATGGTTTCGTTTCTATGCTAATCGGCGTCGACAAGGCGAAAAAATTATTTGCCTCAACGCCCGTTTGTTTCGAAGCCGAGATAGTAATCGGGAGCGAAAATATTTGTCCCAACGCCCGTTTTTACTTTTACCATCGACTCTCCGCGTTTAAAGCGGGCGCAAAAATGCCGCCGACGGCTTTTGTCCTTCGCGCTTCCGCCTTCATTATACCATTCTCTTCGTCGAATGTCCACCCCATGCGCTTCCTTTCTTCCCCCTCGCAAAACGTTTTCCTCAAAAAAGACTTTTATTCTCCATCTTTTGAACACGCCTGCCGTCCTTCCGTTTCCCTTTCAACGCTTTTTCCTAAAACGTCGCGCCGCAACCCCTCTTGCGCAAAAGCGCTCGTTTTCAGTTTCCGGCGCTCCCTTTTTCCGCGGCAAAAGCCTCTCTTTTGCTCCTTTTTGCCGCCTTTTGTCGCCGCGCGCCTCTCGGCGCATTCACGCGCCGCTTTTTTCAAAAGGATTCGCCCTCCTTTCGTCGGAACGCCGTTCCAGCGTTCACGCGCCCTTTCCCTCTTATGCGGCGAAAATCCGTCGCTTCGCGGAACGTCGCCGCAGCCCTGCCCCTTCCCAAAAGAAAAAGGAGCGCCTCCAAAGCGTTCCTTTCCATGTTTTATACATCAGTCGTGACAATGAATTTCCTCTTCTTTGAACTGTTCTTTGTCGTAAAAAATCCCGTTTTTGTCGTAATAGTCCTTGATCGCCGCCTTGACAGCCTGCTCCGCGAGCACGGAACAATGCAGTTTATGCGCGGGAAGTCCGTCGAGCGCTTCCGCCACCGCCTTGTTCGTAAGCTCCAACGCCTCGCTCAAAGGCTTTCCCTTAATCATTTCGGTCGCCATAGAACTGGACGCAATGGCGCTGCCGCACCCGAAAGTATTGAATTTGACGTCCTCGATAATTCCGTCTTTGATTTTAAGATAGATTTTCATAATATCGCCGCAGACGGTGTTGCCGACTTCGCCCACGCCGTCCGCATCATCGAGGACGCCGACGTTGCGGGGATTTCTGAAATGATCCATTACTTTTTCACTGTATAACATACTGCCTTTTACCCTCCTGTAAATCCCGCCATACGGGCGACATCGCCCTGAGCTTTGCCACCACTTCGGGCACTTTTTGCACCATGTATTCGACTTCTTCCACGGTATTGTATTCGCAGAGCGTCAGCCGCAGGGAACCGTGCGCCACTTCGTGCGGAACGCCTATCGCCAGCAAAACGTGGCTGGGATCGAGCGAGCCGGACGTGCACGCGCTGCCCGAGCTTGCGGCGATGCCCATATCGTCGAGAAAGAGGAGCAGCGATTCGCCCTCTATGCCCTCGAAACATAGGTTGACGTTGCCCGCCAGCCGCCTCTTTTCGTCCCCGTTGAGCCTCGAATGAGGGATCTTTTTCAATCCCGCGATCAGTTTATCCCGCAGTCCGCAGACGTATTCCCGATTCTTTTCGAGATTTTTCATCTCCTCTTGAAGCGCAGCCGTCATTCCGACGATTCCCGCGACGTTTTCCGTGCCCGCGCGCCTGTTTCTCTCCTGCGCGCCCCCTTCGATCAGGCTTGCGAGGGGAAGCGTCTTTTTGAAATAGAGCGCTCCCACGCCTTTGGGGCCGTGAAACTTGTGCGCGGAGAGGGAAAGCGCGTCGATATTTTCCGCGCGCACGTCTATGTTGAGATGCCCCGCCGCCTGCACCGCGTCGGTATGAAAGGGAACGCCGCGCCTTGCACAGATCTCCCCGATCGCGGAAATCGGCTGTATCGTGCCGATCTCGTTATTCGCGTACATCACGGTAACGAACGCCGTATCCGGGCGGATCGCCGCCTCCGCTTCCTCGGGACGGACAATCCCGTCCTCGTGTACGGGCAGCAGCGTAACCTCGAATCCCCTTGCTTGGAGCTTTCTTAAAGTATGAAGGACGGCGTGATGCTCGAACGCGGTCGAAACGATATGCTTTTTGCCTTTCTTTTCGCCTGCGGCGGCCAACGATAAAAGCGCCTGGTTGTCCGCTTCGCTTCCGCCCGAGGCGAAGTAAATTTCTCTCGCCTCGCAGTTTAAAATCTTCGCTATTTCTCCGCGGCAGCGTTCCAATACTTCCTTTTGCCTTTGCGCGAAGGCATACAGCCCCGAAGGATTGCCGTATTCCTCCCTAAGATAGGGCAGCATCGCCGAAAGCGCGGCTTCGCTCAGTTTCGTCGTCGCGGCATTATCCGCATATATCATTTTTCTTTCCAAGGTACTTCTCCTTTTCCGCACGCACGTAGTATGTGCTTTTTACGTGGCGTCTGTGCTCTTTTGGAAATTTATTACTTCCTTTCTTTTGCGGAAATAGTATACCACATAATTCCTACTTTGTCAATAGGAATTACAAGAAAAACACGCAAACGTCAATTTTTCTTTTTGCGTTTTTCTCTTCCGTTCGTCTTTTTTTGTCTTTTTTCGGTTTTTCAGCGCCGTTCTCCGCTTCGTAGTTTTCTTCCCCGTTTCCGCCTTTTACTTTTTCGTTTACTTCTCTTTGCCTCTCGTTTGTCGTAAACTCTCCGCCTTTTTTCCCGCCTTTTATTTCGTCGTAAACCCCCATTTTATTGTTCCGCTTCTTTTCCCGCCCTTCGCTTGTCGTAAACTCTTTGTCTTTTACTTTGCCGCTTCTTCCCGCACCTTTCGTTTGTCGTAAATTTTTAAATTTTTATTTTTCTCGTCCTCCATAAAAATCGCTCGCTTTCCCTCTCTTTTATTTCCCTTTGATTCTGCGGACAAGGCGCTTGCTTTTTACAGCGCTCCGAATTCTCTATTTTCGCTCTCTTTTCCTTAAACCACCTTTCTCGTCGATCCCCATTTTTTTATCTTTTTATGATTCTTCCTAAAACTCGCCCGCTTGTCATAAAGCTTCCGGCTTTCGTCTTTTCCCGGGAAGCCGGCTGCGCGGTCAAAAGTTTTCTTTTCCTGCACTCTTTTCGCCCACCTCGCCCTTCAATATGTCGCCCAGGGTGACGCTTTCCAAATATCCGTCTATGCGGCTGTCCAACTCCTTCCAAAGAGGGAGCGTAAGACAATGCGCCGCGCGGCTGCAACTCTCTTCGCAATCCAAACAGGAAACGGGCGCAAGGCTTCCTTCCGTCGCTTTGAGTATACCGCCGACGGTATAGTCCGCCGCATCTTTCGCCAAACGATAACCGCCCGTTTTTCCGCGGCGGCTGTCCAAAAACCCCGCTTTGGAAAGCGCCGCGACGATCGCTTCCAAATATTTCAGGGACACTTCCTGCCGCCCGGAAATCTCCGCAAGCGAAACATACTCCCCGCCTTTACTGTTTACCGCCAAATCCAGCATGACGCGGAGCGCGTACCGTCCCTTCGTGGAAATTTTCATTTCTCCCTTCTCCTTTTTCCTATTCTTTTACTATGGATTATAAGTATAGCACAAAAAACGGAGAAGCGCAAGCGTTTCTCCGCAAAGCGGCCGACAAAAACGTATTCTCCTCCCGCATTGTTTTCCAAGCTTTTCTCCCGCGCGATTTCTTCCCTATCTACATTTCGTTTTTCTTCTCCCGTCCCTTTCCGTCGTTTTCTCCAAAGCTTCTCGTCTGTTTTTTATAAAAAAGAAACGCTTTTCAAAAAGCGAAAGCAGAAAAATCCTTCTCTTTTTTCTCTTTTTCAAAGCGTTTCCGTCAGCGGCGTCTTTCCCTTGTGCCAAAAGAATTTGCGCCGCTTTTTTATAAATTTTAAAAAATCGCAGAAAAGCGATTTTTCGATCCGTTTTTTCAAGCGGAAAATTTCTTATCCCCTCCATTCCTTTTGAGAAAAGGGGTTGAGGGGCTTTTCACAGGCTAAAAGACGAGATACCCGCTCGTTTACCGCAATTTTTCAAATCAGCGGATTCCCTGATGGCGTAAGGAGTAGAGCCCGATTTTTTCGTTTAATATCTCTATCATGCTTCGGGGCGTAGAAACGCCGTAAACTTTATCTTCGGGAATGTTCTCATAACGCACGGCATCGTCTAAACGGGTGTCCGCAAGCTTGGCGCTCCATCCGCCCGAATTTCTGTATGCGATGATCAGCCGCTTCAACGACCAAGCGAAGGCGAACTCGCACATGGTGCCCGCGCCGCCGCCGATTCCCACCACCGCGTCCGCGTTGGCGACCAGCGCATTGCGCATCATATCCAGCCCTGTGGGGATGACGATGTCCGCATAAACATTGGCAGTTTCCGCGTCAAAGGAAGGAACGAGGGCAATCGTATCCCCTTCCCGATAATTTTCCGAAGCGTGCGCGCCCGCGAACACCGCTTCCATCACGCCGCCCATACCGCCCGACTGCACGCGATATCCGTTATCCACCAGAATTTTGCCCGTTTCGTAAGCGAGGCGGCGACGGATCCCGTCTTCTTCTATTTTTTTGTTGCCGATGACGGCGACTATTTTTTTTCTCATTTCCTACCCTCCCGTAAACTGTTTTTTCGTTACTATTCACCGAGCGAATCTCTGTTTGAATCCTGCGCGGAAATAGTTATGCAGCGCCTATTTTGTCTTTATTATAACTCATTCGCTTTTGAAAATCAACGGGCAGAAGGAAAATTTCCCCCGCCCGTCACATTTTTTCACAAAATCCGTCCCGCCTTGCTTTCTCCGCGCAAACTTTTCCTCAAAATCCGAGGGATTTCGCGCTGCTTTTGCCGAACGCAAAACGGGGAAGGCGAGCAACTGCTTCCCGCCAAAGCGGAAAACGCCGCGAGCCAAAACTCTTTCGCGCCTGCAAAATCACGCTTCGATAGCGCGAAATTTACGAAAAGGAAAGAAACGTCAAAACGCCTCCGCGGAAAGAGTTTCAGCCGTTTTCCTTCGCCTGCGCATAGGCGCCGTACATTCCCGCGTCGTTGCCGAGCTTCGCCCCTACGATCTTTAAAGGCACTTCGTCGGCGCAGACGTAAATTTGTTCCTCCACCGCCTTTCTCAGCGGCACGAAGAGCCCTTCCCCCTCGCAGGCGATGCCCCCGCCCAATACGACGGCTTCGGGGCGGAGAATATTGACGAGGTTAGCGATGCCCACCGCCAAATACTCGATATATTGATTGACGACTTCCTGCGCGTCCTTATCCCCTCTGCGCGCGCCTTCGAACGCCGTCCTGCCGTCCACATTGTCGAGGCTTCCTTGCGCAATCTCCCACATTTTGCTATCGCAATTTTCTTCCATGCGCTTTTTGGTCTGACGGATGAGCGCCGTCGCGGAAGCGTAACATTCGAAACAGCCGTGTCTGCCGCAGCCGCACAGCAATCCGTCGCCGCGGATAGACATATGCCCGATTTCCGCGCCCGCGCTCATATAGCCTTCCAGCATCTTTCCGTCGACGACGATGCCGCCGCCCACGCCCGTTCCCAAAGTGATGAAAATGCTGCTTTGATAGAGAGAGCCGGAGCCGAATTTCGCTTCCCCGAACGCCGCCGCATTGGCGTCGTTGACGACGCAGACCTTCTTTCCCGTCAGTTTCGCCACCGTATCCCCGAGCGGAACGTCCGTCCAGCCGTAATTGCTCCATTTGAGAATGACGCCCGTTTTGCTGTTGACGACGCCGGGGGAGGCGATGCCGATTTTTTCGACGTCCTCAAACGCCGCTCCCGCGGCTTGCGCGACTCCCTTCGCCACTTCCGCCAGTTTTGCCGCCGTTCCTTCAAACCCGTCCGCCGCATTGGTGACGATGCTCTTTTTGGCAACGATCCTGCCCTCTTTATCAAACAGAGCCGCTTTTGCGCTCATGCCGCCGAGATCGATTCCGATGATATACGCTTGCATAGAACTTGATAACCTCTCTATAAATTTATGTTTTTTATGCGAAAAAGGACATCGAGGGAAAACGCGCGCACTTCCCTTTCAACGGATAAAATTGGTGTAGACCTTCTTTTCCCTGACGGGCTCTATTCCCGCGTTTTTACCCGCTTCAATGCATTTCAAAAGCCACGCCATGTTATTGCCGAGCGAACGCATCGTCTGCATTCCCTCTTCGTCGCGGGAGGCCTCGTCCGCGTTGTTGCCGTGTATTTCGTTCCAATAGGTGGAGGATACCACGGGCATGGAGCTGATGGTGAAATATTTGTTCATCATATCGAACGTGGCGGTGCTTCCCGCGCGGCGGCAGCTGACCACCGCGGCCGCGGGCTTATAGGCAAACAGTTTTCCCTTGCCGTAAAACGCCCTGTCCATAAACGCCGTGATGGCGCCCGAGGCGGAAGCGAAGTGCACGGGCGTGCCGAAAACGAAACCGTCGGCAAGCGCCGCTTTTTCCAAAAATTCGTTCACCTTGTCGTTTAAAAAGCATTTTCCCGTTTTCAGGCACCCGCCGCAGCCGAGGCACCCCGAAAGCGGCTGTTTGCCCAGCCAGAAAATTTCCGTTTCCACCCCGCCCGCCAAAAGGGATTTTTCCACTTCTTTCAGCGCCGTATACGTGCTCCCCTTTTCGTGCGGACTGCCGTTTACCAAAATCACTTTCATAATTTTCACGCCTCCCTTTTTTCACTGTCCGTTGTATTATATCACACTTTTTCGGATATTTCAATACTATTTCGCCGGAAATTGTGCGATTTTCGATTATTTTTTATTTTTTTGTGTACCGTTTTTTCCCTGAGTGTCAAAAAGCACCATTTTTCGCAACCGTTATTTTCTTTGTCATAAATTTTTTCGTTTCCTGCGCCCTTTCTCCCGCAGACGTTTTGAAAACGGGAATCGGCAAGGGCAGGTAAGGGACAACTTATCTTTAAAGAAAGCGGCAGGATTCGTTTTTCGACGAACGACGGAGTTTTCAGAGGAGGGCAGACAAGCCGCTCGGCTTTAAGAAACCAGAAGATTGGGATACAAAAGACGACTTCCTTAACGCCGCTTATCCGTGAAGCGAGGAAGGGAAAAATTCTCGAAGAAAGACGGCTTAAAAGCATATTCTCCCCGAAACGAAGCAGGGAAAGGATACAAATAGAAGGCGGCTTATACCGCCTCCCGGAAATAAAAAAAGCGAAATCTTCCAAACAAACGGCGCACCGCGTTTCTGATCTTCTCACCGGGGAATAAGCGAATCGTTTTGAGAAGAAATTTCCCCGAGGGAACGGTTTTCTTTGAAAACAGATCGGATTTTTACGAGGAAGGCGAGTTTTCCATGCATTTTGCGCGTTAAAAATTTCTAAAAAACAAAGACATTCCTTCTTATGGTGAGGCTTGTCCTTTAAGGGAGATCGGGATATTTCCCGACAAACGCTTGACTTACGACGCGCCGAAGAATTTAACGGACGCGGATTTTCCTTCTGACAAAAGAGCGGACGGGCTTTTATCCTACGGCTTGCAAGCGGTTTCCGCTCCTCTTTCCCGCCCCGATAGTTTTCGACGATCTCTTACCTGATAGGGGGAAATTCGATGCCGAATTTTTCTTTCAGCCAGGAAATGTCCGTAACCCAGCCCTCCGCCTCGTTGCGGCGGAGATACTCTCTGTTCGCTTCCCCGAGAGCCTCGTGAAACTCCGACTGCGTGCAGCCGTTCACTTTCATAAAGTGTTCCATCGCCTCCGCGCCCCGCCCCGTCAGCTGCGTGCGCCCGATATGGATGACTTCGTGGCAGCGATGGCAGACGGCAATCACTGTTTCCAATTTTTGCAGTCTTTTCCCGTCGTCGTAACGCCATCTCTCATGGGCTTCGAGGCGGGAAGCGCGCGCGCCGCAGATCATACATCGGCCGCCCGCCCGGGCATAGGCGTCCTTTCTCACCGCATCCCATTGCTGTTTGGAAAGCACGCTGCGCAAATTGGCGTACCAGCACTCTTCGGGCACCATTTCAAAATCGAGCTTGTATTTCTTATTCTTCATCCCGCGTTCACTCCCTGTTTCTCTTTTCGGCTCTAAGCCAAAAGGAACAAAATTTCCATGCACTGTCTGAAAGCCGTGGGCAGAGATACCGACCTTTCTATCTCCTCTATCGAATAGACGGGAAAAGGAGCCGTTTCCGCCCGCACCAAAAAGCAATCCATCTCCCAGCGAATGTGCGTAAAAACGTGCGTGTAACGCTTTTCCCTTACGATCGTGTACGGAGAAACGCCCCATTCCTTCAACGCGCGTTCCGGCGTATCCCCCAGCTCGGCAATGCGGGAAGGAAACTCGTTCATTCCCTTCAAGACGCCCGACTCCCGTTTTCGGACGGCGATGCCGGACGGCGTTTCGATGACGAATACGAAAACTTTTTCGCTCCGCTTTTCCTTCTTCGCGGGCAGGACGGGAAAGGCGCTCTGCGTGCCGTGCCTGCGGGCGAGGCAAATTCCCCCGAGCGGACACTTGTCGCAGTCGGGGGAGAGCGGCTTACATATCAGCGCGCCCAGTTCCATCAGGCTCTGCGTAAAATCCGAGCATCCCTCACCGTCCTCGGGATATATTGCCGCCAGCTTTTCCTGCAAATAGGCGCGATAAAGGGGCTGAGAGATGTCAGTGGGATTTTCGGTGAGTCGGGACAAGACCCGAAACACGTTGCCGTCCACGGCGGGAACGGGCAGACCGAACGCGATGGAGA
>QWCN01003204.1_pt1 | contig 19525 bp, 4 predicted proteins | sample 1972711 | NCBI WGS metagenome assembly QWCN01 (sample SAMN09866707, study PRJNA288562) | Human gut metagenome isolate term1_stool, whole genome shotgun sequencing... | isolation source: gut | host: Homo sapiens | place: USA: California
GTACACAGCACAGCCAACCGATTTCTCGTACTTCTTTGTGGGATGCGAAAAGGACCGAATGAATTGTGTGCAGCACATGCAAGCGGGAGAGTTGGTCATCTCCATCAGCGCAGGCAAGCCGAGCAGCGAGTTTTGGGAAAAGACGCGACTTGCAGTCGAAATGCCTCTTCCAATCGATGCCACGGAACCAAGTCGACAGAGCAGCGACATGGATACTGAAGAGAGTCCGTTCTAAAGAGGATGGTCGTTGTTTGATGGACTTCTTTAAATAGCGAGATGGAGCGGTATAAAGGTGTATATCTGTACCCTTCTGGCCTAATGGATAAGGCATCTCCCTCCTAAGGAGAAGATTCTGAGTTCGAGTCTCAGGTAGGGTGCTTCTTTTTTTGCCTTGTTTCTCTTGTTAGGAGAGAGTTCTGGATGTGAGGAGGCACTATGAAGGCTCGGAACACAAAGTCAGATAATGATCGTGGTTCGACCGTTGTGCTTCCTGTTTGTGGGATCCGTGCTGATCTTCGCTCTGGCAGCATCCATAAAGCAGTGGTACACGCCTCGACTGGTTGTGAAGAATTGTGCCGACCCCAAGTGGAACGGCATCTACTACAACACCGCAGTGACTGGAGCTTCGTCGAAGGGGAAGGGAAGTGGAACTGCAGCCGATGGTGTTTGGGTGTATACGAAGATGAGTGTGAACACCAACGAGAATGCAGGGTCTGCACTGTATGATAGAGGGCGCTGGAAACAAACGAACCAGCGTTTTTACTGGAATGGGAAGGACAAGGCGTATTATGTGAAACAGGATGGAAAAAACGTGTTTCTGAAGGACCGTGAAATGCTTGAGTCCAAAGCGAGCCATGTGAAGGGATGTGCGTTGAAGGAGAGAGTGCTCCTTCCGTTTTATCATCCCGTGCTGTCGGCGAAGTCCCCGTCGTCCTATATTCGTGTGTTTCCTGTGACATCTCTGCTGACCGTGGTGCTGTGCGTGATTTGGTTTGTGATCTGGAATTACAAGGTGGATGTGACGGAGTATGCTTCTAGCTACAACTCGGTGGTGAACGAGGGCGAGGTGTGGCGCATCCTTTCCTCCTCCTTTAGCCACGAGAGCATCCTCCACATTGCGATGAACGTGAACAGCCTGCTCTCTCTGTCCTTCCTCGAGACGAGACTGGGCAGCATTCCCTATCTCTAGTGAGCGTTGGCGGGTGGAGTGAGGCGTAGCATGTCGCTCTGGTTTGCCGTGGCGTCGCAGGCGCTGCTGATGGTTCTGACGGGCCTGGCAGACCGCTGGCTTCGTGCCGAGTATTCGTAACCCACAGCAGTAACGCGTAGCCTGAAGAAGAGGTGGGGCCTGGGGTACTCGTGCGTGCTGTTCGCATGGATGAGCTTCTGCGCGTTCGCATCGCCGCAGGAGTCGATGCGGCTGTTCGGGCTGCGCATCCCATCGGTGGTGGTGGCCATCCCCAACACCTCGCTGGAGTGGGCGCACCGCCGGGGCATCACGCCTAGAGCGCGGATCAGCCTGTACCCGTTCGCCGTGCTGCTGCTCACGAAGCTGCTCATCCCCAATTCCTCCTTCCTCGGACACCTGTGTGGCTTGCTCGTCGGGTAGCCACTTCGTCTGTTCTTCACCATAGCTTGCTGGCATTGCCCCTGCAGCGCGTGCTCACGGCCGTGGACTACTGCACGCTGGCGGAGCTGGGGTACTGCTGGTATGCCCTGTGGCGGCTGCGGAGGAAGCAGGAGGCGCCGGCGGGACTGGGCGCGGGTGACCGCATCGGACACATGGTGAACTCGGACACGAACGTGAAGTACACCATCGTGCACAACATCTCCTTCATCCTCCTGTTCGCGGTTGCGTTCGCCTGTGGAGGTCACGACGTAGTCCAGCATCGTGTTCATGGTCGTTGGGGTATCCCACTTTTCTTTCTTCACGGCGCGTTTCGACCTCGTGTTTTTGGGAGCGGCGACGCTGTGGCTGTGCTGGCATATCAAGCGATGTGCTCGCTGGGGTGGGCGTTCATCGTAGATTCGCGTGAGGGAAGCGTGGCTGGACTGCTGGTGATGCATCTCGTGTCCTGTGGTGTTGTGGTGCTGCAGAGTGTCTTTAGCATCGTGCACGTGTACACGAGCGAGAAGAGCATCTATTGGTTCGTGAAGGCAGTTCTCTCCTCTTCCTCCCGCCACTCCGAGCTGGTGCTGAACGAGAGCGCACTCATCACATCGCTGTGCGCCATGCTCTGCGTGCTGGATATGATGAAGAGCTTGTAAGGGTTGTTAGTTGTTTGCATGGCTAGAGAGTTGTCCTTCATGCCGTGGTTCCGTAGCACAGTGCATTTCTGTAGTTGACCTTTGTGAGGATGATGGCGTAGTGCTGGAGTCGAATCGACCGAAGAGCAAGTACATTTTGAACGGTTTTATCTTTGTGAACAAGAGCAAACGCTACGAAGTGAGAGTGGACGGATTCCGTGAAGTGTAGGCGGTGAACACTGTGTAATGAGTGAGCAGTTGTTCCTTTTGGTTGCTGTTTGTTGTACATGTACAGTGATGGAGTACTAGGAAAAGAATCGAAGAATGATCCGAAGAAGAATAGCGCTCTTCTTTGAATCTGACATACATAGCCCTGCTCCCTTATCAAAAGCAAGCAGCAGAAGAAAGGGACAGGACGCCAATATGCCGAGAAAGCGAAAGGAAAGGAATGTACGGTCGTTATGGTCGAAATGGGAGAGAAGGCGACATGTATGGAATAGAAACCGCGATATGACGCAATTCGAGAGGAAATGGGGTGTTTGGGGTCGACATTTATTTGTGGCTTGTGGTTTTTATTCCGTGAAAGCGTGAAACTCCCTCCTTTCGCTGGAGTAGCAGATTTTCAATTAGAGAGGCTAATTGATTGATTTTTAATCGATTGGTTTTGTTAGCTGCTTTATCTATTTGAAAGTATGAATTCTATGAGAAATCTGTAGAGTGTTCGTGTGAACGGTTAATCTCGTAGGATGTTGTTTCTGCTGATGACTCTCGCAGTCGTATCAGCCGAAATGAACTCGATCGTCGGTCACAAGTCGGCGTATCTCTTCGAGGACACTGACTGTGACGAAGACGTGGAGACGAGCTGGCTGCCGAACGACGACATCCGCCGTTCGTGGGGCGTCCGTCCTACGGGCTCTGGAAAGTGGGGGTACTCTGCGAATGTGCCTCCGTACTCTCCCCCGTACCAGAAGACGGGACACCCTTCCGATGTGTTCGACGGTGATGCGGAATCTGGTTATGTGTGGAAGACTGTTTCCCTCCTCGGAGAGAATTGCCCCGCAGATAGTACCAACTGCAAGATTCTGACCATCGGCGGCGATGAGGTTGCGGCGTACAACCAGGGCAGCGAGGGCAGAAGATGCTACAACTGCCATGGCGTGTCGTCCTGCGCCAACCCGGAGATGACGGCGCACCCGATGTGCTCCACCGCCATTTGCGACTACTGCGAGGGCCTGAGCGCGTCGATGGTGTTCGACACGGAGTCTCCGGCTCTGATCAAGGAGGTGAGCGTCACGGTGCAGAACGAGCGCCGCTCGCCTCGCTCGATCAAGGTCTACTACTCTCCCGAGAGCGTGGTGGGCCCGTTCTACGAGTTCGCTTCCCACACGATGGCGAGCCTGCAGCCGGGCGAGGTGTCGTTCGGCGCTGCTGACGGGAAGGGCCGCGTGGCTCGCTACTGGAAGATCGAGGTGACCTCCAACTGGGGCGACCCCGACCACGTGGAGCTGCTGGAGTTCAAGTTCTTCGGCGCGATCCTGAAGAAGCCGGTGTCCGCCAAGTGGGTGAAGGAGGACAGCAACTGCGAGACGGCGCCGCTGTCGACGACGACGCTGGACTTCGGCTTCGCGTCGGGTGCGAACACGCGCCGCCAGCTGGAGAACGGCCAGTTCAAGCTGCTGGTGAACCAGGCGACGCTGGGCCCGTACACGGTGAAGCTGACGGCGGAGGAGCTGCGCAAGGCGCTGCTGGAGGCGGGCTTCGCGACGACGGTGACGAAGAGCCCGCTGGTGTACGGCAACAAGTACGGCGAGGCGTTCCACGTGGAGTTCTTCACGCCCGCGGACGTGACGCTGGTGACGCGCAAGACGCCGCTGGTGACGGGCCTGAACCTGTTCCCCGACGACGTGTACACGCAGTACCGTTACGTGCCCGCGGCGAAGCCGCAGGCCTTCTGCGTGGAGAGGAACAAGGCGGTGGTGCTGTCGACGTTCGCCTCGATCCCCGAGTCGACGCGCGCGAGCCTGTGCGTGAACGGCACGCTGACGGCGAACAAGGAGACGGTGTACGGCATCACGGGCGTGACGCCCGTCTACGGACCGCGGGGCGGCGTGATGACGTTGACGATGACTGGAAACCTGGAGGGAGAGACCAGCGTGACGATGACGGACGCGACGGTGTCGGACTCCGTGGACTGCCTGTCCGCGCTGCCCGTGCCGGGCATGGCAGCGTTCGACGTGGCGGACATGTCCGCGCGCGTGGCGCTGAGCGCTGATTCCCCTGTGGAGGGTGCCCGCTTCTGCGTGCGTTACAGCAACGGCAAGACGCTGGTGGCCCCGAGTGTGACCTTCGATATTGAGGAGGCGGCCGTGGAGGCGGTGGTGACGGGCGCCTGCTCCAGCGTGCTGATGGGCGCGACGGAGGTGAGCCTGCGCGGCTCGGGCCTGAGCGTGGGCGACCGCGTGACGTTCACCACGGGCGACTGCAGCAACGCGGGCATCACGGGCGGCGAGGGCGTGGTGAGCGCGGTGGAGAACGGCGAGGCGAAGGTGGCGACGTCGTTCTCGCGCGTGGGCACGTACCACGTGATGGCGGAGTTCAGCGGCATGTGCCGCAGCTTCAACGACGTGACGGTGACGGTGTACGACTTCCACGCGGTGGACTCGTTCCTGTTCTCGGAGGAGCGCATGCTGGTGGAGATCACCGGCTCGGGCTTCAACCGCCAGGACGCGATCGAGTTCCGCAAGGGCGAGGAGACGCTGGCGATGAGCGCTTCGATCAGCCAGGTGCGCCTGGACCGCATCGTGTTCGACGTGACGGTGCACGCGCCGGCGGTGGAGGGCGAGTACACGCTGTTCTACAAGCTGTCGGGCTGCGAGGCGAGCCTGGCGCTGCCCGAGGTGTTCACGTTCCACGCGGTGTCGTCGGTGAAGACGCGCGTGGGCGAGAGTGAGATCCCGTTCGTGACGGCGGTGATCAACAAGCAGGAGGTGATCGCCCTGACGGGCCTGAGCTTCCACGAGGGCGACCGTGCGTTCTACAAGAACGAGGCGGGCGACGAGGCGGCGGTGAACCTGGAGGTGTCGAGCGCGACGGAGGCGCAGGGCAAGGTGACGTTCACGGCGAACGGCGTGTACACGCTGTACTACGTGTTCCAGGGCACGCGCGCGACGGCGGTGGGCTTCCCGGTGTCGATCGCGACGATCGACCGAGTGCGCGTGCCGTTCACGGCGGAGGGCGAGGAGCCGCTGGTGGTGAAGGGCATGACGACGCTGCTGACCTACGAGGGCCACGGCATCCACGACGTGGAGCGCGAGAACGCGTACAAGCTGCTGACGCCGAACCCGCAGCTGACGGGCAGCAACGCGGCGGCGGACGTGAAGTACTACAACCACCGCGCGGTGGCGTCGCACGCGCCGTTCGTGACGGTGGACGACCTGTCGAACCCGATGGACGCGGTGTACGCGTTCGACAACGGCGGCCGCTCGACGGAGCTGAACCACTTCATCATCTACGACATGAAGGAGGTGACGACGATGCACGCGTTCGGCATGTACGTGAACTCGGTGTTCTTCCAGCAGCTGCCGCGCGACTTCGAGCTGCAGGCGCTGGTGTCCTGCTACGAGGACGACTGCCTGTTCGGCGAGAGCGGCGCGAAGGCGGAGGCGCCGTGGATGACGGTGCTGTCGGTGCGCGACCTGCCGAAGAGCAACTCGCTGGCGGGCGAGTTCATCACGCTGCCGCTGGACTTTGACGCAACGGCGCGCTACTTCCGCCTGTTCGTGACGAAGAACTGGGGCAACACGGTGTTCACGAGCATCATCCAGGTGAGCTTCGAGGGCGCGAAGGCGTCCAACAACGACATGAACGGCGCGCAGTGGGTGGACGCGGGCGCGGAGTGCGCGGCGGACGCGTTCTGGCGCGTGCAGTCGATCGGCCACACGACCATCGACGCGTTCGCGACGAGCGGCCTGAAGGAGCTGTGCTACGACTTCTCGAGCCCGGTGACGGCGGTGGAGCCGATGAAGATGAGTGACAAGCACATGCGCGTGGCGGAGGTGACGGGCCTGAGCCCGCGCGCGGTGGCGTCGCACGTGAACACGGCGATGGAGGTGAGCGCGGTGTACGGCAGCGCGGGCGACCGCATCAAGTTCGCGCGTCCCGGCGCGACGAAGGACAGCGACTGCTGGGAGGCGACGAGCATGGCGTTCGGCTCCGTGCCGGACAAGCAGACGGTGACGCTGACCTTCGACGACGTGACGCACCGCGGCTCGTTCATCCTGGCGCTGGACGGCGAGAAGACGGTGCCCATCTTCGTGGACGACACGAAGGCGGAGGTGGAGATCAAGCTGGAGCAGCTGTCGAGCATCGACAGGGCGTCGGTGGAGGTGCAGCACAGCGGCAAGTACACGGTGAAGTACACGGTGACGGTGCTGGAGCCCGCGGGCGCGAAGCCGCTGTTCCAGCTGATCCTTCCGTCGGACGAGGAGTGCCGCAAGTGCACGGTAGTGGAGGTGTGCAAGAACGAGCGCTTCGTGTACGACCGGGAGAACCGCATCCTGCAGGTGGCGGACCCCACCTCGGAGTGCTCCTTCTCGGCGTTCAACCTGAATCGCGAGTACCAGTTCACGACGGAGTCGGGAGCGGTGTCGTTCGTGCCGACGGCGTTCATCTTCAACCAGGAGGGCAAGCCGAAGAGCATCGTGGCGACGGCGGTGGGCCAGCCGCTGGCGGACTTCATCGCGACGGCGATCACGAGCTGCCCCGCGTCGGACCGCTGCGAGGACTTCGCGAGCCCGCTGCGCAACCCGCGCGTGTTCCACGACCAGGTGGGCAACGACGCGAGCAGCGTGCTGCGCCTGGAGGACGGCGTGCTGAAGGCGTCGCTGATGTTCCAGTACGACAGCGTGTACTCGAACCTGCACGCGCCGCTGTGCTACAAGTTCGGCGACAGCGCGTGGAAGCTGTACCCTGAGCTGACGATCGACCTGAACAGCGTGGTGGACGTGCAGCCGCGCAACTACATCGTGGGTGTGATGCGCGAGGCGACGATCACGGGCACGACGGGCAGCATCAAGTCGGGCGACCACTTCCGCGTGCTGGTGTCGGGCAGCGACTGCGAGAACGGCGAGTTCGCGGTGTTCCTGCAGGACGGGCTGCCGACGACGACGCTGGAGGTGCAGAAGAACCACAAGCTGGAGCTGCTGTTCAGCCCGGAGCAGCCGCTGGGCGACTCGTGGACGCTGTGCTACCGCTTCTCGGAGGGAAGAGACTACGTGCACTACAACAACATCGACTTCAAGGTGATGAACCTGGTGAGCGTGAGCGCGACGACGGTGGGCATGGCGAGCGACCTGGCGGTGGCGGGCCAGAGCAAGTGGTTCAACTTCAACGGCAACGGCCTGTCGAAGGAGGACGTCATGTTCTTCGTGCGTGGAGGCGACGAGTGCCGCCTGCAGAACGCGCAGAACGATCCGATCCTGGCGGACCAGAAGCTGGAGGTGTCGAAGAGCCAGATGATGGTGGCTCTGACCTTCCCCGAGGCGACGGAGACGCCGCTGGTGCTGTGCTACCACTTCAGCGGCGACGACGCCGTGGAGAACTACAACCGCTACTACGACATCCGCATGAACGTGGTGACCATCACGGGCGTGTCACCGTCAAACAGCTTCGTGGGCGAGCTGGCGGCGGAGTTCCAGTTCCGCGGCGTGTGGCCGGCGAACTACCAGACGGTGGACCACGCCACGTGGGTGCTGGAGTCGGACCCGACGCAGACGAAGGAGTCGGAGGTGAACCGGATCAACGGCGTGTCGAAGTGCGATGTGCAGCTGGAGACGCACGGCCGCTACTACCTGCGCTACCAGTTCGGACAGGAGCTGCCGAAGGACTACCGCGAGATCCACATCTACGGGCTGGGCCTGATGGACATCCAGAACAAGCACGCGATCGTGGGCTGCCGGTACAGACCGGTGTTCCTGATCGACTACTTCCGCAACCTGGACACCCCGAGCCTGTGGAAGGACACGGTGACCTTCAAGAAGACGTCGATGTCGTGCTTCGACATGGACGACGCGGCGCTGAGCTCCGCGATCCAGCGCGTGCCGATGGAGGGCGTGACGGAGAACGAGGCGTTCGCGGACTTCTTGGTGACGGCGGAGGGCGGCGAGTTTGACGTGTGCTACCACTGGGACAACGAGAAGCCGGTGAGCTACCCGAACCTGAAGGTGTCCTTCTACCAGCTGACGCAGTTCACGAGCAACGCGGGCGATTCGAACATGCTGGTGATTGGCGTGGACAAGGAGATGAACGTGCACGGCACGGGCGTGGGCGAGGGCGACGAGGTGCGCCTGATCACGCCGCAGAACACGAACCCATCGAAGTGCACGGAGGTGCCTGACGAGAGCGACCCTGAGTGCGAGACGCCGTACGAGGGCAGCACGTTCCGCGTGGACGCGAACAAGAAGGTGACGATGCGCGTGGACAACATGCCGACGGGCGAGCTGCAGGTGTGCTACAAGTTCGCGGGCATGGACATCTTCGTGAAGGTGCCGGTGTTCGTGACGGTGGCGAGCATCCGCAAGGTGGTGGCGGACAAGGGCGCTCCGGACGTGATGGTGGTCGGTCAGGAGAAGACGTTCTCGTTCAACGGCATGGGCGTGCGCGAGGGCGACAAGGTGTACTGGGGCGAGCGCTGCGACGGCGCGGAGGCGGAGGGCGCGGCGGTGCAGACGCTGGACGCGTCGCTGTCGGCGCGCTTCCTGTTCACGGAGGAGGAGGACCGCGAGTTCACGCTGTGCTACAAGCACGGCAACGAGGCGTTCGTGGCGTACCCGGCGTTCAGGATGAACGTGCGGTACGTGAAGAAGGTGGAGGCGGCGGACGGCTCGAAGCGCGACCTGTCGATCGTGAACGTGAAGAAGACGGTGCAGTTCACGGGCCACGGCATCAGCGCGGACACGCCGGACGTGGCGCGCTGGGTGAAGGGCGACTCGTGCGACACGGACATGGTGCTGATGGCGGACGAGCCGGAGGCGGTGGACCTGAGCGACGTGGAGGCGGACGCGGGCACGGGCCGCACGCAGATCAAGGGCAAGAGCGACCTGCTGAGCAAGGCGCTGCAGAGCGCGTCGTCGAAGACGGGCTCGTTCGTGGTGCACAAGGACGGCACGGCGTCGTTCTCGTTCGCGGAGGACTCCTCGGCGCAGAGCGACGAGCGCTTCCACCTGTGCTACAAGTTCGGCTCGGAGCCGTTCCACCTGTACCGCGACATCGAGATGCAGGTGTACGACCTGTACGACATGGCGAGCTACAGCCAGGAGGACAAGAGCGACAGCAAGTACCAGGTGGTGTCGGGTAACATGGCGACGGTGCAGTTCAGCGGCTACGGCGTGAAGGAGGGAGACCGCGCGTACTGGGTGCGCGCGGACCGTCCGTGTCGCGTGGGCAACGCGCTGCCGATCACGACGGCGGGCGCGCACGAGGGCAACGTGGTGTCGATCGACGGCAACCTGCAGACGTCGGTGAACTTCCTGATGGGCTACGAGGAGCCGGTGTTCCTGTGCTACCAGTTCGGCGAGGAGCCGGTGGGCCGCTACCTGCTGTACTTCGACGTGAGCCGCGTGAACGCGGTGCGCAACGTGGACGGCAGCAGCTCGTTCGTGACGCACGTGCCGGTGGAGCTGAGCTTCTACGGCTTCAACATCAACGCCAACCGACCGCTGAACGACCGCTTCGCGTGGACGCGCGAGGACTGCGAGCGCGGGCTGGTGAGCATGCGGGAGGCGGGCGTGGCGAGCGACGTGGTGGTGAGCACGCTGGGCGAGGACGGCAAGGGCCACGTGACGTTCAACGAGGGCGGCGAGTTCACGCTGTGCCACTTCTTCGGCAACGAGAAGGTGGTGCACTACAAGGACGTGAAGATCTCGCTGCACTCGGTGGATGAGATCATTCCGTGGTGGACGCGCGAGGAGGCGAGTCAGGGCTACAGCATGGAGCGCGTGGCGGTGAAGAACTACATGAAGCGCTGGAACGTGCGCGGCGTGTTCCAGAGCGGTGACCTACTGAGCTTCGCGATGCGCGGCGACTGCAGCCAGGACCTGGCGCGCGTGCGCGTGCCGGAGAGCGAGCGCGCGTTCACGGAGATCCCGATCCTGCTGGACGTGACCTCGGGCAACTACTACTTCACGGCGGCGTTCCTGGACGCGTCGAACACGCACGGTGAGCCGTTCACGGTGTGCTACCGCTCGCGCGCGGACCTGCAGTTCTACCCGACGCTGATGACGATCGAGGTGATGACGGTGGAGGAGATCGGCGCATCGGTGGGCACGAGCAACATGGCGGTGATCAACATGGGCAAGGAGCTGCTGTTCAGAAGCGCGAAGAACTACGGCGTGCGTGCGACGGACAAGTTCGCGCTGACGGTGGAGAGCGCGTGCGAGGGCTTCTACGCGGAGCCGATGGTGCTGGACGAGCTGCTGAACGTGCCGGTGCTGTTCGACGACTCGGCGGCGCACGTGTACAACATCTGCTACCAGTTCAACGGACAGCCGTGGGTGATGCTGGGCATGATCCACGTGTTCGACGTGAAGGGTGTGGAGCCGGTGTGCGAGGGGTGCAGCGAGGACATGTCGGTGATGTACGTGACGAAGGAGTACAAGTTCCGCGTGCACGGCGAGGAGATGCCGGACGTGCACGAGTACGCGAAGTGGGTGTACGGCGACGAGGGCTGCGAGGGCAAGGCGGCGCTGCTGAGCGAGATGGTGGACAGCGAGTACCCCGACGTGTCGGGCGAGCTGACGACGATCGAGCAGGTGCGCGGCGAGTCCTCGGCGGAGGTGGCGGAGCTGCTGACGCAGTCGAGCGAGCACCTGAGCGCGCTGCGCGTGGTGAACCGCGCGGCGGCGATGACGTTCCTGCAGAGCTCGGTGCACGGCGTGAACAACCGCTTCTCGCTGTGCTACAAGTTCGGCAACGAGCCGTTCAAGTTCTACCCCGAGGTGCAGATGACGGTGGTGGGCATCGACTCGGTGGCCTCCAACAAGGGCCTGTTCTCGACGCTGGTGGCGGACGTGCCGGAGACGTGGTCGTTCGAGGGCTTCGGCTTCACGGACAAGGACCGCCTGCGCCTGGTGGAGGGCGCAAGCTGCGAGGAGGGCGTGGCGAAGGAGATGGCCGTGTTCTCGTCGGCGCCGATGGAGGCGTACGTGAAGGACGTGGTGATGGGCGCGGCGGCGGACAAGGTGTACACGCTGTGCTGGAAGTTCGACGAGGAGCCGTTCACCTTCCTGCCCAAGTTCACGGTGACGGTGAGCGACGTGGCGAGCGTGGCGCCGCTGGTCGCCGTGGCGGGCGTGCCGACGACCTTCACCTTCGAGGGCCAGTCGCTGAAGGCGGGCGACTTCGTGCGCTACGTGAAGGGCGACTCGTGCGAGGCGAACTACGTGACGTTCGACGGCGCGAGCGACAAGCGCATCGACGCGCTGCATAGAGCGGAGGTGAAGTTCGACAGCGCGGACCTGGAGCCGTACCACCTGTGCTACAAGTTCGACGAGGAGCCGTACAAGCTGTACGACTTCAACGTGGAGGTGGCGACGGTGACGGCGCTGGAGTCGGAGGGCAAGACCTACGACGAGATGTCGCTGTCGCTGAACGCGACGTACACGATCAACATCGTGGGTATCAACATCCACGGCGGCGACCGCGTGCAGTTCGTGGACGAGAGCACGGAGGACTGCTCGTCCTTCGACGTGTACAACTCGCTGTTCGCCGAGCCGTTCGAGGTGCGCGAGGTGGTGGACAGAGAGCGTGTGCAGTTCGACGTGATCGGCACGGAGTCGCGCAAGTACAAGTTGTGCTACGCCTACGGCGCGAACCCGACGCAGTTCGTGCCCTACTTCGGCATCAAGCTGGTGTTCCAGGGCCTGCTGGACATCTCGACCAGCGAGGGCGGCAACCGCTTCCTGGTCGTGGGCCACGAGAAGACGCTGCGCGTGGAGGGCACCAGCGGCGTGGGCGCGGGCGACAGGATCTCGCTGACCAAGGGCACCAGCTGCGCGGAGGAGTTCTTGGTGGCGCTGAACAAGAACGGCGACAAGGTGGTGGAGGTGGATGCCACCAGCCAGGCCGTGATCGAGACGCAGGAGTCCTCGGCGAACGCGGCGCTGACGCTCTCGCCGAGAGAGGGCGGCTACCACTGCTTCGGCCTGTGCTACACGTACGCGAACAGCCCGCTGCCCGCGCTGATGCCCCGCACGTGCTTCGTGTCCGCCGACGTGGCGGAGGCGACCAAGCGCACGGTGGCGGGCAGCGCGGAGAAGGTGACGGTGGAGGGCTACATGATGCGCAACGGCGACAGCTACCACTGGATGGCTCCCGAGGAGACGGACTGCGCGGCGCGTTCCGTGCTCTTCTACAACGATGGTTCGAAGGTGGCGCAGTCGGTCGCTAAGAGCGTGGTGTTCGGCGAGCTGCCCGCCTCCGACTTCGTGGAGGAGGACGCGACGGAGCTGTTCGAGCTGCTGTCGTCGTTCCGCGACGCGGAGGACGGCGCGGAGGTGAGCGAGGCGGCGGAGGACGCGGCGAGCGCGGCGCTGTCCGCGCAGTTTGCGGGCTTCGCGGGCGAGGCTGCGGCGGCGCGCATCTGCTACCAGTTCAGCGGCGAGAAGATGTACGCGTTCAACCTGAACCTGGAGACGGTGGCGATCACGGCGATCGCTCCCAAGACGGTGGTGAAGGGCAAGCCCGCGACGGTGAGCGTGACGCTGAGCCGCGCGGTGGACAACGCCTTCGTGCGCTTCGTGGCGGCGGAGGAGGAGTGCGGCGCGGAGCGCTACCTGACGATCTCCGGCGCGGCGGACTTCAACGCCGCGGAGAGCATCACGGGCGCGATCGGCGTGGAGGGCGCTGCGGCCGAGACGTACGCCGCGTGCCTGCGCCTGGCGGACGGCTCCTTCCACAAGTACCCGCAGTTCACGGTGCGCCTGGTGGCGCTGCGCTACGCGCCGGTGGAGTTCGCAGTGGCGACCTTCGCGCAGGCGATGGAGGCGGAGGAGAAGAGCGGCGTGGAGGCGACGGACCGCTGCTTCTTCACGGAGAGCGGCAGCTGCGCGCAGGTGGGCGCCGTGGCGCTGGCGCAGGGCCTGTACTTCAACCCCGCGGAGACGACGAGCTTCGTGTTCCAGCACTCCGCGAAGAACGTGAACCTGTGCTGCGCGTTCGACGCGGCGGAAGCAATGCTGGTGCAGGAGAACGCGGTGCGCGAGGTGGCGGAGCTGGTGAGCGTGTACGGCATCAACTTCCACTACTCGTTCCTGCGCTACAAGCTGGAGAAGCAGCTGCGCCTGTACGGCAGCGGTCTGATCTCCGGCGAGTTCTGGCTGACCAAGTCGGAGGACTGCGGCAACGCGGAGGACAGACTGGAGCTGGAGGGCAATGAGAAGAACAGCCTGGACGTGCTGCCGGGTCAGAACAACGAGTTCTCGATGACGTCGCTGGCGCAGAGCGAGGAGATCTACACGCTGTGCTACGCGTACCGCGGCGAGGCGGCGAAGCGCTACGCGCAGTTCGAGTTCTTCCCCATCGCGCTTCGAACGATCATCCCCGCGTCGGGCGAGAACCTGGCGGTGGTGAACGCGGCGAAGAAGTTCTACGTGGACGGCTCGCACCTGACGACGAACGACTACATCGGCTTCAGCTTCGACGCGAACTGCACGGAGATGGTGCCGATCGCGGAGGGCGACGGGCACTACACGCAGCTGGTGAGCGACGAGTCGAACCTGAAGCACTTCGTGGTGACGTTCAAGGAGGGCTCGGAGCAGATGGACGACAAGGAGTTCTACGTATGCTTCAACAGCCACCTGAACGGCAACATCCCCGTGGCGCTACGCATGAAGGTGTACGAGCTGACGCAGTCGCAGTGGTCGCAGGGCGCGGCGGCGCTGAGCGACGAGTCGATCCTGGTGGGCAAGATGCTGGGCGAGCGGCTGTCGGTGAAGGGCTACGAGGTGAACCACGCGGCGCGCAAGGACCGCGTGAAGTTCACGACGGTGGACGGCGAGGAGGTGGAGATCGTGGGCGCGACGGGCGGCACTGGCGATCGCCTGAGCGAGTTCACGAAGCTGCCGAGAAAGCCGGAGGTGGAGTCCTTCTCGAACGCGGAGAAGATGCAGTCGATCCGCAGCGCGCTGTCCAGCAGCCTGGACGTGGGCACGGAGCTGACGGTGGGCGAGGCGGCGCTGGTGGAGGGCATGGACGCGTCGACGCAGGGCGTGGGCTTCATGGACTACTCGGAGGACGTGGTGCGCCCGGTGTACAAGTTCGGCTACGAGGACTTCGCGGCCTCGCCGAAGGCGGACTTCAAGGTGTTCTCGGTGGACGACTTCAGCGGTGTGGCGACGCACGACCACGAGGCCGTGCTGGCGCAGGAGAAGGTGTTCAAGCTGGAGGGCAGAGGCATCGGCGCGGGCGACAGCCTGTGGTTCGTGGAGGAGGCGAGCGAGTGCACGGCGGCCGCGGTGGCGGTGCGCTACAACGGTGAGACGGTGCAGAGCATCACGCTGGCGGCGGAGCAGGAGGAGGTGGCGCTGGCCTTCACGAGCGAGATGGAGAAGGTGAAGCTGTGCTACCGCTTCAGCAAGCGCCAGGACGCGGCGCTGGACACGCACATCGTGATCACGCTGCACGCCATCAAGACGCTGTCGCCGAGCGAGGCGACGCTGGACCGCTGGACGGCGGTGTCCGTGACGGGCATCAACGTGGCGAGCGGCGAGGAGATGCGCTTCATCGCGGAGGGCGCGACGGGCTGCGAGAGCGACGTGGTGGCGTACGTGACGAACGCGGAGGAGGCGACGGCGTTCTTCCACAGCGAGGGTCGCGTGAGCGCGGCGTACCTGTGCTACAAGTTCGCGGGCCAGGAGTGGATGGCGTACCCCGAGCTGGTGATCGCGCTGAAGGACAACGTGAAGCTGACGCCGCTGGACGCCGTCAAGGACCAGGCGCGCGAGTTCATGGTGTCGGGCACGGTGTACGACGAGGAGAACCGCTTCGGCTTCGTGCCGGTGGAGAGCGCGTGCGCGAGCCTGCCGGTGGAGAGCGGCGTGCAGGGCCAGTCGCTGGGCGAGGGCGTGACGATGTTCACGTGGACGTTCACGACGGAGACGCCGGCGTGGCAGTTCTGCTTCTACACGAACGGCAACTGGACGAGCTTCGAGGAGCCGATCGCGGTGAGCGTGTTCTACGTGACGGAGATGAAGGCGGTGGACCTGGGCGCGGACAACATCCTGGTGCGCCGCGTGGAGAAGGAGTTCGGCGTGCTGGGCAACGGCGTGGAGCGCACGGGCAACGACCTGTTCTTCGTGCCGGCGGCGAGCGAGGGCTGCAGCCGCCACTACGACATTGACGTGAACCGCGAGGGCAGAGCCCGCAACGCGCGCCTGCGCACGGAGGTGGCGAGCGGCGAGTACGAGCTGTGCTACCAGTTCTTCGGCTTCGACTACGTGCGATACGCGAGCGTGAAGCTGTCGGTGATCAGCTTCACGGAGCTGCGAACGGCGGTGGGCAGCGCGACAGTGGCGGTGAAGGACATGAGCAAGCCGTACACGGTGGCGGTGCAGTCGCAGCAGCTGAGCGGCGCGGACAAGGCGTGGTTCGTGCAGGAGAACGCGGCGTGCGGCGGCGAGGAGCGCGTGAGCCTCTTCGACGCGGAGGGCCGCGAGATGACGGAGGTGGACTTCACGGATCGCCCGAACGAGGTGACGCGCGAGTTCGGCTTCCGCGCGACGGGCTACGTGGAGCTGTGCTACCAGTTCTTCAACGAGGGCGTGGTGGCCACGGGCGTGAGGGTGATGGTGAAGGAGGTGACGCGGACGGCGCCGCAGGTGATTCCCAAGAACGTGGCGAGCAACGTGGCGTTCATCGGCACGGGCATCGCCAATGGCGACCTGGCGAAGTGGGTGCTGAGCGACCGTGCGTGCGAGGAGGAGGGCTTCGAGGCGACGGTGGAGAGCGCGCAGGCGATGTACACCATCGCGATGGGCACGGAGGGCGACGCCTACTACAAGCTCTGCTACGAGTTCGCCGGCGCGGGCAAGGTGAAGGCCTACCCGGAGCTGATTCTGCGCGTGATGGACACGAAGGTGGACGAGGTGAACGTGGGTTGCCGCAAGTACGTGGAGTGGACGGTGGAGGTGGCCAGCGAGGCGCCCGAGGCGTTCACGCTGTCCTACGTGCGCGAGGATGGCCTGGAGGTGGCGTTCAACATGACGAAGAACGCGGGTCAGCTGGACGTGGCGAGAGCCATGGCGGACCTGGGCAGCGTGCGCGTGCGCTACGAGCCGGCGGGCGAGAGCAGCCGCTACTACCTGGTGTTCGTGGACGACGAGTGCAGCAACGCGTCGATGGAGTCGCCGTGCGTGCTGGCGCAGCTGGGCAACGAGGCGGGCGTGACGGTGAGTCGCAACCGCGTGCTGAACGAGTGCCAGGCGGCGGTGGGCATCGAGAAGTCGCTGCGCGTGCACGGCTCGGTGGGCCCGTACGACAAGCTGGCGTTCGTGGAGAAGGAGGCGGACTGCACGCTGGAGAAGGTGAACGCGGTGGGCGCGGGCGTGATGGGCTGCGACGAGGAGAAGATGGAGTGCTCGACGAAGCTGACCTTCGCGGAGCCGACCTACAGAGACATGAAGGTGACGCTGACGTGCCGCAAGAACGCGATGGAGACGCCGAGCCACCTGTACGTGTCCTTCCTGATGGACAAGCTGGCGTCCGCGGCGGACGAGCACGCGGGCTACCACAGCATGGTGCAGGAGCTGGTGAAGCGCGAGGTGTCGACGCTCACGCTGGACGACATGAAGGCGATGCTGAACGAGTTCTACGGCGTGACGGACGTGACGGTGGAGTCCGAGAACCAGGGCAACTTGTTCTGCCCCAGCTCCGTGGGCGCCTACACGCACACGGTGACGCTGCACGGGCTGAGAGACGAGTTCCTGAGCGCGTACCAGCCGTTCAGCTTCAAGTTCTTCACGCTGGAGAGCGGACGCTACGAGGAGACGCAGACGACGGCGTACGCGATGGAGGCGACGGTGGTGGACGCGGGCGTGCGCTCGTTCGGCCTGTGTTACGCGTTCAACAACAAGGTGCCGGTGTTCAACCCGACGCTGCGCATGGAGGTGTACAGTGTGGGCGTGCCGGTGGTGGGCACGGAGGACGCGGCGGACGCGAAGTTCCTGTCGACGGGCAGCGACGTGACGGTGGCGTTCAACTCGCTGTCGGAGCGCTGCAAGCCGGAGGCGCCGATCTCCTTCAGCATCGACGCGCGCCCGTCGGTGGGCGGCCACTTCCTGTACATCGCGAACTTCAACTCGCTGCTGACGGACTTCAACCGCGACTCGCCGCTGAAGCTGGGTCCGGGCGCGGAGTCGTGGCTGGTGCCCGACCTGAAGTCGTGCTACAAGATGACGAAGCTGTACTGGCTGTCGAAGGACGAGTTGTCTACGCGCATTGAGCACGTGGAGAGCAGCTACTCGAGCAGCGTGGCGGGCCCGTGGTCGCCGGCCTTCCTGGACGCGGACACGACCTTCTCGTCGTACAAGGGCTTCTACGGCTTGAACAGCAAGGGCCGCTTCATCAAGCTGACCTTCCACAAGGCGGACACGGAGTCCTTCTACATGGTGGGCGACCCGATCTTCGTGGGCCAGGACTGCGACTACGCGGACTCGACGGACATCCGTCCGGAGATCCGCCTGGAGTGCACGAACCCGGCGAAGTGCGGCGGCGAGCAGCCGATCGACCGCGCACTGAGCACGTGCTCGCGCTCGGTGGTGCTGGAGACGCTGCCGCTGGGCGAGTACAAGATCCTGTTCCGCGTGTCGAAGGAGGACTCGTGGAGCGAGATTCCGCAGTACACGGGCGGCGTGGACGTGATGAAGCTGTCGGCGGTGCACCCCGCGCGCCTGGTGGCGGGTGAGGCGGCGAGCGTGACGCTGACGTTCCCGTCGGACTCGATGGCGGAGAGCGGCGACCGCATCCGCTTCGTGAAGGTGCCGAGCGACGTGGTGAGCGAGAACCCGTGCGTGGAGTACGGCTACCCGCTGCCCGAGACGATGACGATCAGCTTCCACGCGGCGACGGGCGAGGTGCGGAGCCAGTACACGGCGAGCACGAACGGCAACGACTTCACGCCGCTGCTGTCGAAGAACGACAAGGTGATCGTGGTGGACCGCGACAGCGCGGAGAAGCGCGCGTACAAGATGACGATCAAGGAGATCACGGCGAGCCAGATCACGTTCGTGGAGTTCATGGACGACATCCTGAGCACGAAGGAGTTCACGCTGCAGCTGGTGAACGAGTACACGGTGCAGGTGGAGGGCAACACGGCGACCACGACGACGCCGGTGTCCTTCAAGGTGGCCAACGACGACGTGACGGTGTGCTACGTGCGCAGCCCGGTGGAGCGCAACAGCTGGTTCGCGCTGCCGAGCGCCTTCCACGTGATGGCGGTGGAGACGATGGCGGTGGAGGGCGTGATGGCGCCGAGCCGCTCGATCGTGGTGGTGAAGGACCAGCCGGTGGAGATCCAGTTCCGCGGCATCAGCCTGCGCAGCTCGGACCGCGCCTTCTTCGTGAAGCACGGCGAGTCGTGCGAGGGTAATGTGGAGGCGACGGAACTGGCGGCGACGGCGGAGTACACGTTCGCGGAGTTCACGTTCGCGGAGGCGGAGCGCTACGAGCTGTGCTACATGTACAGCGCGGCGATGACGAGCTCGGCGGACGCGTACATGAAGGTGGCGGGCCTGGAGGTGCTGGTGAACACGGTGCTGGGCGTGACGAGCGTGAACAAGGGCAACGTGGACGCCTTCGTGGCGAACTACACGAAGGAGCTGACCTTCTCGCTGGTGCAGCACAGAGTGCTGGACAACAGCTTCTTCGCCGTGCCGGCGGACGCGGAGTGCTCGGAGGCGGCGGCCGTGGACATGACGGTGGAAGCGCAGAACGCGGAGCGCACGGTGTTTAGAACGACGTTCAACGCGGTGAGCGTGACGGCGCAGCAGCCACTGGCGCTGTGCTTCCGCTTCGGCGCGCACAAGGCGCAGAAGTACGCGGCGATCACCTTCACGGTGTCGAAGCTGCTGGGCCTGACGGACAACGACGTGGACTCGAGCGGCTTCGTGGACATGGCGGTGGTGAACGGCAACAAGCCGCTGCAACTGTACGGCATGCAGCTGAAGACGGGCGACTACATCAAGTTCATCAACGACGGCGAGGACTGCGACAGCGACCCGGGCTTCGG
>QWCN01003210.1_pt1 | contig 19496 bp, 18 predicted proteins | sample 1972711 | NCBI WGS metagenome assembly QWCN01 (sample SAMN09866707, study PRJNA288562) | Human gut metagenome isolate term1_stool, whole genome shotgun sequencing... | isolation source: gut | host: Homo sapiens | place: USA: California
GTTCAACGTACCTCCAGTACGCCTCACTTCACTTGGCTTCGTCAGAACAAAAAATCTGATGCGCTCTGTTAAGCATTTTAACTGCGAATTAGTATGAAAAGCAAACGCTTACTTCGCGGCGGTTTCCTGATTGGCCAGCTCGACGAAGCGGCGAACCTGAACCAGAACGCTCTCCACGGCGCTGCGCCAGAAATCCGGCGTGGTCACGTCGATGCCGACGCTCGCGGTGACGTTGGCGATGGTGTCGCTGCCGAAGCGGGAGAGCAGGTCGCAGTAGACCGGCACAAACGCCTCGCCCTCCTGCTCGTAGCGCGCATACAGGCCGCGCGCGAACAGGCCGCCGAAGGCATAAGGGAAGTTGTAGAAATGCACGTTCGGGGAGTAATAGTGGCTCTTGCACGCCCACATGTACGGATGGCGGAAGGCCGGATCGAGGCCGTCGCCGTAGCTCTGATCCTGCGCCCAGAGCATGGTTTCCTTCAATTCGTCCACATCCAGCGCGTGATCGGCCTGCGCGGCGACGACCTTCTGCTCGAACAGGAAGCGGGAATAGATATCCACCATCGTCTGCGTCTGCTCGACGAGGCAGGAATCCAGCAGCGTCAGCTCTTCCTCCGGCGTGGCGTCCTTGAGAAGCTGCGCGATGAGGAGCGTCTCGTTGAAGGTGGAGGCGGTTTCGGCCAGCGGCATCGGCGTGTCGTTCATCATCAGCGGCTTGTGGCGCAGCATGCGGTTGTTGAACGCATGCCCCAGCTCGTGCGCCAGCGTGCTCACGTCGGAGGCGCTGCCCGCGAAGTTGGTCATCACGCGGCTGATGTTCTTCTCGTAATAACCGGCGCAGAACGCGCCGCCGCTCTTGCCCTCGCGCGGGTACATGTCGATCCAGCCCTCGTCAAACGCGGCGCGCATCATGTCGCCCATCTCCGGGCAGAAGCGGCCGAACAGGTCGAGCAGCAGCGTGCGCGCCTCCTCGACGGTGTAGGTGCGGCTGGCATGGCCGACCGGGGCGAAGAGATCGTAGAACGGCAGGCCGTTCTCGTGGCCGAGCAGGCGGCCCTTCGCCTTGAAATACTCGCGCAGCTCCGGCAGCGCCTCGCGGATGGCCGTCCACATCGCGTCGAGCGTCTTTTCATCCATGCGGAAGTGGGCGAGCGCCATATCCAGCACACCCTTGTAGCCGCGCAGCTTCGCCATGGTTTCGCCCTCGGCCTTGATGTTGTTGAGGCAGTAGCTCATCGGGATTTCGAGCTTCTTATACGAGGCCAGCTCGGCGTCGTAGGCCTTGCGGCGCACGTCGGCGTCCGCGTCGTAGGCCATCGCGCGGGCGGCGGAAAGCGGAATCGCCTTGCCGTCGTAATCGACCGTCAGCGTCGCGTCCAGCTTGTCGCGAAGCTGGGAGAACGCCTGCCCGCCGGAAAGCTGCATCTTCATCACCGGCTCTTCGAGGGCTTCCGGAAGCTGATGCTTGGCGTTTTCGGCCATCTCCAGCAGCGCGAAGGCACGGGCGGAGAGCGTTTCGTTCGAATGAACCAGCTCGCTCAGGTTCTCCAGCTTGGAGAGATAGCGCCCCAGCGCGTTGTTCGCCTGCTCCATCAGCATGGCGGAGCGCATCAGCGGCGCCAGCACGGCGTTGGCGGGCTTGTTCTGAGCGTCCACGGAAAGCGTCAGCTCGGTCATCAGCATCAGGCGCTCAAAGGTCATGCCCAGCGCTTCGACTTGGCCGACCAGCGCGGTCAGCTTGGCGGCCTCGTCCCCGCACGGCGCGGCGACGGCCTCGGTCAGCGCGGCGATGGACGCATCCAGCCCGCCCAGATCCGCCTTAAACGCAGGATCGTCAAAATCCTTGTAAAAAACGGTCAAATCCCAATTCGTCTTCATGGTGTTCCTCCGTTCAGCCTTCGGGCGTCGTCGCCCGTTTTTTTGCTCGTGCCCCCATTATAGTCTCTTTAGCGCCGAAGGACAAGGAAAAAACCACAAAAGCTGCATGAAAATCGAGCAGATTGGCAAAATTCCTCTTTCAAAATCGTGTACTCTGCATTATAATTGAGGGGAAGGCTTCTGTCCCCGCGCAGGCGGGGGAGAAAAAGCATTACAGACGAGACGGAGGATGAAAACCATGACGTATCGTGAAGCATACGAAACCTGGCTCAAGGAATTTGCCGACGACCAGGCGACCGTCGATGAGCTGAAGGCCATCGCGGGCGATGAAAAGGAAATCGAGGATCGTTTTTATACCGAGCTGTCCTTCGGCACGGCGGGCATGCGCGGCGTGCTCGGCGCGGGCACGAACCGCATGAACCTGTACAACGTTCGCCGCGCGACCAAGGGCTTTGCCGATTACATCAACAGCCAGAACCCGGAATACCGCCAGCGCGGCGTGGTCATCGCGTATGATTCCCGCCGGATGAGCCCGGAGTTCGCGAAGGCTTCCGCGCTTGTGCTCTGCCACGAGGGCATCCACGTGTATCTGTTCGACGAGCTGCGCCCTGTGCCGATTCTTTCCTACGCGGTGCGCCATCTGCACGCCATCGCGGGCATCGTCATCACCGCCAGCCACAACCCGCCGCAGTATAACGGCTACAAGGTCTATTGGGAGGACGGCGCGCAGATGCCGCCGGAGTACGCCGATCAGGTGCTCGCGCGCATCCGCGCCAACCGCTACGAGGACGCGGTGGAGATGGACGAGGCCGAGGCGAAGGCGAAGGGGCTGCTGCAAATCATCGGCAGCAAGGAAGTGGACGACGACTATATCGCGCAGGTCAAGACGCTGTCCGTCCAGCCCGAGCTGATGAAGACCGCGGGCAAGGCGCTCAAGATCGTCTATACGCCGCTGCACGGCTCCGGCAACAAGCCCGTCCGCCGCATCCTCAAGGAGATCGGCATTGAGAATGTCTACGTCGTCAAGGAGCAGGAGCTGCCCGACCCGAACTTCTCCACCGTCAAGGTGCCCAACCCGGAGGACCCGGCGGCGTTCACGCTGGCCATGAAGCTGGCCGACGAGGTGGGCGCGGACTGCATCTTCGGCACGGACCCGGACTGCGACCGCGTGGGCATCGCCGTCAAGGATGACGCGGGCAAGTATTACCTGATGACCGGCAACCAGATCGGCTGCGTGCTGCTGTATTACATCCTCAAGAGCCGCAAGGCGCTGGGCAACCTCCCGGCGGACGGTGCGGTGGTCAAGTCCGTCGTCTCCACCGAGCTGGCGCGCAAGATCGCGGAGAGCTTCGGCCTCGTCTGCTTCAACACGCTGACGGGCTTCAAGTGGATCGCCGAGAAGATTCAGCAGTTCCAGGAGAAGGGCGACCACACCTTCGTCTTCGGCTTTGAGGAGAGCTACGGCTTCCTGTCCTCCACCTTCGTGCGCGACAAGGACGGCGTGAATGCCTCCCTGCTGATTGCGGAAGCGGCCGCGTGGGCCAAGACGCAGGGCAAGACGCTCTACGACATCCTGCAGGAGATCTACAAGACCTACGGCTACTACGTCGAGAAGGTCGTTTCCGTCACCCTGCCGGGCAAGGACGGCGTGGTGAAGATGAAGGAGATTATGAAGAGCCTGCGCGAGAACCCGCCGAAGGAGCTGGCGGGCAAGAAGGTGCTGGCGGTTCGCGATTACCTCGCCGATACCCGCACCGACTGCGAAGGCCATGTGACCCCGGCCGGTCTGCCCAAGAGCGACGTGCTCTATTTCGAGCTGGTGGATGATGCGTGGGTCTGCATCCGCCCGTCCGGCACGGAGCCGAAGATCAAGCTCTACGTCAACACGAACGCCAAGCATCCGGAGGATTCCGCCAAGGAGAACGCCGAGCTGGTTGAAGCCTGCAAGGCGCTGATGGCGTAACGCCTTCCGTCGGTCTCGCGGGCGCCGCCACGGGCGAGGCGCGGGGCGAAAAAACTTTCTATCCAAAAAACAGCAGAGCGGACGCGCAATGCGCGCCTGCACGGCCGATTCGGCGTGCGGGGCGGGCGGAGCGCGTCCGTTTTTGCGCATGAGGCGGGGGAAAGATAAAAACCCGAACGTTTTACAAAAGAATGACGGTAAAAATTCGGAAAAACATTGAAATGAACCGCCCAAATGTGCTAGAATACAGTCTCTCCCGGTTGAAAACGTGGGGGAACGAAAGAAGAAGAGAAGGGAATGAAAACTGTGTTTGAAAAGGTCTTTCAGCTGAGCAAACACAAAACCACCGCCAAAACGGAAGTGATGGCGGGTATCACCACATTTATGACCATGGCCTACATTCTGGCCGTTAACCCGAGCGTCCTGTCCGCCGCGGGGATGGACGCTACCGCCGTGCTGCTGGCGACGGCGCTGTCCTCCTTCATCGGCACGGCCTGCATGGCGCTGATGGCGAATCTGCCGTTCGCGCTGTCCGCGGGCATGGGCCTCAATGCGTTCCTGGCCTACACCGTCGTGCTGGGCATGGGCTACACGTGGCAGGTCGCGCTGCTGGCCGTCTTTGTCGAGGGTCTGATCTTCGTCGTGCTGAGCCTGACGAACGTGCGCGAGGCGATCTTCAACGCCATCCCGCTGACGCTCAAGCGCGGCGTTTCCGTCGGCATCGGCCTGTTCATCTGCTTCATCGGCCTGCAGAACGCCGGTCTGGCGGTGGATTCCGCCACGCTGGTGACGATCACGAGCTTCACCGAGAATTTCAGCACGCACGGCATCTGCGCGCTGCTGGCGCTGATCGGCCTGTTCATCATGGCGGCGCTGTATCTCCACCATGTGCGCGGCGCGATCCTGCTGGGCATTCTGGCGACTTGGGTGATCGGCATGATCTGCCAGGTTGCGGGCATCTACGTGCCGGATCCGGCCAACGGCTTCTACACGCTCTTCCCGACGATGGCGCTGACGGATTTCTCCAAGCTGGGTCTGACCTTCGGCCAGTGCTTCAACGTGGATTTCTCCAACGTCGGCATCGTCAACTTCATCATCGTCGTGTTCTCCTTCCTGTTCGTGGATATCTTTGATACCCTCGGCACGCTCATCGGCGTGGCCACCAAGGCCGATATGCTCGATGAGGAAGGCCGCCTGCCGGGCATCAAGCCGGCGCTCATGGCGGACGCCATCGGCACCACTGTCGGCGCTGTGATGGGCACTTCGACCATCACCACGTTCGTCGAGTCCGCTTCCGGCGTGGCCGTCGGCGGCCGCACGGGTCTGACCGCGCTGACCACCGGCCTGCTGTTCCTCGCTTCCATGTTCTTCGCGCCGATCTTCACGGCGATCCCGTCCTTCGCGACCGCTCCGGCGCTGATGATGGTCGGCTACCTGATGGTTTCCACCGTCACCGAGATCCGCTTTGACGAGGATAACATGGCCGAGGCCATCCCGGCGTATCTGGCCATCGTCGCCATGCCGCTGTTCTACAGCATCTCCGAGGGCATTTCCATGGGCATCATCTCCTATGTGGTGCTGCATGTGCTCTCCGGCAAGGGCAAGCAGGTCAAGCCGCTGATGTATGTGCTGGCCGTGCTGTTCGTGCTCAAGTACATCTTCCTCTAAGAAAAAGAGAAGAGAAAAGCAAAGCTCCGTTTCCCGCTTCGGCAGGAGACGGAGCATTTTTGTGCAGAGCGGCGCAAACCCGCGCGACGATCAGAGGACGGAAGCCGTTTTCATGCGCGCCTCGCGCTCGGCGATATAGGCTTCAAAGCGCTCGAAGGTCGAATTGACGATCAGCTCCGGCGGGAAGTCGATCGAATCCAGCATCTCCAGCGCCTTGGGCACCTCGCCGACGTTGGCGCAGAAGTGCGCGTCGCTGTCCACACAGACGCGAACGTCGTACTGCATGCACAGCCGCGCGATTTTGCGGCAGTTGACGTCGCAGCCCGGTCGAGCGACGAAGGAGTTGTTGTTGATCTCGATCAGCCTGCCCCGCTCGGCGACGGCGCGAACCAGCCGCTCCGCGTCGATGGGGTAGGAGGGAATGCCGGGGTGGCCGATCAGGTCGATGCAGGCGTGATCCATGGCGCGGATATACGCCTCGGTGTGCGCATCCGCATCCAGCACGGGCATGACGTTTTTGTGCATGCTGGCGATGCCGAAACGGATGTGCTGGAACGCGCCGGGAAGGTATTCGTCCAGGTGGCCTTCGGTATCCCAGAGGTTAAACTCCATGCCGGGGTAGACCCGAATCCCGCCGATGACGTCCGGAAGCTGGGAAAACGACCACGGCGTCCAGATGGTGCCGGTGCCCTTCATGCAGAAGCCGTGGTCGGTCATGCACAGGGCTTTCATGCCCTTTTGAGCGGCGGCGGCGCAGTTTTCCTGAATCGTTGACCAGGCGTGGCCGGACATGACGGTGTGCGTGTGTGCGTCCACCTCGATGCGCAGATTTTTGAGCATAAGACATCCTCCTTGCTGAATTTGACGATGGGACAATAAATGAGCAAATTCGGAATCTGCATATATTCCGATAACGGGCGCGCCCGCGTTTTTGATGCAGAATTTGCCATCTTGCTCAATTATTGTAAAAAGTGGAAAAAATTTTAAGAAGTTTTACCGAACTGCTTGACAAATGGGACGGAATCTTGTAATATGATGTCAACAAGATGTCATAAGACATTATATACCAAGCTATGACATCGCACAAGACGTTTGAAGGAAATTTATGAAGGAGGATTTCAAACATGAACCAGGATCAGATCAAGCAACTCAACGAGGCTGTGGAGGCTGTGAAGACCCGCAAGATCGAGAACGTGTACTTTGTGGCCTGCGGCGGCTCCAAGGCGATCTTCGACCCCGCTCAGTTCATCTTTGACCGCGAGACCACGCTCCCGTCCTTTGTCTACAACGCGAATGAATTCATTCATCGCTGCCCGAAGGGCCTGGGCGAGAACAGCCTCGTGGTGACCTGCTCCCACTCCGGCAACACGCTGGAGACGACCCGCGCGACCCAGCTCGCCGGCGACAAGGGCGCGCTGACCATCAGCTTCTCCTACCGCGTGGATTCCCCGCTGTGGAAGGCGACCCAGCATCCGATTTCCTACGTCTGGGGCCCCGAGTCCAATCCGGGCGACAACAACAACGGCATGCTCTACCGCCTTGTGTTCTCCATCCTGAACGTGCTGCAGCCCAACGAGAAGTATGAGCGCGCCATCAAGGCCTGCGACAATCTGGGCAAGGTTTACGAGGCCAACAAGGCGAAGTTCGCCGAGAGCGCGAAGGCCTTCGGCAAGAAGTATAAGAACAACAAGCTCATCTACACCATGTCCTCCGGCCCCTGCTACGGCGTGGCGTATTCCTTCGCCATCTGCCTGCTGCAGGAGATGCAGTGGATCCACTCCGAGCCGATCCACTCCGGCGAGTTCTTCCATGGCCCGTTCGAAGTGACCGACACGGACGTTCCGTTCATCGTGCTCAAGAACTACGGCAAGGATTGCGACGAGAACGTCAAGAAGAACTGGATCACCGAGTACGGCGCGGATTACAAGCGTCCGCTGGTTGAGATTGACAGCGCCGTCGGCGCGTACAGCGATTCCATGAACGGCGAGACCCGCGTGCTGGATGTGCGCGCCGAGGCGTTCATCAAGCGCTTCTCCGAGCATGTGATTCCGATCGACTGCAACGAGTTCGATATGGAAGGCATCGACGAGGATCTGCGCAACTACTTTGCGGTGCTGGTGGCCGGCGTTGTCCTGCGCTCCTATGCGGACGAAATCGCCTACTACCGCGGACATCCGCTCTCCGTCCGCCGCTACATGTGGTGCATGGAGTACTAAGATCGAAGACATTCGATTTGCAGCGTGATACAGTCGGCAGCGCGTCGGCTGTATCACCGATTTCATAAAACGAGGAGGAAAAACCCATGAAAAAGCGTATTGCTCTGGTGCTGGCGATGGCGATCTGCCTGTCTCTGCTGTGCACCGTGGCGCTGGCCGATAAAGTGACCGTCAACTTCTTCCATCGTTGGCCGAACGAGCCGAAGAACAGCTACATCAACAGCCTGATCGACGAGTTCGAAGCCGCTAACCCGGATATCGACATCGTTGCGGACTGCGTTCTGAACGATTCCTACAAAGAGAAAATCCGCGTTCTGGTTTCCACGGACGCGCTGCCGGATGTGTTCTTCTCCTGGTCCGGCGTGTTCGGCGAGAACCTGACCCGTTCCGGCCGCGTGCTGGCGCTGGACGACGTGATGGCGCGCGACAGCGAGTGGTCCAGCCAGATCGTCGAAGGTCAGTGGGCTCCGTTCAACTACAACGGCAAGCAGTACGGCGCGCCGTGGTCCATGGACGGCAAGGCGTTCTTCTACAACGTGGACGTGTTCAACGAGCTGGGCATCGAAATCCCGACCACGCTGAACGAGCTGTATGCGGTCTGCGAAAAGCTGAAGGAAAACGGCTATGACGAGCCGATCTCCGCCGGTTTCTCCGCGCCGTGGGCGGTCTCTCACTATCTGGGCACCATCTGCCAGCGCGTTGTCGATCCGGAAGTCCTCGCGAAGGATTACACCGGCGGCGGCGACTTCAGCGATCCGGCTTACATCGAGGCGCTGAACATCTTCAAGAAGCTGGGCGAGTACATGACCTCCGATCCGTGCTCCGTCGATCACGAGTTTGCGCGTAATGCGTTCATCATGGGCGTTTCCCCGATGTGCTACATGCAGCTCGCCGAGATGAAGTACATGCGCGACGACGAAGAGCTCAACTATGCGTTCTTCAACTTCCCGGCCGTGGAAGACGGCAAGGGCGATCCGGGTCAGCTGACCGGCGCGCCGGAAGGCATGATGATCTCCGCGACCGCCAAGCCTGAGGTTCAGGAAGCGGCCATCAAGTTCATGGAGTTCGTCATCTCTAAGGAAGGCGGCCATCGCATGATCGCCGAGTGCGGCGAAATCTCCTGCGTCAAGGGCGCCTGGGACGAGACCAACTGCGACGAGAAGCAGCTCGAGGCGATTAACCTGATTCTGGCCGCGACCGAGCCGGCCGTCTGGCAGGATTGCGCGACCGAAGCGACCATCGCCAACGCCTTCATGAACGGCGGCCAGCTCCTGCTGACCGGCGACATGACCGCCGAAGACGTGATGGCTTCCGTGCAGACCGCTGCCGCTGCCCTCAAGTAATGTAACCAAGCCGGCGTCCGTGCTGTCGAGCCGGGCGCCGGTTCTTCTTTTCTCCCAAATGCCGTGAAAGCGGCGAAAGATCAACCATGCTGCGGTTGTCTTTCAAGAGAGGGGCGTATCCCTTGAAAGGCAACCCGGTGTAAGTGAACGCAAAGCGATATTCAATCAGGAGGTGACCGTTGTGCAACAGACTAGAAGCGCTGGCATGAACCGTGCTACGCCGTATCTCTACGTGATTCCGTGCATTCTGTTGCTGGGTATTTTCGTCTATATCCCGCTGGTGGCCAATTTCTTCTATTCCACGCAGACTTTCAGCGCGTTTTCGCCGACGAAAACGTTCGTTGGGCTGACCAACTACAAGGAAATGCTGGCCGATCCCGTGATTCGCACCGCGATCGTCAACAACATCTGGTATTGCGTGATTTCGGTGATCTTTCAGGTGGGGCTGTCGCTGTGCATCGCGGCCGTGCTGGAAGATAAGCTGCTGCGCCACGTGAGCACGATGCTGCGCACGATGTATTTCCTGCCGGTTCTGATTTCCATGACCGTCGTTGCGCTGCTGTTCTCGTTCGTCTATCACCCGAAGATCGGCCTGATCAACGCGGGGCTGAAGATGATCGGCCTGGGCAATCTGGCGCACGCCTGGACGGGCGCGACGGATACGGCGATTTTCTCCGCGATTGCCATGAGCCAGTGGCATTCCATGGGCTACACGATGATGCTGTTCATCGTCGCCATTCAGGGCATTCCGGAGGATCTCTACGAGGCGGCCGAGATCGACGGCGCGGGGCGTTTGCGTCGTTTCATCAACGTCACGCTGCCGCAGGTGAAGGAAATGACCTTCGTCATGTGCGTGACGACGGTTACCGGCGCGTTCCTGGTCTTCAACGACGTGTATATCCTCACCGGCGGCGGACCGGGTAACGCCTCCACCACGCTGGCCGTATACATGTACAAGAACGGTTTTGCGCTCGATAAGATGGGCTATGCTTCCACGATTGCGGTCGGTATGCTCATCATCTCCATGATTCTGGCGCTGATTCAGAATCGCGCGTTCGGTTCCGGAAAGGAGGATTGACGATGGAAAAGGCTGCGACCGCACCTCGCGAGATCAAGAGAAAGAGAAGCCGCCTGCCGGGCAACAAGATGACGCCGCTCATGGCCATCATCATTGTGCTTCTGTTCATCTACTTCCTGCTGGTTGCGTATCCGTTATTCTGGATGATCTGCAATTCCCTGAAAAGCTACAAGGAAATTTACAAAAACATTTGGGCGATGCCCAAAAGTCCGCTCTGGAATAACTATGCGCTCGCATGGCAGCGCGGTATTTCCAAGTACTTCCTCAACTCCGTGCTGGTGACGGGCTCCACGATTGTCGGCGCGATTCTGGTTTCCGCGCTGGCCTCCTATTCGCTGGCCCGCTTCCGCTTTAGGGGCAACCAGCTCATCTTCATCCTGTGCATGGGCGGCATGATGCTCTCCCCGCAGGTCACGCTGATTCCGCTGTATAAGATCATTCAGGCGCTGCATATCCACAACACGTATCTCGCCCTGATTATCCCGTATACGGCGTATCGAATCCCGCTGATCGTCATGCTGATTCGTTCGCACTTCCTGTCGATCCCCAAGGAGATCGAGGAATCGGCGATTCTGGACGGCTGCTCCAGCTTCAAGGTCTTTTACAACATCTTCCTGCCGATGAGCAAACCGATCCTCTTGACATGCACCATCCTGACGGCGTATTATGCATGGAACGAGTTCCTTTACGCCATCATCTTCATTGACAGCGACAAGTTCCGCACGATTCCGGCCGGTCTGATGAACCTGCGCGACGCGCTCCAGACCGATTGGGGCGTATTGCTGGCGGGCATGACGATTTCCGCCGCACCGCTGATTATCCTGTTCCTGCTGATGCAGAAGCAGTTTATCCGCGGCATGACGGCCGGCTCGGTCAAAGGCTAAGAGAACGAAACGGAGGAACACGACAATGGCTGGAAAAATGATCGCCGTCGGCGATAACGTTGTGGATTGCTATCTGGATGACCACGTGTATTATCCCGGCGGAAACGCGGTCAACGTCGCGGTGAACTGCCGCCGGGACGGCATTGAAGACGTCGCCTATATCGGCATGTTCGGCAACGACGGCAAGGCGGAGCACCTCAAATGGGCGCTCACGCAGGAAAACGTTCACTTTGAGCGCAGCCGCACGATGTACGCGCCCAGCGGTTCGCCGGGGGTTCGCCTCATCGACGGCGACCGCAAGTTTGTGGGCGGCCCGCGCAATACCGCGCAGCACGTCGCCCGCATCCGCCTGACCCCGGAGGATCTGGATTACATCGAGCAGTATGGCCTGTGCCACACGAGCTGCTTCTCCTCGATCGAGTACGAGCTGCCGGAGATGGCCAAGCGCTGTCAGGTTTCCTTCGATTTCTCCGAGCGCACCGACCCGGATTATCTGGCGCGCGTCTGCCCGTATGTGACGTATGCGTTCTTCTCCGGCTCGCACATGACGCAGGAGGAGATCGAGGCGCTGATGGATCGCTGCCACGCGCTCGGCACGAAGGTCGTGGGCGTGACGCTCGGCTCCAGAGGCTCGATCTTCTCGGAGGAAGGCAAGCGCTACCATCAGGGCATCGTGCCCGTCGAGGCCATCGACACGATGGGCGCGGGCGATAGCTTCATCGCCGGTTTCCTGACCCGCCGCATTTTGGGCGACGGCATGGAGGACGCGCTTCGCTTTGCGGCCACCGCGGCGGCCAACACCTGCAAATTCCACGGCGGCTTCGGCTATCCGCATCCGCTTGACTAAAGAAGGGAAAGCAAAAAGGACATGAAGCCGCTGGATAACAACAATGCCGTCCCTCTGTATGAGCAGATGATGATGATGCTTCGCGAGCGACTGGATAACCATGTGCTCGACGCGGGGGAGAAGCTCCCGTCCGAAGCGGAGCTATGCAAAAGCTACGGGGTGAGCCGGATCACGGTGCGCCGCGCGATTGATGAACTCGTCGAAGAAGGCTATCTTGAAAAGAAACAGGGGAAGGGAACGTTTGTTACCCAAAAACGCGCGGCTGTTCCGGTCATGTCCATCAGCGAGAATGCGACCGTGGGCTTTTCCGGCCGATACGGGCAGGATAGCGGGCGGCTGCACAGCATCGTCATCAGCAAAAAGGAATACAAGGCGAACCGGAATGAGCAGAAAATGCTCAATCTCGAAGAGGGGGACGAGGTGCTCGTCCTGACGCGGCTTATGATCCTGGATGATAAGCCGTGGATGATCGACCGGGCGACCTATTCCGCCAAGCGCTATCCCGGTTTCCTTGAGCAGATCGAGGACGGCGTTTCCACCTACAACATCATGTGCGAGCAGTACGGCGTGCGCATGAGACGCGCGTATCGCGAAATCACGCTCGCCTATGCGACCAACGAGCAGGCCAAAATGCTGGGCTGCGCCCCGGCCGCCCCGCTGTTCAAGACGTTCAAGGTGGTCTATGACGAGCAGGGGCTTCCGGTGCACATGTCCTCGACGTACACGCAGGCGGATAACGTCGTGCTGACGGTCGAAAACGGAAACTACCGCAAAGAGCTGATTGAAAAACAGAGCGGATGACGGTGCGCTTTTCCCCGAAGACAGGGACAGAGCGGCTGAAGGGCTTTTGGAAACCCTTCGGCCGCTTTTTTGCGCGACAAAAAACGCTTCGCCCGCCGTTTCATCAGACCCCTTGTAAAAACCCGTAAAAAACAGTATAATATTAAATTAGGGAGCGTGTCTGCGGACGCGCACGAATCAAAAGAAGCGCGAGTCGCTTAGAAAGGTGGATGGCCATGCCCTGCACATATATCAGCTGCGTCGCGGAGCGCCACATGGGCCGGGAGAGCACGGGCACGCTGATTCAGGCAAAGTTGCCGGAGGAAGGGGAGGCTCTTCTATCGCGCTTCGGCGGGCAGGTGCAGACCATCTATCTCGACCCGCCGTTCAACACGGGCAAGCAGTTCGATATGAAGGCGCGCATCGGCGAAAAGGGCTATAAGACCGGCTCGCCCAGCCTCAGCCTGCCCGCTTACGACGACCGCTGGCCGGATCGCGCGGAATACCTGTCGATGATGAAGCAGACGCTGCTGCTCTCCCGCGAGCTGCTCAAGAAGGAGGGCACCCTCTTTCTGCATATCGACAGCCGGATGTACGCGCACCTGCGGCTGCTGATGGACGAGGTTTTCGGCGAAAGCAACTTCCTCAACGAGATCATCTGGAGTTACCAGACCGGCGGGCGCGCGCGCAGCTATTTTCCGCGCAAGCACGACGTGATTCTGTTCTACGCGCGGTCGCGGTCGTATTATTTCAATCTCAAGGCCGTGCCGGTCGCGCGGAACGAGTCGCGCAGCAACCACATGCGCCGCGCGGTGGATGAAAACGGGCGCAGCTATCGCTCGATCATGTCCGGCGGCAAGGAATACCGCTATTACGACGATGAACCGGCCTATCCCGGCGACGTCTGGGACGACATCAGCCACCTGCAGCAGAAAGACCCCCAGCGCACCGGCTATGAAACGCAGAAGCCGCTGAAGCTGCTGGAGCGCATCGTGAGCTGTTCCTCGCAGGAGGGCGACCTCATCTGCGACTTGTTTGCGGGCAGCGGCACGTCGGCCGTCGCGGCGGCGGGGCTGAACCGGCGTTTTTTGTGTGTCGATCAAAGCCCGCTGGCGATTGCGACGACGGGCAAGCGGCTGGCGCAGAGCACGGCGGGCAAGCCGCTGGATTTCACCTTCGACGTGGAAGCGCCCTGCGGCGCGGACGACTGCGCGGTGGAGGCCGAGGTCTTCCCGGCCATCAGCTCCTACACCGTGCGGCTGATCAGCTTTGAAAACGCGGCCACGCAGGCCATGGGCATCAACGGGCTGGACGCGGTGGATCAGTGGAGCTGCGGCTTTGTGCAGGGCGATACCTACCGCCGGTATGCATCCAGCGTGCGGAGCGTGGCGACCCCGGCGCTCGCCGCGACGCTGGAAATGCCCGTCTGCGCGGGCGAACCGTGCATTATGATTGTGGATATCTGGGGCAGCCGACGGTTCTATCTGCCCAAGCGGAGATATTGACGCGCCTGCCGCGGCGCTTAGGTCAAAAGGCTCCCTCTGGGAGGGGGCGAGGGAGTAAAAGAAACGATGACGAACGGATATATGGTTTACCTGCTCAGGATTCTGGCGGCGCAGGGCGCGCTGGCTTCCGTCTACACCGACCCGGAAGACCCGGAGGGGTTCTCCGCGGGGTTTGTGGAGGCGGTGGACGGGCAGCATGTGCTCATGTGCGATTTGAGCCCGTGGGGACAGATTGACGGCTGGCGCGTGCGGCGCAATCAGGACGTCATTCAGGTGCTCGCCGGGGAGGAATACGAACAGCGGCTGGCGATGCTGCTCGCTTACCACAAGCAGCACCATCGCTGCTTCTTTACGGAAGCGCCCGCGGAGGACACCGATCTGCTGCTCAGCGTGCTGCTGGCCTGCAAGGAGCGCGGGGAGATCGTCTCCGTCATCATGGGCGACGACATGATTACCGGCCGCGTGCTGGAGGCCAACGGACTGCGGCTCAAGCTGCGGCTGCTGGATTTCTTCGGCCGCGAGGCGGAGGAGGAAACCGTCACCCTGCGCGAAATCGAGATTCTGGAAATCGCCACGCAGGAGGAGCAGATGTACGCCGTGCTCGAAGAGATGGCGCGGCAGGAGATGACGCTGCTCTCGTCCCAGCCCACGGAGGATAAATGAAAATCACGATTCTGACCACCTTCCCGGAGATGTTCACCCCGCTGCACACGAGCATGCTCGGCCGCGCGGAAAAGGCGGGCATTTTGGAGATCCGCGAGGTGGATATCCGCGCGTATTCCAAAAACAAGCACCACAATACCGACGACGCGCCCTTCGGCGGCGGTGCGGGCATGGTGATGCTCGCCCAGCCGATTGTGGACGCGATTCGCGACGTGCAGGGCGGCAGAAAGGTGAAGCGCATCTATCTCTCCCCGCGCGGCGAAACGCTGACGCAGAAGAAGGCCGAGCAGCTCGCCAAGGAGGACGAGCTGATTTTGCTTTGCGGCCACTACGAGGGTGTGGATCAGCGCGCGCTGGATCTGTGCATCGACGAGGAGATTTCCATCGGCGATTACGTCCTGACCGGCGGCGAGCTGGGCGCGATGGTGCTGGTGGACTGCGTGGCGCGGCTCGTGCCGGGCGTGCTGGGCTCCGAGGAGAGCGCGCAGACGGAGAGCTTTTCCTCCGGCCTGCTCGAATACCCGCAGTATACCCGCCCGCGTGCGTTCGAGGGGCTGACCGTGCCCGAGCCGCTGCTCAACGGCAACCACGCGCACATCGTCGATTGGCAGCTCAGCGAATCGCTGTATATCACCCTGCGGCGCAGGCCGGAGATGGCGAAGGCCTATCTCGACGGGCGCAAGTTCACGCGCCACCAGCAGAAGGTGGTGGATGCGGTGTTTGACCGCATCCGCGAGGAGGACGAGGCGGCGAAAGCGCAGACGGAGGAACAGCCATGAATCTGACGCTCGGGGTTGCGGCGCACGTTGACGCGGGCAAGACGACGCTCTGCGAACAGCTTCTCAGGCGCGCGGGCGTGATTCGCGCCTGCGGCCGCGTCGATCACGGCGACGCTTTCATGGACGACGATCCGATGGAGCGCGCGCGCGGCATCACGATTTTCACCGAACAGGCGACGCTTTCGTGGCCGGTTTCGGGCGGCGAGCCGCTTTTCGTCACGCTGATGGATACGCCGGGGCACGTCGATTTTTCCGGCGAGATGGAGCGCGCACTGTCCGTGCTGGATGCGGCGCTGCTCGTCGTCTCCTGCGCGGAGGGCGTGCAGAGCCACACCGTGACGCTCTTCAGGCTGCTGCAAAAGCGGCAAATCCCGACGATTCTCTTTCTGAATAAGACGGACCGGGAGGGCGCGGACATTGCGCGCGTGACGGCGCAGATGCGCAGGCTGCTTTCCGGCGACTGCGTGCTGATGGCGGGCGACGTGCGCGAGGCGCTGGCCGAGCGGGACGAGCTTCTGCTGGAACAGCATCTGGAGGAAACCGCGTCGAGGGCGGATTATCTTTCGGGCGCGCGGCGCGCGTTTGCGGCCTGCGCGCTTTATCCCGTTTTGGCGGGCAGCGCGCTGGGCGATATCGGCGTGGACGCGCTGGCGGAGGCCGTCGGGGCGCTCTGCCGGACGGATTACGCGCGGCGCGAGGGCGAGCCGTTTTCCGCCAAGGCGTATCGGGTGCGGCGCGTCGGCGGCGTTCGATATACCTATGTGAAGGTGACGAGCGGCGTTTTGCGCGCGCGCGACGAGGTGCGGACGATCTCCGGCGTCTGCAAGGTCGCGGCGATTCTCGCGCCGCAGGGCGACAGGCTGCTGCCGATGGGCGAGGCGCACGCCGGGCAGACCGCCGCGCTGGCGGGGCTCTCGGCCAGACCCGGCGAGCGAATCGGCGACGGCTTCGGCCTTGAAGCGCCCGAAACCGTGCCGCTGATGAGCGTGCAGGTGGAGCCGACGGCGCCGCTGACGCAGAGCGCGCTGCTGGCGCATCTGCGCGAAATGGAGGAGGAAGACCCGCTGCTCTCCGTTCGCCCGGAGGCGGACGGCGTTTCCGTCGGCGTGATGGGCGCGGTGCAGGTGGAGGTTTTGCAGGGCATATTGGCGGCGCGCTTCGGCGACGTGGTGCGGATGTGCCCGCCGCATGTGCTCTACAAGGAGACGATTGCCGCCCCGGTCGTGGGCATCGGGCACTATGAGCCGCTGCGGCACTATGCCGAGGTGTGGCTGAAGCTCGAACCGGGCGCGCCGGGGAGCGGCATTTCGTTTGCGGCGGACTGCCCGCCCAATTCGCTGGACGAGAACTGGCAGCGGCTGATCCGCACGCATGTCTTTGAGCGGGCGCACCCCGGCGTGCTGACGGGGAGCCCGCTGTGCGACGTGCGGATTCGGCTGATTGCGGGGCGCGCGCACCTCAAGCACACGGAGGGCGGCGACTTCCGCGAGGCGACCTGCCGCGCGATTCGCAACGCGCTGATGCAGGCGGAAAACGTGCTGCTGGAGCCGGTGGTGCGCTTTGAATTGGCCATGCCGAACGAGGCGCTGGCGCGGGTGACGGGCGAACTGCTTCGCATCGGCGCGCAGCTCGACGCATCCGAAACGGACGGCGGGGAGACGACGCTCACGGGGCGGTGCACTGCCGCGATGTTCTGGGATTATCCGACGCGGTTCGCCGCCTCCACGCACGGACACGGGCGCATCGCGTCGCGGTTTGAGCGCTATGAGCCGTGCAAAAATCAGGATGACATTGTGCGGCAGAGCGGCTATGACCCGCTGGCCGACACGCTCAACCCGCCCGGAAGCGTCTTTTGCAGCCACGGCGCGGGCTTCTATGTCGCGTGGGATCACGTTCGGGAATGGGCACACTGCGAGGTGGAATGAACATGTTTACGTGCACACTGGAAGCGGCGAGCAAAACCCCCCTCTGCGAGCAGCTCTATACCGCGCTGAAACGCGAAATGGAGCGCGGCGGGATTCGTCCGGGGGAGCGGATGCCCTCCAAACGGGAGCTGGCGGCGCACCTGAGCGTCAGCACCGCGACGGTCGAGGCGGCCTATGCGCGGCTCATCAGCGAGGGACTTTGCGAGAGCCGCCCCAGAAGCGGCATTTACGCGCTGGAACAGGCGCAGCGCGTCGGCCTGACCGACGGGGAAAAGCCGCCTGTCCGCTGGAATTTCGGAACGGGCGCGGCGGACGCGGCGCACTTTCCCTATGCCACGTGGGCGCGGCTGATGCGCGAGGTGCTCAGCGAGCAGAGCGCGACCCTGCTGCTCTCCGGCGACCCGCAGGGCGAACCGGCGCTCCGACGGGAAATCGCGGGCTATCTGCACCGCATGCGCGGCATCGACGCGCCGCCGGAGGCCATCGTTTTGGGCGCGGGCACGGAGGTGCTGGTCTCCGCGCTGGTCGCGCTGATCGGGCGCGAGCGGCTTTTCGCGGTGGAGGACCCCGGCTATTCGCGCGTTCGGCGTATTTTGGTGGTCAGCGGCGCACGGATTGCGCCGACCCCGCTTTCCGGCGGGGCGATTGACGTGCGCGAATTGTACCGGAGCGGCGCGGGCGCGGCCTACGTCACCCCGACGCACCAATTCCCGACGGGCGAGGAGATGCAGCCCGGCCAGCGGGCGGCGCTTCTGCGCTGGGCGCGGGAGACGGGCGGCTATATTCTGGAGGACGATTACGACAGCGAATTCCGCTTTTCCGGCGCGGGCGCGCCCGCGCTGCGCGCCATGGACGGCGGGCGGCAGGTCGTCTACATGAACACGTTTTCGCGAACGCTCGCGCCCGGTCTGCGCCTGAGCTTCATGGTGCTGCCGCAGGAGCTGGCGGCGCGCTATCGAACGATGCACGCGGCCTGCACCGTGCCGGGGTTTGAGCAGGAGACGCTGCGCAAGTTTATCGCGGGCGGCTTTTTGGAGCGGCATATCGCGCGGATGCGCGTCGTCTACCGCGCGCGGCTGGCGGCGCTGACGGAGACCGTGCAGGCGCTGAACCTCGGCAGCGTCGCGCCCTGCGGCGCGGGGCTGTATGCGCTGCTCCATGTCGGCGGCAAAACGCCCGCGCGCGAGCTGGCGCCGCTGGCCGAACAGGCGGGGGTGCACCTGACGCGGCTCTCCGATTACGCGGTGATGCAGAACGATGAAAGCCGCGTTGTGCTGCTGGGCTTTTCCGGCATGGATGAAGACCAGATTCGGCAGGGGCTTTCCGCGCTGAAAAAGGCGTGGGGATGAGGCGCGGCGGCGCGCCCGACGACATTAAAGGAGCGATCAGGAAATGAAAAAGATGGGTTTGTGTCTGGCGCTGTTTGCGCTGCTGCTGTCCCTCTCCGGCTGCGCGGGCGTTGAAAGCGCGCTGCACGAGGCGGGGGAGAAGATACAGAGCAATCGGGTGGAAACGCCGCAGAACAACGGCGGGGACATCGACTGGAGCTTTGTGCCCGTCGTGCGGGAGAAAGCGGTCAGCCTGTTCACCGAGGCGTTCCCGGAGGCGAAGGTGCGGGAAACCGGCGTAGCCTGCAAGAACACGAAGGCCGACCGGGTGATTGTGACCATCAGCTACGAGCTGAACGGCAAAAACGGCGATTACGGGTTTGATTACGAAAAGGACGAGAACGGGGAATATGTGCTCAAGCGCTATGGCGGCGGCGTGAGCTCGGATGATCTGTGAAAAAAAGCGACGCACTCGAGTGTGATATGTACCCAGAATTCTGGACACATGAAAAATTGAATTAGGTGCACATGGATGTCTCCCTGAATTTTGTAGGAGGCATCCATTTTGTTTTCTCTTGGATTCTTTCGTTGTTGTAGTAATTTATGTAGCCGTCAACAGCCTTGGCAAATGTTTCAAAA
>QWCN01004591.1_pt1 | contig 19366 bp, 30 predicted proteins | sample 1972711 | NCBI WGS metagenome assembly QWCN01 (sample SAMN09866707, study PRJNA288562) | Human gut metagenome isolate term1_stool, whole genome shotgun sequencing... | isolation source: gut | host: Homo sapiens | place: USA: California
GGAGCTGTGCGCTCAATATCCGAACTCGAGATAGTGAGCGTATTGTTCCCCGAAATGTTGAAAGTCAACACGAGCTTGCGTCCTTTATCCCCATCATCGTACACATAAACCGAGTTGACAAGCGTGTCGATGATACGCCGCTGATACTCAACATCTTCTATATCACCCCTCTTGAACGATTCGAGCCAATACATGATTCGCTCCTTCGTCAAGAGGGGCTTTTTCATTTCCTCCCGGGCAATCTGCCCTTCGAGGTCTCTGCGTTCTTCTTCCAGCTCCTCAAGACGTTCCTTCGTTGTTGGTGTGATAATGCCTTGCTCTATTGCAGACATGAGGTTCTTGATTCTCTTATTGGTCTCCTTCAATCGTTCCTGTAAACCTATGAGAATGGAGGTGTCTTGAAGCTCCTTCTCAATCAGCTCCATAGCTCGAGTGGATATTTTTTCTATGTTTTCATCGGTGAGTACCTGTTGCACCGTGAACTCAACGACAGTCCGCTCGAGCCATTCTTTTTTCTCGACTTTCTTCTCGCAGTTATGCTTCCTCTTACGATTTACGCACTTGTAGTAATGGTGAACCTTCCCGGTCTTTGAAGTGCCACTCTCACCCACCATAGGCTCGCCACAGTGACCGCAGAAGACCTTTGTAGTGAGTAGATAGTCCTCTATGGCTTTGGCTTTTGCCCGGGCTGTGTAGTTGTGCCGGAAGGTTGCTTGCACCTTATCGAACAAGGTCTTGTCGATGATAGGAGGTACTGCGTCCTCCAAGACTACATCATCGTATCGGTACACTCCAATGTATTTATCATTTCGCAGAATCCGGGACAAGCTGTTCTTATTGAAAGCATTTCCTCGGGAGGTCTTGAACCCATGCTCATTCAACCAGTTTACAATCTGCGTTTTGGACTTGCCCTCTGCGTACATCGTGAAGATAGTTCTGACGGCTTTTGCACCCACTGGGTCAATCTCATACTGACGGTCATTTCCTATCTTATAACCAAGCACAGGACTTCCCATAGCGATACCGTGGAGAGCGTTCTCTTTCATACCTCGCTTGATACTCCGGGCAAGGTTCTCGCTGTAATACTCCGCATAGCCCTCGAGGACGGATTCAAGAATGATTCCTTCCGGGGTGTCCGGCATTGGTTGTTTGGCGTAGAAAATCTTCACACCATTACGTTTGAGCTTTGCTTTGTAAATGGCACTGTCGTACCTGTTTCGGGCGAAGCGGTCGAGGGTGTACATAATTACAGCGTCAAAATGCCCCTTCTCGCTGTCTTTGATAAGCCGCTGGAAGCTCGGTCTGTTGTCTGTCTTGCCGGAGATAGCCCGGTCGATATATTCGTCTACGACAATAAAGTCGTTCTTGAGAGCAAATTCGTGACATTCACGAAGCTGTCCCTCGATTGATTCTTCTCGTTGGTTGTGGCTCGAGTAACGAGCATATATTACCGCTTTGATAGTCTCACCTCCAATATCTTCTTTCTATATATCAAAGCGAAGGGAATGACCTTATCACATTGCCGCAGTTGTTCCCTTATCCCCTTCAAGCTCCTCACGGTTCTCAAATTCATAAGCCATAGACATGAACTCATGCTTCGCTCGCCGGGACAGTCCTCGGTAGATACGAAGAATGTCTTCCTCGTCTTCGTTGGCTGGTTTGGTCTCGGGTAAGTCTTCCTCGTCTGCGAAGAAGTCCATGACGGAACACTCAAGCAATTTTGCCATTTCCAGCATTTCGGATTCCTTCGGTAATGACCCTTTAGTGTTGATGGCTGTTGCGAAAGAACTTGAACCCTTAACAGCTTTGACAATGGCGGTCAGATTCGTGCCTTTTTCAGCACAGATACGATTGATATTCTCTGCGAATGTCATAGTGATTCCTCCTCTGCAAAAAATAAATTCGCAAAAACCGAATTTTCCTATTGACAATTCGCATAATAAGAATTAGAATAAGAACATGAAGTTCGGAAAATGCGAATTGACAATAAGAAAGCGACCTCTCGAAAATGGCAGTTTTCGGGAAGTTATAGTTATTGATGGTCTTATAAGAATAATAACAATAATTCGCCTATTTGTCAATGCCAATTCTGATTTCAAGAATTTATATCGTGAAGGAGGTAAGAGATTCGTGGACATTAAAGAGAGAATGGCAAATGTGGGAATGACACAGGTAGACATGATACTGGAATTGCAGAAGCGAGGTTATGCAGTTCAGCCGCCTATGATGTCAAGTATTCTCCGAGGGGTTTATACCTATCCCAAGGCAAAGCAGATTCTCGCTGTTTGCAAGGAAATTCTCAAGGAACGTGAGAATGAATGAGCCTGTCAGAAGTACAGGTAAATGACCTCGCAAGACCCTTAGTGGGTATCATCACAAAGTTTTACGCAGACCCTAAGAATGAGGAGGATTTTCAGAAATGGCTACGCAATGTAGAGGAACGAAAACAAAAAGAATCAACAGACATAAGCTCGCTGTGATTCAAGCATATATCATCATCGGTACGCTGGTACTGATTGGCTTTATCGGTGGTCTTGTCGTAGGACGAGCTACCGCTCCGAAGAAACAAGTTACCGTAACGGAGACGGTTGAAGTTCCTTCCTACGAAGCCGATTCCCTCCCGGTTGCCGAAGAAGTTACATACTTCGATGTACCACTTTCACACAGCTTGCAGAGATACATCTACGAGGTGTGTGCGGACGAAAATGTTCCGGTGTCACTCGTTATCGCAATGATAGACCAAGAGAGCAAGTTCAACCCGGAAGTGGTTAGTAAGACCGGGGATTACGGTCTCATGCAGATTAACACCATCAATCACGAATGGCTGGCAGAGGAATACAGAACAGCGGATATGCTTGACCCATATCAGAATGTTTTCTGTGGAATCAAGGTCATTGGTTCGTACATTCAGAACTACAATGACTACGGTTTAGCTCTGATGGCATACAACATGGGCGACTACGGTGCTAAGAAAGCATGGGAAAACGGTATCAAATCCACCTCATACAGTGAGAGCGTTCTTGCTCTCATGCAAAAGTATGAACAGGAGGTGAATGTAAATGCCACAAATGTTGACGCTAAGTAACGGCAGACCCGAAACAATCCTATCCCCGAAGGATTTTGAGGATTTGATTGATAAGCACATGGGCATGGACTGTGCGAATTACTATCAAAATCAGATAGAACAGCTTTCGGAACTGATTCGAGACCTTGACAGTTATGTGGACGATAAAGACGTTCACTCGACCGTCAAGGAGGTGCTGAAAGAACATGGCTACTAACCGAAAAATCGGTAACAGTTTTGAGACCGAGTTCTGTGAGCTACTGTTCCAGCACGGATTTTGGTGTCACAACATGGCGCAGAACGCCGCCGGGCAACCAGCAGATGTTATCGCTGTTAAAGGCAAAACAGCGTACCTCATTGACTGTAAGGTGTGTTCAAACAACCGATTCCCTCTCTCGAGAGTGGAAGAAAATCAGCACTTTGCTATGGAAACATGGAAAGCCTGTGGAAATGGCGAGGGCTGGTTCGCACTCAAGGTTGAAGACGAAATCATTATGATTCCTCACTTTTCAATGGTGGCTCTCTCCTATGAGAAGTCGGCTCTAAATCTGACAGACATTCGAGAGTATGGAACGCCACTGGAAAGGTGGTTGAAGAAATGCTGATTGAAGTCTCAAACACACTGACGGTCGAGAACCCTACCCCGGAAATGGTGCTGTGGTGTAAGAGAAATCTCACCATACCTAACCCGGACTATGCGAAAAAATCTCGCATGAACTTATGGCTCGGAAACACGCCGAAAGTCCTGTCACTCTATGAGACCCGAGGAACAACGCTGGTGCTTCCGTTCGGAACACTCCGGCTACTCCCGAAGGACATATCCGATAAGGCACTGTTCTTGAGCGAATTTGCCGCCCCTGTGGAGGTGGATTATAACGCCGATGTTCCACTCTATGACTACCAAGAAACCGCCGTACAAGCGATGGTAGCCGCCAAGTATGGGATATTACAGAGTGCCGCCGGAAGCGGTAAAACGCAGATGGGTATTGCCCTCGCCGCAAGGCTGGGACGGCGTACATTATGGCTCTGCCACACACTCGACCTTATTAAACAGAGTAAGGAACGAGCCAAGCTCTATATGAGCGAAGACCTCATGGGTACTATCACGGAAGGAAAAGTCAATCTCGGTAAGGGAATCACCTTCGCCACGATTCAGACCATGTGCAAGCTCGACCTCGCACAGTACCGGGACTACTGGGATTGCGTTATCACAGACGAGGTACACCGGGTCAGCGGCAGTCCTACCGCCGTGACACAGTATCAAAAAGTGCTGAACAGTTTATCGGCACGACACAAATACGGTCTGTCAGCAACGGTACACAGGTCAGATGGAATGATTAAAGCTACCTACGCCCTCGTTGGTGAGGTTGCCTACAAAGTCCCGGACGAAGCTGTGGCTGACAAGATTATGAAGGTAGGTATCTACCCTGTGGGTACAGGGGTGCAGATAAGCCGGGAAGCCCTCAACACGGACGGAACGCTGAACTACACCAAGCTCATTACCTATCTTACCGAAAACGCCGCCCGGAATCAGCTCATTGCAGATTCCATTGAGCAGAGACCTTCTCTGATTCTATCGGACAGGCTGAATCACCTCGAGGAGCTGATAAGTCTTCTCCCGGCTGATATGCAGAAGGACGCTGTAATGATAAGCGGCAAAATGACAACTAAAAAGGGCAAGGCTGAACGAGAACAGGCTCTTGAGGACATGAGGAGTGGCAAGAAGAAATACCTCTTTGCTACATACTCACTGGCGAAGGAAGGGCTGGACGTACCACGGTTGGAGCGTCTGTACCTCACCACCCCACAGAAGGACTACGCTGTGGTGACACAGAGTATCGGGCGTATCGCTCGTACCTTCGATGGAAAGTCAGACCCTATCGCCTACGATTTCGTGGACGATATAGCTTACCTCGTGAAGTCCTATAAGAAGCGATGTACGACCTATCGAAAGAACGGTTGTTACTTCGTAAAGGAAGGAGGGACAAGCCCATGCGATTGATTTCTTATGACTGTGAGGTCTTCGCCTATGACTGGCTCGTAACCCTCAAGGATAAGGAAACAGGCGTTTACACCTGTATTTGGAACGACAACGAAGCTCTGAAAATGGCATTGTCCGATGATTGTATCTATGTCGGTTTCAACTCGAAACACTACGACCAGTACATCATCAAAGCGATTGCCGCCGGGTTTGCCCCGGAGGAAATTAAAAAGGTCAACGATTTCATTATTGCCGGAGGGCAAGGCTGGCAGTGTCCGCTTCTCGATGGTATCTACTTCCGTTTCAGTAATGTGGATATTCGAGACGATACGCAACAGGGGTTATCCCTTAAAGCCATTGAAGGACACCTCGGTATGTCGGTTAAAGAATCCAGCGTACCGTTTGATATTGACCGTCCTCTCACCCCGGAGGAAAAAGCCGAGACGGAGTTCTACTGCAAACATGACGTTGATACCGCCGAGAGACTGATTGACATTCGTAAAGACTACTTGAAGAACAAAATCAACCTCGGTCGGCTGGCTGGTCTTGATGAAGTCAAGGCAATGGGTATGACGAACGCCAAACTGACTGCGGCAATGCTGAAAGCAACCAAGAAGCCGCACGATGATGAACGCAAGTATGTGTACCCGGACAATCTGCGAAAAGAGTACATACCACCCGAGGTTTTCGCTTTCTTCGATAGAATGTATGACCTCTCCATTTCAGACAGTGAGCTTTTCAAAGGCAAGTTCAATCTGAACATCGGTGAGTGTCCTGTGACACTCGGGTATGGAGGTATTCATGGTGCAATCCCAAACTTCTTTTGGGAGGAAACCGAGGATAGAGGAATTTGGAATGAGGACGTAGGAAGCTACTACCCACACCTCTGTACCATCAATGGGTACACAAGCAGAAACATTCCGTCTCCGCAGATTTACGAAGACATTCTTGACCGCCGTATGAAAGCGAAAGCCGCTGGCGATAAGCACACGGCGAACGCTCTGAAACTGGTTTGCAACACCACCTACGGTTGCTTGCTGAATCAGTACAACGACCTCTACGACCCTCTCATGGGTAGGTCGGTCTGCATTTCCGGGCAGTTATATCTACTGGAACTTGCAGAGCATTGTTACCAAGAGATTGAAGGACTGCGAATTGTCCAGCTCAACACGGACGGTATCATGGTCGAGTGTGATAAGAAGGACTACGACACACTGACCGCTATCTGTGCTGAATGGCAGTCTCGTACAGGCTTTGACCTCGAGGAAGATACCGTTGTCAAGATAGCGCAGAAAGACGTAAACAACTACGTTGAGGTTCAGCCGGGTGGCAAAGCAAAAGCCAAAGGCGGCTATCTCGTGAAGGGTATCGCTCCGGCTGGTGCTTTCAATATCAATAACTCCTGTGTGATTGTGGCTACCGCCCTCAAGGAGTTCTTTGTAAACGGAACGCCTGTCGAAGACACCATCAATAGTTGCGATGATATTTTCCAGTTTCAGATTATCGCCAAAGCCGGGGCGAAGTACCGAGAAGCCTATCATGTGGTGGACGGTGAAAAGCAGTCCGTTCAGAAGGTGAACAGAGTGTACGCCACAGCGGACGAGAGATACGGAAAAATCTTCAAGGTGAAAGCCGAGGACGATTCCGAAGCGAAAATAGATTCTCTCCCGGAACACTGTATCATCGACAACGATAACGAGTTGTCCATTGACGAGGTAGACAGAAGTTTCTACATCGCAATGGCGAAAAAGCGAGTTGACGATTTCAAGGGTATCAAACCCGAAAAAACTAAAAAGCCAAGGAGGACAAAGAAAATGGCAACTACTACCAAGACCGCAAATGTATATCAGAAGCTCCTTACTGCAAGGGCAAAGTTCCTTGAAGCGAACGTGGAGAAGACAGGAAAGAATATGCACCTGTCCTTCAAATACTTCGAGCTTGAAGACATTGTACCGACCGCTATCCGCATTTTCAATGAGGTTGGTCTTATCCCTGTGGTGAACTTCACTGCTGATGTTGCAACCATGAACATCATCAATACTGACAACCCGGAGGAATCCGTACCGTTCGTTGCTCCGTTCAATCAGATTGCTCCTATCGTGAGCAACGCTGGCAAACAGGCTACAAACGAAATGCAAGCTCTCGGTTCTTCCATCACCTATATGCGCCGCTACCTGTATATGATTGCGCTGGACATTTGCGAGAGCGATTCCATTGACGCAAATCTCGGCAAGGGCGAGAGCGATTCCGCTCCGGCGGCAGAGAAGAAAGCTCCGGCTACTCCCGAGCAGAGACAGGAAGTGAAGGAGAATCTGACTGCCCCGGCTGACAATGCTTCTGCTTTACAGATTAAGGGTCTGAAAGCTGTTCTCAAGAAGCTCAAGGACGCTGACCCGAGCAAGGAGGAACTGATTGCGAACATCGCAGTACAGACCAAGGGATTCACGGAGATTTCCAAGTCCGATTGCGAGACGCTGATTCAGAAGATTACCGCAATGCTGGAAGGAGGGGCTAAGTAATGGCAGACATTAAGTGGCTCGAGGGCAATCGTATTCAGATTGCCCCTCCCAAGAGAACCAAGAAAATCACAGGTACTCGCTTCGCTACTATCCTCGGTCTGAATCCGTGGAGTACCGCATTTGAAATGTGGTGTGCGATTACCAAGACCTATGAGAAGCCCTTCGAGGACACTATCTACACGGTTGCTGGTAAGACCATCGAGCCGAAACAGGCTCGCTACATGGAGCAGTCCTACGGTATGGACATTGTTCGCCCTTCCGATGTGTGGGGTGAGGACTACTTCAATAAGACATGGGGAGATTTCTTCCCGGAGAGCAAACACCTCGGCGGTATGTGGGACTATCTGATGAAGGGTGAAGACGGCAAGACCATCGAAGCTGTTCTCGAAATGAAGACCACCAAACGTGCGGAGGATTGGCAGAACGATGTTCCCGAGTATTACGCATTACAGGCGGCATTATACGCCTACCTGTACGGTGTGGACGATGTGATTATGGTCGCTTCCTTCCTTGACGAGAAGGACTACAAAGACCCGGCGGCATATCAGCCGACCGCAAGCAACACCATCACTGTTGAGTTCAAGGTCTCCGAGCGTTACCCGGACTTCGCAGACAAGGTAGCCGCTGTTGAGCAGTGGTGGGCTGATTATGTCGATACTGGTATCTCCCCGGAGTATGACGAGAAGAAGGACGCTGAAATCCTTGCGGCACTCCGCACCAACACCCTGTCTCCCGAGACTGACATTGAAGCTCTGATTGCAGAAGCCGAAGGTCTCAAGAAGGAGCTGGACGAGATTTCTGCTTCCACAGCAGACAAGGAGAAGCGTCTCAAGACCATCAATGACATTATCAAGGAACACGCTATGGGGCAGTTCCGTGACGGTGATAAGAAGGTCGAGGTAAAGGGTTCTACCTATGTATGGACTGTCTCTCGTTCCGAGACTACCAGCGTTGATAAGGACGCTCTGAAAGCTGACGGATTGCTGGATAAGTACAGCAAGAAATCTGAAACCTACCGCATGACGGTTAAATAAGGAGGACAAATTTATGGGCTTTACTGAAATTCTGACAATTATTTTCGTTCTGTTGAAGGTATTCGGTGTGATTTCGTGGTCGTGGTGGCTGGTATTTTTGCCGGAAATCATCGCCGCTGTCTTCTACATCATCGTGGTTATCGCAAGCGTAATGGGTATGAATAAGACCCGAAAGAGCTTCGATAAGCATTTCGACAAATTTTAAGGAGGATAAATTCATGGCAAACAGTAAGGAACTGACCGAACAGGTCATGGAACTGCATAAGAAGCAGACCGAAGAAATGAAAGCTCTCGAAGAACAGCGTGAGGAAGCTCTCAAGGTTGAGAAGTACGATGAAGCCGCTGTCGAGCTTCACAATATGTACAACAGCTATATCAAGGCTGGTTTCACCGAGGAACAAGCATGGAAGTTGACGGAAATCGTCTTCGCCAACAGTACGAAAAAAGGAATTTTTTAAGGAGGACACTACAATGGCAAGAATCCCTATGACGAGCGGTTTTGTAATTATCCCGGAGGGAGAATACGTTTTCCGCATTTATGACGCAACCTATGACGAGGATTTCGGTCGTATCGAAATCAAGCTGGTAAACGCACAGGGCGCAACCCACACCGAGCGTTTCTCTATCAAGGATAAGAATGACGAGTACAACGAAAAGGCTCTGAACGCTTTCTCCTACTTCGCTAAGACGGCTATGAACGACTACACGATGGAGGACATTGACCCGGAACAGCTTATCAATCACTACATTCGTGCAGAGGTTGTTCACACCAAAGTTCCGAGCAGCAAAGACCCGAACAAGGAAGTCACTTTCGCAAACCTCGGAGACAAGTCTCCGGCAGATGGTTTCGACACCGAGCCTGTCGCTCGTGCGCTCACTCTCGGCAGTGGTAACAATGCCGCTCCGAAAGCCGCACCTAAGACACAGACTGCTTCCGCTCCGGCTAAGACTGGACTGGATATTGACGCGCTGTTGGGTTAAGCAATCAGCCGGGAGGGGCAAGCTCCTCTCCCGGATTTTTAATAGGAGGTGTCGCATGACAGATAATGTCAATCACCCGGCACATTATGAGACCGGGAAATTCGAGTGCATTGAGGTAATGCTCGAGACACAGGGCGTGGAAGCCACGAAGGACTTCTGTGTATGCAATGCTCTCAAATACATCTACCGACACAGGAATAAGAACGGTGTCGAGGACATTAAGAAAGCCGATTGGTACTTGAAGAAGTATCTCGAATTGGCGAAATCACAGGAGGAAAAAGCATGACAATCAATGAGTATCAGACCGAAGCTCTCCGCACTGCGGCTGGCATGAACCACCCGAACAATGACGAGATTCTTCTCAACGGCGTTATGGGTCTCTGTGGTGAATCCGGCGAGTGTGTGGACATGGTTAAGAAGTACCGCTTCCAAGGTCACGAGCTGGACAAAGCTCACCTCGCAAAAGAGCTGGGCGATGTGGCGTGGTATATCGCAGTTGCCGCCCATGCTATCGGCTATGACCTCGAGACGGTGTTGCAGATGAACGTAGATAAGCTCCGCAACCGTTACCCGAATGGGTTTGAGAAAGAGCGCAGTCTTCACAGACAGGAGGGTGACGTATGACACTGGCAGAACGTATTGAGAAATTCAATAACATCATGGGTGACATTGTTCCCCAGGAGGTCAAGAAAGACCTGTTGGAGAAGGGATTCTTCACCGCTCCGGCAAGCACTAAGTATCACGGTAATTATGAGGGTGGTTTGTTCGACCACAGCTACATGGTAGCTCGCTACCTCAAGAAGCTCACCGAGGATTGCCGCCTTGACTGGCAGAACCCTCGCTCACCTCTGCTGGTTGGTATGTTCCACGACCTCTGTAAGATGGACAACTACCAGCACCCGGTCATTGCTGAAACTCTCGGCGGCGAGGAAATCAGAGACGATTCCAAGTGGGAATACGCTATGGACACTCTGCTCAAGGGTCACGGTGATAAGTCGGTTATGGTGCTGGCACAGTATTTCAAGCTCACCGAGGAGGAAATCATGTGTATTCGCTATCACATGGGAGCTTTCTGCGATAAGTCCGAATGGAACGATTATACACGAGCAGTGCATAAATATACAAATGTTCTGTGGACACACCAAGCCGATATGCTCGCTTCTCATGTAGAGAGGGTGTGAGGTATGGTGGCAAGAATCCCGAATTTGGAGCTTCTGCTCTATAAGGCACAACAGGCTCTCGCCCATGACCCGGACTTCGTTCAGAAGATTGCCGAGATTAAGGAGAATGATAGCCACAAGAAAGTCTACCTCGATTTCAGTGTTGAGTGTTTCTCACAGATTTGGGGTAGCACCTGTACCGGGTTCGATGTGACCGAAGCTGGTGAGCCTGTTATGGCTGGTTCGGCTATGACCGAGGAATACACCACCATCGTACATGAGAAGACCACAGATACCTACTGTGTGTTCTTCGGAGACCGCCCTTGCTACAAGGTGGATAACCCGAGCAACGAGTTTTACGAGGACATGATGAAGCGTCAGATGGCAAGCCTGTCTCGAGCCAAGAACCGCTATTAAGGAGGAGTGAGCGATGATTAAATTTGAGAAACCCGATGTATGGGGCTGGGAACACGCTATCCGAGGAATGAGAAATCCCCTCAATAGCTGGGCACGCTCCGACAGCTACCCGGCGGTTGACTGCGGCAAGTGTGGAATCATCGACCGAGAAGGTATCTGTCACCCGAAGGAGCATGACTGTACTCCGTATGAGTGTTATGCAATCGGTGACAATGATAAAGACCTTATGACCCGGCTCATTCGTGGCGGCGCACCTCACCGTAAGTTCCTTCGTCAGATTTTCGTATCGGTGGATATTACCGCTCCTCTCTACTGGTGGAAGGAGTTCGATACATACAAGGTCGGCACGACAGCTAATAGCTGTTCCACCATGCACAAGATACAGGCAAAGGAGTTCACCTTCGAGGACTTCTCCTGTGAGCATTTGGACGAGCCGAGCAAGGCGATTCTCGGTGTTGTGATTAACGAGCTTAACAACAATCGTGGCTGGTACAACGATTACAACAGGCTCGTAAGCGAGGGTGATTTCACCGATGTAGAGCGCAAGCAGTTTTGGTGGAATATGATTCAGCTTTTGCCCTCCTCTTTCAATCAGAAGCGAACGGTTACTATGACCTACGAAAACCTTCTGAATATGCTGGAATATCGCAGAGGTCACAAGCTGGACGAGTGGCGTATGTTCTGCGATTGGATTCTCACCCTCCCTTATGGTTCGCTCTTGAAGGAAGGTGTGGGTAATGAACAGAGCTGAACGGCGTAGGCAGAAGAAAGCCGGAATAAAGGTACAGAAAGAACCCACTCTGAATCTGAAAGTCAGTGATTTCGACCACATGGTCTCTCATGCGGAGAAGTCAGCCAAGGAAAGAGCGACAGCGGCGGCAATTCACGAAATCGACCAACAGATTCTTGAGCATGACGAAGCCTATTCTCTCGACATTGACGCAATGGTGCTGTGGACGCTTCATGTTTACCTCGGGTTCGGTAAGAAGCGTCTCGAGAGATTCTACCGGGATATGTTGAAGGAACACATTCACATGAGGGAGGTCTACGAAATGGACGATACCTACCCGGAACGCTACAAACTCAAGGAGCTTTGCAATGTCGATGTGGAAGCTCTGAATAACGAATTTAAGGAGGTTATACACAATGTATAAATTGAAGAACGTCAATGGCAGAGTGAACGCCATGCTCCGTACCGGGAAGGACTTCGTAAAGAACAACCTCTCCGTGTCTGCGGCACAGCATATCATTGACACTGGTAAGCTGGTGGAATCTGACAACCCGGACTACCCTATCTGCATTGATAACCAGTGGTATTTCGAGGGTGTCGAAGTCAAAAAGACAGCGAAGAAAGCCCAGTTGAGTTCCATGTATGGGGAAATGAAGGAGGGTAAGTAAATGAGCCGAACTTTCTACTCCGAGTATGTGAATCATTGTCTGCGATTCTATGCTCGACACGACAGACCGAAGTTCCACTCGGAAGCAGACAAGCATAACTGGGCGGCGTGTGACAGCGCACTCAAGTCGTTCTCCGATAATGACCGAGCAATGCTCCTGTATATCTATCGTGAGGGCGATACCGTCCCGGACAATATCTATCAGTTGGCGAAGTCCAAAGGTATCTCACAGGACAGCATTTGGAAGCTCGTAAATGAGCTGGAAAGAAAGGTGGCAAAGCGGCGTGGTTTACTATGACAATATTCCCGAGGAATTAAAGAAACTCGACCAGTGGGTGTGTGCGAATGATGGAAGCAAAGTCCCTATGAAAGCATGGGAGAACGAAGCCGCTTCCTCAACCAACCCGGAAACATGGTCTGATTTCGAGACTGCTCTCGAATCGTACAACCAGCACTATTACGACTACTGCGGTTTCGTATTTGCGGACAATGGGTATGTCGGGATTGATATTGACGAGGGGTACGATGAAGACGGTCTTATGAGCGTCCTCGGGGCTGATATTGTCGGTAAGTGCCACAGCTATACGGAGAAATCCCGGAGTGGGCGTGGATTCCATATCCTACTCCGTGGAACTCTCCCCTTCAAAGGCAAGAACAATCTTGCTGGCGTGGAGATTTACAAGGCGGCTCGCTACTTCATTATGACTGGGAACACCCTTCTCTACCGAGAAATCATCGAGAACCAAGAAGCGATTGATTATGTGGTGGAGAAATACTTCCCGGAAGCTCGAGAGACCTCCGATAAGGTGGTTGTTGGGCGAGACAAGATATACGCCCCGGTATGGGAAGAACCTGTCGTGAATGGGCGTGTAAAGCTCCGTCCAGTATATCCAAGAATCCCGGACGGAAGCCGCAATATCTGTCTCACCTCCCTCGCTGGTATGCTCCACAATCAAGGCTACTCCAAGTCACAGATTTACGAGGAGCTGTTGTACGCCAATACGGTTGCCTGTGACCCACCTCTTGATAGGAACGAACTGCGAACTATCTGCAACAGTGTCACGAGGTACAAGCGATGAAGATTAAATGCTGTAAGGACTGCGTTGCTCCGAAGCGACACCCCGGCTGTCACGGTGTATGTCCCGAGTACCTATACGAAAAGGCACTGTGGGAGGAAGAAAAGAAAGTCATTCGTGAGGAACATAGGCGATTCAGTGAGCTATACGAGCAACGCTCCGAGGGAGTGCGAAAAGCACTTAAACATAGAAGACGATAACTTGCACAGAAAAGATAAAAATTTATCTTTTAGGTATTGACATTCAATCTTGTATGTGTTATCTTATAATCACAGCAAGACAAAAACTTATCCAATAAAGATTAAGGAGGATTTTATCATGGAAGTTATGAGAAACATGACTATTGACACTGAACTGTTTGAACTGGGAGACATTATCTCCTTCACACTCACCACCGGGGAGAAGGTTAAAGCGAAAGCTATTCGTGAGACCCCGAACGGTATGCTTTTCATCACCGTTGACTGTCTCAAGGACGAGCAGAAAATGTTCGAGAATCCCGGCAGAGCCGAAAAGGTTGACTACGAACATTCCGACCTTCGCAAGAAGCTGAACGGAGAAATCTTCGAGAGCTTCCCGGAGGAAATCAAGGGTCGCATGGTTGGTATGCGAGTAGGTCAGACGAACTGCTTTGATATGCTTCGTATTCCTACCGAGCGTGAAATCTTCGGAGAGAACCCTTACGGTAAGGACGAGCCTGTATCTGTGAGACGCTTCTACGGCATGGAGAACCGCCGTGAGCGTATCGCTTTCCAAGGCTCGGAGACAGGTACATGGGAATGGTACTGGTTGCAGAACAAGGTTGAGGATTCCGCTTCCGAAAAGATGTGTCTGCCACGCTTGCCCTCTACATAATCAATGCCGCTACACTTTGAGGTGTAAATCCTCAAAGTGTTACTGCGGAAAATATAGGAGGTTATCAGAAAATGGAACAGAACAAAATCTGTCCTCTCCTCACGACTAACACTGTCGTAGACGAGAATAACACCGTGAAAATTGGCACACAGCCTGTTTTCTGCGTAACCGAGCAGTGTTCGTGGTGGTTGGAGGACAAACAGAAATGTGCAATCGCAGTTATGGGAGGTAAGAAATAATGGCATATTACATAAATAAGAACGTCCCGGTGAAGCGAGGAGATATTTTTTACATTTCCAACTCCAAGTGCTACGCCACAGACCCGAGTAATGCAGAGGGAAGACCAGCAATCGTTGTCTCCTCTGATAAATTGAATGAACACGCAGATGTTGTCGAGGTGGTCTATCTCACCACAAAGGAAAAGCGTCTCATGCCTACTCATGCAGAGGTGCTGTGCAAGATTCCTTCAACCGCTCTGTGTGAGACCATCTACACGGTCAATAAGGACAGGCTGGGAGATTTCGTCCGTACCTGTACCGATAAGGAAATGGAGGGTGTCAATGCTGGAATCCTCTGCTCACTCGGTATCGCCGCTCCTGTGGTCGATGGCGAGCCTGTTGACAACTCTGTAACGGTCGAGAGGAATCTTTACAAGCACCTCTACGAAGACCTTCTCAATAAGGTAATGGCGAGGTGACAAGTAATGCAAGAGCTTTTTGAGACACGAAACGGTCGTGTCATTATGGACGAGGATTTATCCTCGAAAATGTATCTGATTAAACAGTACCACCCGGAAAAGGCTGACGAAACTTCCAGCGGCTTTGAATGGTCTGAAATGGGTATGGCAAACCTGTTTGGCTTGCTCTACTCTCACGAAGCTCGCTACTGCCCGGAACACAAGAGCTGGTACACCTATCACGAGGGAGCATGGCGTAAGGACGAAGGAGCAATTCTCGTGTCCGAGAAGATTAAAGATTTCGTCCGTCTGATGATTCTCTACTGTGGTGAAATCGAGGACGATGATTTACGAAAGTCCTACACCGGGTTCGTCAATAAGATGGGTGACAGGCGTATGCGAGACAGAATACTCAAGGACGCAACAGGTGAGCTTCGTATCTCTGCTGTGCAGTTTGACGCAGACCCCTATCTCATTAACTGTCTCAACGGTACATACGACCTCCGAGACTTCTCCTTCCGGGAACATAGCTGGGACGATTTTCTCACCATGCAGACAGCATTTAGCCACACTATCTCCAAGACGGTTAAGTGTAAACGCTGGGAGAAGTTCATTAAAGAGGTCACACAGAATGATGAGGACAAGGCAGACTTCCTTCAAAGGGCTTTGGGTTACTCCATGTTGGGTATGAGCAATGAGGAGTGTATGTTTATCCTCCACGGCAAGACTACTCGTAACGGTAAGTCTACTCTGCTAAACACCATCGAGACTATGCTCGGTGACTATGCCAAGGTTGCCCCGGTCGGTATGATTTGCCGTGGAGACCGTCAGAAGGACGCAGAAGCCGCTTCTCCTACCCTTGCTGGGTTGAAGGGCAAACGCTTCGTCACAATGTCCGAGAGCAACGAATACGGCAAGCTGGACGAGGAGAAAATCAAACAGCTTACAGGCGGTGAGGAAATCTCCGCTCGTGCGCTGTATCAGTCAGCTATCACATTCAAGCCGCAGTTCACTCTTTGGCTTTCCTGTAACGACCTTCCGATGGTGACTGACAAATCCCTGTTTGCTTCCGAGCGTATCAAGGTGGTTGAGTTCAACCGCCACTTCTCACCGGAGGAACAGGACACCCACCTCAAGGACGAACTGTGTGAGCAGTCCAGCATGAGCGGTATTTTCATGTGGCTGGTGCGTGGATATATCCACTACAAGGAACGTGGTCTTACCATGAGCGGCAGTCTAAAATCGGTTGTCACCAAGTACGAGCGTGATAATGACCTCGTGTTGCAGTTTCTCGAGAACCGCTGTGAGCGTGTCCCGGAGGAAAGCTCACCGACCATCATTAAGGCAAAAGACCTGTACAACGCTTTCAAGATTTGGGCGAAGTCAGAAGGTGCTTATATCCTGTCGGCTCGTAAGTTCAATTCTGAAATGGAGCGTCACCCGGAGTGGTTCGACAGGAAATCGACCTCGAGTGGGTACGCAACCTACTGTGGTCTGAAATTGAAGGAGGTTATGTGAAATGGGTAAGATTATTTTAGACCTGTGTGGCGGCACAGGCTCGTGGTCGAAACCATATCGTGATGCTGGTTATGATGTAAGGGTAATCACTCTCCCTCGCTACAACCTGTTCGATACAGTCGAGAGAGAGAGATTCAATTCTATAACAGAGACGAAATGGAAATGGAATATGTAAATGCTGACGAGGTTTACGGTATCTTCGCCGCTCCTACCTGTACAATGTTCTCTCTTGCGAGGACAACAGCTAAGACACCGAGGGACTTCGAGGAAGGTATGCGGCTTGTGAAGAAATGTCTTGAAATTATATGGTTCTGTCGTGCTTCCAATAAATCCAGTTTGAAGTTTTGGGCGTTGGAAAATCCGATGGGTTACTTGAGACAGTTTCTCGGTAAACCATTGTTCACCTTCTCCCCGGAGGAGTTTGGTGAGAACTTTTCCAAGAAGACAGACATTTGGGGATATTTCAACGAACCTAAGAAGAACCCTCGTAAAATGACGAAAGAGGAGAAAATTCTCTCCTGTCGTAATAATAGAGTTCTTCCTCAACTCCCCGATGATTATGTAATGCCCCCGGGCTGGAATGTACAGGCGGCGAGACGAAGCATGACGAGTAGTAAATTCGCAGAAGCGTTTTACAGAGCAAATAAATAGGAGGAATCTTTATGATTTGCAAATGTGGTAGTAATGAGTTTTTCACAGAGGAACACGGCAATCAGACAGGGCTTTACTGCTCCGCTTGCGGTAAGTGGCAGAAATGGCTCAAGAAGGACGAGATACGACTTTTCAATCATGGTGTCAAGGTGGAGAACACTTCTCTGCTGGAACGTCTCAAGGTGGAGAACACTTCTCTGCTGGAACGTCTCAAGGCTCGTATCGAGGAGAGTGCAATCAAGGTATCTACCGTCAAAGCTCCGCACACCTACATGAAAGCTGTCGGCACGAGGGAGCTTGAAAAGATTCTCGAGGAGGAGTTGGGAAATGAAGACACGAAACGACATACTTGCTGAATACGTCCGCAGTCGTTACCCCGAGATTGAAAAGACCTTTGACTTTGCCGCCTACTCTGCTGGTGTAGCTCTCAAAGAGTTCGGCAGATGTATCAAGGAAGCGTTCGGAGGTACTGGTAAGGAGGTAGACGATGTTTGCGATTCAGAACATTAAGACCGGGAAGTTTTTGTATGGCACAGACTACCGATACCGCCCTCCTCACCAGCGTACCAGCAATACGAAAATGCTCACTTACAGCTCTATCGCAGAAGCCGCACACGACTTTTGGGTTAAGAGGAAGTGCGGCAAAGATTACAGAATCGTTGTGCTGAAATCGGTGGAGGTTAAGCGAGTGATTGACTACTACGAAAGCAAAAACTTCATTTAACACAAAGCGGATAAGTATTTATCAAAAACGACATTTACCAAACTATCTGAAAAGGATTGAAAAACAATCTTTTCATAAGAACGAGTTATTCTTATTATTACAGTAGTTAAAGTAGCTGTTCTCAAGGTATTGCGTGTAACTTCCTCTATATAGAAAATTCCCTATATATAGAAGTTATACGCAAAAACCGATTTTCAACTACTTCTACTACTGCAATAAGAATAAGAAGAAAGGAGACTGAAATGGATATAGATAAGCTGTTAGCAGACAGTTCCGGGGATTCCGATGAGACTGTTGCGACTAAGGAGACTGTTTCCAGCGAGGAGACTGGTATCAGTCCTCGTACTGGGAAACCGATTCAGAAGAAATATGCACCGAAGAAGAAAGGTAAGCCCCGAGGAGGTAATAACTGGTTGAAGCCGGAAAACATCGCTCCTGGGCTTGAAGCTGGTGATAATACGAAGTTCCTCTCTGTCAATATGGCGTTGATGAATATGCCGGACATTGACATGGAGAATCCGTTGGAGGTGCAACAACGACTTTCCGAATATTTTGCTCTGTATGCACAGTATGACATGAAGCCTACGGTTGTTGGTATGGCTATTGCACTGAACGGACACAACAGACAGTGGCTTTATGCAGTGACACATGACGTACCGGGAGGTGGTGCTGGATATAAGATTGCGTTGCCGCCGGAGGTAGCGGGCGTAATAAAAAAGGCGTACTTTTTGCTCGAAAATTTGTGGGAAAACTATATGCAAAGTGGCAAGGTCAACCCGGTAGCTGGTATCTTCCTCGGCAAGAACAACTATGGCTACCAAGACAAGACCGAGTACGTCCTCACACCGAACCAGCAAAACGACAACGACTATTCCGCTGATGAAATCAGAGAACGCTACATTGCAAGCGACCAGCAGAAGCGACTTTCAGCAAGCAACTCTGACGAGGACACGAGCGACTAAGCGACTTTCGCCCACGCTCCGACTTTCCGACTATCAGCCGAGCGACTTTCGACTATCGACTTTCGACTATGAAACTGCTCCGGGATTTCCCGGGGCTTTTTCTATGCAAAAATTCACAGAAATTTTCAGAAAATCAGCCGGACACGGCACTCACCTATTTACCTCTTTAGTGTATTGAAGCAAAATGCACCCCGGCGGCGTGGGTGAACGTGTCCGGCGGCGTTCCTTCTATATAATGCGAATTTTGCGCCCGGTGCAATTCGTAAATTTAGAATTTAGGTGTTGACAATTCGTATAATAAGAATTAGAATAACAATAACAACACAAACAAGATAAACCGCCAACACGAAAAAG
>QWCN01008316.1_pt1 | contig 19351 bp, 15 predicted proteins | sample 1972711 | NCBI WGS metagenome assembly QWCN01 (sample SAMN09866707, study PRJNA288562) | Human gut metagenome isolate term1_stool, whole genome shotgun sequencing... | isolation source: gut | host: Homo sapiens | place: USA: California
GTTCCGGGCAGCTTGCCGTATTCGCCGCGCAGCATGGCCTTGGACTCCTTGGGGACCATCTTGTAGCGCTCGCCGGTGATGATGTTCAGCACGGCCTGCGTGCCGACGATCTGGCTGGACGGCGTGACCAGCGGGGGATAGCCGAAGTCCTCGCGCACGCGCGGAATCTCAGCGAGCACGTCGTAATACTTGTCCTCCTTGCCCGCCTGCTTGAGCTGGGAGATGAGGTTAGAGAGCATACCGCCGGGGACCTGATAGAGGAGCGTGTTCGTGTCGACATTCAGCACCTTCGGGTCGAGCGCGCCGCTCGCCTTGAGCTCATCCGCGACCTTGCGGAAGTGGACGGCAGCCTCGCTCATCTTGTTCAGGTCGAGGCCTGTGTCGCGCGGCGTGCCCTTGAGCGTGGCGACGAGGGACTCCGTCGCGGGCTGGGACGTGCCGTTGGCGAGCGGGGAGAGCGCGGTGTCGACAATGTCGACGCCCGCCATCGCGGCCATCAGGTTGACCATGTCGCCCGTGCCGCTGGTGTTGTGCGTGTGCAGGTGGATGGGGATGCTGACGGTCTCCTTGAGGCGCTTGACAAGGGAGTAGGCATCCATTGGCAGCAGCAGGTTCGCCATGTCCTTGATGCAGAGAGCGTCCGCGCCCATCTGCTCGAGCTCCTTAGCGAGCTTCACGAAATAATCCTCATTGTGGATGGGGGAGATGGTGTAGGAGAGAGTGGCCTCGACCTGACCACCGTATTTCTTCGTGGACTTGATGGCCTGCTCTAAGTTACGCACATCGTTGAGCGCGTCGAAGATGCGGATGATGTCGATGCCGTTATCAATGGACTTGCCGCAGAACTCGTCGACGACGTCGTCAGCATAGTGCTTGTATCCTAAGATGTTCTGGCCGCGGAAGAGCATCTGGAGCTTCGTGTGCGGCAGGTGGGCGCGCAGCTGGCGCAGCCGCTCCCACGGATCCTCATCCAGAAAACGCAGGCAGGCGTCGAATGTGGCGCCGCCCCAGCACTCGAGAGAATAGTAGCCGATCGAGTCGAGGATTTCGCAGGCGGGGAGCATCTGTTCGAGCGTCATGCGCGTGGCAGCCTGCGACTGGTGCGCGTCGCGCAGAATGGTGTCGGTGATGAGAAGGGGCTTGTTCGATAAGAATTCCATAGCGGTATGAGGATCCTTTCTTATAATGTAATTTCCAGTTTAGCACAGCAGCGTGGGAATGGCAAGGGAACTTTTGTCAATGATTTCACATTTTTATCGAATGATTCAGAAATAATGATACATTGAATGAAAAATGTCTGAATGCGAGTCAAAGAATGCTTGACGGCCCTGCGGGGATATGATATACTGCTCCTTACTTTGAGGGAGTAGATGGCGTCAGCTGCTTTAGATGGCGTGGCAAGTCAACAGACTGACCGCTTTGCGGTCTGGCTTGTCTTAAACAACGAGACTCAAGTATGGCTTCGCTGTACCTGTGTCTCTTTTCTTATGCTCAGGTGCGGTACCGCGCCTGATTTTTTGTTGTTTGGAGGATCTTACCATGACATTTTTCGAGCTGTTCCTCATCGGCATCGGGCTTTCGATGGACGCCTTCGCCGTGTCGATCTGCAAGGGCCTTTCCATGCAGAAGATCGACAAAAAGTATACGCTCTGCATCGGCCTCTTTTTCGGCGGATTCCAGGCGCTGATGCCGCTGACGGGCTACCTTCTCGGCAACCAGTTTTCAGGGTATATCGAGCGCTTCGACCACTGGATCGCCTTCGTCCTGCTCGCGCTGATCGGCTTTAATATGATCAAGGAGAGCCGCGAAGAGGAGGAAGAAGAGGAAAAGCCCTACGCGGGCGTCAATTTCAAGGAGCTGCTGATTCTCGCCGTCGCCACGAGCATCGACGCGCTGGCCGTCGGCGTGACGTTTGCTTTTTTACAGGTGAATATTGTGCCTGCCGTCACGATCATCGGCTGCACGACGTTTGTGATCTCGATTGCGGGTGTGTACGTCGGCAATGTGTTCGGCTCGCGCTACAAGAGCCGCGCCGAGCTCACCGGCGGCGTCATTCTCATTTTGATCGGGCTCAAGATACCCCCAAGAGAAAGGGACGAGGGGCCTTCCCCCTCGATCCCGCTCATTGCCGGTCTGTAGCTTGAAGAGCTGCAATGCTTGCCGAATCGGGTGCGGTGTACATGGCTTCGCCATGAATTCCTGCGATTCGGCACCACTATTAACCGCGCCTCACGATAGTAAGGCGCGGTTGCGTGTAGTCACGACTCGCAGAAGATTCATGGCGAAGCCATGTACACCGCACTTACATTGCGCAGCGTGTGCAGCTCTTCAAGATCGAGACTGGCAATGTAACCTTTCTCTTGGGGGTTCAAGGGGGGGGATTCTCTTTCGAGAAAGAGAATCCCCCCCTTGATTCGAGGCAGCGCCACCGGCGCTGCCATCCCCACTGCGCTGTGCGCAGAAAGCAAAAAAAGGGGGCCGCGCTTTCGCACAGCCCCCTTCTTATGCAGGTTTAGCAGCCGCAGCCGTTATTGCAGCCGCAGCCGTTATTGCAGCCACAGCCATTGTTGCAGCCGTAGCCACCGCCGCAGCCGCCGCAGGCGAAGATCAGGATGATGAGGATCAGGATCCACAGGCAGCAGCCGCCGCCAAAACCACAGTTATTATTGCACATAAAACGAACCCCCTATGAAGATTGAAACCGCCCGCGCGGCGGTCTCAATCCATAGTATGGTGGGAACGCAAAAAGGTGTCAGCCGATGCGCGCGGAATTTACCATCGCGCGGGAAGCGCGGTAGGCCGCGTCGGAGAAGACACCGCGCGCGATGAGCGTGTCGCTCAGCTTGCTGCCGCCGCTGACGTTCGTTTCGAGTGCGTAGTAAGAGAGGTATACGACGTCGGCGCGCAGGAATGCGGAGGCGCGCAAAGCGCTCACCTCGCCCGCGGTCAGGACGCCCGCAAAGTACGCGCGCTCGGGCGCGTTGGAGATATCAGACTGCGCGGTGGAGCTGTAGCGCAGTGCGCGCAGCAGAAATTCTGTGTACATCTCCGCCGATGCACTCATCGTCGTGCCGAATGTCGTTGGGCCGACGCCGTTGGTGTAGCCTTTGGAGTAGGCGTAGGCCGCGTAGGGCAGCGCCCAGTCGGGCATGTCGGTAAAGGGCTGGTAGGCCGTGCAGGTCAGCGCCTCGCTCTCCTCGCCGAGAAGACGGATGAGCATAATGAGCGCCTCCATGCGCGTGGGGGCCTTTTCGAGGTCAAAGCCCTCGCCGTAGCCCGTGTCCGACCCGCGGAAGAGCGTGAGCGTTTTGAGCGAGGCGGCCATGACCGGATAGTCGACCGAGGAAGAGCTTGCGATGGAATAGAAGCCGCAGTAATTCACGACCGCGGTCTTGCCGGTGACGGTGAAAAGCGCCGTCGTGTCCTCGGCGACGAGATAGCGGTGATTTTCCGCGAGCGCCGCGCCGCTTCTGACCTCGCTGCCGGTCGTCACGTCGACGACCGCGCCGGAGGAAAACTGCACATTGACGCTGCCCGCCAGCACGATGACCTGAAGACCGGTCGTGCCGGAGAGAATGTCGCCCTGCTTGAGGCGCGACTCGGTGAAGACGTCGGCGCGCTGCGCGCCCACGTTGGCCTCTGCCGCGGCGATGGTCGAGCGGAGCGCGGCCTCAGCCTTTGCATACGCCGCCTGATCGGACTTGTCGAGGGCGGCGTCGATGGATGAATTCGCCTTGGTGGTGAAGGTCGTTTGCAGATAGTTGAGCGAGATCAGCGGGTCGCTGGCATCTCCCCCTGCGGCCATGGCCGCGGTGGCGAGCACCGTCACTGCGAGGAGCGATGCGAGCAGGGCAATGGGCCTTTTCACGGTTTGGCTCCTTCCTCCTCCGCCTCGGCGGAGGTCTTGGAGATACGGTAGCTCAGCGTGAGCAGACTGTCGGCAAAGTGGACATCCTCGGTGAAGACCTCGCTGCCGACGTGCAGCTCTGTGTTGGTGAAATTCCAGATTCCGCGCACGCCGAGCGCAACGAGCTGCTCGGCGACCTCCTGCGCGATGTGCTTGGGCACGGTCAGTACCGCAACATCGGGATGGCACACGGCGAAATAGTCGCCGATCTCGTCGAACGAGCGGATAAGCACGTTGTTGACGCGCGTGCCGATGAGCGCGGGGGAGACGTCGAACGCGGTGTCAAGCAGAAAACCGGTCTGCATGAAGTCAAAGTTGCGCAGCAGCGCGTGGCCCAGGTGGCCGGCGCCGACGACGACGAGGCGGTGCTGCTCGTCCACGCCGAGAATGTGACCGATCTCGGTGCGCAGCTCCAAAATGTTGTAGCCGTAGCCCTGCTGGCCGAACTCGCCGAAGCAGCTCAGGTCCTGACGGATCTGCGAGGCGGTGATGCCCATGCGCTCGCCGAGCAAGCTCGACGAAATGCGCACGATGCCCTTGGAGTGCAGATCGTCGAGATAGCGGTAGTAACGGGGAAGACGCCGGACGACAGCGTCGGAAATTTTGCGTTTTTTCATAAGGAACGATCCTTTGTTTTAGGATACTGCAATTATACGAGCGAGAGAAGAAGTTGTCAATTTTTTTAACGATCTTTGACGAAAATTTTAGCTTTACAGAGGCCGCTGGTTCGAATCCAGTCGGGCATACCAAAATGTGTTGATGAAAGATGCAGCACAGAAAGCACCGCGCTTTTGCGCGGTGTTTTCACATATTTATCATCTTTTTCGCCGCAAAAAGTTTTAAAAACAGTTTTTTCAAAAAGCAGTTTTTCCCCGCGACAGGCGACATTTTCGAGATGCAGCCGGTTGATTTTATGAACTGATGCGACTCGAACGCCGAAGCATGGGCGCTTCACTCTTGCTGCTACCTGGCGCATCTCACTTCTCTCTCACATTTGGGCAAAGAAAAGCCAGAGGAAGCGAATGCACGCCTCTGGCGTGCGTCCGCTTCCTCTGGCACCGCGGCCCCGCTGGGCTGCGTGGTCTTATTATTCGTCTGCCAACATTGCGCTCCCTTGGCATTGTTCGTCGCTTTGGCAGGGTATCAGTCCCTTTCACCAACGAACAATGCCGTATTCAGGAAAGAAAGGTGAAGAATCGCAAGAGTCCCTATCTTGAAGTGATCAGCAGCTTACAATGACACTTTATAAATTCAGGGAATATTTTAAAAATCAATTCAGCGCTGGATGCGGCCGGAACCATCGCCGTCGGCCAACTTTTCCACCTCGGCTGCTGTAACCATGTTATAATCGCCCTCGACGGTATGCTTGAGCGCGGAGGCCGCCACGGCAAATTCCACAGCCCGCTGATTGCCCTTACCGGCGAGCAGTGCGTAAATCAGACCGCCGCCGAAGCTGTCGCCGCCACCCACGCGGTCAACGATATGCAAGTCATATTTTTTGGAGAAATGGTATTCATCGCCGACAGCGTCAAACAGCATGGCGCTCCAACCGTTGTCGGACGCCGAGCGGGACTCGCGCAGCGTGATAGCGACCTTTTCAAAGCCAAACCGATCAGCAAGCTGTCTTGCAACGGACTTGTAGCCCTCGCGGTTGATCTCGCCGGCATAGATATCGGTCGCCTCCGCCTCAATGCCGAACACATCCTTGGCATCCTCCTCGTTGGAAATGCATACGTCCACGTACTGACACAGATCAGTCATGGCCTCGCGTGCCTGCTGACGGCTCCACAGCTTGCCGCGGTAGTTGAGATCACAGCTAATCTTGAGCCCGTGTGCCTTCGCCGCCTTGCAGGCGTCACGGCAGGCATCCACCATGTTGGGGCCAAGCGCAGGCGTGATGCCGGTAAAGTGGAACCAGTCCGCGCCTTCAAAAATCACATCCCAGTCGAAGTCGGAGGGAGCGGACTCCTGAATGGCAGAATGCGCCCGGTCATAAATGCAAACGGAACCGCGCTGAGACGCGCCTTTCTCATTATAGTAGATACCGATACGGTCGCCTCCACGCACGATCATAGAGGTATCCACGCCGTAGCGGCGCAGAGAGTTGACCGCAGCCTGTCCGATGGCATGCGCGGGCAGTTTGGTGACGTAGACGGCGTCAAGGCCGTAGTTAGCCAGCGAAACAGCTACGTTAGCTTCCCCGCCACCGAAAGAAAACTCCAAGTGGTCCGCCTGAACAAAGCGCTCATAATTGTATGGCTGGAGACGAACCATCAATTCTCCAAAGGTTACTACTTTCGGCATACTCTTTCCTCCTATCGATTCAGAAGGTGAATGGCAAAGCCGCCAAAGTCACCCTTGATGTAAACGAATTTTGGCTCGCCCTTGTCATTATACTGAAGCGTATCCTCATCGAATACAACGCCCGCACGGCCAAGATGATACATCGCGCGCTTCACGCTGTTCGTTCGGAAGCCGATGTGTCCCTTTACCCCCGGACCGGGCTTATTCATGTACTCAACCGCGCTTCCTGCGAACCACGATTTGCTCGTCTGACGCACATCCAGTCCCAGCAGTACGCTGACTGCGCGGGCCAGCGACTCCGCTTCTTCAGCACTTCCGCAGTTTACGCCGACGTGCGCAAGCTCAATGCCCAGCATGGTTTTGACCGCCTCCCGGCACAGTCGGATGATCTCGTCCCACCGCTCGTTTTCGATCATGTCCTTTTTGACCATCCACGTTCCGCCGCAGGCGAGGATCTGGTCGAAAGAGAGGTAATCCATCAGATTTTTGGCATTTATGCCTCCAGTCGGCATCCACTTTAATGTGCGGTAAGGACCGGCCAGTGCTTTGAGCTTGGCAATACCGCCGTTTTGCTCGGCAGGGAAAAACTTCACCGCATCCAAGCCCATGCTCATTGCCTGCTCCATCTCACCGCCGGTGGCGGTGCCGGGAAGCATCAAAGCCCCCTTGGAGAGGCCGTATTTGACCATATCCGGATTGAAGCCAGGGCTGACGATGAATTTTGCTCCCGCTGCCAGCGCACAGTCCAGCTGCTCGCTGGTCGTAACCGTACCAGCACCGACCAGCATCTCCGGAACCTCTTTGCAGATAGCACGGATCGACGCCTCTGCCGCTGGGGTCCGAAACGTAATTTCGGCGGCGGGCAGACCACCTTTTACCAATGCCTTGGCTAAAGGGACAGCCTTGTCTGGGTCGTCAATAGCAATCACAGGAATGATTCCAATTTTATATATTTGTTCTAAAATCTGATTCATACTTAACAAACACCTTTTTAGGTTTTCAAAAATAAAGTCCTATTGTAAATTGCAATACAATGATCATGGGGCAGCTCTTAGCAGTCTGTTCTTCTGATATCGAGTCGGAGCATCGAGTCCAATTGATTCCAAAAGAGGAAACCTGTACCAAGATACCCGGAAGACGGCGTTTCATAACCGCAGAAATTTGAAAATACTTAGCATTATAGGCTGCTTCATTACCGTTTTGTGGAAATGCAGCAATCAGTTACGACCATTCAACCGCGCAATATCCGACCGCCATACAGCTTTCCACCTTGATAAAAAGGGCCTGAGGAGGTCTTCCCCAGGCCCCAAAACAGGCGCTTACAGCTTATCCTCACGCATAAAATGAGCATTGGTCCCATCAATGGAGAAGAACTCATCTGCTGCACGCCGACCGATGTCATCTGGGTACTTAGATATCTCATTTAAGTACTCTTTTTCATCTACATAGGTAAACGCGCCGTCTCGCATTATGACCTTGCCGTCCACTGCAACCAGCGAAACCTCGGATCCCCTGGCACTGTAAACCAGATTAGGTACCATGTTGCGCATTGGGTAAGTGTACACCGGCAACATGGAGGGACAACTGAGATCTATAGCAATATAGTCCGCGCATTTTCCAGGCTCAAGAGAGCCTACGGTATCGCCCAAGCCAATCGCTTGGGCACCCTCAATGGTGGCCATACGCAGGGCCTTCCAGGCGGGCATAACTTCCGGATTCTGATACTTGATCTTGTTGAAGAGGCAAACATTTTTCATCTCATTGATGATGTTATGGCAGTTGTTGCCCGGAGCCTGATCGGAACCCAAGGCCACCACACCGCCCGCCTGCTGGAAAACAACACTTGGGCAGACAATGCCATCAATGATGCCGATCGAACCCGGATTAACGATCATTGAGGCACCTCGTTTGGCAATAAGGGCAGCTTCCTCATCTGTACAGTCAGTAAGATGGACTGCAATAAGAGATTCATCCAGATAGCCCAACTCATCCAGAAAAGCTGTAGGACGCTTGCCATAGCGCTGGACGATCTGATAGGTCTCTCGATCTCCTTGCTGCACATGCATATGGATTTTGGTACCCCGCTCCTTGACCGCCTTTTGGATACGCAACAGCATCTCCGGGCTGACAAAGTCAGCGCCTTGCGGGCCAAACAGGATCTTAATCCGTCCCCCGGCCTTGTTGTTCCATTTATTATACAGATCAATGTTTCGATTCAGGCTCTCCTCTCCCATGGCATCATCAAACTCATAGAGTTCGCCCGGTTGATAAACCCGTCGTTTAGCCGCTCGAATCGTCTGTGCAATATTCCCTCGGGCGCCCACCTTATCGATGAAAGCACACACATTTTCCATTTTGGATTCATAGTCGCCCAGTGTGGTAGTGCCTGCCCGGACGGCCTCCAGAATGGCCACTCGGCTGCCCACATCCCGTTCCTCGTCATTGACCGCGTTGTCAAAGGGCTGGAGGCCGAACATCATCCAACTGTTGGTGTCTTGGGCCAATCCGCGCATAATATTGCATGCAGTATGCATATGGCCGTCGATAAAACCAGGCAGCACCATATGATGATCCAAGGTGATCATTTCCTCAGCTGTATATTCCGCTAAAATCTCAGGCCGGTTGCCCACCTTCAAGATTTTGCCTCCGTCTACAGCCATAGCGGCATCACTATGATAGCCCACGCCGGCTCCCTCCATCGTATAGAAATGCGGGGCCACCACAATGGTATCAATCTTTTTCATAAATGTCTCCTATTCCAACGGCAAAGCAGTTAGTGTACCTTCTCAGGATAACGCCGTTTGGTAAGCTGAGTCAGAGTAATCAGGCTCACTGTCAGAATAGCAGCAGTAACCGCAATACTCAAGACATACTGTCCGGTCAGTCCGCCAAAAAGGAATCCCACGAAAGCCGAAATACCAACCGTAATTCCGTAGGGCAGCTGCGTCATAACATGGACGATATGGTTGCAGGAAGCACCGGTAGAAGAGAGCACAGTCGTATCGGAGATAGGGGAGCACTGGTCGCCGAACAGGCCACCGCCAATCACGGCGCCAACAACAAACGGAATGGAAATATCAAAGGCGATGGCCATTGGGAAAGCAATGGGCATCATAATAGACCACACGCCCCAAGAGGAACCGGTCGAAAACGAAATGAGTGCGCCAAACAGGAATACCAAAGCCGGAACCATGCCGGGAGTCAGGTACTGCTCCACAATATGGATCAGAAACTCGCTGGTCCCCATACCTTTGACGATAGAGCCCAAGGACCATGCGCACACCAGAATAAAGGGAACCGAGATCAGTTCGGCCATACCGTTGACAAAGGTATCGAACGCCTTGGTCACGCTGAAGAGCTTGGTGCTTACACCCATGATGCCCGCACCCAGCGCGCCACCCATAAAGGCGATGCAAATAGCAAGTGTAATGTTGGCACTGCGGAAGCATCCCACCAACCCGTTGTTAACCAGATCGCCGGACCAGAAAATGGTGGCAAAGAGAGAACCAAACAGGCAAACAATAGGGATAATAAAGTTCCACATAGTAAGCTTATAATCTGCGGGCAGCTCATTTTTCACCTCTGGAACCAAGGGCTGAACCCCGTCGTCCAGCAGCTTTCCGGTCTCTCTGGCCCGCTTTTCTTCCTTGTACATAGGGCCAAAGTTCAAGCCGAAAGCAGCAACGATCAAAACAGAAATCATGGCAAATACGCCATACAGATTGAACGGAAGCATATTCAACCAGATGCCCCATTCGTTGCCCTCAACGCCGCTTGCCAACAGCTCTGCGGCAATCAGTCCCGTGATAAAGGGACCATAGCTGCTAATGGGAGAAAGCGCAGCTAAATTGCATCCCATGGAATCCAGGATATAAGCCAATTTTGCTCGAGAGATGCGCACCATGTCAGTAACGGGCCGCATGATAGTACCAAGCATGAGGCAGGGCTCCGTATAGCTGAAAATGAAAGCGCTTAGGCAAGTAACGATCTGCCCCTTCTTAGCAGTATTGATAACCTTTGTCACCTTGGTAGCAAAGGCCTCTGCAGCACCAGTGTTGCGGAGCATGGCGATCATACCGCCGGAGAGTGTAACCAAAATAATCAAAGATGCATTTCCGCTGAGAGAGGGGATCATATAGTCCGAGATAATTTTGACAAAACCAACCAAAGGGTTAAAGCCGTTCATCATTGTGGACCCCAACCAAACCGCGATGAATAAAGAGAAAATCGTCTGTTTGGTCCACAGGGCCAATCCGATTGCCACGATGGGGGGAATGAGACACAACACTCCATATGTAGTATCCATATAACAAGCCTCCTGTTATAAATTATCTATGGTTTTTTTCATGGAATCTCTGCTTCCGCAACTACAGGCCCTATCCGAATCTGCAAATCACACCTCCTCACTTTCTCGGTCCAGGGATGCGCAAAACGTAAGTCTTGCAAAATCAAGACACGGCATATCAGCTTTGAACGAGACTGATCATACTATATACCGTATATTTTCATGAACAGACCAAACGTTTTGCGCACTCCGGTTTCCAGCCTCCCACCGCTCCCAACATCTTCGGTTTTGGCAGCGCGAGTAACTACGGATCACACTTGGTTAATTTCGGTTTTCGTAACCGGATGCATACATATTTGCAGGGATAAATTTTCCCTGGCCGTAGCGGCCCACAAACTTGGCGTTCTCCACTACAACCTGGCCTCGCAGCAGAACCGTCTCCACCCGACCAGACTGACGACGGCCCTCATAGAGGTTGTAGTCCACGCCGTTAGGGTTATCTGCCAGATGAACTGTCCCCTCATAATTGGGATCGAAAATGACAACATCTGCGTCAGAACCTACCGCCAGCGTTCCCTTTCTCGGATAGATACCGTTGATTTTTGCCGGCTGAGTGGCAATAACATCTACAAATTTCTGGCGGGTCAGCTTTCCCGTGCATACACCTTCGGTCCACACCATATGCAGTCGATCGCCGGCGCCGGGGGAACCGTTTGGAATCTGAGTAAAATCATTTCTGCCGGCCTGCTTGAGCTCTGCCACATCTATACCGCAGTGGTCGGATGAGACCGCCGTCAGCAGTCCGTCGGATAATGCCTGCCAAAGAGCCTCGCAGTCCTCACGATCCCGCAAAGCGGGGGAGCAAACGAACTTAGCCGCTTCATTGAAATCCGGATTATCCAGAACTTCCTTAGTGGTGGTCAGATAGTGAGTGCAAGTCTCGCCGGAAACCCGCTGGCCAGTTCCCTTGGCCTTTTGTAATTCGGCAATGGCCTCCCGACAGGTCATATGAGCAATATAAAGAGGCGTATCGGTCTGACCAGCCAGATAAATAGCCCGGCGCACCGCCTCCGCCTCAGTAAAAGGCGGACGGGAAACATAATGGTAATGCGGCGTCAGTTGGCCCTTCTTTACACACTCGCTGCGGAGGAAATTCAGGATCTCTCCATTCTCTGCATGCACAAATACCGTAGCGCCAACCTGTCGGCTCTTCTCCAGAATACGGAAGAAAGTACCGTCATCTACATGAAGCGGAGAGCCGTTGTAGGCCATAAAAATCTTGATGCTGGAAATGCCTCTCCGAGGAAATTCTTCGATCTCATCAAAGATACTGTCCATAATATATGTTACCATGGAATGCAGTGCAAAATCAACACAAGACTTATCCTTCGCCCGCACATTGATTCGATAATCAATGGAATCCAGCAGTCCGCGATCCGGATCCTGCGGAGCAAAGTCCACAATGGTGGTCGTGCCGCCTACAATAGCAGAGTCGGTCGTCTCATATCCGGCAGTGTCACGGTTGCCGACATTGCACAGGGCGGAAAAGTGGGTGTGCTGGTCTACGCCTCCCGGAAACACATATTTACCTTTGGCGTCTATCACACGATCTGCAGCTTCGTCCAAATGTGTCCCCATTGCGCGGATCACATCGCCCTCCACCAGGATATCCCCCACATACTCTTGTTCTGCGGTTACGATTGTGCCTCCTTTAATCAAGGTACGCATACTGTCATCTCCTAAAATATCAATTCTTGTTTGGTAAACATGGGAAAGCCTACGATATTCTTCTGCTCTGGGAAGCCCCAAGTAGACACCTTGCTGGTACGCAGCCCCATATCTACCATGGCTTCCGCAAATTTAACTGCTGGCATTACCCCATCCAACACGGGAACGCCCAGCTGGGCGGACAGGTCCTCAACAAAGTCCACGAAACCAGCGCACCCCAGCAAAATACATTCGGCGCCGTCCTGCTGCACGGCTAACTTTCCCTGATAGGCTAACGCTTCCAATCCCTTCTTGGGGTCCCTGCCAAATTCCAGCACGCTCAAACCTGTGGATCGGATAGAACGGCAAAACTTTTCCGCTCCATAGTTGGACACCACATCCTCTGTAACCTTGCGAGACCGATCCAAGACCGATACGATAGAAAAGTACGGCGCTATAAATTTGGCAGCAGCAATGGCCGACTCACAGATACCCAGCACAGGCTTGGAGGTGACCTCTCTGGCTGCCTGAAGCCCAGGGTCACCAAAGCAGGCGATGATAAATGCATCGGCGCCTTCCTCTCGGTCTCCCCGGATCACTTCTTTCAGGACCCCCGGAACAGCCAAATACTCATCCACATAACATTCGATGCTGTCCGGCCCGGATGCCGGAGTAACCGCCCAAACCTGAGTGTCGCTGCGTGCCACTCGACGTGCTAAATTTTCTATACTTTCAGTCATGGATTGCGTCGTATTGGGATTGATGATTTTGATCTTCACAATTTTCCCTCCTCTTGGTCCAAAGCCTGAACCATCTTCATCAGCTAATCCCGTCTTTGCTGGGAATGAACAGAAGCATGGAGGGAACCGCTTTTCCCCAATTCATCAGATCGTGTCCTGCACCGCTGAACATTCTGCGAAAACGGATACCGCTGTTGCGGCACAGTGTCTCGCTCAGCTTTATCAGCTTAGAGCTGCACTGGGTAGGCGACTGGCGAATATATTCTTCGCCTACCAGCTCCGGGTGCTCTTTCAGCACGGAGTCAATGACCTGATCCATGGGCTCCATCGTTGGGTTGCGCAGTTCCACAATAAACTCCACCTTGCCCGGAATCACATTGACCGCTCCTGGGAACACCTGAAGGGTTCCTACAGTGCAGACCATATCCGGCGAAGCGGCCTCAGTCCGTTCCATAAGTTGGGTAATGATCCGGCAGGCTTTCACCAGCGCGTCATCCCGCAGATGCATGGGTGTGCTGCCTGCATGATTGGCACAGCCGGAAACCGTCATGCGATAGCGCACGATGCCCACAATACCATCAACCACGCCTATTTGCATTCTTTCAGCTTCTAATAACCCGCCCTGCTCAATATGTAACTCCAAGTAACACTGATATTGGGTCAGATCTCTTCGGCAGGCGCCGACCTGCTCCATTGTAAGTCCGTGGAGGGCCAGATTTGGCCGCATAGCTTCATCAATCTCTCCGCCGGTAAATGCCTTACTTCCAAAAGTTCCGCCAATGACATTGCCCTCCTCCTCGGTAAATGCAATCACCTGGATGGGATGCCGATTTTGATATCCCAACTCCTTAAGGCGCTGCACACACTCGATTCCGGACAACACACCATAGGTTCCGTCGTAAATCCCGCCCCCCGGCACCGTATCGATGTGGGATCCAATGCAAATGATCTCTCCCTGACCGGGAAGCGTACCGATCAGATTCCCTACAGGATCGACGGATGTCTGAAGTCCTGCCTGTTCCATGCACTGTTGAACATAGATTCGTCCTTCGTCATAGGCAGGGGTATACGGCAATCGTGTGGTTCCTTCTTTCGGCACAAAACCGATTCGCCCAAGTCGGGTCAAATGATCATATAAGCGGGTACCGTTGATCATACTCATGCGGGGTCCCCCTTAGTCTCATGGGATCTGACAAACTCCTCCAGCTCCTGCAGCCCCTGCTCCAGGCACTGCATGGATGTCGCATAGGACAGACGGATATATCCCTCGCCAAATTCGCCAAAGGCCGTACCGGGTACCACTACCACCTGTCGTTCTTCCAGCAGCTTCATGGCAAATTCTTCACAAGGCATACCCAGTTGACTGATGTCAATAAATGCATAGAAAGTCCCAGCCGGAGCATGGCAGGACAAACCAGGGATCTCAGATATCCGCCTCATCACATAGTCACGGCGCAGGCGATACTGCTCCACCATATACTTCAAGTGGTCTTGTGGACCTTCCAAAGCTTCAATAGCCGCGACCTGGCAGGGAGTGGCCGCACAAGCACTGACATTTTCCTGCAGCTTGACCATATTCCGGATCACATTTTCCGGTCCGGCAGCATAACCGATACGCCAACCGGTCATCGCATAGGTTTTGGAAAGGCTATCAATAACCAGGGTCCGTTCTTTCATTCCAGGCAGAGCAGCAAAGCTTGTATAAGTCCTTCCATCAAAGAGGATGTGCTTATACACCTCATCAGCCAAGATCACCAAGTCCTGCTTCTGGGCCAATTCGGCCAGTTGGAGCAGCGTTTCAGTGCTGGCTACAGCTCCTGTGGGGTTGCATGGGCTGTTTAGAATAATGGCCTTTGTCTTATCGGTAACAGCTTCGGCAATAGCGGATACATCCAAATCAAATCCCCGTTGTGCGTTGGTTTTCACCGACACCGGCACGCCGCCGCACATCCGAATCTGTTGGACATAATTAGTCCAGCAGGGTTCGTTGACGATAACCTCATCCCCAGGATTCAGCAGCACTTTCAGCGCCAAAAACAAGGCTCCCATGGCTCCAGGCGTCACCACAATTTGGCTTGCAGGATCGTAAGAGAGTCCCTCTGTGCGATGGAGATACTCTGCAATCGCCTGGCGCAGAGCCAGCAGCCCTGCATTTTCTGAATACTTGGTCTTTCCTTCCCGAATGGCCCTGCACCCAGCCTCCACTACGTTCGGCGAGGCAGTAAAATCCGGCTCTCCCAGTGTAAAACTAATTACATGATCGTACTCCAGCGCCTTATTGAACATTTTTCGAATCTTGGAGGGTTGGATCTGCTGAGTGTTATCTGAAATTTGAATCATATAGGTGACTCCTTTCTACTCAAGCACCGCTGCAAATACGATACGATATTCTTGCGGAAGAAGAAATCCCACGGTATTGACGGGGATCCAGAAGAGAGGAATCGTTTTAAACAGAGTAAAATCGATCAATTCTCCCCAATCTACAGAGTCCACCGCTTGGCGTGGAGTGATATGCTGCCCCGCCAAAAAGCGGATTTCAGCATAATTTCCACATACTCGCATCAGAGCGGAATGAATAGGAGCAAAAAACAGATTATTGGTAACGCTGGTAAAAAAGGCCTGTGCCAGAGCATTTCCATATCCCGGAAGAAGACCTGCTGCCATGGCTTGCCGGGTACCTTGGCTGAACACGGTAAAGGCCAGCGTGACAAGGACGCCTCCTATTCCCCAACTCAGGCTTTTGAACCAAGTCGCCCGGTTGATCTGCCAAGTTCCCTCCAACATACGTCCGGAGAGCAACTCACCCGCCGTAGCATAGACAGCGAATTGCGCAAAACCTGCCAGATAAGGATACGCTATATTGACCTTGGCAAAGCCTCCTGTGACGCAAAAGAGTACCGTAAACACAGCCAACAACCCATAAGCAACTGCCCACCAAATATCGCTTCGTTTCATATGCATCCCCTAACTTTTGTACCCCAAATATAGCAAAATGGAACCGGCGTTAAAATTCAGCGCCAGTTCCATTTTATGTAGTCTGTATATTATTTGGACAAGCCTTCTGTGTCCCGATGTAAGACCAACGAATCTTTATATACTACCAAAGGATAATGCAGTTTAGCCAATGCAGGCGGTACATTTTTCCCGAGTTTTATTTATAGCGCATCAAAATCGATCTTGTTGGTTGATACAGGAAGACTCTGGATCATCTGTATCCGGTTACGCACATTCATTTTGGTATATATGCTGTGGAAATGTTTTTTTACCGTATGGATACTGATATTCATTTTTTGAGCGATATCTTCATTGGACAGCCCGTGTACGGCCAAATCTAACATTTCCCCTTCTCGACTGGTCAAGCCGTACTGGCTGCACAACTTTTCATGATATCCTTTTGCGTAAAAATAGCGGGTGTCTCCCTTTTTTGCTTCATATACTAAACGGTATGCAAAGTGCTTGTGCAACTGCTCCAATACAAACATATCCCGTTCGCTAAACGGAGGCTTATCAGCTTGCCGGTACAATTTCAATAAGCCGACCGGTTCTTCTCGAAAGGAGATGGAAAGGCCGACGGAATATGCCAAGTGATTGGGCAGATAGAAGTTCTGGTAGATTCCGCTGCTATTCACCTGTTCATCCGAAGATGCCATAGATTCCCGAAAAGCACCGCCTTTACAGGTATACAGCGCCCAGCGAAAAGCATCTGAATTCAGGCTTTCCTGCATCCAGACATCAACAGCCTGCTGAGGCAGATGAAAAGCCGCTGGGGCCTGAAACTGATAGGATCCATTCTCCGCAGTAGAGATTCGGGCAAAAATTGCGCTATCATACGAAATCAAAAAAGGAAGCCATCGGTTGAGAATTTCATGCTGCATTTCCTCTACTGTATAGATAAATGAAATATTGTATGCGATCTCATTGAGGCGTATCCATTCGTTTTCATTTAAAAATGCCATATCAATATCTCCCTTAACATTTGTATCCAGCCATAAGCAAAGCTCAAAAAGATAACAGTATCAATGAATTCCGACCACAATTGCAATTAAAGCGTTCCCATCGTAGAAAGCATTCTAACTCGGTCACAGGTGTAGATGCTCGAAATGCAGATGTGCCACATTATCTCTGACATAACATTCTCCCCACCCTTTCTTTGTCCGATCAGGTCTTGGCGTTCACATAAATACACCCGATCCTATCGATAAGCTTCTCGCGTTATGCTACCATTATTATATCAGGCAGAAGGCTAAAAAGCAATTCCAAACAGAAAGCTGAAAAGCAAAGTAATAGGGCTGCATCTCCACGATCACGATGTCGGCACATTAAAAATCTCAATTTTGAAACCATTCTTGACAGCAGGCATTTTCTTCACCTTTTCAGAGGCGAACGAAGCATAAACTTCCGTACGCAATCTACCTCTGCGCGGGCGGTATCATCGCGTTTTCGCCGCTGCTCATCCGCCTGCTTGCAGCGGAGAACTACCCGAGCTCCGCAAATGTCAAGTATTTTGTGCGAAAAAGATAGAATAAATTTTTAGAGCGTTCACGCCGCCCGGCCAAACGCTATCTTGAAAGCCTCCGCCGAGGACATAAAGCTGAGGATTTCTCTCGGGTAATCATTGAGCCACGTCTCGATGCACTTAACCTCCGCCGCCGTCACCTTGTCGAAGTCCGTCCCTTTCGGGAACTGCCGCCATATCATGCGGTTAATATTCTCGTTCGTGCCGCGCTCGCAAGAGCTATACGCATGGCAGTAATAGACTGTCGTCCGCTTTGCATCCTTGTGCCGGGCGCTCCGCTCGATGCCGTCAGCGTCCGCGAACTCGGAGCCGTTGTCTACGATTATCGTTTTGAAAATCTCATAGAACACCGCGCCGTAAATACACTCGAGGCGGTCTAAAGCCGCGACGACCGAGCTACCCGAGCTCAATAACGTAGGTTGATTTTCACCTATTATTGTGAATAATAGGCGTAGGAGCATAGAGTCCATCTGTTTCCAGCTCCTTTGCCATGCCCCATGCCAGCTTGAAGCCCGCCGTAAAGCTCAGCAGCGTGGCCTCCTCCAGTAACATATTCTGTGCGTCCAGCAGACGGAGCAGCTTCTTGCGCTTCTCATCATCCATTCCCTCACGTACCTCTTTGCGGGCGGATTGGACAGCGCGGACGAGCTGCTCCGGCGGCTTCTTGTCAAACCGTTCCTGCAAGGCTTTCATGTAGTCGTACATGGTATCCCTCCCTTTGCAGCCACAACACATACCACAACTCACCGCACAAAGCTACTGTTATTTTTTCGATGCTGACGATACTATTGTCTCATGCCTGTCCATGCGCGGGGTGGTTTGACGCTTACGGTTTTAAGACAGCGGGCAAAGGAAAGAGGATACCCTAAAAATTAGGTATCCTCTCGGAAATTAGGTATCTGGGGCACGCTTTTGGTGAAATCGACGGAGTTTTTACCATCAACACAAAAGGTAAAAGGGACGCCGCGCTTTCCTCATTGACAATTCGACGGGGAATGCTATAATCTGCTATGTCTGAAAAAATGTAAAATTGTATCGCAGAGGTGCCGCCGCGAGGCGGAGAATAGAGAATCCGGTGCGAATCCGGAACGATTCAAGCCCGCTGCACACAGGCTGATATTTCTGCGAGTTTACCCGCGGCGCGATTTTTTCGCGGCGCGGTGTTGCTGGTTGGAATCGTGAGAGCGGCTGTGGGTCACCATGGCCGCTTTTATATTTCTTTCAGAACGATTTTTGAAGAAGAAGGTAAAGAGAAACATGAAAAAAGCACTTGCAATCCTGCTCACAGCCGTAATGCTGCTGGGCGTGCTGACCGCCTGCGGCAGCAAGAAGGACGACGCTGCCGACGACACGCAGAACACGGAGGACGCCGACAAGGCCGCGGCCGACAATGTCGCCGCGCTCATCGACGCGATCTATGTTCAGGAGCGCACCGATGAGACCGACGCGCAGTGCGAGGCTGCCAAGGCTGCCTGGGACGCGCTGACCGACGAGCAGAAGGCCATGGTCGAGGGTGAGGAAGCGAGCCCTGAGTACTTCGGCCTTGACACGGGCGATGCGTCCAAGGACGATCCCCGCAACCAGGATGACATCGGCGAGAACGAGCTTCTGGTCGTTTCCTTCGGCACATCCTACAACGACAGCCGCGTCAACGATATCAAGAGCATCGAGGACGCCCTGCAGGAGGCCTATCCCGACTGGTTCGTCCGCCGCGCTTTCACGGCTCAGATCATTATCAACCACATTCAGGCCCGCGACGGCGAGAAGATCGACAACATGACCCAGGCGCTCGACCGCGCTGTGGCCAACGGCGTCAAGAACCTCGTCGTGCAGCCGACGCACCTGATGCACGGCGCGGAGTATGACGAAATGTGTGCTACCATCGACGAGTA
>QWCN01003786.1_pt1 | contig 19346 bp, 17 predicted proteins | sample 1972711 | NCBI WGS metagenome assembly QWCN01 (sample SAMN09866707, study PRJNA288562) | Human gut metagenome isolate term1_stool, whole genome shotgun sequencing... | isolation source: gut | host: Homo sapiens | place: USA: California
CGGCCTGAATACCGGCGCCTCCGCTGGAATCGCTTCCGGCGATCGTTAATGCTGTTTTCATATTCTGTCTCCTTTTCAGCATCAATTTTGTTGAGCGACAGAAAGTGGTGCCCCCGATCTGCCGCTGTTTTTATTTGTATCTGCGCCTGTGCGCAGAGGGGGTCAGAGCTCCAGCGCTGCGCGCACGGCGGTCTTGAGCGCGCGCGTGGCGGCGGGGATGTCCGGCTGCGCGAAGATCGCGCTCACGACGGCGACGCCGACGATGCCGCTGCCGGAAAGATGGGCGACATTGCCCTTCGTGATGCCGCCAATGGCAATGACTGGAATGGACACGGCCGCGCAGATCTCGCGCAGGGTGTCATAGCTCACGGCGTTGGCGTCGGTCTTTGTCCCGGTCGGGAACACAGCGCCCACACCGAGATAGTCCGCGCCCTCGCGCTCGGCCAGCAGCGCATCCTCCACGGTCTGCGCCGACACTCCGAGAATTTTGTCCGGGCCGATGAGCGCGCGCACTTTGCCGGCTGCCATGTCGCTCTGGCCGACGTGCACGCCGTCGGCGTCCGTTTCGATGGCGAGCGCCACGTTGTCATCGAGCACGAACGGCACGCCGTACTGCCTGCACAGCGCCTTGAGCGCGACGGCCTCTTCCTTGAAGTGCGCCTCGTCGAGTTCCTTCTCGCGCAGCTGCAAAAACGTTGCGCCGCCCTGCAGCGCCTGCTCGGCCTGCTCGTAGAGCGTCTGGCCGTGCAGCCACGAGCGGTCGGTCACTGCATAGAGCAGCAGGGAAGCATTATCGCAGTTCATACTTGGCTCCTTCCTCCAGCGCGTCGCCGGTCATGTTGAAGATTGCATCAATGATACGGTTGCGGTAGGTGCTGTTGCCGTCGCCGGGCTGCATATTCGCCCAGGCGATCTCACCCGCGAGCCCCATCGTGCACACGGCGGCAGCCGCGGCCTCGAGCTTGTGCCCGGGATTGGCGACGAGAAACGCCGTCGTCAGCGCCGAGAGCTGGCAGCCCGTGCCGGTGATGCGGCTCATCTCCGGGCGGCCGTTGCGGATGCACCAGCAGCGCTCGCCGTCGCTCACGAGGTCGATCGCGCCGGTCACGGCGATGATGCAGCCGGCCTGTCTGGCGAACGCCTTGACCAGCGCCACGCCGTCGTCGAGGTTCGCCTCCGTCACGGCATCGACCGCATCGGCGTCCACGCCCTTGGTCGTGCCGCTGCCGGTGCAGAGGGTCTTGATCTCGGAGATGTTGCCGCGCACGGCGTCAAAGCGCACCTCGCGCATGAGGCGGTTGGCCGTGTCGGTGCGCAGGCGGCTCGCGCCCGCGCCCACGGGGTCGAGCAGGACGATGTGCCCGAGGGCGTTTGCCTTCCTGCCGGCGAGGAACATGGAGGGGATGGTGTTTTTGTTGAGCGTGCCGATGTTGATGTTCAGGCCGCCGCAGATGCTCGTGATGTCCTCGACATCGTCTGCGTCGTCGGACATGATCGGCGAGCCGCCGGCCGCCAGCAGGACGTTTGCGACGTCGTTGACGGTGACGTAGTTTGTGATGTTGTGCACGAGCGGCGTTTTCGCGCGCACATTTTCCAGCATGGTCTTGAGGATCTGTTCCATAGTCAAAAGCTCCTTTCGGGGTGTAAAAAACAGCAGCGCCCGTAAAGAGTGCTGCTGTTGCGGTCCGGCAGTATGAATCCCTACGTTGGCATTATCCAAATCAGGTATGCGGGTCTAAGCGGATGCTTACTCTCAGCCGAGCGGCTCCCCGTGTTTGTACACTTCATGATAGGACGAAACCGCCGGCTTGTCAAGGCGGGAATGTAAAATCTTCACCGCTTTGCTGCACGGGAACTTTACATGGCCGCGGTTTTGAACTTTACACGCGCTGTGTAAAACAGAGACGTGAGCTTGTAAGAGCCAAAATCTTGAATACTACAGGAGGAAGAGATGAACCATTCCAAACGCATCGGGTCCCGCCTGCTGCCGCCCGCGCTTTTTCGCATTTACTGCTGTATTTTGGTTGCAATCGGGCCTCCGGCATGATACAGTTAAGATGCCGTGTTACAGCTGCTTTTACACAAGGGCGGCTGCAGATTTTACACGGTGGGAAGGAATACAGTTGTGCGGCCCTGCGCCGCGCATATGTAGGAGACTATATTAACATTAACAGGAGGAAGAAATGAAAACCAAAATGCACAATGGAAGCAGACTGCTGTCGCTGCTGCTGGCGGTAGTCCTTGTCTTCACGCTGACGGTTCCGGCGCTTGCGGCGGAAAAGCCGCAGGACATGAACCTGAGGATCGCCGTCATGTCCGACCTGCACTATCTCTCGCCGGATATGATCGCAGACACGGAGGACTTTGAGCATGCGTTCAACAGCGACCGCAAGCTGCTCAAGGAGAGTTCATCCGTCCTTCACGAGATGCTTGAGCGCGTCCGCGCGGACAAGCCCGACATCCTTCTCGTGTCCGGCGACCTGACCAAGGACGGCGAGCAGGAGTGCCACGCGGCGCTGGCAAAGCAGCTGCAGCAGCTGAGATCTATGTCATCAACGGCAACCATGACATCCGCAATTACAATGCCAAGAACTTCAACACCCCCGACGGTAAGGCCGTGCCCGCCACGCGCACGCACCCGGAGGACTTCAAGCGTATCTACGACTTTGTCTACTCCGATCCGACCGTCATCGCGACCTTCACCCCGGCCGCGGGCAATGAGGCCGGCAGCCTGTCCTATGTCGCCCGTCCGGTCGAGGGCCTGACCGTGATCGCCATGGATACCTGCCGCTACAGCTCGGACAACACCTCCAACGGTGACGATGAGCATGAGACGAGCGGCGCCATCAGCGCCGACCTGGAAAAGTGGGTCATCGAGCAGACTGCCGCCGCCAAGGCGCGCGGCGACCTTGTCATCGGTCTGGAGCACCACGGTCTGGTGCCGCACTTCGATGTCGAGCCCACCATCCTGCCCATGTACCTTGTCAACGGCTATGAGCGCATCGCGCAGGAGTATGCCGATGCCGGCATGAGCGCCGTCTTCACCGGTCATATGCACGCGGTCGACATCGCTGCCATGACCACGAAGGCCGGCAACACCTTCTATGACATCGAGACCGGCTCTGCGCTGACGTATCCGTGCCCGATCCGCTTTGTCGACCTGCGCCGCAGCACCGTCGGCGGTGAGACGAACACCTACATGAGCGTGAGCACCAAGACGCACATCGGCCCCATAAACTACACCGATCCCGCCACGGGCGTCGCGTATGTGATCGACGACCTGACCGAGTATGCCCGTGAGTTCGGCTTCACGACCGCTATGCTCAAGACGGTCGCGGGTGACTTCGTCAAGTCCTTCTTCGGCAAATACCTGCCGAACGACACGTGGCCGGTCACGAAGATCGTCGCGAACATCGACCAGATCATTGACGACGTGGCGGCCGTCCCGATCGCCGAGGGCAACAACCTGCTCGACTTCGCCAACTGGATCTATCGCTGCAACCTCGCCGGTGAGGATGACGGCAACTACCCCGCATGGGTGCAGTCCGGCATCGACCAGCTCAAGAGCGGCGCACTGCTCGATCAGGTGCTTAACATCGTCGCCAAGGACGCATTCGGCCGCGGCAGCGTGCTGTTCACGAAGTTCCAGGGCCTGTTCACCAAGTACCTCAAGAGCCAGCTCAACGACCTGCTCGTGAAGATCGTCGTCTCCATGAGCGTGGACAACAACTGCCCCGACGACAACGACAAGACCATTCTGCTCGAGGGCAGCAATGCGCAGGTGCGCCTCCTGCCCGTCACCGGCAGCAGCGTTGCGACCACGCAGGCATATGTGCAGGGTGACACTGCCACGGTGTTCCTGACCAGCCGCCAGCTCCGTGCGGCGACCGGCGCGCAGTCCGGCGTGGCCGTGACGGTCGACGCCACCGACCCCGCCGTGGGTACGGTCGTTCTGGCCGGCCGCTCGATCGCCAATGCGTGCGATGCGGGTGCTGCAGCGCTGCAGGTGAAGTTCCGGTCCGGAACGGTCACGCTCGATGCGCGTGCGCTCGCGGCGCTTGACCTGCACAAGGATGTCGCCGTCTCGCTTGCAAGCGGCGCTTCTCTTAACGCCGCGCAGCAGCGTGCCCTCGGCTCGCAGGCCGCTACGGCGACGCTTGCCAATGCTTCCGTTCTGGTTGACGGTGCGGCGGCGAGCTGTCCTGCCGGCAGTGTGCGCGCCGCAGTGGCCGTGAATGCGGCGGACGATCTGACCGCGTGGAGCCTCGCGGATGACGGCAGCATCTCCGCCGTCGGCGGCGCTTACGACGCCGGACAGCAGACCTACGCCTTCGACGTGGTCAACGGCGTGACGGCCATCGCGCGCTTCCCGTTCACGGATGTGGTTGCCGGCACGTGGTACTACGGCGCGGCAGCGTATGCCTACAACAACGGGCTCTTCGCCGGCATGACGCCGACGACCTTCGCGCCGAATGCCACCATGACGCGCGCCATGCTCGTGTCCGTGCTGTGGCGCCTCGCGGGTGAGCCCGCGCCGAAGGCACCCAACACGTTCGTGGATGTGCCGGACGGCGCATGGTATACCGACGCGGTCACCTGGGCTGCGGAAAACGGAGTGGTCTCCGGCATCGGCGGCAGCCGCTTTGATCCCAGCGGCTTCGTCACGCGCGAGCAGACGGCCGAGATCCTCTATAACTACGCGCACAGCAAGGGCTATGACGTCAGCGCGCGCGCCGACCTCACGGCGTTCCCGGATGCCGGCAGCGTGTCCGGCTGGGCGGAGGAAGCGCTCTCCTGGGCGAATGCCGCCGGCCTCATCAACGGCACCGTGCGCGACGGACAGACGATCCTCGACCCGCAGGGCAGTGCCTCGCGCGCGCAGGTCGCCATGATCCTCATGAACTACGTCGAGCACGTGGTCAACGCATAAATCCTCTTTCAAAGCAATCTCCTCTGCGCGGGCGGCGGCAGCCGCCCGCGCTTTTTCATCGCTTTTGCATATCTGATGAAGGATGCGATGCAAAAAAAGTGCGGATTTGTATAAATTTGCAGTTGACATTTCGCCGCGAAGTTTTTATACTCAAACCATCGAGATCATTTTTACAAGATCGGAGCTATGAATATGAACCGCAGCTTCTATTTTGCATACGCTTATTACTTTACTATGCTGCAATAGTAAGGCTGATTTGTGATGCAAAAAAAGAGCTCGGATATCGGGTTTGTTTCATGCGGCACAGGTTGAGCCTGTGCCGCATTTTCTTTTTGATATCCAAGAAATCTGCAACATTGTATCGGAGGTAATCATCATGATCGTCGTACTCAAACATGGCGTGGAAACGGCAAAGCGCACGCAGCTCATCGACTGGCTCAAGGCTCAGGGGCTGGTCATCCACATTTCTGAGGGCGAATATCAGACCGTGCTCGGTCTCGTCGGCGACACGACCAACGTGGACATGGATCTGATCGCGAGTCTCGGCATCGTCGACAGCGTCAAGCGCGTGAGCGAGCCCTTCAAGTGCTGCAACCGCAAGTTCCACCCGGAGGACACCGTCGTTGAGGTCGGCGACGTGAAGATCGGCGGCGGCAACTTCGTCATGATCGCGGGGCCGTGCTCCGTGGAGTCTGAGGAGCAGATCGTTGCGGTCGCGCAGGCGGTCAAGGCCTCCGGCGCGAACATCCTGCGCGGCGGCGCGTTCAAGCCCCGCACCTCGCCCTACGATTTTCAGGGACTCAAGGCCACCGGCATCGAGCTGCTCAAAACGGCGCGCGCGGCCACCGGCCTGCCGATCGTGACCGAGATCATGGGCGTGGAGCATCTGCCGCTGTTTGAGGATGTGGATATCATTCAGGTCGGCGCGCGCAATATGCAGAACTTCGACCTCCTGCGTGAGCTCGGCAAGCTGCGCAAGCCCATCCTGCTCAAGCGCGGTCTGGCCAGCACGCTCAAGGAGCTGCTCATGAGCGCCGAGTACATCATGGCCGGCGGCAACGAGCAGGTCATCCTCTGCGAGCGCGGCATCCGCACGTTTGACGACTACACGCGCAATACGCTCGACCTCGCGGCGGTGCCCATGCTCAAGGAGCTGACGCACCTGCCGGTCATCGTCGACCCGAGCCACGCGACCGGCATTGCCCGCCTTGTCGAGCCGATGGCGCTCGCCGCGACCGCCTGCGGCGCGGACGGCCTCATCATCGAGGTGCACAACGACCCCATGCACGCCCTGTGCGACGGGGCGCAGTCCCTGCGTCCGGAGGTCTACGACGACCTTGCGCATAAGGTGCGCAGCATCCGTGAGGTGCTTGCAAAATGACGGTCGGGATTGTTGGCCTTGGGCTGATCGGCGGCTCCTTTGCCAAGGCCTATCATGCAGCGGGCGCGACCGTGCTCGCGTATAACCGCAGCCGCAGCGTGCTCGATTTTGCCATGATGAGCGGCGCGGTCGACGGCGAGCTCACGCAGGACAATGTCTCCGCGTGCGACCTCGTGCTCATCGCGCTCTATCCTGAGGCGACTGTTGACTGGTTCCGCCGCATGGCGGCGCACATCGGATCGCACCCCGTGGTGATCGACTGCGGCGGCACGAAGCGCACCATCTGTGCCGCGTGCTTTCCGATCGCAAAGGCGCACGGCGTCACGTTCCTCGGCGGTCACCCGATGGCCGGAACGCAGTTTTCCGGCTTCAAGAACGCGAAGGCGGATCTGTTTCACGGCGCGCCGATGGTCATCGTGCCGCCGGACTTTGACGATGTGCTGCTCTTTGACCGCGTCAAGCAGCTGCTCAAGCCCGCGGGCTTTGCGCGCTTCTCGTTCACGACGGCGCAGGCGCACGATGAGATGATCGCCTTCACGTCCCAGATGGCGCACGTGGTCTCGAACGCCTACATCAAGAGCCCCACGGCCGCGCAGCACAAGGGCTTTTCCGCCGGGAGCTACAAGGACATGACCCGCGTCGCGTGGCTGAGCCCGGAGATGTGGGCGGAGCTCTTTCTGGAAAACAAGGATAACCTGCTCCGTGAGCTGGACATCTTCACGGCGAATCTGAATGCGTACCGCGACGCGATGCAGCGCGATGATCTGCCCGCGCTCACGCGCCTGCTTGACGAGGGACGGCGGCGCAAGGAGGAGGTGGACGGCTGATGACGACCATCCACGTGACCGCCTCGCGCGAATATGACGTGCTGGTGCAGCCGGGACTGCTCGACGATGCCGGGACGCTGATCGCGCGCACGCTCGGCACCGGGCGCACGGCGGCCGTCGTCGCGGGCGAGACCGTGGCGGGGCTGTATGCCGCGCGGCTGGAGGCATCGCTCACGCGCGCTGGCTTTCGCGTCGTGACGTTTACCTATCCCGGCGGCGAGCACTGCAAGACGCTCGCCACCTACGCCGCGCTGCTGGACTTTCTGGCGGCGCACCGCCTGAGCCGCAGCGACCTCATCGTCGCGCTCGGCGGCGGCGTGACCGGCGACCTCGCGGGCTTTGCCGCCGCGACGTACCAGCGCGGCATCCCGTTCGTGCAGGTGCCGACGACGCTGCTGGCCGCGGTGGACTCCTCCGTCGGCGGCAAGACGGCCGTGAATCTGGACAGCGGAAAAAATCAGGTCGGCTGCTTCTACCAGCCGAGCCTTGTGCTTTGCGACCCGGACACGCTGCGCACCCTCTCGCCGGAGGAATACCGCAACGGCTGCGCCGAGGTCATCAAGTATGCCGTGCTGCGCAGCGCGCCGTTTTTTGACGAGCTTCGCGCGCAGCCGGTCAGTGCGCAGGTGGGGCACGTCATCGCGACCTGTGTCGGCATGAAGCGCGATCTGGTTGCGGCGGACGAATTTGACCGCGGCAGCCGTCAGCTTCTGAATCTCGGCCACACGTTCGGCCACGCGGTCGAGGCGTGCAGCGGTTACACCGTGCCGCACGGCTGCGGCGTGGCCATCGGCATGGCCATCATCGCGCGTGCAGCCGCCAGACGCGGCATCTGCACGGACGAGACCTGCGCGCAGATCCTCGCGCTCCTGCGGCAGTACGGTCTGCCGACGGAGACGGACTTTTTCCGCGATGCGCTCGCGGATGCCGCGCGTGCGGATAAGAAGATCGCAGACGGCAAGCTGCACCTCATTGTGCCGGAGCGCATCGGCTGCTGCCGCATCGAGACGGTCCCGGCGGCGGACATCCCCGCATGGCTCGCGGACGGAGGCATCGTATGAATCAGACCATTTCACCCGGGGCGCGCACGGGCAGCGTGCGCATCCCGGCCTCGAAATCACAGGCGCACCGCCTGCTCATCTGCGCCGCGCTCGGCGCGCAGCCGGTGACGCTGCGGTGTGACGGCATCTCGGCCGACATCGCCGCCACGGTGCGCTGCCTGCGCGCCCTCGGTGCGGACATCACGGACGACGGTGCGGGCACGCTGCATATCGTCCCCATTGCCGGGGAAATGCCGGAGCACGCCGATCTCTTTTGCGGTGAGAGCGGCTCGACGCTGCGCTTTCTGCTGCCGGTCGCGGGGGCGCTCGGCGCGGACGTGACCTTTCACATGCAGGGGCGGCTGCCGCAGCGCCCACTCTCGCCGCTCGACGCGGTGCTCGCGGCGCACGGTATGACCCTCCGGCGCGACGGTGCGCTGCTGCACGCCGGCGGGCAGCTTCGTCCCGGGGACTATGCACTGCCGGGCGACGTGTCCTCGCAGTACATCTCCGGCCTGCTCATGGCGCTGCCGCGTCTGGCGGGGGAGAGCACCCTCATCGTGACGGGCGGACTCGAATCCGCGGGCTACATCGCCATGACGGAGGATGCGCTGCGCCTGTCCGGCATCCGCCTGAAAAAAGACGCGCGGACGTATACCGTCCCCGGCGGGCAGACGGCGCAGCTCCCGGCACAGTGCCGTGTGGAGGGCGATTGGTCAAACGCCGCGTTTTTCCTGTGCATGGGTGCGCTCTCACCCGCGGGCATCACGGTCACGGGGTTGGCTGCAGCGTCGTCTCAGGGGGACCGTGCGGTGCTGGAGGTTTTGCGCCGCTTCGGCGCGGATGTGCACGCGCAGCCGGATGCCGTCACCGTCCGGCGCGGCGCGCTGCACGGCATTACGATCGATGCCGCGCCCATTCCGGACCTCATCCCGGTGCTGAGCGTTGTCGCCGCGCTTGCCGGCGGCGAGACGCAGATCGTCAACGCCGCCCGCCTGCGGCTCAAGGAATCCGACCGCCTCGAGAGCACGGCCGCCATGCTGCGCGCACTCGGCGCGCAGGTGACGGTGCGCGCAGACGGCCTGACCGTGTGCGGACGTCCGGCGCTCACCGGCGGCACGGTCGACCCGCAGCATGACCACCGCATCGCCATGGCGGCGGCCGCCGCAGCCTGCGGCTGCACGGCGCCCGTCACGGTGCAAGACCGTGCCTGTACCGACAAATCCTATCCCCGCTTCTGGGCGGATCTGGCCGCACTGACCGCCGTCTCCGCAGCGGAAACCACGAAACCAGACGAAGGAGCATGACCATGGAACTTAGTGACTATCGCCGCCAGATCGACGACATTGACAGCCAGTTGCTTGCGCTGTTTTACCGGCGCATGGACGTCGCGGCGCAGATCGGCGGCTACAAGAAGGCGCACAACCTGCCGGCACTCGACGCCGGACGCGAGCGCGCGAAGCTGCAGCAGATCGCCGACAGCGCGCCGGAGGCACTGCGTGATTACACGGTGTCGCTCTATTCGCTCATTTTCGAGCTCAGCCGCAGCTGCCAGAATCGGCTGCTCGGCATCACGAGTCCGCTGACGGCCGAGATCGAGCACGCCATCGCGCACACGCCGCCGCTGTTTCCGGAGCACCCCGCTGTCGCCTGTCAGGGCGTGGAGGGCGCGTACTCGCAGCTCGCGTGCGACCGGCTGTTCACACTGCCGAACGTGTTTTACTGTGCGACGTTTGATGCGGTGTTCTCCGCCATTGAGAAGGGCCTGTGCTGCTACGGTGTCATCCCGGTGGAAAACAGCACGGCGGGCTCGGTCAACGCGGTGTACGATCTCATGATGCGCCACAACTTCCGCATCGTGCGCAGCGTGCGCCTGAAGATCGACCACTGCCTGCTGGCGAGACCCGGCGCACAGCTGTCGGATATCAAGGAGATCTACTCCCACGAGCAGGCCATCAGCCAGTGCAGCCGCTTTTTGCAGGGGCTGCCGGGCGTGACGGTCGTGCGCTGCGAGAATACCGCCGCGGCCGCAAAGCGCGTGGCAGAGTCCGGGCGCACGGACGTCGCGGCGCTCGCCTCGCGCGCCTGCATAGGGCTCTACGGGCTGGAGAGCCTCGCCGCCTCCGTGCAGGATCAGGGCAACAACTACACGCGCTTTGTCTGCATCGCCAAGGACCTCGAGATCTATCCCGGCGCCGACCGCACGAGCCTGATGATGGTGCTGCCGCACAAGCCGGGTTCGCTCTACAAGGTGCTCTCGCGGTTTTACGCGCTCGGCATCAACCTCAACAAGCTCGAGAGCCGTCCGCTGCCGGAGCGCGACTTTGAGTTCATGTTCTATTTCGACCTCGAGACCTCGGTCTATTCGCCGCAGTTTCGCCAGCTCATGGGCGAACTGCCGGGCCTGTGTGAGGAATTCTCCTATCTCGGCAGCTATCAGGAGGTGGTATGATGCGGTGCGGACTTCTGGGCGAAAAGCTCGGCCACAGCTATTCTCCGGCCATCCACGCAGAGCTTGCGGACTATGCCTATAAGCTCTATGAGGTCGCGCCGGACGCGCTCGCGGCGTTTTTGACCGGCGGCGATTTTGACGCGCTCAACGTGACCATCCCGTATAAGAAGGCGGTCATCCCGTACTGCACCGAGCTCTCGCCGATCGCGCAAAAGCTGGGCAGCGTGAACGTGCTCGTCCGCCGGCCGGATGGCACGCTCTACGGCGACAATGCCGATGCCTTCGGCTTTGAATACCTCGTGCGTCACAGCGGCGTGGACATTGCCGGGAAGAAGGCACTCGTGCTCGGAAACGGCGGCGCGTCCGCGACCGTTCAGGCCGTGCTCGCGCAGCTTGGCGCGCGCGTGACGGTCATCTCCCGCAGCGGCGAGGATAACTACACGAATCTCGGGCGCCACGCCGATGCGCAGGTGATCGTCAACACCACACCCGTCGGTATGTATCCGAACACCGGCAAGGCCGCCGTCGACCTGCGGCAGTTCCCGCAGTGCGTGCTCGTGCTCGACGTGGTGTATAACCCCGCGCGCACGGCGCTGCTGCTGCAGGCGGAGGCACTCGGCATTCCGTGTGCGGGCGGACTGTATATGCTCGTGGCGCAGGCAAAGCGCAGCTGCGAGGTGTTCACCGGCACGACCATTGAGGACGGCGAGATCCTGCGCATCTACCGCCGCATGCGGCAGGAGATGGAGAACATCGTCCTCATCGGCATGCCCGGCAGCGGCAAGAGCACGATCGCGGCGCTGCTCGCCGAGCGGCTGCACCGGCCGCTGCTCGACAGCGATGCGCAGGTCGTCGAGACGGCGGGGCGTCCCATCCCGGATATCTTCGCCGCCGACGGCGAGGACGCCTTCCGCACGCTGGAGACGGCCACGCTCGCCGAGCTCGGCAAGCGCTCGGGCGCGATCCTCGCAACGGGCGGCGGCAGCGTCTGCCGCGCGGAAAATTACCCGCTGCTGCACCAGAACGGCACGATCTTCTGGCTGCGGCGCGACCTTGCGCTGCTGCCGAAGGACGGGCGGCCCATCTCCCAGCGCAGCGACCTCGCCGAGCTCTATGCGCAGCGTGAGCCGCTGTACGCCCGCTTTGCCGACGCGGTCATCGACAACAACGGCACACCGGAGCAGACGGTGCAGCAGATCCTGGAGGTGCTGGCATGAAATTTCTCGTCATCAACGGGCCGAACCTGAACCTGCTCGGCCTGCGTGAGCCCGCCATCTACGGCAGCCGCGACTTTGCCGCGCTGCAGGATTTCATCCGCGCGGCGGCGCGCGAAGCGGGCGTAGAGGTCGAGCTGTTCCAGTCCAACCACGAGGGCGCGATCGTCGATGCGATCCAGGCGGCCTACCGCACGGCGGACGGCATCGTCATCAACCCTGCGGCTTACACGCACACGAGCGTCGCTATTCTCGATGCGCTCAAGGCCGTGGCGCTTCCGGCAGTGGAGGTGCACCTGTCGGACGTCAGCACACGCGAGCCCTTCCGCCAGATCTCCTACGCCGGTATGGCGTGCGTGAAAACGTATATGGGGCTCGGCTTTGAGGGCTACCGGCAGGCAATCTTGTACCTGAAACAGTATCTGGAGGAGGCAAACGCATGATCTCGAAACAAATGCTCGACTGGGGCGCAAACGGCAATTCCATCCGTGAGATCGCGGCCTACGGCGAGCGCCGCGCGGCCGAGATCGGCGCGGAAAATGTCTATAACTTTTCCATCGGCAGTCCGAGCATCGACCCGCCGGACTGTGTGCACGCGGCCGTTGAGCACCTGCTGCATACCGTGCCGCCCACGCAGCTGCACGCCTATGCGCCTGCGCCGGGCATGGCGTCGGTGCGTGAAAAGGTTGCGGCCTACCTCACGCAGACATTCGGCGAGGCGTACCGCGCGCAGGATATCTACATGACCGACGGCGCATCGAGCGCGCTGGCGATCCTGACGCGCGCGCTCCTCTGCCCGGGGGATGAGGCCATCGTGCTCGCGCCGTATTTCCCGGAGTATGCCGTCTATGCCGAGGCGGCGGGCGGCAGCGTGCGCGTCGTGCCGTGTAAGGCGGATACCTTCGCGCTCGATCTCGAGGCGCTCTCCGCCGCCGTGACGGAAAAGACCGCACTGCTTATCCTCAACTCCCCGAACAATCCCTCCGGTGTCGTTATCTCGCGTCCGGAGCTCGAGGCGCTGAGCGCCATGCTGCGCGAAAAGCAGGCGCGCTACGGTCACCCGATCTACATCATCGCCGACGAGCCGTACCGCGAGCTGGTCTACGGCGGGGTGGAGGTGCCGTTTCTGCCCGCACTCTATCCCAACGCGATCTACTGCTATTCCTACAGCAAGACGCTGTCCCTGCCCGGCGAGCGCGTGGGCTTTCTCGCCCTGCACCCGGCCATGGACGACTACGCTGCCGTGCACGCCGCCGTGCTCGGCGCGGGGCGCGCATTGGGGTACATCTGCGTGTCGTCGCTGTTCCAGCTTGCCGTGGCGGAGTGCCTCGGCCAGACGGCGGACATTGCGGCCTATGCCGAAAACCGTGAGCTGATCTACGGTGCGCTCACGGCTATGGGCTATCGCTGCGCGCGGCCGGACGGCGCGTTTTACCTCTTCCTCAAGTCGCCCGAGCCGGATTCGCGCGCGTTTTGCCGCCGCGCGATGGACTATGACATCCTGCTCGTGCCGGGCGATGATTTTGGCTGCCCGGGCTATGCGCGCCTGGCCTACTGCGTGGCGCGCTCACAGATCGAGCGCTCGCTCCCGGCGTTCCGGAAGCTGGCCGAGAGCTACGGGCTCTCCAAGTAAATTCAGCAGACAGAAAGCGGCGCCCCCGAGGGTTCGGGGGCGCCGCTTTTGCGTGGATGGAGTCAGGCGTACATGGCGTTTGCGGCCATGTAGTCATAGATGACCTTGCCGTGGTGCTGCTCCTGCGCCTGAATGTCGTTGAGTACGCTGCGTGCGTCGGCATCACGAAATTCGAACACGCATGTGTCGTACAGGTGCGAGGCGTGCTTTTCCATCGTGAGCACGTCCGAGCAGAGGTAGCAGTCGTTTTGCTTTTGCGGCGAGTCTGCGCTGCTGTATGCGGCCGTGAACGTGCCCGGCACGGTCGCGGAGTCCGCGGGCTTGCAGACCGTGCCCTGCGCCATCTGCGCGATCGCGTCGAGATGCTGCTGCTCGACCTGAGCCAGCTGTTCAAACAGGTTTTTGAGCTGCGGGTCGTTGGCGCTGGCGGCGTGGCGGCGGTATTTGTCCACGCACAGCTGCTCCTGATCCTTGAGATCCTTGAGCAGGCCGGCTTCTTTTTGCGTTGGTTGCATTCCGATCACCTCACAGGCAGTATGCCCGAGCGTGCGTGTGCGCATACACCGGCGGGAAAAATACAGTGGCGTGCGCGTGAAAAATCGGGTATAATGGGCTGACCTTATCGAAAAGAGAGATGCAGCTATGGCAAAGATCTATGACATCACGGACTTCTCCGCGCCGGAGCTGGACGTGTACGCCCGCCTGACGGAAAACCAGCTCGTCAACCGCGCCGACCCGGCAAACGCCCTCTTCATCGCCGAGAGCCCGCTCGTGATCGGCCGCGCACTCGATGCGGGATGCGAGCCGGTGTCGTTTTTGATGGAGCGCCGCCACATAGAAGGGAAGGCGTCTGATATCCTCGCGCGCTGCCCGGACGATATCCCGGTCTACGCGGCCGAGCTCGAGGTGCTCACGCAGCTGACGGGCTTTCACCTCACGCGCGGTATGCTCTGCGCCATGCGCCGCCCGGCGCTGCCGGAGGTCGCCGCTCTGTGTGCGAACGCCGCGCGCGTGGCTGTGCTGGAAAATGTGATGAACCCGACGAACATCGGCGCGATCTTCCGCTCGGCGGCGGCGCTCGGTGTCGACGCCGTGCTGCTCACGTCGGCGGGCAGCGATCCGCTCTACCGCCGCGCCGTGCGCGTGAGCATGGGCACGGTCTTTCAGGTGCCGTGGACGTATCTGCCCGCGGACAGCGACTGGCAGGAGACGCTGCACGCGCTCGGCTTTCGCACGGCGGCCATGGCGCTGCGTGACGATTCGCTGCGCATTGACGATGCGCGCCTGCGTACCTTGCCGCGCCTTGCCATCGTGCTCGGCACGGAGGGCGACGGGCTGGCCGGCAGCACGATCGCCGCGTGCGATTACACCGTGCGCATCCCCATGACGCACGGGGTCGACTCGCTCAATGTCGCCGCGGCGAGCGCCGTCGCGTTTTATCAGCTTGCGCTGCTGCGCGGCTGAGACTGTCAAAAAGTATTCCTTTTTGACAAAGAGGCTGAAGTCTGCTGCGCGCATAATTTGTGCGTCCACGGCGCACAAATTCCACACTTGCAGCCTGAGAAGTATTTTCTCCGACGCACATGTCGCCGAAGAAAATGATCTCACTTTCTTTCGCCGCTCCGGCGGCGAAACTCTACGAGGTTTTGGATAAACTGAACTCCGGCTTCCGTTCTGGAAGCCGGAGTTTTTTGTTATTCTCAGACGTCGAAGCGGTCGTAGCTTCCGGCGCAGTCGAGGCAGAGCGTCTGCCCGTCGACGAGACGGATCCAGTTGGCGCCGGTCGTCTCGCCGCAGCACGCGCAGCGGTAGGAGTCGAAGAGCTTCGCCTTCTCCGGCAGTGCGATGGTCGCGGGCTTGACATCGAACAGGTCAGCCGGCTCCTGCGCCTGGAAGTAGTCGAACGACTCCTTGCGCGTCATCCCCTCCGGACGGTCGCGCAGCACCAGCCGCACGGACTTGCCCGTGGTGCGGTTGTAGAACGAAAACGCCTGCTTGCCGCGCATATGAAACAGCAGGTTGCCCTTTCCGACGCTGCAGCCGAGCAGCGCCTGAATGGCGTCGACGCCGCAGGCGTCATTTTCCGCGATGCACACAAGCTGCTCATCGCCGGAGAAGTCCAGCTCCAGCAGCTCGGCTGCGTAGCACGCGGCCTTGTAGCCGATCGTCAGACCGCCGCAGGCGTGGCCGTGAAAGGCAACGCATTTTTCCCAATTGGTCATGATAGTTTCTCCTTTTCTTCATCTTCAATGAGTACGAGCGACTGACCCTGCACCTGCACGATGCTGCCCTTGACACCGTAGACATCGCGCAGCGCGTCGGCATCGAAGATCTCCGCGCCGCCGTAGCGGTACACCTCGCCCTCGCGCAGCAGCAGAAAGCGGTCGCAAAAGCGCAGGGCAAGGTTCAGGTCGTGGATGACGATCATCGCCGTCAGATTCTGCTCACGGCAGAGGTCGCGCGTGATCTGCAGCACCTGATACTGGTTGCGGATGTCGAGGCTGCTGGTCGGCTCGTCAAGCAGCAGGAGCGTCGGCTCCTGCGCCAGTGCGCGGGCGAGCATGACCTTCTGCCGTTCGCCACCGGAGAGCTGGTTGAGAAACCGGCCGCGCATATCCTCCAGATTCAGATAGCGCATCGCATCGTGCACCACGTCGTGGTCGTGCTCCGTCACGCCCCAGGTCATGTAGGGACGGCGGCCGAGCATGACCATGTCGTGCACGGTCATCTGCGTGTCGGGCACGTGCTGCGCGACGAAGGCCACGCGCTTTGCGATCTCCCGGTGCGGGAGTGCGAGCAGATCCTCGCCGTCGACGCGGCAGCTGCCGCTGTCGGCTGTGAGGATGCGGTTGATGCACTTGAGCAGCGTGCTCTTGCCGACGCCGTTGTTGCCGAGCACGGCCAGAAAGTGACCGCTGTCAAGCTCAAAGCTCACGTCGCGCAGGATCGGGCGTCCGCCCTTGTAGTGATAGCAGAGGTGGTCGACCTGGATCATGCCTGACGCCTCCCCTTGAACAGCAGATACAAAAACAGCGGGCCGCCGAGGAACGCCGTCAGCGCGCCGATCGGCAGAATGACGGGCATGATGACCACGCGCGCGACCAGATCACTCAGCAGCAGCAGCGCCGCGCCTGCGAGCACCGAGCCGGGGATGAGGTAGATGTAGTTGTTGCCGACGACCATGCGCACGATGTGCGGCGCGACCAGACCGATGAAGTTGATGAGGCCGACGTTCGACACAATGATCGAGCAGACAAGGCACGTGAGCACAACGTTTGTCAGCGTCAGCCGCTGGACGTTGATGCCGAGACTCAGCGCCGTCTCCTCGCCGGAGAGCAGGGCGTTGTAGTCCCAGCGGTGCAGATAGCAGTAGACGATCAGCAGCAGCACAGCCAGCGCCATGCCGCGCAGGGACTGCCAGCTCGTGCTGCCGAGGTCGCCGAAGGTCCAGAACACGAGCGACGAGAGCGCGACCTCATCGGCGAAGTATTGCAGCAGCGTGGTCGCACCGGTCAGCATGGAGCTGATGGCGACGCCCGCGAGCACGATGCCCTCCGAGGAGACCTGCTTGAACCGGCTCAGGCCGAGAATGACGGCGGCAACGAGCAGCGATCCCAGAAACGAGCACAGCGGGATGGCCCAGCTGCCCGTGTGCGTCAGACCGAGGCCGATGATGGCGACGGCTGCGCCGAACGTCGCACCCTGCGACACGCCGAGCGTGGAGGCCGAGGCGAGGGGGTTTCGCAGCACGGCCTGCAGAATGCAGCCCGCGAGCCCGAGCCCCGCGCCGGAGACCATGGCGGTGCAGATGCGCGGCAGGCGGTTGTTGCGGATGACGAGGTTGATCTTATTGTCCGCCGCGCGGCCGAAAATGCCCCGGATGAGCTCGGCAGCGGGCGTGTTGTATGACCCGGCGCGCAGCGACAAAAAGAACGCCAGCGCCAGCACCGCTGCCAGAAGGATCAGAAAGCGGATGCTTCTGGCGCGGATGCGGGTGTAATCGGAAATTTGCGGCTTACTCGCCGATGGTGATGGCACGGAATGCATACCCGGCCTCCTTCAGATCGGGATAGGGGTTCGAGCCGAGCAGTTCCGTGAAGATCTCGCCGGCCTTGACCTCGGGGTCAACGTCTGCAAACTGCTCCGGATACAGCATGCAGGCGGCATAGTAGGCATCGGCCAGCGCCGTCTCAAGGTTGGAGGCGCAGGAGCGGAACGAGATCTGCGAGTAGACCTTGCCGCCGCGCACGGCGCTCAGGCTCTTGTAGAAATCGGGGTGCGCCTGATAGTCCTCGTTGATGAGGTCCATGCCGTTGAAATCGAGGAAGATGACGTCCGGATCCCAGGCAAGCACCTGCTCGGTGTCAATGTTGAACGCGCCGGTCTGACCGGTCGTGTCGGCAAGGTTCCTGGCGTGGATGAGCGCGAACGGGCCGTAGCCGGCCTCCGTGCCCTCAAAGCCGTGTTGTCCCTTGAAGGACACACCGCCGACGTAGACGGACGGCTTCTGATCGTCTGCGATCTTGGCCGTGCGCGTGTCGAGGTCGGTCTGGATGCCCTTGAGGTACTTGGTCAGCTCCTGTGCGCGTGTCTCCAGACCGTAGAGCTCGCCGAGCAGGCGGATGGTCTCGTAGGCCTTGTCGTCGAGCGTGGTGTCGCTGCCGGGCACGACAAAGACCGGGATGCCGGTCTTCGCGCTCAGCTCGTCCGCGTCGCACGAGGCGTAGGCGCTCATGACGATGACCTGCGGCGCGACGTCGATGATCTGCTCCACGTACGGCTCACCGTTCGTGCCGGTGACGGGCAGATCCTTGAACTTGTCGAAGTTCACATAGAAGTTCACATAGTTATACAGGCGGCTCATGCCGGCCTTGGTCTCATAATCCTCCACGCCGACGGCACGGTCGGCCGCGCCAACATAGCAGCTGTAGCGCAGCGCGCCGACGCCGACGCACACGACGCGCTCCACCTGCTTGGGGACTTCCACGGTGCGGTTTTTGCCGTCGGTGAGCGTGCGCACGTCGCCGGAGGCGTCGTTGTTCGTCTTTGTGCCGCAGGCCGCGCAGGCCAGCACCATCAGCGCTGCAAGAAGCAGGCAGATCCATCTTCGGTTTCGCATAGTGTATGTATCCTCTCTTCCTGTGTTTCTCCGTTTCGGAGCATTGTCATTAGTATAACGGAAAGCGGCCGAAACCGTAACCCCCCGTAGGGGATGAAAATATGCGCAGATTTTTCACGGGATTTTTGCTGACAGCCGCGCGGAAAACGTCTGTTTATCAACGCGAGATACGAAATCGGGTGAAAAACGCGCTGCAAACTGCGGCATTTTACAATTTTACACGCATTTTACATAAGCGCTCTTTTCGTTTTTACATCCTCTGCGTATCCTGTGAAGCGTAGGGAACAAAAAACAAAAACCAAAATTGAAGTTCGAAAGGAGCACTTCATCTTGAAAAAGATCATCACTGTTTTGTGTGCTGCCGTCATGGCACTCTCGCTGTTCGCGGGCTGCGGCCAGAAGGCAAACGACAACGGCACGACCGCCGCGGGCGGCACGGTTGCGACCGACGGTTCCACCTCGATGGAAAAGGTCATCGGCGCGCTCGGCGAATCCTTTATGGAAGCCAATAAGGGCACGACCTTCACCTACAACCCGACCGGCTCCGGCTCCGGCATCCAGGCCGTCTCCGAAGGCCGCTGCGACATCGGTCTGTCGAGCCGCGCACTCAAGGACGATGAGAAGGCCGCCGGTCTGAAGGAGACCATCGTCGCGCTCGACGGCATCGCCATCATCGTCAACCCCCAGAACCCGGTCAAGGATCTGAGCCTGGAGCAGATCGCCAAGATCTACACCGGTGAGATCACCAAC
>QWCN01003249.1_pt1 | contig 19332 bp, 17 predicted proteins | sample 1972711 | NCBI WGS metagenome assembly QWCN01 (sample SAMN09866707, study PRJNA288562) | Human gut metagenome isolate term1_stool, whole genome shotgun sequencing... | isolation source: gut | host: Homo sapiens | place: USA: California
TGGTGTTGCAGGCCCAATCCCAGCTGAAAGCCATTTACAAGGACAACGCCGACACCATCATCGGTAACATGGACACCTCCATTTTTCTGGGCGGCAAAGAGCCGACTACCCTAAAGGAACTGGCGGCAGCCCTGGGGAAAGAGACAGTGGACACCTACAATACCGGAGAGAGCCGTGGGCGGGAAACCTCCCACAGTCTGAATTACCAAAAGCTGGGCCGGGAGCTTATGAGCCAGGATGAGCTGGCAGTCATGGACGGCGGCAAGTGTATCTTGCAGCTGCGGGGCGTTCGCCCATTCCTGTCCAACAAGTACGACATCACCAAACATCCCAATTACAAATACACATCCGACTTTGACAAGGAAAACGCCTTGGACATAGAGCGTTTTCTGTCCCACCGCCTCCGACTGAAACCGGACACAGTATGCGAGGTGTTTGAAGCAAATCCGTCCGGCGCTCTGCCCGATAAGCAGTAACCATATCATGCCAGGGATCAGCCCTGGTTTTTTCATGTTCAAAATTCAAAACCAAAATCTGAAAAAATACATCAACGAAAGGAAATGTTTTATTTTATGAAAACTATTACAAAGGTTCTTTCCCTGATTCTGGCTCTGACCCTGCTCCTGTCTTTCCCGGTGGCTGCCTCCGCTGTGGAGCTGACCAATGTGCCGACCATCGACGAATCCAAGACCGGCTCTCTGACCATTTACAAGTATGACCTCACAAACGCTGAAAAGGACGGCGTATGGGACAGCTCTTATGTATCCACTGGTGTCTACGACGAAGCCGGGGTAAACAATGTTCTGGGTGGCAGCACTTCCTCCACTCTGGGCAACGGCGAGACCGGCTACGGGTACGCCATTAAGGGCGTGCAATTTACCTATGTCAAGGTGGCTGACATCTTCCAGTATGGAGAATCCGAAAGCGACAACCGTACCGACGCTCATGTAGAAGTGCTGTATGCCGTAGACAAGAACGAAGGTGCTGACTTCCTTGCGGCTCTGGGGCTGGCGGACGGCAAGAACCGCTACGAGAATGCGGACGCTCTGGATGAATCCAAGTATTTCTATCAGTCCGATGTGCTGATCTCCGCCCTGTCCTCCGGCCTGACTGCCAACGCCACTACCGTCAAGAATGCCATGGAGCGCTACGCCACTGCCAATGGTACGGCCATGCCCCTGACGGATTCCTACGGCAAGACCAATGCCGAAAATCTGTCTCTGGGTCTGTATCTGGTCGCGGAAACCAAAGTTCCCGAAATGGTCGTGTCCACCACCGATCCCTTCCTGGTATCCGCCCCCATGACCTCCGTTGATGGCACCAACGCCAATGATGGCGGCACCCGCTGGATTTACGACATTACCCTGTACCCCAAGAATCTGACCGGCATTCCCTCTCTGGAAAAGACGCTGCGGGAGGCCAAGGTCGACACCGGCAAAACGGACGATTACGCCCACACCGGCACCGCATCCGCTGGTGACACCATCGACTACCAGATCGTTTCCACCCTGCCCAGCATCACTTCCGAAGCTACCTACCTGTCCTGCTATACCTTCATTGATACCCTGTCCGCTGGCCTGACCTACACCAAGGGGGATGTGACCTTAGAAATCTTCTCCGATGCCGCCTGCAAGAATGCGGTGACCACCTGGAAAGAGGCGGACGGTTACTTTACCGTTTCCTACAACGATGCGGACGGCAAGACTGCCATGACCGTGGAAATGACCGCCAAGGGGCTGGCTGAAATCAACAAGTCCAAGGCCGTCTATGCCGATGCAAGTATGGTCAACTCTGGCTATTCCGACTGCACCATGCGCCTGACCTACACTGCCAAGGTGGACAGCGATAATTCTCTGGTGGTAGGCGATAAGGGCAACGACAACAAGGTGGTACTGACATGGAAGCGCACCAGCGACAGCTTCTACGACACGCTGGTGGACGATGCCCATGTGTACACCTACGGCATCGATCTTACCAAGCTGTTTTCCGATGGCAAGGGTGATTTCTCCAAGGTGGAGTTTCTGGTACAGAACAAGACCGACAACTACTATGTCCAGGCGAAGCTGAATCCGGACGAGGGCGTGTATTATGTGACCGGGCATACCGGAAACAAGGCAGATGCCACCCACTTTGTCCCCGTAAAAACCGGCGACACCAAGGGTCGTATTCTCATTAAGGGCTTAGAGGACGATACCTACACCATGACGGAAGTCCGCACCGATAACGGCTATGTGCTGCTGAAACAGGATATTGAGGTCGTGATCTCCCAGAAAGAAAGCTCCGAAAACTGCACCATCTACGCCTCCGATGCTCTGGGCCTGATCCAGAACGATCCCCGGTATGCAAAGGTCATTCAGAGTGACGCGGATCTGAAGAACATTCCCCAGAAGCATCTGGAACACAAGCTGCTGACCGCTTCCGCTACTGTCAGCGGCAAGAATGTGAACATGACAGAGGACAACGGCAGCGCCAACGCCGAAGCGCCTCTGACCGTGGTCAATACGCGCGGCTTTGATCTGCCCAAGACTGGCGACAACGGCACTATGATGTTCACCATCGTGGGTATTCTGCTCATGGTCGGCGCAACGGTTGTACTGTACGCGGTGTCCAACAAGAAGTCCGCATAAACGGAAAAGGCCGGAGGGGCCTTCCCCCTCCGGCTGTGTAAAGCTTATAAGAGTTCTTTTGTCTTTCTCGCCAGATACAGCGGAAGATTTGTAATGGCTCCGTCTTTACGATACCCTCTGCGGGAGAATCGCAAAGCGTGTCTGGGCTGATTCTGCGCGATATAGCGCTTGAACGAAGGTGCGGATTTGTCCTCACCACCCTTTGCTTCTACGGGAATGATTTCTGTACCGTATTGTAGCACAAAGTCAATCTCGCTGTTCTTATCAGCATAATACCGAGGTTCCACTTCAAACTGCCCCCGGAGCTGCTGTAAGACGTAATTCTCTGTCAACGGACCCTTGAACTGGTAATCTGTTTTCAGCAGGATTGCGCTGTTATCAATACCGGCCATGTATTTTAGAAGCCCCGTATCGAAAAGGAATAGCTTGAACTGATCCAGCTTGTCGAAGGCGGTCAGCGGATGCTCCATCTTCCCAACATTGTAAACCCGGTTCAGCATCCCGGCAGAAACCAGCCATTCAATGGCTTCCTCAAAATCTCTGGCACGAGCTCCCTCTCGCACAGCGCCGTAGATAAATTTTTCATTCGGCTTTGCCAGTTGGGACACAATGCTGCGGAACACCATCAGGATGCGTCCGCTGTTGACTTTGCCGTTGTGCTTTGAGAAGTCGTTTTCATATACCTCTATGAGTTCACGCTGGATTTCCCGAATCTTTGCCGGATCTTTGTACTTAACCCAGGAAGAAACACACTCCGGCATCCCTCCGATAATGAGATAATTATTAAAGGCATCCAGCAGCCGATTGTGGAAGATTTCCTCTATTTCCTGTTCTTTCTGAATGCTTTCATAATAGGTGTAGAGGATGGGGTCCGTTGCATCCAGAAATTCATCAAAGGTCAGAGGGTAAATATCCAGAAGATTGACCATTCCAACAGGATAGGATTTCGGTGTTGCCAGAAGTGTTCCCAGCAAGCTTCCTGCCGCAATCACATGGTAATCGTTCGCCTTTTCTTTGAAGTATTTCAGGGTATTCAGTGCCGGAGGGCATTCCTGAATTTCATCAAAAATGATAAGTGTTTTCTCTGGCAGGATTTTTTTACCGGCAATCAAAGACAACAGTTCAACGATTCGCTGAGGATTCTTATTGACCTCGAAAATGGATTTCAGTTCATCTTCCTCGTCAAAGTTGAAGTATACAAAGCTATCGTATGCTGTCCGGCCAAACTCCTTCATCAGCCAGGTTTTCCCTACCTGTCTGGCTCCTTTCAGGACCATTGGCTTCCGATCTTCACTGGACTTCCACTGCATAAGGAATTCAAGTGCGTTTCGTTTCATGCGATTCACCTTCTTCCTCGGTTTTCAATGCTAGATTAACACGTTTTTCTTAAAAATTCAATAGATGTTTTGCACATTTTTCTTTTCTTTTTTCGGCAGAAAAACACATTTTTTCTAAAATAAAATTTCTTGTTGTAGTAGTCAAGAAAAGTAGACACAAAGGAGTAGAAAAAAGTTGTATCACGTCGAAAAAAGTCACTTGAAAAAGTTGATACTTTTCTGGTAAAGTCCCTTGAAAAAGTTTCTCCCTTGTGATTGCTGTGTGTAAACTGACAGCTGATTGGAGGTATACACAATGCTGAAGCTGAGGGAATGGAAGAACACTTCCGGCCACAAGCCGCTGATCGTCAAGGGATGCAGACAGTGCGGTAAGACGTTCTCTGTGCTGGATTTCGCAAAAAAGAACTACAAGCACGTTGTCTATCTGAATTTTTTTGAAAATCCAGACTACGCTTCCGTTTTTGCGGGATCACTGGAAATCGATAACATTGTGATGCTGCTTTCCGCATTGCTGGGTAAGGATGCTGTTTTTGAGGCAGGAGAAACGGTTTTGGTCCTGGATGAAATTCAGGATTGCCCTGAGGCAAGGAACGCACTAAAATTCTTCCGAATCGATGGCCGATACGACGTGATCGGCACCGGCTCCCTGCTGGGGGTAAAAGACTACGGCAAGGAGCCAAAGTCGGTCCCCGTGGGTTCGGAAACTGTGATTGATATGTACCCACTGGATTTTGAGGAATTCCTGTGGGCCAACGGCATTTCGGAACCGGTGATTGCAATGCTGCAAAAAGCGCTGGACGCTGAAACGCCGGTGCCGGAGATGCTCCACAGCCGGATGAAGCAGCTCCTGTTGCAATACGCCGTCGTTGGCGGGATGCCCGATGCGGTGCAGACATTTGTGGACAGCAAGCAGATGGATGAGGTCCTCCGTATCCAGCGTGACATCGTGCGCTCCTATGAGGATGACATGGTAAAGTATGCGGAAAAGCAGGATAAGTCCCGCATCAAGGAATGTTTTCAGTCCATTCCCCGTCAGCTCGCCAAGGAGAACAAGAAATTCCAGTATTCCGTTGTCCGGAAAGGCTCCACAGCCGCCAAATATGCCGGAAGCCTGCAATGGATCGAGGACGCGGGGATCATTGCCCGCTGCTATAACCTTTCCATCACCGAACTTCCTCTGGATGGCAATGCCGAGGAGGACACATTCAAGGTGTATATGCGGGATATGGGACTATTTGTCAGTATGCTGGAGGACGGCACCCAATACGACATTCTTCAAGGCAATCTCTATGGCTACAAGGGCGCTATCTTTGAGAACCTGATCGCAGATATTTTTTCCAAAATGGGACGGAAGCTCTACTATTTCCACAAGGATTCCGGCCTGGAAGTGGACTTTGTGATTCGCTATAAAGGCGAGTGTACACTTGTAGAGGTAAAGGCGGCAACCGGTAATATCAAGAGTACAAAGACGATTCTGAACCATCCGGAGAAGTACCATGTAAGCAGCGCAATCAAGCTGGGAGATTACAATGTTGGGCGTATGGGGCAAGTTCTGACGCTTCCACTGTATATGGCGTTCTTACTGAGAACACTGTAAAAAATAACACAATCTGATGATATAAGGCAGCAGGCTGTTTCGTCCTGCTGCCTTGTTTTATCCCCAATGACAGAAATCTCAGGGTATTATTCCGCCAAGTGTCGGAATAAATTGCCGCCAACCATCGGATTTCAGCGAGAAAGACACGCAAAAATAAAAGATGGAGGATGTATTGAAAAAGAAAATTATAACGGTCTGTGCCGCAGTGCTGTTTCTCACAGCTCTGGGGCTGACACTGTACCCACTTATTTCAAATTATGTCAACCAGAAATACGCCTCTGAAATTCAGACGGCGTATCAGGTGCTAATCCAGCAGACAGATGAATCCGTTTTGCAGGAAGCGAGGCAGCGGGCTACCGCCTACAATTTAGCCATTACTCCCGGCACAGCGGATGCTTACGGCGAGGAAGCACTGCTGTCCGCCGCCGAGAATTACGACAATCAGCTGGACATTGCCGGAAACGGGATTATGGGCTATGTAGAGATCCCAAAAATTCAAGTAAACCTACCTATCTACCACGGCACGGACGCGGAGGTGCTGGACCGTGGCGTGGGGCATCTGCTGGGCAGCTCCCTACCGGTAGGCGGCAAAAACACCCACACCATTCTCTCCGGCCACAGCGGCATGGCAAGTCAAAAGATGTTTACCGACCTGGAACAGCTGGTTCCGGGGGATGTTTTCTATCTGAATATTCTGGGTGAAACGATGGCATATCAGGTAACGGAAATCAACACCGTTCTGCCCTATGAAACAGACCTCTTAGGTATCGTCCCCGGTGAGGACCTGTGTACCCTCGTCACCTGCACTCCCTATGGGATCAACACCCACCGGCTCCTGGTACGCGGCTCCCGGATTCCTTACGAGGAAGCGGCGGTAATGGAAGAAGAAACTGCCAGTGTGGAACCGGCTGCATCCACATGGGAAGCCAAGTATCTGCAAGGGTTGTTGGTCGGGGGTGGTGCCGCTGGAATTGCCGGGTTGCTTATGCTTGCTGCCACACGAATTTGGAAGAAGCACCCCCGGCACCGCAACGGAGGCCGCTATGCGAAACGGTAAACTGCGGGGGCTGCTCATTACGGTTATGCTGCTGGTCTTCCTCGCTGGGTTAGCCTCCATTCTGTACCCCTATATCTGGGGTGCCGCCGTGGACAGCTCTATTGCCAGCACCGCAAAAGACTTTCTTGAACGGGAGGAACCGGAACTGCCCGCTACCACCGTCATTATCGATTCTATTAAGCCGGAGAAAGTCAAACCATACCCGGAGCTTTGGGAAGATATGGTGCGGTACAACCAGAACATTGCGGCCCAAGGACAGTCTGGATTATCCTGCGCCTACGATTATCAGAAAGCCAGTTTTCAGCTTGCGGACTACGGCCTTCCGGATGAAATCTTCGGCGTCCTGAGTATTCCTGCTATTGATCTGGAAATGCCCATCTACCTGGGAGCCACGGAACAGCACATGGCAGACGGGGCCGCCCATTTGAGCCAGACGAGCCTGCCCATTGGCGGCATGGATACCAACAGCGTCATTGCAGGCCACCGGGGCTACAGCGGAGCCAGCTACTTCCGCTATCTGGACAAGCTCCATGTTGGGGATACGGTGTCCGTGACCAATCTCTGGGAAACGCTGAACTACCGGGTCTGTGAAATTCGGATCATCGACCCCAGCGATGTGGCGGAAATTCTGATTCAGCCCGGACGGGAGCTTCTGACGCTGCTCACCTGCCACCCCTATGCCTCCGGGGGACGGCAGCGATATGTGGTCTACTGTGAGCGTTCGGAATTGACCACACTTCCCACATCTTAATCAATTGGAGGGTACTCTATGGATTTTATCTGGGAAAGTATCACGGATTGGCTGAAAGAAATCCTCATCAGCGGCATTGTCAGCAACCTGTCCGGTATGTTTGATTCCACCAATGAACAGGTGGGCAACATCGTCGGCCAGGTGGGCATGACCCCCCAGAGCTGGAACAGCGGCATCTTTACCATGATCCAGAATCTGTCCAATACCGTGATCCTTCCTATCGCCGGGGCGATCCTGGCTATCGTTATGACCCTGGAGCTGATCCAGCTGGTCACAGACCGCAATAACCTGAACGATGTGGATACCTGGATGTTTTTCAAATGGGTATTCAAATCTGCCTGCGCCGTGGTCATTGTCACCCACACCTGGGATATTGTCATGGGCATCTTTGAGGCTTCCCAAAGTGTCGTCAGCAGCGCCGCCGGGGTGATCGTTGGGCAGACCAATATCGACATCTCCTCTGTTGTCGGCGGACTGGAAAGCAGACTGAACGAAATGGATTTGGGACCGCTGTTTGGACTTTGGTTCCAATCTTTGTTCGTGGGACTATGCACCTGGGCCATCACCATCTGCATTTTCATCATTACCTATGGACGAATGATTGAAGTGTTCCTCGTCACCTCCGTAGCGCCCATTCCAATGGCAACCATGGTCAACCGGGAATGGGGACAGATGGGGCAGAACTATCTGCGTACCCTTTTTTCCCTGGGCTTCCAGGCGTTTCTCATTGTGGTATGCGTGGCAATTTACTCGGTGCTGGTGCAGAATATTTCCGTGTCCGGCGACATCAGTGCCGCCATCTGGACCTGCATGGGCTATACCGTGCTGCTCTGCTTCTGCCTGTTCAAAACCAGCAGCCTTGCCCGTTCCGTATTCAACGCCCATTAAGGAGGTGCATCTATGCCCTATGTAACCATTCCCAAAGATCTGACGAAGGTCAAAACCAAGGTGCTGTTCAACCTGACGAAACGGCAGCTGGTGTGCTTCAGTGCCGGACTGATTGTAGGTGTTCCCCTGTTCTTTCTCGCCAAAGAGCCTCTGGGAAACTCCACCGCTGCCCTGCTTATGATCCTCACCATGCTCCCTGCATTTCTGCTGGCGCTGTACGAAAAGAACGGACAGCATCTGGAAGTCATCATCCGCAATATGGTTCGGGTGCTGTTCCTGCGGCCAAAGGAGCGGCCCTACCGAACCAACAATTTCTATGCCGTTCTGGAACGGCAGGACAACTTAGACAAGGAGGTATACCGGATTGTTCATCCATCGCAAAAAGCGAGAACAGAAAAAAGCGGTGCAGGCCGCTATCTCAAAGGCAAAGCGCACAGATAAAAAGGAGAAGTCTTCTCAGGACAGCATTCCGTATCTGCTCATGCGGCAGGATGGCATTTGTCAGGTGACGCGGAATCACTACACAAAAACCATCCAGTTCCGGGACATCAACTATCAGCTCTCGGACAACGAGGACAAGCAGGCCATCTTTGACAGCTGGTGCGATTTCCTCAATTATTTCGACAGCTCCGTTTCCTTCCAGCTGTCCTTTATCAACCTGACCGGCCTGCGGGGCGCTGCCCTGCGGACGATCCCGGTGCGCACAGACCAGTTTGAGAGCATCCAGCAGGAGTTGTCCGGGGTCATTCAGAATCAGCAGGAAAAGGGCAATAACGGCATTGTGAAAACCAAGTATCTGACCTTCGGGATTGATGCTGACAGTGTACGCAGTGCCAAACCCCGGCTGGAACGGATCGAGACGGATATTCTCAATAACTTCAAAAAGCTCGGTGTCAGCGCCCAAGTGCTTACGGGTAAGGAACGGCTCAAGGTTTGTCATGACATTTTGCGCATGGACACTCCGGAGTCGTTTTTGTTCCGCTGGAAAACTTCGACCTCAGCCATGTGCCGGTCTATGTTATGGACGAGAAAACTTTGAGCCGCTACGCCCTGTATATGGCTACTCTGGGCAACCGTCCAGACCTGTTCCCAGATTCGGAATCTGTTGACCGACTGAAAAAGGGGTATGAGGATTACGACATCCCGAGCGAGGCCCTGAGCGATACCCACTTCGCCGCCATGATCGCCGAAGCGGAAAAGTATCTGGGTTATCCCTATGTCTGGGGCGGCAGCAGCCCCAGCACATCCTTTAGCCGTAGACAGCCCTTTCCTACGTATGCGTACCCTGCTTATACAAAACGCCCCTAAATGGCCTCTGCCTTAAAGGTTTCGGATAAATTCGCTTGGAGGTTGCCCGGTTTTTGTTTTAAAAGATTGAATAAAGTGGCTGTTGGAACAAAATTCAGGAGTGAGGTTGTACTGATTGGGGAATTCCTTTCAGGCAGAGAGGCCTGATGTTTTTTTGATTAGATTGTTTTCCGCTTCTAACTTTGCATGCGGAAATATAAATGCATTCCCGGGGTAGGGAACGCGCTTTCTCCATATTTTTCATACTCGCTAATCAGCGGCGCAAAATTACAACCACTTGAATCGGAGCCAGGGACTTTGAATAAGTCCCTGGCTCCGATTGATGATCAATAGTTTTTTCTCGCATCTTTTAAGTACTGCATATTTTCACGGGCTGATTTCAAAGCTTTCATCAAAACCTCAATGTCATCTACATACTCCGCCATAGCCACATTTTTTTTGCTCACTAATTCGATCCAATGGTTTTTGTTTTTCCCGACGACTAAACACGGTTTATGGTATTTAGCCGCAATCTCCATGATCTTGTTTTCAACTTCATCCACCATAGGGTTATAAAGGTCGCCTATAACACCCAACCCTTGTGATAGATCTCCCTTCCCTGTGCAAATAACGTCAACGCCTTCAACCGCGATGATTTCCTCCATATGCTCAATGCCTTCGGCGTCTTCTATTTGTACAATCAGGAGGGTTTCTTCCGCCGCCTGTTCATAATACTCATGGAATGGCGTGCAGCCATATTTTTGCGCGCGGACAGCGTTACAATATCCCCGGATGCCCACAGGGGCATACTTGACTTTTTGCACCATCTCTTTAGCTTGCTCCGCGCTGTGCATATGCGGAATCTGAAACCCGGCAACCCCTAAATCGGCCAGCGCAGTCAGATCATCCGTTCTAGTAACGCGCATGATTACTGGCAAGGAGACACTGTCAGCGGTATGGATAAAATCACGGATCATGGAAAAATCCAGCATGCTATGTTCGCAATCCAGCCGGATATAATCATATCCGGCCAGCGCCGCCATTTCCGCTACCGTGGGATCAGTAAGCTGGCATGTTAATCCCAGAACCATTTCGCCGTTTTCCAACATTTTTTTAATATTTTTTCTTTCCATCATTGCCATGTTGCATACCTCTTTCTATCTATTGTTCTATCATTCATAAAGGTCTTCGTCCCAAACATCATGCCAATCATGCATGCCGGCCCAAATAAAATCGTTGCCTCTCTGTACGCGGCAGCCGCATTCAACCGCAGAAATTTGATTCATCTCTTCCGCGGTTAAAGGATCTTCCGTTACAGCTTTCAGGTTTGCGTAATATTCATTGGCATTTACGGTAAAAGGGATAGGTAACTGCCCTGATTGTACCGCCCATTTCACACAAATAACAGCTGGATGAACTTGATGGCGCTTGGCGATATCAACAATAATCGGCTGCTGGATATCCGAAACGTCCCCCGGGTATCTATATTGTTTTGGCCTGACTGGCGCGCCAATTGGGCTGTAAGCTACTGGAAGAATGTTTTCTTTTTTCAAATATTCTGTAAAAGGGACCTGGGAAAAACAAGGATGTAGTTCCATTTGGTTCAATACGGGCCGGATCCGCACAGCTGGCAAGAGCTGCTCGTATTTCTTTTTGGATAAATTTGAAGTACCAATATATCGTATCAATCCTTGATCCACCGCTTTTTCAAGTTCTTGGTAGGTTTCCAAATATTCGTCTAAAAGATAAGGCTTACAATTAGTTTTGCCTTCTGCCATTAGGCCTGGAAGTTGACGAAACGGCCAATGGATATAGTATGCGTCAAGATAATCTAGCCGCAAATCGGAAAGAGTCTGCTTTAATGCGGGAATAACGTCTTGCGGCTCATGCTTGGTGTTATCTAATTTGGAGGTTATAAATAAATCCTCTCTGGGGATCCCCTCCGCCATAGACTGCTCCAATGCGGCGCCAATCTCAGGCTCGTCGTGATACCCGGCGGCGCAGTCCACCAGCCGGTATCCTGCTTTAACCGCTCCATATACGGCTTTTGCCACTTCCTCAAAGGTGAAAATCTCATTGTGGTACGTGCCGATCCCTATCACGGGGATCCCGGCTCCGCTGGACAGGCGAAACCTAGGGATTTTATTTTGATCGATAGCATTTGGATGGCTTGAACTAAAATCTATTTTCATGTAGTTATGCTCCTTTCTTTGAAAATTTCATTCTTTCACTGCGCCTTCAGTAAAGCCCTTCAAAAAAGTCCTTAACAGAGGAAGGAAACAGATTAGCAGCGGGATCACATTCAGCATGCTGCCGGCTAATAGCCGCCCCCATTTTTGATCGATGTGGTTCATAAAACCCGCTAAGGCAATGGGGATTGTTCTTAAAGAACCGCTGTCAATTAAAATAGATGAAAACATGGATTCCCCCCACGAATAAATCAACGCATACATTCCCGAAGCTAAAATCCCGGGCGCGGCTAAAGGTAGAATAATGGACACCACTACCCTAAAACGGTTAGCGCCGTCTACATATGCCGCCTCTTCAACATCTATTGGGATAGCGTTAAAAAACGATCGAAGCAGCCAGGTGCAGAAAGGGGCTACAAGGGCGGAGTGGACTAGAACCAGCCCCATATGGGTGTTTACCATTTTCAGCGAGGCCAAGGTTCTATAGATCGGAATGATGGAAAGTATCGTGGGGAACACATATAAAAACAGCATTAAGCGTGCGAGCAGAGCGCGTCCTTTAAAATGATAACGGGCCAGCCCATAAGCGCCGAAGATAGAAACCGACATGGTCAAAATAACAGTGCCGGCCGCGACCTTTAAAGAGTTTAACACGTAAATTTGAAATGCGGTGTTCCCCTTGGAATCCGCCAAAATTTCCTGGTAATTCTGAAGCGTAAACATTTCTGGGGTTGGGATCAGTGTGGTTTTAGCCCCTTTAATGGCCCATTCAGGCTGGAATGAACCAGAAAGCCCCACGAGAATCGGAAGTATCGTAATGCCAAACACAATGAGGATCAGCACATAAAATGCGATTTTGGATAGGATTTTACTTTTTTTTATCCCTAAGCTACGTTTTGATGAATCCATTGCTCAACCTCTTTACTCTTTTAAGAATTTACGAAAATACCACACGCCCAAAATAATCAATATCAAACCTACCATACTGGCTAATGCCATGGCATAACCGACGTTAAATTCCACAAAAGCTTTTTGATAGATAAGCAATGGGATCGTCACAGTGCTTCCAACGGGCCCGCCGCGGGTCAGCATATAGATCAGGACATAATTGTTGAAGGTCTGTACTGTCCCTAAAAACATCGAAAACCCCATCATATTGCCAATGCAGGGCATGATTAGATTTTTGAGTGTTTGCATATAATTTGCGCCGTCCACTTTCATGGCCTCATAATGTTCTTTGGGGATCGTACTAAGCGCGGATGATAATAACAAGACCCCTAAAGGCATAAACTGCCAAAAATTGAGGAAAATAAGCGTTAAAAGCGCATAATCAGGGTTGCCTAAAAAATCAATTCCTTGGTTGATGAGGCCCATATCCTTTAAAATTCTGCTAAGGACGCCAAAATTTGGCTCCAGTATCCATTTAAAGATCATTGAGAAAGCAATTACCGGCGTAATCCATGGAATTAAAATGCCGCCAAGGATCAAAGATTTTCCCTTAAATTCCCGGTTAATAAGCAGGGCGATAAACAGAGGGACAATACTGTTTAAAAGCAAAGTCACCGCTACCCAGATGAATGAATGCCATAACGCCGGTATAAAGCCATCCATTTGGATAGCATTGATATAATTATCAAACCAGGCGAACTTTAAATCCCCAAAGCCAAATTTTGTGGAGAAAAAGGATAAATACAGGCCGTTTAAAAAAGGGAACAACATAAATAAACCAACCAAAATAGCCAACGGCAAAAGACAGACATAGCCCATCGACTGGTTTTTGCTCCTATCCTTCAAGATAATCCTCCTTTTTTAAATATTTGGGAATGCCCGGTAATGGGACCACCGGACATTCCCGAGGTATCAATCTTATTTATTCAGCTGTGCCCGGGTTTCTTCTGTCATCTTAGTCATTTTATCCTGCGCCCAGTCTGCAGCCTCTTGGACGGTTTGTTTGTCCACAAGTATTTTTGCTAACATATCGTTTAATACAAATGCCCCATTAATTTCATTGGCAGCCAAATTCACGGGACCGTACTTGTTATGGGGGCCCCAGCCTTCCCAATAATAGCCCGCGCATACTTTGAAATGGCTGTCAAACAACTCCCGATCCGCGGAGCCTTCACTAAAATCAAAATTGGTGATAGGGAAATATTCCTCATTATAATATCCGCTTTCCACCAGCTCCACACCGGTTTTTGTGGGCGGGGAGAAAAACCCGGGTTCCTGCGCTACTGAGAGCAGCCAAACGTTTTCAGGCTCTAGCGCGAAATTCAAGAATTTGCGCACAGCTTCATACTTTTCCGGAGACTCAGCGGCCAGCGTTACATTTAACGCATGGTTCGTGAGCAGGGTGGGGGTGTCCTCCCGGGTCTGGTCGTCCGGGTGCGGGACCGGGGCTGCCGCCACGTCTCGGGATCCCATCTCAAAGAAAACGGGGAACTGAGGGCTCAAAGTCAATATGGACGCACAGGTGCCAGAGGTAAGGGCCATATCCTGGTCAGCCGGCATCCAGCTTGTGACGTTGGGAGGGCAGTATTTGCTTACAATGTCCGTAAACCAAGAGATCACTTCCAATGCTTTGGGGTCGTTAATGATCGGATCCCCATTTTCATTATAAGCGTCTAAGCCTTTTTGGGCTAAAAATGTGAGAAGCTGATCGCCTCCAAGCGTGTCGCGGCCTAGATCCAGACCCAAACCCCACTGATCAACCACGCCGTCCCCGTCGGTATCCTTTGTGGCGGCTTTCAAAAACTCTTCAAATTCAGACCATGTTTCCGGGAATTCATCAAAGCCCGCCTCTTCCAACATGCTGGGACGGTAAACCATATGGAGCGTCGCGCTGCTGACAGGTACGCCATATATCTTCCCGTCCACCGTAAAGCTTGTAAGGCTGGAAGGCGCAAAATGTTGTTTTTCATCAATTTCCTCAACAATATCATTAATAGGCAGTAATGTCCCAGCAACCAAAGCGGTGCTCCACTGGGCGTCTGCTGCCTGGTGAATTTCCGGCATGGTGCCGGCGGCTGCCGCGCTCAGTAGCTTTGGCATAGCATCTGCCCATAAGACAAATTCTGCTGAGGCGGAATACCCGGGATTGTTTTCCGTAAATTTTTCACACAGAGCGTCCCAGGCTGCAATCCTATGCGCGGGGGATTCGTGGTGCCAAATCGTGATATGTACTGGTTCTTGGTTTTGCTCTTGGCTGCCCTCGCTCTGGCTGCTTACGCTTTGTGTGGACGAAGAATCAGGGCTTCCGCTTTTGGATGGCTCATTCTCAGCAGCGGTGCATGCTGTGACGCTAACAAACAAAGCCAATGTGGCTAGGACTGCCGTTACTTTTCGAATTAGTCTTTTATTCACCAATTTTTCCTCCTGTCGATTAATTAATTAACAAAATTGTCTTGTAAGGAACCGGTTCTATATATGAGTATATACGAAATTTACAATTTGTCAAGATTAATCTGTATATTTTTTAAAAAAATATAAAAACATACGAATGATATAACCAATATTTACTTAGATTATGGCAAAAGATTATGGCAAACTAACAAAACAAAACTGTTCTTTTTAGAAAAAACCGGTTCCTTAAAAAATTATCGAATGTAGCTTAGCTCCGAACCTTTCAAAACTAATTTTGCCTCTATAAGTTCTTCCCGTTTTGGATTGGATGGATTTTTAATCCTTTCATTCAAAAGATGAATCGCGCGGCGCCCCATATCTACAGGATCATGATCTACATAACTAAACGGTATATCGAAAAATTCCAATTCCCTGACCCTATCAAAGCCAACAATACATATATCTTCGCCAATCATAAGCTTCTCCTCCCATAAGGCTTTGATACAGCCGAGGCTGGAACGGTTATTCATGGTGAAAATGCCGTCTGGAATGTTGTTTTGGCGGATAAAGCGTTTTGTTAGCTGGTATGCAGCCATCATCTCGGAATTGCCTTTAAAAATGTAGCGTTCCTCAACCGGGATGTTGTAATCTTCCAAGGCCTTCATAAAACCGTTAAAGCGCTCCACATGCAAAGATAATGTGCTAGGGCCTGTAATTATTCCGAGTTTTTTGCTTCCCGCCTTGATCATGGCCTCGGTTGCCAAGTAGGCGCCTTTAAAGTTGTCATAATAAACGCCGTCAAAATTTCCCAAAGGCGCGGTTGCCATTTTGCGGTCTAAAAGCACTACAGGGAAATGCAAAGAATAAAGAAGCGCCCGCAGCCTGACAACATCTTCATTTGTTGGGTAATCGTTGGCTATCGCAAGGATTAAACCTTTTACACGCTGCTCCACTAAGGTCTGTATAGCCCTTATTTCCTTATCCCTATCGCCTTCCGTATTGCAAATAATAAGCGGAATATCTATTTCGTCTGCGGCGCTGAGCATTCCGGTAAGGACTTCGCCAAAAAAAGCGCTGTAAACCTGAGGTAGGATTACGCCGATCGCGTTCGATTCTTGCTTGGATAGGCTCCTAGCAGGGGCGGAGGGGACATAACCGCACTCGTCAATAATTTTAAGGATTTTTTCCTTTGTTTCGGGGCTGACATATCCAGAGCTGTTTAAAACCCTAGATACCGTTGATTTTGCTACCCCTGCTTTTTTTGCAATATCCTTTATGGTGTATTCTTTAAATTCCATGTTTATTATCAACTCCAATTTAGAAAACCGATTTCATTCTTAGATTATAGTAGATTGCAATAGAAACGTCAAGAAAATATCTTTATTATTCAAGACTAAGAATGAAAGGTTGACTTTTTTTAAATGGTTTGCTATAATAATAAAAGGAACCGGTTCTATAAATTTAAGGAAAGAAGGAAGCAAAAATATGGCCAAAACCATCCTATATGCCGGCACTTATACCTACGATTTGGACACAAACCAAAAAACAAATAGCCAGGGTATTTATGTTTACGATTTCGACCAAGAGAATGGTTCTCTGGAATTGATTGCAACGGTGCCGGGAAAAAAGAATCCAACCTTTTTAGCGTTTGGGGGCGGTTTTTTATATTCTTCAAACGAATATATAGGGAAGGCTCATTTTTCCTCATATCAAATTGACAAAAAAACCGGGATACCGCATTTCATGAATGATAGGATAGTGCCGGAAGGCTCGTCTACGTGCCATATTGCGCTGGATCAGGGAGTGAAACGGCTGTTCAGCGCAAACTATTTCAGCGGCAATCTTGTGAGCTGTGCTATTCTTGACGACGGTTCGCTTGGGGAACCAATCCAAATTCAACAACATATTGGCTCGAGCATCAATAAGGAACGGCAAAGCGAGCCACATGTACATTCCGTGAATATAGATAATCAAGGGAATTATCTTCTGGCTACTGATTTAGGCACCGACAGCATTATGATTTATAAAATAGACAAAACCGAAGGAAAGCTTGTAGTCAATGCTTCCCAGGCCTGTGAGGCAGTTCCTCCAGGAGAAGGGCCGAGGCATTTTGTTTTTCACCCTAATGGAAAGCACGCATATTTATCGACTGAATTGGGGGGCCATGTGATTGTATTTGATTATGATGAGGGACATGGAACACTTTGTAGAAAACAAATGATATCAACATTGCCGGAATCTTACAAGGGATATATTCATGTTGGGCATATTGACGTTTCACCTGATGGAAAATTTGTTCTGGCATCGAACCGCGGGCATGATAGCATTGCTGTGTATGCGGTTTCTAAAGACGGCACTTTGAAAATGACGGATTTGGCAGGCAGCTTTGGTAAATTTCCCCGCCATTTTTGTTTTAATGCGGGGGGGAATCGCCTGATTATTTCTAACCGCCTGTCAAATTGCATTTCGGTCTGTAGTTTTGACAGGAAACAAGGGAAAATAGGCGAATTGTTGTGGGAACAAAAAATACCTTCTCCCACGTTTGTTGCGCTTCACGAACTGCCATAATAAAACCGGTTTTGTTAAAAAACCAAAGAGCGTGTTGCAAAACAGCCCACAAAAATGCAGAGACCAGGCTCCCAAAAAAAGGGATGCCTAATCTCTGTATTTGTTTTAAAGTAAGCCGAACAGAACATAACCACCCCACGGGGAATCCATCTGCGCCTTTGCCGCTCCATCCAGGTAGAGGGTGCTTTTAGCCTGCTCAAAACGACTTTGCTTTCCGACGGTTCCTCCCAGAGGTAGGGCCAATGTCCGAACAAAGCTATTCCTGCTCGCCTTCGCGTTTGATTTCAAAAAACTCTGGATGAAACGAGAATATGGAAGGCTCAAAACCCGCTGTTCCGAAAAAATGATCGCTTAGCGCCCTTCAACTGAATACTTTCCGCATTCACCCGTTTTTTCCCCAGGGTGTGCTTTGCCGTCCCTTTTTTCCCTTGCTTTATCCACTCTCCCCCTGTTTTTCTTTATGATTGCCCTATGATTGTGAGGCTGTTGCAGAACTCGTTTAGCAACAGCCCCTTCATACATGATGCGATTAGTAGTTTTTATCTATTTGCCCGGGTCATTCGGCTTTTACCAAGAAGGCGCACTTAAATCAGCCCGACGAACTGCTATATGATTTGCTATCTTCTATTCTCCCACATTGTAAGAAAACGGTAAAAGTTCCTTGGCTCTAATCTTTTTATTCTCTCCATTTACTGAAAGAATCACTTCACATTCCGGCATATAATCGTGTAACGGCAGTTTCCTCATGGTGGTATGATTTCTTTACCATCTTTTCCGCGAACCGCAACGATTGTTTTAAAATCTCTTTCCCCATGTGTAATAGCGGTTCCTATTGCTACCTGCTCTGCACATGTTCCATGCAAAGAGTAAATATTTACACCAATGTATATTTTCCCGCTTTTACATCGAATTGCCGCTCCTACCGTATGATTATAGTTTTCTTCATCATAGTTTAAATGTATTGCTTTTTGCGCCTCTGCTATTAACTTATAGTTTGCATCTGTTAAAGAATACAATGTTATCTATCCTTTCCAAACTTGCGCCTTATCCGGCTAATACGCTGATTATATCACTTAAAAATGAAGTAATACAAATGATTTTTCAAGGAGGAATGCCCTTGAAAGATATCAAAACAAAACCGCCCGGAGGAAAGCCCAAAATATTGGAAAAAGCAGCCAGTATGCCAAAATCCGCCGCAAAAAGGGCGTGGATCCAGGCGGAGCAAAAGGCCAAGACTGATCTGAAGAAAGCACCCCAGGGCAAGGAAGACCAGACGGAGCAAACGAACAACGCTCCGGCCATCGACGCCAGCGAACGGATGGTGGGGGGAACTGCCCAAACCATTCAAAAGGGCGGCGGAGCTGCATCCAGCCTTCTCAGGTTTCCCCAATGACCGGATCGCTCCGCTAAGGATACAGACATCTGCGCTTACAGCTACGGGTATAGCCCGGATTTCCACCGGTTCCCTAATCTCCGCGTCCGGATCACTCGGGCAATCCAAAACGCGGGACACCGTGCAGCATTTAATTGTTAATAAGCAAATTCCTGTGCCATGCTGTGTACAATGGACGACATGGCAGAAAATACAAATTGTTTCGTCAAGTATACCATTTGACGAAAGTCGAATTGCACAGAATAATTCCCCACTTCCTCCAAATTATTATATCATAGTTGCGGCAAATGTCAACGAGA
>QWCN01003251.1_pt1 | contig 19312 bp, 17 predicted proteins | sample 1972711 | NCBI WGS metagenome assembly QWCN01 (sample SAMN09866707, study PRJNA288562) | Human gut metagenome isolate term1_stool, whole genome shotgun sequencing... | isolation source: gut | host: Homo sapiens | place: USA: California
TAACAAGAAATGCCGGAAAGCCTTGAAACATAAGGCTTTGGCGGCATTTAAGAACTTCTAAAAAGATAATCAATTTTCTATAATAGATTTATAATTAAACCATACGCACACGCTTTTTATCAACCTGGGTCAGAGTCTTCACAGCCACCTGTAATGCAAGTCTGTCATCTTCTAAAACCATCGGAATCTTCCCAACGCCAAGCACCGTGGATGTGATCATATTAAAATACGTTGCATTGGTATCCAGTTTCTCAAACGCACGCCTCGTTGTTGTGTCCGCGTTTCCCAGCCCCACAAAACTTCCATGGCTCTCCTCGGAGATGTCCAATACCACTGTACGTTGCTTCCGGATACCCCCGCTGGCGAAGGGCGTCCCAAAAGTACCTGTGACATTGGGGTCCATACCACTACCAGAGAAGTTTTTTCCAATCTCCCGCACCACCAAAACATCAGTTTCCGGCAGGAGCAACCGGGGCAGCCGAGTCTTTGCATATAGTAACAGTTCCGGTTCCTTCTCGAAAATCTCTTCTGCGGGAAGTACCTCAATGCGGCAGGTCTGGTCAAATTCATTTTCAATGGGAGCAACACCGAAGATAATATTACAACTGTCAAAGACAACCTTTGCATACTGTGGAAGGCGCTCCCCCATCTTACCAAAGCCCTCCCGGTGCAATGAATCCGCGCCAGCCCGTTTGCCCATGCCAATCGCCATCATCTTAATCAGCCCGGACTCATAAGAGCCTCGAAAAGCGGTGTGCGCTTTGATGCGCCCCACTACAATGACGGCATCCGCCTCATAGGCAAATTTGTCCACCCGGACCTCATCACCATTGGGTAACTCTCCTACCCGCACAGTTTCCATGCTGGAGTGGATTGGGCAACCACAGAACTCCTCAGTAATACCGTAGCTTTCGAGTATGGCCCGCTGACCTTCGTCAGTAGCGCCACCGTGGCTACCCATAGCTGGGATGATGTAAGGCTGTGCCCCCTGCTTATTCACAAAAGACGCTAACTCACGCAGGATCAACGGCATATTGGCAATCTGCCTGCTACTGCCGGTCAGCACCACCCGCATCCCGGGTTTGATGCGCTCCGCCAGTTTTAGATTCTCCAGCTTTTCATTCAGGTACGTTGCAACATCCTCAATACCGTCCATATTAAATATTTGCCGCACAGTACACATACGCGGTAGTTGTGTACCACTTAAAACAGCACGAAGAGCGGATTGTTCCTTTATCTCCATTTTCTATCTCCTTTCATCCAGTATCGTTTAGGTAATATACAAAGCTTCACACCTCGGCCCAATCCTTACCGGCCCATTTGGGATGGTCATAGACCGCCTTATCGGCTACGAAGGGCCACTTCTTGCCCTCACACACGGCCAAACAACCGTTGACGCACATAGTTGCCATTTTGATAACCGCTTCCCGGGTCTGTGCAGCCGAGTGGGGGCTGACAATCACGTTGGGGCAGTGCAGAATTTCATCATCCACATGGGTGGGCTCGTTCCAGAACACATCCAGGCCCGCGCCGGCGATGCTGCCGCTCTTCAGTGCGGCGCACAAGTCCGGTTCGTTGACAATCTCACCGCGACTACAATTGATAAGGATAGCAGTTGGCTTCATGGCGTCCAGTTCCGCCTTGGCGATAGTGTTGGTGGTGACGCCTTCGATCAGCGGCATCTGAACGATAACCACATCAGCAGCTTTCAGCGCCTCGAACTTGTCGTCCACTTTCTCCACCCCTAGCTCATGCATCTGCTCCTCGGTCAGGAAAGTATCGTAGCCAATGACTTTCATGTCCAGACCAATACACAGGTGAGCAATGATCTTGCCGATGGTGCCTAAGCCGATAATGAGGCAGGTCTTCTGCTCTACCTCAAAAGCTTTTTTTGCATCGCGAATCTTCCAGTTGCCCTTGCGTTGCTCAACATCGCTCTCCACCATATTCTTGGAGAGTGCCAGCATCAAGGTGACGGCGTGTTCGGCCACGCTGCGATTGTTGGCACCCGGAGTAATGACCACAGGGATACCCAGCTTGGTGGCAGCCTCCACGTCGACGCTGTCGTAGCCGATGCCGGTGCGGCCGATGACCTTCAGGCTCTCACTGCTCTTCATGGTCTCCTCATCGATGGCGCCCTTGTCTGCCACCCGCACAATGAAAGCATCCGTGTCCTTCAATTGATCCAGATAGTTATGTGGATGGGCATCATGCGCCACAAAGATTTCGGCCTTGCCCGCCAGCAGATCTAGGCCCTCCTTGCAGATCGCTTCTGTCATAGTAACCTTCATAGTACCATTCCTTTTCTCCAAGCGTTTGGAAACTTTGGCAATTCTTCGTTTACGCCTCAGCCTTGGCCAGGGCCATGCGGATACCGTAGTCCATGGCGTTGACCAGGCTCAGCTCGTTGGCGTGGCCGTCGCCGGCATGGCCGAAGCCGGTGCCGTGGTCCACGCTGGCACGGATAATGGGCAGGCCCAGCGTCACGTTGACGCCGGCCACCGCGTCCCAGTGGCCTTCAGCCTTGTTGTACACAAAGCCCTCCACCTTTAGGGGGATGTGGCCCTGGTCATGATACATGACCACCACGATATCGTACCAGCCGCCCAGAGCCTTGGAGAAAACGGTGTCAGGCGGAGTGGGTTTTTTCTCGGGGATGATGATCCCCTCTGCCATAGCGGCGTCGATGGCGGGCTGAATCTCCTCGATTTCCTCGGTGCCGAACATGCCGTTCTCACCGCAGTGGGGATTCAGACCGGCAACGGCGATCTTGGGTTCCTTGATGCCGATGGCCTTGCAGCCGGCGTTTGCAATGCGAATGACGTCCAGAACACGATCTTTCTTCACCCGGTCACAGGCCTCCCGCAGAGAAACGTGGGTGGAGACATGAACCACGCGCAGATCCTCGTGGGCAAGCATCATGGTGTACTTGCTGGTGTGGGTATAGTCTGCATAAATCTCGGTATGGCCGCTGTAATGGTGATCGGCCATGTTGATGGCTTCCTTGCTGAGGGCATTGGTGATGGTGGCATCCACCTCACCGGCCATAGCCAGTTCGATAACTTTTTTCACATACTGGAAGGCCGCCTCGCCGCCCAGCTTGGTGGCGCCCAGACCGAAGGGCTTGGGTGCGGCGGGATCGCCGGGGATGTCCTCCGCCTTGACGATGCCCATGTCATAGACATCAATAACGCCGTACTCGTAGTTAGCCTCGCTGACATTCTTCACGCTGCGAATCTTCATGTCGATGCCGGAGACAGTCTTGGCGACCTTGGCGGCGTACTCCATGGAGCTCACATCACCGATCACCAGGGGGCGGCAACGGTCATAGACGCTCTTGTCGGCCAATGCTTTCACGGTGATCTCCGGGCCATTGCCGAAGGGATCGCCCATGGAGATGCCGAGAATGGGTTTATTCATAGTGTTTTCCTCCTCATTAAACTGTCAGCCCGTGCTCAGCAAAGGCCCTTTTCCTCGTTTTCCTTCAGGACCGCCTTCAGCTCCGCAACGCCCTCATCGCACAGGTAGTTGAAGGGCTTGCGGCAGTCACCCACGGGGTAGCCTAACAGGTTGACAGCCTTTTTGATGATGGTGTTGGGATTGCCGAACCTAAACACACGCTGCAGCGTAGCGACGGCATCCTGCGCCTCCTGGGCCTTGTCCAGTTCTCCTGCAACGAAGTAGTTATAAATAGAGGCCAGTGCGTGGGGATATAGATTGGCCCGGCCGGCGATGCCGCCGGTGCCGCCCGCCTTCAGACACTTCAGGATGTTGCCGTCATTGCCGGCCAGCACAGAGAAATCCTTGCCAATATCACGAGTCTGCTCAATATAAGCATACAGGTTGCCCAGGTCGCCGCTGGAGTCCTTGGCGCCCATGATGACATCCACATCCTTAGCCAACTTAGCCACCGTCTCAGGCAGCAGCTTGTTGCCGGTACGGGCAGGAATGTTGTAAAGCACGATGGGAATATTCACGTGCTTGGCTACCTCGCAGTAGTGGTCGTACAGCTCCTTCTGGCTGGCCAGGGCGAAGCTGGGGGTAATGATGGACAGCACGTCGGCGCCAAGCTCCTCGGCGCGCTTGCTCATGTAGACGGTATCCCGGGTGGAGATGCAGCCAGTACCGGCATAAACGGGAACGCGGCCCTTCACCTGGTCAATGGTAGCTTCCAGAACTTCTTCTTTCTCTTTCAGACTCAGGATGTATCCCTCGCCGTTGGTACCGAAGGGAAACAGACCGTGCACGCCGCCGGCGATCTGACGCTCGATCTGGTTGCGCAGTTCGGGAATATTCAGGCTTTCGTCCGCAGGGTTCATAGGGGTAACAATGGGGGTGATAATACCCTTGATCGCAACGCTTTTCATGTTGATGCTCTCCTTAATGTAAAAACTTTTACAGCACTTCCTGATAGATGCGGCGGGCGTCATCAGGGGTAACCTCTCGCATATTGTTCACGAGGAGCCGCTTGACTTCCATACCGGAGGCGACCAGGGCTTCCAGATCCTCCTTGGGCACGCCGAACTCGACAAGGCTGGTGGGGATGTCAAGGTGCTTCACGATACCCTCCAGTTTGGCGATGACAGCCGCAGACTTCTCCTCCACCGTCTTGGCCTCGCCGCCGATGCAGCGGTCATAAGCGGCAGCCAGGCGTTCCCGGCAGGCAGGCTCATTGAAGCGCATAACGGGAGCCAGCAGGATGGCGTTGGACACGCCGTGGGCGATGTGGTACTTACCGCCCAGAGGATAGCTGAGCGCATGAACTGCGGTGGTGCCAGAGGCGGTGATGGCCACACCGGCATAGAAGCTGGCGATTTGCATCTGATTCTTGGCATCCATCGCCTCGGGATCGTCGCAGGCACGCTCAATGTTGTTGAGAATCATGTCCAAAGCCTGCATGGCGAAGATGTCGCTGAAAGGATTTGCCTTGTTGCTGGTCCAGCACTCGATGGCGTGAGCCAGGGCATCAACGCCTGTGGCGGCAGCGATTTTACGAGGCAGCTTCTTAATCATGACGGCGTCCAGAATGACGTAGTCGGCAATCATATTGGTGTTCACAATGCCCACCTTCAGCTGCTTCTCAGGCACAGCCACGATAGCATTGGGGGTAGCCTCAGAACCGGTACCGGCAGTGGTGGGGATCATCAGGCTTTTGATGCACTTCTTGGCGCGGCCGGGTTCATCCAGCAGCTCCTTAATGCCGTATTCATCGGTCATCAGAATAGAAGCCAGCTTGGCGGTGTCCATGACGGAACCCCCGCCCACAGCCATGATAAAGTCAGCCTTAGCTTCCTTGCACTGGTCCACAAGTTTCTGGGCTTCCAAATAGGAGGGTTCAGCAGGCAAATCATCCAGCACGACGACCTCTACCCCGGTCTCCCGGACCTTCTCCATTGGGAAGTCCAGCAAACCGGCACCCTCAATACCCTTGTCGGTAAAAACCACCAGACGCTTTACATCGTTCTCCGCGAAGATAGCGGGGATATTGGACAGGGCGTCCTCGCCGCTGAAGATAGCGTGAGGCATTTTTAAAACGTATTTGGTCAACATGTGTAAGTCCTCCTTATTCCTTTCCGGCGCAAATCAGCGCGGCCAGTTCACAGAACAGGCTCGGCTCGCCAAAGCCACCGGATTTTGAGATGATGTGATACAGGATGTTCTGATACGTAAAGGCGGTCAGCACCGCGCCAGTGGCAAGTTCGCCCACCGGGACCAACTCTGCCACACCCACCGTCCGCATGAGCGCCAACAGCGTGTCGCCGCCAGTGCAGAGGATGGTGGCGTCCAACCCACCGTCCAGCAGCTGCTTCATTAACCGCCCCAACTGGGTGGAAATGCCCACCCGCAGGTCTTCGGTGGTCAGGCCGCGGGCTTTGGCGTAATCGACGGTAGCGGTGCAGCCGTCAGGATCGTTGACATCCAGGATGCAGCGTCCGTTTTCCTTGACCAGTTCCAGCCATTCCCGGATTGTCTCTTGCCCATCCCCACTCTCTGGCCAGGCCGGGTCCAACTTCTGGACAGGCGTCAGGTGAATGTGGGGAAAGCCCACCTCTTCGGCGGTCTGCATCTGCCGCAGTGTCACCGGGTTCACGCTGCCGCAAACAACGAAGAATGTCGGAACCAATTCGGGCAGCTCAGGTGCCTCACCGTTGAGTTCCAAAATCTCCGCCAGCACTGCCGCGAAGCCCGCGCAGCCGGCGGATAGCCGCAGGCCATCTTTTCCAAGCTGTCGGCCGATCCGTTCCAGATCCTTATCGCTTTCGGCGTCATAGACCTGGATCCCCGGAAGCGTCTCCGCCGCTTCCGTCAGTGAATGCAGGACAACCGGCGTTTCGGACTGTTCTGCAATCATCTCGGCAACAGCGGACAGACGAACTGGCTCAAATGGATCCTGCCCAAATACACTCTCCGCCACGGGAACACCGCTGATGTAGTGAATACCATTCCGAGTCACCCGATTCATCTTTGGGAAGGCCGGAAGAAATGCCAGACGGTCCGCCCCGGCGGCATCCAGCACCGCGCTCAGCTCCGCGCCTATGTTTCCTCGCAAAGCAGAATCTGTTTTCTTATAGATGTAAGTAAACCCTGCCTCCAGCGCCCCGTGGACTGCATGAATCACCACATCGTAGGCTTTGTCGGGTGGCAGGTGCCGGGTCTCGGCATCCAGCACCAGCACCTGGACCTCTTCGCCCGTTTGCCGGAAGTCATAATCAGAATCGGTCACCACACGGGTCACCGCCCCCTCGGCCGCAAACTGTACGCCTGTATCCAGTGCGCCAGTGAAGTCATCTGCAACAATCAGTAGTTTGACCATGAACGCGTTCCTTTCGTTCACAATTGAAACGCATTTTTTCAACACATTTCACTATTTGTGATTTCGCATTGCTTTTTCACATGAGTTTCTTTTCTTTTTACTTATTTTACACATAACAGCGTACAGTAGCAATCATTCTTGCATCGTTTATGCGTTTATTTTTGAAACGTATTGAAAATCGTTGAAATTTTTTTGTCTATTTGTTACAATGTGTTTCAACGATTAACGTGTAGGTGTCCCAATTTTGGTCGGACCGCCCGACCATCCTCACTTTGCAGGAGAATTTCCGCACATTGAGGACATTCGCACCGTACAGGTACAATAGGGAGGGTTCCACAATGGACAATCGCATCCGCATTCTTGGCATCGCGCCCTACGAGGGTATGACGGCTCTGATGTCCAGTTTGGCCGAAGAGTATCCCCAGATCGATCTGACATTATTCGTAGGTGACATGGAACAGGGCGTGGAAATCGCCCGCGACAATTTCCACAGCAATTATGATGTCGTCATTTCCCGCGGTGGTACGGCGCAGATGCTTCGCCGTCATCTCTCCCTACCAGTCATCGAGATCGATATTTCCATGTATGACATTCTCTGCGCACTGAAGCTGGCGGATGGCCTGACCGGCAAGACCGCCATGGTCTCTTTCGCCAACATCACAGACAACGCCCGGATGCTGTGTGATCTAATGGGGTACCACATGGATGTTTACACCATCACCGATCCCAACACCATCGAAGAAACGCTGCGTCGTCTCCGCAGCAACCACTACCAGTCCATTCTTTGCGACATGATTGCCAACACCGCCGCCAAGCGGCTGGGGTTGAATTCCTTTCTCATTACCTCCAGCATCGACAGTATCCGCCGGGCCTTTGAGCAGGCAGTGCTCCTTTGCCGTAGTCAAGAGCGTTTACGGGATGAAAACCAGTTCTTTCGCCAGCTGCTCCAGGGACAGATCAGTCAGACCGTGGTCCTGGATAAGGACGGACATCTATTTCTGTCCACTCTGAAAGAATCCTCCCCAGAGCTGCTGGATATGCTGCGGCGAGAGCTCCCAGAATCCATCAAGGAATCGGAACGGCGCATCACCCGGAATTTGAAGGGTATGCTCTACTCTATCCGGGCTCGCCATATCACCTCCGGCAGCTTGGCCCTGGTAGCCTTCTTTTTCACCGCCCGGAAGGCCCCCTTCTCTCCCAATCAGACAGGCATTCAGTTTTCCACCCGTCCAGAGGCGGAAAGTGCCTTTTACAACAGCATCTTCAGCTTTGCCGGAGCCATCAGTGCCCTGCAGGACGAGATCGACAAAATTTGTCAGAGCACCTCGCCCGTGGTGGTCACCGGTGAGGACGGTACCGGAAAAGAGTCCATTGTCAGCGTTCTCTATATGCGGGGACCTCTGCAAAACAACCCCTTGGTTTCCATCAACTGTAGTCTGCTGAATGACAAGAGTTGGAGCTTTTTATTGGAGCATCATAACTCCCCCCTCTCCGACGAAGGAAACACGCTCTACTTCAAAAATATTGACGCACTTCCGCCAGATCGTCAGCGTCAATTGCTTGCAGCACTTACAGAGATGGACGTTTGCCGTCGAAATTGGGTCATCTTCTCCTGCGTCTGCCAGCCCGGCGAGTACACCTCTGCCATCGGCTCCCTGTTCATGAATCAGCTCTGCTGCCTCTCCCTGTACTTGCCGCCCCTTCGGAAAATCACCGAGCGCATCCCCGCCCTGGTGAATTTGTCTCTCAGCCACCTGAATGCGAACCTGCCCCGGCAGATCGTGGGGACCGAGCCGGAGGCCATGTCGCTGCTGCAAAACTTTCAGTGGCCCCATAACTATACCCAGTTCCGCCGCGTCATCGGGGAACTGGCCGTCACTGCCACCGGGCCGCTCGTCACTGCAGAGAGTGTGCGCTCTGTTCTGAACAAGGAGCGCCATATGGGCGCTTTCTCTCCCCATGCGGAAAACTCCTCCGCGCCGCTGGATTTGAACCGCCCGCTGGACGATATCTGCCAGGACGTGGCCTTCCGGGTCGTGGAGGAGGCCGGCGGCAACCATACTGCCGCCGCCAAGCGTCTGGGTATCAGCCGAACAACGCTCTGGAGACTATTGCAGAAATAATAAATACAGTAGACTTCCCGGCGAATTATAGCAGTGAGGGCATTATATTGTGTCTGTCAACGACTGTAGATTTGCACGAAGCCCTCTCCCAACGGCCACAATCATACTGTAAAGTCACATCCGCCAGCCACACATGTAGTATTTCCTCGTCGTATTGGCTCAAAGGAAAGAGGAGACAGCAACTTCTCAAACGTGTTACATTTACCGATGATGTAGTAGCAAAAGCCAGCGGCGCAGTCTGAAAAGACTGCGCCGCTGGCCGTTATCACATCAGCTCAAGCCATGCTCTAAATTTATCCGGGGTAATCTCTCCTGCCTCGCAGGCGGCTTTTTTCTCCCTGGCAGCTTTGCTCCAGGCATAGAAATCCTTTGGCGGGAGCTTCCCGGCTTTCATTCTGGCAAACCGCTTCTTATACTCTCTGCGGTAATCCTTGAATACGTCATCGTCTTTCTTGCTGAGTGTCCACTGCGCGATGGCCCCAACCTCCTTACAAGTGCGGCCCCGGCTGTCAAAGGGTCGGCTGCAATATTCGGTGGTAAAGCTCCCCGCTTGAGGGAGCGCAAATGATAACTTTCTGATAACAGTTTCGCTTTTCGGTATCCCCATTTATATTATTCAAACCACTTTCTACCATGTTACGAGGGGCAAGAGTAAGCCCTACGGTTTCCCCATCGCCCGGAACATCGCGACTTGTCCTGGACCTGGTGTTCATGGCGTTGAGCGCAAAAAAGGCAGAGGCAACCCTAGACTTGTGCTGGAGAACTGAGTTCGACCTAGCTTCCCGCAGCAACCTATGCAAGCAGGGCAAACATAACTGATATAGGCAGTACCGTGAGGTGATAACATGGTAGTACGGCCCTTTTGAGCCCTTCGGGGCCAAGGATAGGGGGAAGTTCAGCAACGCCCCGCTTTTCAAAAATGCGCAGGCAACGAATGTGTTGCCTGCGCGTTATTTTTTATTCGACAGTCTTTCCCAATATCCCGTATCAAATTTAGAGGGATGTCGGGAAGGGCTGTCGAATACTCTAGGCGGAGTTGCTCCTGTTTCCCCACTATTCAGGCAAAAAACAGGGAAATTCAAAAATTATTTACAATTCAGAGCATTTTCCTACTCCATCCGCGCCCCTCCTGTCTCGATACGTCCCTATTGGCCATCGAGAACAAAGGAGGAGCATCATGTTTGATCGAAAGAGCGACTATGCTTTGAATAAAAAGGACCCGGACGCTATCGTGTGCAAGAGTGTCACTGACGTACATATTCGACTGACCCGTGCTGACTTTGCCAGTGAATCGGAATTCCAGAAATGGAAGCGTTGGTCCGACGGGGACTACTGGAGCGCAGAAAACGCCGGACGTGCCCTTTCTGACAACACCCTCTCCCTGGAAACGCAGCTGGACCATCCGCTGCCATCTGTGGAGGAGGAATTGTTGGAGGCAGTTGATTGGACCGCGCACGATGTAGCTCGTGCCGCTCTGGCAAAGCAGATTAGGAGCAGCCTCACGGAGAAGCAATACCGCCGCCGCGCCTATATTATCTGGATGGATTGAACGAATATGAAATCGCGGAATTAGAGGGAGTCGGACAGCAACGGATCTCCCGGTCACTTTTGGCTGGGAAAAAGGCCCTCAAAAAAATTTTCAAAAAATTTTTCTAAAACAGGGGGTGAAACAGGGCTTTTCTCCGTGCATAGTGAAGGGCACACTTTCCTCATTACCTTCAAGAATTTTTACAACTGAATACACGGTATTGCAGGCACAACCCCGCGTGAACAGCGGCATAAGGAGCGCCGCCATGACAGTCGGCTTCAGGAGGTGATGGACAAGCTGGCCGAGCGATCTACGCAGTCCTTAGACCCGGCATGGCACACCGGGCGCGACGACAGCGCGGGGGCATAATGAGACTTTCGTGACGGCCTCCCACGTCAGAGGGGGAACCCTGCGGCGCACGTTTTGCACGACGCTGCGGAGTTATGACAGCCCTGCCAGGGGCGGCCTGTAATATCTCTATCGCCGGGGGTGCGTGGCAAATGCGGCGAGTTACCACAGCAAAACAGGAGCGGGACAGCCGCGCCGGAGTGTACCGTATGTTAATCTAAATAACAGGCAAAACATTTTATGGCCGCCAATCTTTATCAGTCGGCAAAATAGTGCGGCCGTCCAATTGATGTAAATCCCTCCAAGCCAGTAATCACCACATTATTGTATCCGCTGGCGCAGTGGATGATGAGCAGTTCTCCAGCTTCATCCCTGCCGCCCACAATACCCACATGGCTGTCACCGGGATAAAATACTAAGTCGCCGGGGATGGCCTCGTCCCAAGAAATTGGTGTGCAGTAGCTGTGCTGGGCGGAGGCACCCCCGCCGTGGCCTATGATATAGTCACCGCCGCTGGCATTATAGAACACCCAATCGACAAAGCCCGAGCAGTCCAGGCCGTAGGGGCGATAGGTCCCGGTGGTGGAGCTGCCTGCCGCCCACACCTTTTGCAGTTGTCCCCAACGGCTGTCCCAACCAAGAACCAGAGATTTGCCGCCCCAGAAGTAGTTGACCTTGCCAACCAGAGAACAGGCGGTCCCTACCACCGCTCTCCGTTCCGGGGTGAGATCCGAAGGCAATGCACGCAGCACCTCTCTCGCCTGAGCACTGAAACTTGCGGTTTCTCCAGCCAGTTCCGTCAGCAGTTCCCGCTGAGAGAGCAGTTCCTCCAGTGTGTCCAGCTGCTCCTGGTTGAAGCCGTAGGCGGCAGCCATTTCCTCCACCGTTTTGGCGGAGATGGTAATGGTCAAAATCGTTTCGGAATAGCTGTCATCCACGGAATCATTCGGATCGCTGTCCGGGTGGCTGATTGTGGTGACGGTGGAATCCAGCATGGTCATGTCCCAAAACACCGCTTTCAGCCGGGCGATGCGGTCTGTGTCCATGGTGGCCACATCCACGGGATCGGCCCCTCCCGCCACATAGACCGCAAACACCGCCAGAATGTCCGCCCATTCCAGGGGCTGGCCTATGATTCTGATTTCGTCATAAGACCCGCTTTGCAGGGATTCCAACCGGGCGTTCAGGTCATAGTTGACCTGCGCCACAGCAGCGGACACGGGAACAGAGCCGGCGCCGCTCTCTCCGGCGAACAGGATGCCGAAGGGCGATGCCGCCAGCAGGCCCACCAGACACAGAACCACTACGAGAAGCACACAAACACTCCCGCCCGCAGCCAGTGAGGCCAGCAGATTCCTTGCCGCAGCAGCCATGGCCCGAAGTGTCCGACTTGCGACCTGTGCTGCCACCGTGACTCCCCGGCTGGCGGCATGGGCTGCCTGCCGGGATTTGGCCCCGCGGCCCGTCAGCTGGCGCACGGCATGGGCCTTTCGGGTTACCACCTGTGGGGCCTGTGCTGTGGCTTTAGCGGTCTCAACTGCCTGGGATTTCCCTTTTACGGCCTGCCTGACCTCCCGGCTGACCTGCTGTCCCGTGTTTCTTCCAACGGTTTGCTTACTGGCGGCAGCGCCCTGAGCAGAGGCAGTGGTTTCCGTTGGAGCATTGGCAGAGATCCTGCCACCTGAAAGGCTCCCGTTTCTCTGCTGTTTTCGCTGTTTTACAAGGCTTTCTCCGGAAAACCCGGCCTGAGAGGTATCCACAGACCGGGACATTTGGCCGCTCTCTTTAGCCTGTTCCCGAACAGTTTTTGCCGCTGTCCGCTCCTGTACGAATGCCTTATCTTCCTGAAAATGTTTCCTGGTCGGGGCGGTATCCGCCGTCTGCTGGCTGTAATACGCCTCTCTGGTTTTGACCCGTGGAGCTGGGGCCGTCACATCGGATGGACGCTCTGTCCAGAACGACACATTGATTTCCGTTGAAGAAATGGGACCTGTATCAGCTGACCGGGGATCAGCTTGAGCGGCACTCTCTTTGCCACTTCGGCCCATGCCCTTTTTGGCTTTCCGCAGAAGCTGTTCTCCGCCATGGCTCAGTCCCCGTGCGGTACCGGAGATGCCCTCCTCCAGCTGTGTCTGGCCCAGATCCTCCGACTGGCCCTGCTGGCCGCCATCCCGAAGCTGACGGTCCAGCCGGTCCACGCCATCAGAGAGGCCGCGCCGGGCCAGTTCCTTGGGCGCTGCCGTTACTTTCTCTTTGATTTTTGTGGAGGCTGTTGGCTTTTCTTTGATGCGGCTGATCGTCCTTCACCTCCTCCGGTCAGGCGGCCATATCCCGGTCAGCAGGGCGCGTTGTCATCATCTGGTAGAGCTTGGTCCCACGGGGGAAGTTGTCCATGAAGGGGACGATGGCGCTGCCGCACTTGATGAGGCCACGGCCGGACTCCACATTGGTGATGTAGGAGAGCTGGTTGTCCGAGATGTTCAGGAGTCTGGCCAGCTCCACCCGGTCGGTGGCAGCCTGATTCAGCATGACGAGGAATTCGCTGTTGGCCAGCATGGTCCGGGCGGTGTGGGACTGGAGCAGATCGTCAATGTTCTGGGTGATGCCTGTGGCGCAGGCGCCGTATTTGCGCACTCGCTTCCACAGGGTAAAGAGGAAGTTGGCGCTGTACTCATGCTGGAACAGCATATAGATTTCATCCACATACAACCATGTATTCTTACCCAGAGCGCGGTTGCGGATGATCCGGTTGAAGATGCTGTCCAGCACCACCAGCATCCCCACAGGCTGGAGCTGCTTGCCCAGATCCCGGATATCGTAGCAGAGGATACGGGAATCGGTGTCCACATTGGTGGGCTTGGCAAAGGTGTTCAGACTGCCCTCGGTGAACAGTTCGATAGCCAGCGCCACATCCCTTGCCTCCGGCTCCGTCTGGCGAAGCAGCTCCGCGTGGAAGTCCCGGAGGGTGGGGGCGCTGCCCTGATATCCGCCGTGAATGTACTCCCGGTAGACCTGGGCGGTGCAGCGGTCGATGATGGATTTCTCCTTGGCAGACAGACGGCCCTCGCCCATGAGCTGCTCACACAGGGACAGAAGAAATTCAGATTTCAGCACCACCGGGTTATCCCCGTCCCCGTAGCCCTTCTCCATGTCCAGAGCGTTGATGTGGCTGCGGGAGGTGGCTGAGATCTCGACCACCTCACCGCCCAGCCCTTCGATAAGGGGCCGGTACTCGGATTCCGGATCGATGCAAATAATATCATCGTTGGGATTTGCCAGAGCCAGGGCGGCGATCTCCCGCTTGGCGGTGAAGGATTTACCGGAGCCGGAGACACCCAGCACAAAACCGTTGCCGTTGAGCAGCCGCCTGCGGTCTGCCAGGATCAGGTTCTTGCTGATGACGTTCTGCCCGTAATAGATACCGCTGGTGTCCCGAATCTCCTGGGCTTTGAAGGGCATGAGAACAGCCAGAGATTCCGTGGTCAGGGTCCGCAGGGCGTCAATGCGCCGCAGGCCCAGGGGCAGAGCGGTGACCAGCCCCTCCATCTGCTGCCAGGACAGGGTGGCCAACTGGCACAGGTGCTTACGGACGGCGGACTGGAGGGCTTCGGTATCGCTGTCCAGTTCCTCCTTGCTGTCCGCCAGATGTACCAGCGTCACCACGGCGAACATCATACGCTGGTCACGGGTGGTCAGGTCGTCCAGCATCTCCCGCGTTTCCTTTCTCTGCTGTTCCAGATCATAGGGGACAATGGCAGAGAAATTGTTGTTGTTATTCTGGCGGCGCTGCCAGTTGGTGACGTTCGTCTCCACACCCAGCAGGCGGCTCTGCATCTCCCGCACCGCCTCGTCCGTGGGAACGGGGATGATGTCAATGGACAGCATGAGGCGCCGGTTCAGGCTGGTGAGTTCGTTGATCATGGAGTCCTTGATGAAGCTGGCGTATTCCTTCAGGAACAGCACCCGGCCATATTGGTTCCCCATGATGAAGTGGTCCTTCTTGAATTCCAGACTGTCCGGGCAGATGACGTCCTTGTAGGAATGGCCCTTTGCCATGGCAGACTTCAGGTCGAAGTGGAACTCCGTTTCCTCCTCCCGGTAGAAATCATGGAGAATGGCCAGCCGCTCCACCGCGTCCAGTTCCTCACTGTGGGCGTCCATCCGGCTGAGATGGGCGCTGACATCACCGCCCACCCGGTTGAAAAAGGCGCGGGCCTCCTCCACATTTTTGCGGTGGACGGAGAGGGTGATGTACCGTTCCTGCACCACGCTGTTGGAGGCGTCGGTGACCTTGTCGGAGAGCATGGCATTGTATTCCTCCCGCCGTTCATCCAACCCATCCCCCTGCATGGGAAGGAGGATGGTCTGCTCAAAGCTGCGGCGGTTGAGCCGCTTATTGTTGATGGTGATCTTGGTGGTGGAGCCGGTGTCCAGGGCGTTGAGCAGTTCCGCGTAATCCAAAAACATAGCTGTTTTGTCCTCCTTGGAGGCGATGGCATAGTTGATGTCCGAGAAACGAATGCTTTTGGAATATTTGCTGCCAAATTGAAAGATCCCATCCGGCCAGAAGCGCTGGATGGGAATGGCATCCTGCACGGACCGGGGGATGGTGAATGCGTCCCGGTCCTGCTTCAATGCGGTTTGCAGGGTCTTAATCAAGCTTGAATGCCTCCTTTTGCGAAGAATGTTCCAGGGCTTTTGCATACAGATTGTCCGAGTGGAATGTGAGCTTTTTCGGGCAGAGCAGTTCCGTGCGGATAAAGGCCAGCAGAAACTGCTCCAAATTCATGCCGTTGTATTGAAAGAATCCGCCCAGGGCAAAGGGAAAGGCGGCAAGAACACAGACCGCGCCGATCTCCCCATCGCCCAGCACCGGGCGCAGGCCGAAGTACACGCCCACCGCCACGGCCACCGCCAGCAGGGCGAAGCAAAGCTGGCGCAGAGAGAGCCCGAAAAAGATGCTCTCCTGGTAGTTTCGAACTTCCTTATTCACTCTGATCTCCAAGGGATCTATCACCTCCAATTTGATTCGTGTTTTGACAGACAGAGCCTTGCAACCAGCCTGCGGCTATGGTACGATGCCACAAACTACTTGTAGGAGGTTCTGCCATGGGATTTCTGGTATTGAGTTTGGGGCTGCCCCTGCTGGGGCTGCTGCTCCGGCTGGCGGCAAAGCTGCGGCTTGCCATCCCGCTGCTCTACGCACTTATCGCGCCCACGGTGTTCCACAGTTGGTTCTATGCACACCACACTCTGGCCACCGGCATCGGCTACAGCCTGTTTGGCCTTGCCGCACTGTCCTGGGGCATTACCCTGGCAGGCAAGGTGCGGGAACTGGCAGAGGACTACCGGGAGGAGCAGGCAGCCATGGAGCTGCTGGCCCACCGGGTACGGCAGGCCAGAGCCAACGGAGCCCTCAGCGTTTCCACCGAGGGCTTGTGGCGTTAACCCAGCCCCAGCAGTTCCCGGATGAGCCGGTCGCTCATCTTCACCGCGCCCACCAGCACCAGCATATCGAACAGCAATTCGCCCACATAATTCCACACAATGGTGGCCGGGGCCAGAGTGGTGTCCATGACCGCTGGCGGCGAGGCGGCAAAGGCGGAGAAGATCACACAGGCCAAAACAATGACACAGCCCTCCAGACAGATGGCGGAATAGCTTTTGAGAAAGGCAATTCCAATACTGCTGGAGGGCTGTCCCGCGAAGCTGGCCAGCGGGATGGGCGCGATAGCTGTTGCCATGTAGATTTTGAAAAAATGACTATACACGGTCAGAATCATGACCAGAGAGAGCGTCCAGATGAGCAGGGACCCCAGCAGGGTCACAGCCCACAGAGGAATGCTCTCTAAAAAGCCCACATCTTCAATGATGGCCACCATCTCGTCCGGCAAAGCGGTGGTGGTCATGGACGTCAAGCCAGCGGCACCCATGATGGTGGACACCGCACCCTGGGCGATCTGAATCAGGGCCATCAGCAGTTCCATGCCGTAGGTCACGGCGGCTTGAGCCAGCGCAAATCGGACAAAGCATTTCAGCGCCACTTCCGGCTTTTTCAGTTCCGTGAAGCTACCGCAGGTCTTGACCACACCCACCACGAAGAACAGCACCACCAATGCGTAGCCAATGGCCTTGAGCGCACCGTTGATATTCAGGATCACAGACCACACCCCTCCGCCCCGGAAGGTCTCCGGGCTGGTACTCAGCAGCGTCCAGATCTCCGCCAGCTTTCCGTTCCAGGTCTCCAGCGCGGAGTTGAGGTTGTCCACGATCCAGTTTCCACTTCCTATAGTTCTCACCTCATTCGTTTGTAAATTGATGTTGATATTTTAATGAATTTTGCTATACTATGGGTACAAGGAGGTGCCTTTCATGCCAAGTATTCGTCCCATTTCCGAACTTCGAAACAGTGCCAATGAGATCTCCGATTTCTGCCGTCAGACCAGAGAGCCGGTGTATATCACCCGGAACGGCTCCGGCGATATGGTGATCCTCAGCATGGAGGAGTATGAGCGCCAGCAGGCGCTGATTGACCTCTATGGAAAGCTGGCAGTTGCCGAGCAGGAGATCGCTGACGGCGCCGAAGGCGAGGATTTCCTGACGCTGGCCAAGTCGCTGCGGGAGCGTGTCCATGGAAACGTATAAGGTAAAAATCTATCCCGCAGCCAAACAGGATCTGTTGGAGATCATCGACTATCTGAACACGCTGTCCAGGGAAGCCGCTCTGCGGTACTATGACCTGCTGACAGAAGAGATCGCCAGCCTGGCCACCATGCCGGAACGGTGTCCCCGTCCCAAAGATCTGGCCCTGGCTGCCAAGGGCTACCGCTATCTGGCGGTGAAAAACTACCTGGTGTTCTATGTGGTGTCCGGTGACACCGTCCAGATCCGCCGGATTCTCTATGGGCGTCGGGACTATTTATCCTTACTGTGAAGTTGAAACAGGGGGCGGATGTGCCGCACGGCGCATCCGCCCTCCGTCCTTTATCCGGTGATGAGGGTGAGAATCTCCTTTGTAAACGTCACGACAATGCCGCCTGCCAGAGTGAGGAAACCGTTGGAACGCTGGGAGGGATCGTGGGACTGGAAGGACAGACCCACCTGCACGATGCCCCAGCCCAGCAGAATGAGGCCGATGGCCCGAATGAGGGAGAAAATGAACTCGGACAGGTTTTCAATAACGGCCAGCGGGTCATCGGCTGCAAAGGCCGGAACGGTCAGGCAGGCCGCCATCGCCGCCACACATACGACCATGGAGTACGCCCTGCGCGCTCGTTTTTCGACCTGCTTGTGGTCAAGGATGTTTTTCTTATTCTTCATGCTGCTTTCTCCTCGTTTTCAAGTAGTTTTTCATCTGTGTCCAGTGGCAGGAACAGCGGCTGCCCCTGCCGGATTTCTTTGGTCTTGCTGCGGTGGATATAGGGCGGCCCACCGCCCAGACTGGTATAGCGGATGGCCGGGTGCCGGTTCAGGTCTATCTTCAGATCCAGCACCGGGGGTGCGCCGCGGATGAAGAGGATGGCATAACGGTTGTCCAGTCTGCGCACCTCATCCGGGGTCAGTAGTTCCCGACCGCTCATCTGGAAGTTGGTGGAGTAGGACCCGGAGCGGCCTTTGGTTTGGCCATGGGTGCGGGTGTCGATGGTGGACTTGCCCAGTGCCTCGGAGATGTACTTGTGGGTCCCCGCCTCGTTGCCGCCAAGGTACAGAAGTGTGTCCGAGTTGCCGGGGATGGTCTCCCAGGAATCCTTGTAAAGCTCTTTGATCTGGGCCATGTTCTGGATGATGGTGCTGGAGGAAATATTGCGGGAACGCATGGTGGCCAGCTCACGGGTATATCCCGGCAGCGGCATGGCGGCAAACTCGTCCAGAATGAAATGGACATGGCGTGGCAAGGCACCGTGATGGATCTGATCGGCGCTGTAGTAGAGGGCTTGGAACGCCTGGGCGTAAAGCAGGCTCACCAAAAAATTGAAGGTCTGGTCGTTGTCGGGGATGACGGCATAAAGGGCGCACTTTTGCTCTCCCAAGGTGTAGAGGTTCATATCATCGTGGTCGGTGATGGCCTTGATCTGGGGCAGGTTGAATGGAGCCAGGCGGACAGCGGTGGACACGAGAATGCTTTTTGCTGTTTTGCCAGCCGCCAGTTTGAATACCTTATATTGCCGTACCGCCACGCTGTCCGGGTGTTCCTGTTCCATGGACTGGAACAGCAGGTCCAAGGGGGAGACATACTCCTCGTCCTCCTCCTTGACCTCCGCGTATTCCAATACCCGCATGACCATGGAGAAGTTCTGCTCATATTCCGGGGCCTCCTGAAACAGCATGAGGATGATGGCCTGCAGCAGTGCAGTCTCGGATTTCGTCCAGAATGGATCTGACTCATGACTTCCCTTGGGTGTGGTGGCCTGGATGAGATTGTTCACCAGCTTCAGTGCGTCTTTTTCGTCCCGCAGGTAGCGGAATGGATTGTATCCATCGGACTGCTCCAGATTCACA